>ERZ841120.77-NODE-77-length-97478-cov-37.608922_pt1 | contig 97478 bp, 75 predicted proteins | sample MGYA00519572_ERZ841120 | MGnify/ENA primary metagenome ERZ841120 (study PRJEB31850, sample SAMEA3708890) | human gut metagenome | biome: human gut; feature: human-associated habitat; material: faeces | place: China | collected 2014 ...
CCCCCCCCAGTAGACTTTCACAATCGTATTCTATCTCTATTATACAGTGAGTCTCTTGGAAAAAGAAGATGGGAGGACAACTTTCTCAGAGCAAATTGCTTTATAGAGCTACAGGAGGATGGCACAGTGCGAAGGGCAAGGGCAGCGCACTGAAATGTGAAAGTTTTTACAGTATAAGTGCAAAAACTTTCGTGCAGGACCTATGCTGGGGCTGACATCATCGGCTTCCTGATGCTCATGAAGCAAGATCAGGCGATAGATAAAAAGAAGCAGCCTCCACCGTGATGAACGGTAGAGGCTGCTTTGGGATTCGTTTAGATATAGGGTGATGTTCATTCAAAGAGCGAGTTGGTCTTCGGGGTGGGAATCTCGCCTGCCATCATCTTTCCGAGCACGACCTGTGTCAGCAGGCGGTATTCGCGGTACGTCTTCTTGCGTGAGCAGGCATGCTCGCGGTTGAAGCCCCTGCGGCCGGCCAGATAGTCGAGCTGAGAAGCATTGCGCTTCATGAAGGAGAGGAGATCCGACAGCGTCATGGCAGCGACATAGTCCTTAGCGTGCTTCAGGTAGAAATTTGCACGGTCCTGATTCTCTTCCTGCTCCTGCACTTCGCGCATGCGTTCCTCGAGCTGCTTATTCTCGATGCGAGCCATGCCTTTCTTCAAGGCTGTCTTCGTCTGATGCGATGCGCCAGCCCAATCCTGCTTGACGGCTGCGATGAAATAGCGGCCGTATACATCCAGCTCCTTCTTCTTGCCCATGCGCTCGTCCTTGGTGATGCGGTCAAAGACGAGGTGGAAGTTGCTGACGATGCGGTCTTCCGGGATTCCGTCGAAGTTGTCCTTGATGTAGCTTGGCTCAAAGCCTTCTTCACAGGCCATACTGAAGAGGACGAGGATGCGCTCGCTGAACTTCTCCCGCAGCTGCTTGACAAGTGCCGGTGCGAGATTGGGGAAGTAGGTATCCGCAATGGCCTGTTTGGTAAAGCCGAAGACAATCGTCGTGGCCTTGCGGCCGGGGCCGCCGTCGTCATCGATGAAGAAGTTCTTGTACTTTGTATGGTACCTTATTTCTTTAATGGAGGGCGTGATGACTCTGCGTTTGAACTCTTTGTAGGAGGAGTCTGGATAGAGCCCCATCTCCTTGCGTAGGCGGTCAATGGAGAGTTCGTGGATATTCAGGCGGTCGAGATTGCGCAGATAGATGAACAGCCGCATGGAGACGATGGTGTCAAGCGCTAGGATATCCTCGATGTCCAGTGAGAGATACGTTCCTTCGCGAAGATTGAATAAGTACTGGTTAAGACGTGGAGGGATGCTGACTTCGAGAATATGGGTCTTGCGGTTGTACGAGAGCTCTGAGATGAAATTGGCGTGGTAGATATTTTGTTCTCCGCTGCCATCTTCTCGCGACCGAAGGTCTATATAGTTTTGAGAGAGCTTGGTGAAGAGTTCCGCGACGATCATGCCGCGTGCCTTGGTTGCGTTGATATTGAGCTTGTCGGCAAAGCGGACGGCATCGAAGACGTATGTCGTGCTCTGTTCTGGTACATGATGCTCATCCATCGAAGCGATGAAGAGATACCAAGCCTTGAGCTGGTTCTTGCTCAGGGCGTACTTTGCCGTAGCGAATTCCTGCGCGATGCTCATCGGTCCAGCGTCCTTGGGGATCAGAAACACTGAGCGATGTGCCAGTTGCATCTCTTCTTGTGCCGACATGGGTTCTTCTCCTCTCCTGTGCGTTCATTTTTCATAAGCTATAAATATTATACATGGACTTACTCAGAAAAAGAAGATAGGGGATAACTTTCTTGGCTTTCTTCATGATGCACATACTACAGTATTATAGTATATAGAGTATAGTATAGTAGTGGTAAAGGTGTACCAAACGGTCGAAGCCGCCAGACCGCATAAAACCTAGATTCTTGCAGATACGCCCGATAGGAGCAGCTCGGAAAGGTGTACCGTTTGGTCGAAAGGTGTACCAAACGGTCGAGACGCAAAAATGCCCGCAACCCCTTGATATTACTGGATTCTTGGCCAAAAATACAGCAATGAAAGGTGTACCGTTCGGTCGTTACTGGAAAAAGCAAGTGCAAAAGATAATTCTGACAAATCCGCGAACTCTTGTAAATACTCACTTTTTTCTTTGATGAAACATAAAATGCGACAACCGAAAGGTGTACCGTTTGGTCGAGGATTTTTGGAAAGGTGTACCGAACGGTCGTTGAAAGGTGTACCGTTTGGTTGATTTATGCACAGGAAGGTGCTAGTTATACACAGGATATCCACAGAACTATCCACAGGAGGTCATCCTGAAAAATGGTGCTGAACTTGTGAAGAAAATGCGGTGACTGCTCAGGACTCTTCGTAGGCTAGGCGGGCGAGGTGGCAAACCTATGAAGGAATTACGGTATAACATAAGGCCGAGGAAAAGGCCTTTCGGTCTTTAGAAAGGATGGCACTCAAGTATACTTCGTAGCTTGCAGGGTTCTAGCATAGCGCTCACGAAATGGAGAAATAGGAGATGCATGTCCATGTTATACCGTAGGGGCACTATGACGATAAAAGTTACAGAAGGTTACAGAAATTCAAGGAGGTGATAGAAGATGATAAAAAGGGTGGAATGCCACCGACTCAAGCCTTCGTCCTCATTTTACGCCGTGGTCCGCACGTTCTGCCATTTGTCCAAAAACCTGTACAATCATGGGAACTACCTGATCCGTCAGAAGTTCATCGAGGAGGGCAACTGGCTGCGTTATACAGAAGTCAACCGTTTGCTGCGGGCTGACACAGAATACCCGGACTATCGGGAAATGCCGACTGTACAGTCGGCACAGCAGACGCTCCGACTGCTGGATAGAAATTGGACGTCGTTCTTCGCGGCCATTAAGGATTGGAAGTCGCGTCCCGAGAAGTACAAGGGACGGCCAAGGTTGCCAAAGTACAAGTCGAAGGACGGCTATTTTCCTCTGGTACTGACGAACCAAGATTGTAGACTCATGGACGGATTCATCTGCTTTCCTAGAGCTTTTCAAGGATTTACGGTAAAGGCTATCTTTGCCAGTCGGCCAAATGCTGTGTTCAAACAAGCGCGCTTCATCCCACATGGCGATGAAATCAAGCTAGAACTCGTCTATGATCTTCCAGAGGTTGCGGAGAAGGCGGGGAATGGGAAGTATGCGGCTATCGATATCGGCATCGACAATCTCGCGGCACTGGCATGGAGTACAGGCGAGCATCCTGTCCTGCTCAAGGGGACGCCGCTCAAATCGGTCAACCAGTACTACAACAAGCAATTGGCCAAGCACAGGAGCATCTGTGAGCTGATGAATGGACGCCGTTCATCCAAGCGAATCGCGCGGCTCACAGCGAAGAGGCACCGCAAGATCGAAGATTACCTGCATAAAGCAAGCCGCAAGGTCATCGACTTGTGTGCGGAGCAGGATGTGTCTGTACTGGTCATCGGCAAGAACAAGGGCTGGAAGCAGAAAGTGAACCTTGGCCGCAAAGTCAACCAGAGTTTCGTACAGCTACCTTTCGCCCGCTTCATCCAGATGCTCCAGTACAAGGCTGAGGCAATCGGCATGAAGGTCGTGCTGACTGAAGAAAGCTATACGAGCGGCACTTCATTCTTGGATGGCGAGGCTCCGACCAAAGACCGCTATGACAAATCACGCCGTGTCCATCGCGGTCTGTTCCAAGCAAACGATGGCCGGAAAATCAATGCCGATATTAATGGTGCCTACCAGATTATGCGAAAAGTATTCCCGAATGTGAATGCAGACGGGATAGAGGGCGTAGCGTTGCGTCCAACTGTAGTAGCTCTTTCGATGAGCGATCGTCGCAGCTCTAGCTGTGCTTGATGTGCGAAAGCGTGAACAGTAAAATTTGTTAAAATAGCAACATAACAGATACGACGTGAAAAAAATGCGGTTAACAGCCGAAGTACTTGAGAATGCTGGATAGGGGACGGACGGTCCCGCACATAACAAGAAATGCCCTGGAAACCATCACTGGCTTCCAGGGCATTTCCCATTCTTATGAAAAAAGTGTGGTTACCAGTTGCTCTCGTCGATCAGCAGCACGTAGAAGATCTGCCCGTAGACGTCGGTGTCGACGAGGCGGCCTTTATCGAGGATGTTCTTGATGTTGCCGGTCTTGGTGCGGATGCGGTAGCGGACGGCGTCGCTACCCTCGCTGCCGGGCTTCTTGACCTGCTCCCAGATGCTCTGCTCGACGGCTTCGTATTCGTCGGGGTGGACGATGCCGCGGAAGGTGCCGCCGGTATGCTGCTGGAACTCTTCGAGGGTCGTGCAGTCGAAGAGCTGGATGAGCTCGAGGTTGGCGAAGAGGATCTCTTCTTTGCCCGTGGCCTTGTAGATGAGGATGGCGCCGGGGAAATTCAGGATGATGTCCTTGAGGCCGAAGGCCAGCTGGCTGCGGTCCTCCTTGCTGATGTGCATCGTGTACGGCAGGACGCCGTTCTTGCCGCGGAGTTTCACGGCGTAGAGCGCGGCATCGGCACAGCGGAAGAGCTCGGCGCGGGAGCTGCCCTGCTCGGGGTAGGCGGCGTATCCCATCGAGATCGTGTAGGTGTGCGAGTGGCCCTCATAGCTGAAGCCCTGCAGGCGTGCCGAGAACTTGCGCAGCAATGGGTCGGCTTCTGCGGCCGTGCAGTCCGGCAGGAAGATGCAGAACTCGTCGCCGCCGTTGCGCCCGATAATGGCGGGATGCTGGAAGGTCTCGCTGAGACTGCAGGCCATGCTGCGCAAAGCAGCGTCGCCGGCGTCGTGGCTGTAGAGGTCGTTGATGCGCTTGAAGTCGTCGATGTCGATCATGATGCCGACGGCCTTGGCCTTCGGGTAGCGGTCAAGGTAGGCGTCCACGGCGGTATCAAAGCCCTGGCGGTTGTAGAGGCCGGTCAGGACGTCGGTGTCGGCCAGCTGGCGCAGGTAGCGGCGGCGGTTCTGCAGTGTGACGAGCACATGCGTCAGGAAGGTCAGGACGAAGACGAGCAATAGTCCGACGGCGAGCGTGACGGCCAGAGGGAGCGGGATGCGCCAGCCGTCTGCCGGGGCGACTTCGAGCATCCACTTGCAGCCGCCGTAGGAGAAGACCTGTTTCTCCATCTGGTCGGGGAGATTGTTGGAGTCGAGAACGATATGGTAGTCGTCGCGGCCCGGCGCCGTCTTGGAGATGCGGTAGGCATGGCGCGTCTCTTGAAGGTCGGTCAACGTCGATTCAAAGACATCCGGCACCTTGAGGACGGCAATCGCGAAGCCCCAGAATGTGCGGTTGCCCGCGGCATCCGTCAGGTAGATCGGCTGGCGCAGGGCGATCGCCTGATAGTCATCCGCCAGGTTGAATGGGCCCTGCATGGTCGCTATGCCCGTGTCGCGGCTGTAACGGAGGCTCTCCAGACGGTCGGGCAGGGAGTAGAGGTTCACTTTCCCCGCGCCTGCCGCATCGCTGGGATAGATGTCCGTCACGCGGCCCTGCGGCGCCAGCTGGATGCTTGCGACATAGGGCCGCGTCGCCATCATCTCTTTGGCGACGTCCGCGAAGTGCTGGGGGACCGTCCCCGTGTCGGCAATCATGTAGGCCAAGGTCTCGGTCACCGAGCTGCTCGTATTGAAGTCCTTCTCCAGCTCGTCTGCATAGATCTGAGCGGCCTGCGCGCACTCTTCGCGCTGCATGGCCTGCTGGTTCTCCACAACATGCCCGAGAAGCAATAGGTACACCGTCATGCCTACGACAAAGACGATGGTAGTGATGATGCTGCGTCGCATAGACGGCCCCCTCTCCGCGGTGCCCCTGTGACACCGTGCCCCGTACAATGCCGAGAGCAGCCAGCGGTCCCGCCACCGCGCCGGGCATCGAGTAACACTTATGGTTTTATTATACCATGCTATGGCATAGAACGTACAAGCGAATTGTTTCGACCATCCCATATTCGCTGCTCTGGCCCAAAAAATCCAGCGCTGGACTTTTTCTAAGAGTCGGACTGCTAGGAAAGATGGCTGGCAGGATTTTCTCTCGCATGGTAGAACAACTAATATAGTTGTTCAGTTGAGAAGGAGGTCTGCCATGGTGAAATCGTTCCACAAGAATCTGCGCATCCGCACGTTTGCGATGGTCATGCTGCTCAACTTTCTGGTCATCTTTCTCATCTCCATCTTTTTCCAACAGCGCTCGCTCTCTTTCTTTGAGCGGGAGTTCGCTACGACGCTCTACGAACAAGCCACGACCAACGGGCAGCGTGTTGATGCCGGGTGGCAGTCGCTTTACCAGGTCACGGTCCATGCGGCGTTTGACCCAAAGCTGCAGGCGCTGATGCAGGGGGATGCGGGGACAAACAGCGAGGAGGTCGCAGGGCTCCTGCGCAACTATAAGAACGAGAACCCGCTAATTGACCGCATCAGTCTCTACAATCCCGCGACGCACCTGCTCATCCGCTCGGATGAGTATCAATCGGTCCAGACGCTCGACGGCAAAGGCGACCGGTGGGCTGACTGCATCACGGAACAGGCGGGGCGAACGCCGCTCCTCGCGGAAGATCTGCTCGGTGCATCGCCCAAGAAGGTCTACCTTTACAATCAGGCGCTGCGCGCACCGGATGGCACTTTCTTGGCTTGGCTGACGGTCACGTGCAGTGAGCGGAGCTTGTATTATGAGTACTTGGCTGCACTCAATCAGGAGGACCGGAATGCGGCCTCTCTCTACACGTCCGACGGCAAGCTGCTGACGGGGAGCCTGCCGGAGCAGTCGGCCGTCAGTGAGCAGCTCGGGGCGAAGATACGAGACCATTCCGGCGGGCAAGCGCATCTGACGGTCCAGGGGCAGGAGTATCTGGCCGTCTGGCTGCAGCTGCCCTTCTCGGATACCGTCTTATGCCTGCTCAAATCACAAGGTCCTCTCAAGCAGGAGATGATGCAGATGCAGCTTCTCTGCATTCTGTCAGCCCTAGTGATCCTGATGCTCTCAGCGGTTTTCCTCTACTGGATTTCCCTTCGCCTGGCTGAGCCAGTCGAAGAGCTCGCGGAGACGATGCAGGAAGTCGGTCATGGGAATCTGGCCGTGCGCGCCCCCGTGAAAGGCAACGATGAGATAGCCTACCTGTCACAGTCTTTCAATGAGATGCTACAGCGCATGAACGACCTCATCGAGCACCTGGCCACAGAGCGGGAGCAGAAGAAAGAGGCCGAGCTTAAGGCTCTGCAGTACCAGATACGGCCGCATTTCATCTACAATATGCTCAATGCCATCCGCTTCGCCGCGATGATGCAGGGCGCTCGCAACATCGGCAATCTGCTGGCGGACTTCGTCGAGCTCCTGCGCGCCAGCACCAACCGGCACGGCTCATTCGTCCCGCTGGCGGAAGAGATCGAGACCCTGCGCCACTACATCGCCCTGCAGGAATTCCGCCTGCTGGATGCATTTGACGTGGCGTTTGACTTGCAAGAAGAGGCTATGGACTGCATCGTGCCGCGCATGATCCTGCAGCCACTCGTCGAGAACAGCATCCTGCACGGGCCCTCGGAAGAGCGGTCGTTCTGCCATATCCAGGTGAAGGCCCGCTGTGCGGGCAGCCAGCTCATCCTGACCGTGCGCGATGACGGGCAGGGCATGACGGAATCCTGCATGCGCATGCTGGAACAGGGCCAGCAGACGACATCGGAGCGCGCACACGGCGGCCTGTCGGGCATCGGCGTGCACAACGTCGTGGAGCGCCTGCACCTCTACTATGGTGCGCAGGCCAGCCTGCACTACGACAGTGATGGCCGCTCTTTTACCAAGGCAACCATCTGCCTGCCCATCTCACGCGACAAGCAAGAAACACAGGCACCAGCAGAGTCGGACGACTAGAGGGGAGGAACCTATCATGCGCAAGATTGCCATCGTATTCCTGATCTTGCTCATTGGCATTGCCATTGTGCTCCTGCCCATCCAGGGCACGCAGGAGGAGCAGCATCGTCCGTCCTATACGGTCGGGGTCGTCCTCAAGGCGATGGACAGCGAACATTGGCTGGCTGTGCGCTCCAGCATGCAGCAGGCGGCACAGGAACATGATATCCGCCTGGTTGTCATGACGCCAGAAAACGAAGCGGCTTACGGTGAGCAGAACCAGATGATCGAGGACCTGCTGCAAGGCGGCATCGATGCCCTTATTGTCTCGCCGGTCAACATCCATCATACCGATCAGTGGGTGGCGGAGGCTCAGGCAGATGGCATCCCACTCCTGACGATTGACGAGAAGATTCCCGGCATCCCCTACGTTGGTTCGGATAATTACCGCATTGGCCAAATGGCCGCCAAAGAGATGGCAAGCCGTCTGCCCGCACATGCAGCCGTCGGTATCCTGGCCGGCAGCGCTAACCAAGACGCCCATATCCAGCGCACAGCGGGCTTCCGCGATTATCTGCGGGAGCATACAGATCTGCGCCTTGTCGCGGTTGCTGCCGACGAGACCAAGTACCGGCAGGCTACCCATGAAAGCGAAGAGATGCTCCGGCAGCACCCTGACATACAGGGACTATTTGTGACGAGCGCCATCATGACACTCGGCGCCATTGATGCCCTTGATGCTGCGAACGGCCAACGGCCCTTCGTCCACATCATCGGCGTGGACACCCAGAACGACGCCCTCGCAGCGTTGCGTCTCGGCCGCATCGACGCGATGATCTCGCAGGATGGCCACGAGACGGGCAGGCTCGCCATCGACCTGATTGCCAAGGAACTGCAGGGGGAGACGATAGAAGGCGACCACTTCATCCAGAATGACGTCATCACGCAGGATGATGCCGATGCGTATCAAATGAAAGAGGATTGATCTGATGTATAAAGTGATTATTGCCGATGATGATTTCCTGGTCCGCACGTACCTCAAGCAGATGATCGACTGGAAGGCACATGGCTTCACGATTGCGGGCGATGCCAAGAACGGCCGGGAGGCCCTGCGGCTCATCGAACAGGAAAAGCCGGCGCTCATCATCACCGACATCTGCATGCCCGTGCTCGACGGCATCGGCTTGATACGAGAAATGCGGAAGCAAAAACTGCCGGGGCATATCCTCGTCCTGAGCGGCCACGACGACTTTGCCTATGTGCACGAAGCCATGAAACTTGGCATCGATGACTATCTGCTCAAAGATGACCTGACACCAGAAAACATCCTGACCTTCCTGCAGGAACACCTACAGGGCGAAGAAGAGGACCAAGAGCTGCCCGTCTCGCAGGAAGAGCTGGCCGCAATCGGCAAGGCAAAGCTGCAGGAGGATTTCTTCGCGGCCTTCTGCCAGGGGAGCCTGACCGAGGCAGAACTTCCTCTGGCCGCCAAGCGAGCCGGCCTGCCAGAGGCGTTCTCGTTTGCGGCGGCCTGCCAGCTCACGCTGCGCGGCTGGCAGGCGCGCAGGGAGCAGTTCACCGACGAAGACCTCGCTTCGTTCCGGCAGGCATTCAGCGAGATGTGCCAGACGTTCCTCGGGCATCAGCAGCCCGAGCTCTTGGGGCAGTCTTTCCCAGTGCAGGTCGAGGCAGGGGAGTGGGGCTTGCTGCTCTTCTTCCCGCATGCCGTCAGCCAAGCGGCCATCCTCCAGCGCCTGCAGGCGCTCTGCCAGAAGCTCTCCGTGCTGACCAAGCGCTATTTCGATCTGCCGCTCGTGCTCGTGCTGAGCGCGCCGCAGGCGAACCTGTTTGCCCTGCAAGAGGCATGGCAGGCAATGGCGGCCCGCGCAGAAGCCTTGTTCTATGTGGAGCCGGGCATCTATCGGGTCGAGGACCTGCCCGTGCTGCAGCAGACGGCCTCCTTTGCCGCAGATGCCGCAGATCTTCCAGCCGAAGCACTCTGCGAGCAGCTGGCAAAGACGCCGCTGACGCGGCAGGCCCGCATCGCCGTCTTGCGCCAGCGCTTTGCCGATGGCGATGCGACAAAGCTTCCGGTGCTCACCGATGCAGAGGCGCTGCCCGACTTCCTCACCGCACTGCGCGCGGCCATGGAGGCCGTGCAGTCGGCCCGCCAGCTGCACCCCTCGGTGCGCCAGGCCCTGACCATCCTGGAGGCGCGGTATCGGGAGAACCTCACCCAAGCAGAAGTCGCCGCCGCCGTCCACCTGAATCCGGCCTACTTCTCGACGCTCTTCAAGAAGAACATGGGGAAGGGCTTCCGCGAATACCTGGCCGAGCTGCGCATCACAGCCGTCAAGAAACACCTCAGGAGCAGCACCGAACGCATCAAGGACATCGCCGCGGCCGAAGGCTTTGACGACTACCCGTACTTCTGCCGCCTCTTCAAGAGCCTTGTCGGACAGACCCCGCAGGAATACCGGGCCAAACCATGACGCATCGCGTCGCCATCCAAAAACAAGAACAGGAATCCAAAAAAAAGACAACTCGCGAGCACGATTTGTCTTTTCTTTTTGTCCCAGACGATGGACACGTCTGTATCTGCTAAGATTCGGTCAAACCTTCTAAAAAAGCGGAAAACACGATGAACAACGAGTAAACTATAATAATACACAGAAACAACGAAACAACAAGATAAGCGCTGCAAAGCGAAGAAGAAAGAGAGGATTTATCATGAAAATTGGTGTCATTGGTGCAGGTCGTATCGGCAAAGTTCATATCCGCAACATCTCCCTGTTCGTCCCGGATCTCACGATCAAGACGGTGGCTGACCCGTTCATGAACGACAAGACTGCTGCCTATGTGAAGCAGTTCGGCATCGAGAACGTGACGAAAGATGCCAAGGATATCCTGCAGGACCCGGAAATCGAGGCCGTCATCATTGCCTCCTCTACGAACACGCACGCACAGTTCATCATCGAGTCGGCCAAAGCAGGCAAGAACATCTTCTGCGAGAAGCCGATTGACTATGACCTCAAGCGCGTCCATGAGGCCATCCAGGCCGCTAAAGATGCGGGTGTCCGCCTGCAGATTGGCTTCTGCCGCCGCTTCGACCACAACCATCGCGCCGTCTACGACATGGTCAAGTCCGGAAAAGTCGGCCAGCCGCATCTCATCCGCATCAGTTCCCGCGATCCGGAGCCGCCTTCCATCGACTACGTCAAGGTCTCTGGCGGTATCTTCTACGATATGATGATTCACGATTTCGATATGGCCCGCTTCCTCGCCGGCGATGAAGTCGAAGAGGTCTATGCACAGGGCTCGGTCCTCGTCGACCCGGAGATTGGCAAGGCCGGCGATGTCGACACGGCTGTCGTCACGCTCAAGTTCAAATCCGGCACGATTGCCACGATCGACAACAGCCGCCGCGCAGTCTATGGCTATGATCAGCGCGTCGAGGTCTTCGGCTCGAAAGGCGTCGCCTTCAACGGCAACGATATCCCGAATACGGCACAGTTCGCCGATGCAAATGGCACGGTCGGCGGCACGGCTTACCAGGTCATGTGGGACCGCTATGAGCAGGCATTCGTCAACGAGATGAATGCGTTCGCCAAGGCCATCAAGGAAGGCACGGAGACGCCGGTCACGGGTGAGGATGGCCTCTATCCGGTCGAGATGGCTGCCGCTGCAACGAAGTCCCTGAAAGAGGGCCGTCCGGTCAAGATCGAAGAAGTTCGCTGAGCACCGCGCTGTCACACGGGAATCACTGGGAAAAATCGAGAAATCGGGAAATAGGAGGAATATTTCATGAAACGCTGTGCCTGCATCGATACACTCTATACAGAACTTCCTTTTGAAGAGCGCTTTGCCGCCGCCAAGAAAGACGGCTTCGAGTCCGTCGAGTTCTGGGATTGGCGCATCCGCGACCTCAAGAAGGTCCGCGCCGCAGCAGAGGCGGCTGGCATCGCCATCAGCGGCTTCAACGGCGACAATGACTTCTCGCTCGTAGACCCTGAGCAGGAGTCTGCCTACCTCGATGCCCTCAAGGCTTCGCTGGAAGCAGCTCAAGCGGTCGGCGCCGAGACGGTCACCATCCACTCCAATGCACTGGGCGATGGCGGCATCGTCGTCAACCACTACGATGAACTCTCCGATACGGTGAAGCTCTGCTCCATGTACCGCACGCTGACGGAGAGCGTCAAGTTGGCGGAGCAGTACAAGATCCGCATGAACCTTGAGGCACTCAACATCAAGGTCGACCACGTCGGCAACTTCCTGCAGACAACGCAGATGGCCGCAGAAGTCACGCGCCTGATCGGCTCGCCCTACCTCATGGTCCTCTTTGACGCCTACCATATGCAGTACAACGAGGGTGCACTCTGCTACAACCTCGAGAAGTACATCGACCAGATCGGCCACATCCATGTCGCCGACTGCCCGGGCCGCCATGAGCCAGGCACTGGCGAGATCTGCTACCACAATGTCTACGAGACGCTGAAGCGCCTTGGCTACAAGTACCGCGTCGGCTACGAGCTCTTCCCGGAGACGGATACGAAGACTGCTGTTGCTGCCATCATGCAGGACTGACCGGTTATCCGCATCGCGCTGAAAGGAGGGTCCCTCATGGACACAGCACAACCGGCAGCCACAGCGCCGGATCCACAGAACGGACGCCTTTCCTGGTTCACCAGGATTTCCTATGGTCTCGGCGATACGGCGATGAACATCGTCGCCGGCGCCATGACCATCCTGACGTTCTTCTACACCGACTATGCCGGCGTCGAACCGACAACCGTCGGCCTGGTCTTCTTGATTTCCCGTATCTTTGATGGTGTTTCCGATCTCATCATGGGCTTCATCGTCGAGCGCACGAACTCTAAATGGGGCAAGTCACGCCCCTGGATTCTTTGGTCCAGCATACCGTTCTGCGTTTCGATTGTCCTGATCTATACCGTGCCGCAGGGGTCAGACTTCATGAAGTTTGTCTACCTCTTCATCACCTACAACTTCTGCAATACCATCTGCTACACCGCACTGAACCTGCCCTATGGCAGCCTTTCCGCCATGATGACGCGCATTTCGCGTGAGCGCGATATGCTCTCCATCACGCGTATGGCACTCTCGCCAATCGGCAAGATCATCTCTATCTCGGCAACCCTGCCGCTCATCAAGGTGCTGGGCGACAATCAGGCCGCCTGGATCAAGGTCATGAGCATCTGGGCTGTACTCGCTTTCGTTCTGCTGATGCTCTGCTTCACGCAGTGCAAGGAGACCGTCGTCATCGAGGCACGCAAGAAGGTCAGCAAGGTCCCAATCATCAAATCCCTGAAATGCCTGTTCTGCAACAAGTACTTCTGGATGGCCATGACGATCTGGATGATGCAGTGCATCATCCAGATGGTGACCGGCACCATCCTGCCGTATTACTGCAAGTACATCTTCCACGATGATTCGCTGTTCAGCATCCTGCTGCTCTGCGAGGTCATCACGACGATCGTCTGCACGATCCTGTTCTGCCCGAAGCTCCTCAAGCGCTTCGGCAAGCGGAACATGTCCTTGATCGGCGTCGTCGTCGCACTCGTCGGCCACTTGATCTACTGCCTCAACCCGACGAGCTTCTCCTGGGTCGTCTTCAGCTGCATCATCCGCGGCATCGGCTTTGCTCCGCTGAACTCCGTCATCTTCGGATTCCTCGGCGACGTCGTCGAATACGGCCAGTGGAAATTCCACGTCCGTCAGGAAGGCCTGATCTTCTCCGGTGGCTCGGTCGGCTACAAAGTCGGCACTGGCATCACCGGCGCATTCATCACCGTCCTGATGTCCTGGTCTGGATACATCTCCTCCTCGACGGCAGATGCCGTACAGCCGCAGTCGGCCATCGACATGATCGTCAACATGTACATGTACGGCATGATCCTCATCTGGGTCATCCTGCTCGTCGTCCTGCTCTGCTATAAGCTCGACAAGCTCTACCCAAAGATCATGCGCGATCTCGTCGCACGCGAGGCACGCGGAGAGCTGTAAGCCATCTAGACCAGAGTCTCTCACATCATAGGATTCTTGAAACCGACTTTTCCTACTTTGTCTGGCTGTCCAACCCCTTCGACAGCCAGACTTTTTTTGCCGAAAGAGCCGTCCACATCTCAGCTTTTCATCTAGCACCAAAAAAGTCCAGCGCTGGACTTTTTCGAAGACAGTCCGACCGTCGGACTGTCGGACTTACTGTTGACATTCGGATGGATTAGTCGGATCGATTATTCTGCGCGGTCCGTCCTGCCCTTGTAAAGGATTTTCGTGCCTTCAATATGCGCGGGCAGGCGTGCGGCGGCGGCGCGGTCGAGGATGACCGTCACATCACGGTGCAGCTGGAGAATGGAAGCCGGGGCCTCCGGCATCACGCTGCCGCAGACGGCCTTGCGCACGGCGTCGGCCTTGTTCGCGCCGTTGGCCAGCAGCAGGATGCGCCGGGCCATCATGATGGTCTTGATGCCCATGCTGATGGCATAGCGCGGCACATCCTCCAAATGCTGGAAGAAGCGCGAATTCGCGCGGATAGTCTCCTCGTCGAGCTCCACGCAGTGCGTGATGGCCTCAAACTTCACGTCCGGCTCATTGAAACCGATGTGTGCGTTCTGCCCGATGCCGAGCACCTGCAGGTCGATGCCGCCTTTCTGCTGGATCAGCGCATCGTAGCGATGGCCTTCCGCCTCGAGGTCCTCTGCCATCCCGTCGGGCAGATACGTGTGGTCTGGCTGTATGTTCACCTTACTGAAGAAGTGCTCGTTCATGAAATAGTGGTAGCTCTGCGGATTGTCCGGCGCCATGCCGACATACTCATCGAGATTGAATGTCGTGACTTCTGAGAAGTCCAGCCCAAGGCTCCGATGCAGGGCAATGAGCCGCCGGTACATCGGCAGCGGCGTGCTGCCCGTCGCCAGCCCCAGTACGCTATCCGGCTTCAGATAGAGCTGCCCCGCCACCATATTCGCCGCCTCCCGTCCCATCTGACGGTACGAATCCGTGATGATGATACGCATCATAACATCTCCTTTCATTCTCTATCTTACCACCATGATGACAGCAAAAATCAAAGGATATGCGGGGGGGGGGGAGAAAATCCCTTGTGGAAACGCTTGCTTCCTTCAACATGCAGTTGATACCCGTCAAGAACTCGTTGCTTTTCTTCTAGACCTATCAGCAGTATCATAAAAGCAACGAAAGGCAAAGGCGCCAAAGAGATGATAAATCTCCTTGGTGCCTTTTTCGTTTCCCGGGAGTCTGACAAGTCGTGGAGTTGGTGAAGGAGGAATTCATCATGGCGAAGTATCCAAAGTATAAAGTTGCGGCTGTACAGGCAGCCCCTGTTTATCTTGATCTCGATGCATCGGTGGACAAGGCCATCGGCTTTATCAAGGAGGCTGCAGATCAGGGCGTCAAGCTCATCGGCTTCCCAGAAGGCTACCTGCCAGGCTACCCTTGGTTCGCTTTCTTGGGGCGCGCGCTCGACTATGTGCCACGCTTTTACCACAAGCTCTATCTCAATGCAGTCGAATGCCCGAGCAGTGCCATGGCAAAGATCAGCCAGGCAGCCCGCGACAATGACATCTTCGTCTGCATGGGTGGCTCCGAGAAAGATGGCGGCTCGCTTTATCTGACACAGTTCTGGTTTGACAACAAAGGCAATTTCATGGGCAAGCACCGCAAGATGCGCGTCTCTGTGGCAGAGCGCCTTGTCTGGGGCGACGGTCAGGGCAGTATGATGCCGGTCTTCGAGACGGAGCTTGGCAACCTCGGCGGCTGCCAGTGCTGGGAGCACGATGTGCCTCTCGACATCTGCGCAATGAATGGGCAGAACGAGCAGGTCCATGTCGCTTCGTGGCCGGGCTACTACGACGATGACATCGCCAGCCGCGCCTATGCCATCCAGACGCAGACGTTCGTGCTCATGACGAGCTCTGTCTACGATGACCGCACCTACACGATGCTCTGCACCGATGAGAACGGCAACATCGAGGAAGACCGCCTCGCTTACTTCAAGACCCTCAAGCAGGGCCATACAGCCATCATCGGACCGGACGGCAATCCCATCAGCGATTACGTCCCGTCCGGCAAGGAAGGGCTCGCTATTGCCGAGATTGACCTAGAGAAGATCATCGACTACAAGTACCTGATGGACCCGGCTGGCCATTACAGCAACCAGAGCCTCAGCATGAACTTCAACCGCAATCCGAATCCGGTTGTGCGCTTCTTCGGTGACGGCAAGCAGAAGACGATTTCCTACGAGGAGATGCAGCCGTTTGCAGCAGAAGACGACAAATGATGCCTGTCCTGCTTGACAAAATACATGCTCCTTTCCTATCATGGAGATAGCAAAGAGGCGGCCTTGGAGAAGGTCGCCTCTTTTGTGGTCAGGGACTTAATTGGGAGGTGTAATCGTGAATATTCGCGATATGGCATGTTTCTTGAAAATCTGCGAACAGCACAGCATCTCAGCGGCGGCGCAGTCGTTCTTCATGACACCGCAGGCCGTCAGCAAGGAGGTCAAGCGCATGGAGGAGGAGCTCGGCGCGCCATTGCTCTTCCGCTCGCAGAAGGGCGTCGTGCCGACGGAGTACGGCAAAGTCTTTTCCGAGCATGCCCAACGTATGGTGGCAGAGTTCGATGACACCTCTCGCGAGATTACTGAGATGCGCCTGCAGAATGAAGGCTTCTTGCGCATGGTGTCGGCCTACGGCATCCTGCGCTTCCTGTCACCGGAGTTCATCCGTACCTTTGTCAAACACTGTCCGACGGTTCACCTCGACTACATGGAGTTCCCCGACATTTACATCGAGGAGAACGTCCTCAACGAGAAATATGATGTCGGACTTATGCCGTACTTGCATGAACGGGATGAGCTTGCCTACATTCCACTCTTCTCGCGCGAGATTTTCTTCATCACACATCCCGGCAGCCGCTTCTACGACTGTTCTGAAGTGTCTGTTCGCGACATCGCCGCCGAGCCCATGATCATCGAGAACGGCAACTTCCTCATCCACCAAATCATGGCTGAGACCTGTCGCCGAGAAAACACCAATCTCGATGTCTATTTCAACACGAGCGGCTTCAGTCTCTGCTACAAACTCTGCAAGGAACACAAAGGCAACACTGCCTCGATGGACTTCATCTTCCACGACATGAGCAACCCGACCTTGCATTGCATCCCCTTTCACGAGCATCCGCATTGGAACGTCGCCCTCATCCACAAGAAAGACATCCCGCTGTCCGACAACCTGCAGTGCTTCATCCGGCATTCAAAGACGTGGTGCAAGAAGATGATGCAAGCATAAAACGAACGTGAAATGCGAAAAGCAACGCCCCCACGGATCATCCTTCTGTCAGTCGGGGCGTTGCTGTATGTCAAAAAGTCCAGTGCTGGACTTTTTCAGTCGGGCAGTTGTTGTACTGCCGACTGTCGGACAGTCGGACTAGCGAATCTGCTCTATCTCAAAGGCATTACCTCTACACCTGCTTCTACTTCTTTCGGCTTGAAGAAATCAATGGCGATGCCTTCGGCCCCCTGGTACTCGTGGAGCTTCATCACGTCCATATCCGCCTCGATGAAGATGACACCGACCGGCTTGCCGGCCTTGTCCTCTAAGCCAAGGCCGCGGTGCGGCAGCAGCGTCATCTTCGCGACGTTGTAGAAGTACGCCGAGAACTCAAAGTCAAACGTCACATAGACCGCCTGCGTATCCCCACGCCGTGCAAAGATGTCGGCCAGCTCCGCATTGATGCGCGCCACCGCAGCATCGCTATCCCGGTCCGAGATGTCAATCGTCCAATGAGTCTTCCTTGATTCCATAGTTTTATCTCCTTCGATGTTTTGATCAATCTTTCCCTATTATTTCGCTTCGACGAGCTACGCGTAAATCCTGCCGTTGCATGGTCGTCCGGCTGACAACTCGCCGTGCAAACGTGGCAATCGTGCACATGCGAAGCGGCCCGCCGCGGAGCTGCTCTTTCTCATAGGGGGGCGGGGGTTCCTAGACTGGCTGCAGAGTACATGGATGGGCATTTTCGAGTGGGCTTGCTGGTCTCCGGAAGTCGGCTTTCTTTATGCCCTTCTCCTCTTCCTGCGCACTGCGCGGAGCAGAGCTCGCCCTTAGGGGCAGGTATTGACGCAATGAATGACGCAGCTGGGTGTAAAAGGCGAGGAAGGCACGACGACCGGGGCCGTCGGACGGTTTGGCAGTCGGGACCGGTGTTGCCGTATCGGCTGCTTTAGTGTCGGCGCCGTCGGCGGGTTGGCTCGCATTAAGCATGGTCTTTGCCTGCTGGACGACTTTGTCGCGCAGGGCCTCGAGCCACTCGTGGAAGTACTTGGCGACGGTCTTGCGACCCATGGCGAGGGTGCGGGCGATCTCGGAGATGGTAGCCTTGGGGTGGCGTTCGAGGTAGTCCGTGACGCGGCGGCGGCTTGCCGCCGTGCGGCGCTCGGCAATCTCGGCGAGGTGTTCGGCGCGCGTGCGGCCGTTTCGCTTCGTCTTGCGGTCGAAGGACCAGCCGAGCCAGCCTTCGAGCGTCGCCGCGCGCACGGTTTGCGCCTTCTCGGGGTTGCAGGCTGCGACGGCGTGCTCCGCCTCGTGCTTGGGAAGGCCGAGCTTGGCGGCAAGGCGCACGGCATCCTCGAGGATGCTCTCGACGGCCCGATGGCACTTGTGGCCGACGCAGGCGAGCGCGAAGAGCGAACTGTAGCGGTGGCCTTCCTGCGTGCGCGCCTCGATCATGTGCACGAGATAATCGTAGAAGCCGCGGCGGGCCGGACTGCCCTTGCGCGGCTGTTTTTCTTTATAGTTGTACGACACTTTGCCGGATTTGCTTGCGGGGTGCTGCCAGCAGATGCCGAGCGATGCGGCCAGCTGTCCGACTTCCACGCATTTGCCGACGCGATAGGCGCGGCACGTCTGTCCGAGTTTCGTCAGGCTGCCGACGATGCGGTAGGCATGCGAGAGGCCCGTGCCGAGATCCGCCGCGAAACGATGCTTGCGGAAGAAGCGGAGCAGACTGCTGTGCATCTCGCGCAGCAGGTCTTTGGCCCAGTGGTAGGCCGCAAGCGGCTGCGTCAGCACGTAGACGAGGTGCACGCCATTGCCTGAGTTGACGAGATACGTCGGGCGCTGGCCGTAGAACCCCTTCTGGCAGAGGCGGCGCAGGCTCTTGGCGTCGACCTTGTCGAGGTCGATGTAGATGCAGCGCAGCTCGTGCATGAGCTTCTGCTTCGGATAGGCATTGTAATACTTTGCCGGATAGACGAACGAGTCCGACCGCCACCAAGATTCTTCGAGCATTTCCTTCGCATCCGCGTAGTTCGCCAGATGATGGCCCTCGGGTGCTTCTGAAAGTGCCACGCAGAGCGGAAAGTTGGCATCTGCCGCGCCAAGGACCGCATCGTAGAAGGCGAGCGGCTTGACTTCTGCATACTGCGCCTGCAGATAGGCAGACTTCGCCTGACTGTCCTCCTTGTCACTGAAATACTGCTGAGCCGACTTCCCCATGCGATCACCTCCCGACTGCTCATCCCAATACCACGCCTCATGGCGCATCAAAAAAAGGCCTGCCCTCATCGGGCAGGCCCTCGTATTCAGATAAGATGCTGCGGGAAGTGACTTCGCCTCGTCCGCTCGCGCAAACGTGAGCAAAACGCCGGGGAAGTCATCCCATCCCGAGCCACCCGACTCCTAGATGCAAGCCAGAGGGCTGGGGAAAAAATTCATACCGACTATCTCTTGATATCCGAAAATATCTTTGATACAATAGAGATATGAAAGTTGCAGTTAACTTATCGGAGGCCGATTCCGATGAGTGCATCATACCGAGTCGCCAAACTCGATACGAGCTGTGATATAGTGGGCTCTTTGGTATTACCAGTACCGAAGAGCCCTTTCTACATCTTCATGTCTCGCACATCTTCATGCGAATTGTTCTGTTGCTTCTAATGATACCATAGCAGATGAATAAAATCAATAAAAGTCGCGCGTTGACACATGGAAAAAATTTTGACACTTCAGACACGACAACAGCGGACGGATGTGGTTCGAGAGGGACAATCGGTTGACGAACTGCTAGGAAAAGCGGTATAATATAAATAGGCAAAAGGATACAAGCCTATTGACATCAACTAGTCAAAAACCCCCCAGAGTGCCAGCTCTGGGGGGTTTTCTATGCCCATCTTGGTGGCAGCAGGACTTATCGCTGCAGGCTAATTACCGTTGTGGTCTCTGTCTAACCATTTGCAGATGTAGTGGCAAACTACACCAGCCATGACAGAGACCAAAAAGGATACAAGCAGATCTAACATCAACTTACCCCCTTCCCGTACCAGTCTAGGGGCGGTAACACCAATAGTATATCATCTTACGATGTACTGAAAAAGTCCAGCGCTGGACTTTTTCAGTCGGACTGTTGTAGTAGGCTGAGTCGGACGGATCAGCGTTTAAAGGTGGGATGTACGTGAACGACAAAGAACCTCCCACCGGTCATCACTCCGGCGGGAGGTTCTTTATATGTTCGGTAGAAGATGACTACCATCTCTTTACAATCTCAGTATAGTACAGATGACACTGAAAATCAAGGAAGAGTGAAATCGAGTCCAATCGGATAAGAGAATCTACAGTGCAGTGAATGAATCTGAGTGCATTGGATTATTGCGTCACTAAAACGCGGGATGCATCGCATGTTTTGCAGGATTTCACAGCAGCGCATCGAACTCTATGTTACAGGATTTTGTCGTAGGGAGTGAAGCCATCATGGAAACAATCGAAGAAAGTGTTTTTGTACGGAAACGCTGGGTGCCGGAGAAGATGCGTACTTTTGGCTTCCGTCCAGTCGGGGAGGGCTATGTGCTCGAGCGGAGTTTTCTCGATGGCGACTTCAAGGCGGTCCTGTCGGTGACGGAGAAGGGCGCGGTCACGGGGCGCGTGATCGACGCGATTTCCCAGGATGACTACTACCAGCTGCGCCAGAAGAATGCCACGGGCGCGTACGTCAACACGGTCCGCGCGGCCTACGAGCAGCTTCTGGAAGATGTTGCGGCGGCCTGCTGTCAGGACGTGCTGTTCGCGTCCGACCAGGCCAACCGCCTGACGCAGTGCATCCTCGAGCGCTTTCAGGTCGAGCCGGACTTCCCGTGGGAGAGAGAAGAGCGCTACCAGTCCTATGGGACATTCCGCCATGCATCCAACCGCAAGTGGTTCGCCCTGATTATGCGCGTGAAGCGCGCCGTGCTCGACAAAGACGGCAACCCCGCGCTCGTCGACGTCATCAATCTGAAGATACCACCCGAGCACGGAGAAGCCCTCCACCAGCTGCCCCGCGTCTATCCCGCCTACCACATGAACCACAAGACCTGGATCTCCGTCGTACTGGACGACACCCAGACGGATGAAGCCATCATGGCTTGGATAGAGGGCAGCTACCGGCTCACAGAATGAATGTAGGAGTGTGATGAAGATGAACAACACATGGGATGCGGACAGCTATCGTGACAATTTTTCTTTTGTGCCAAAATACGGGGAAGACGTGCTGAATCTCTTGACAGTCGGCCCGGGAAGCAAGGTGGTCGATTTAGGCTGCGGCAATGGCAGCCTGACCGACCGACTTCAATCGTTGGGCTACCAAGTGATGGGCATCGATGCCTCTCCGGCCATGCTGGAGATCGCGCGGAAAGAATATCCCAACATTTCCTTCCAACAGGCGGACGCACTCAGCTTCCAGCTGGACAAGCCGGCGGATGCCATATTCTCGAACGCTGTCTTCCATTGGATTGACGCCGATAAACAGGAAACGCTGCTGCGCAATGTCTCTCGGAACCTCAGACCTGGCGGCGAACTTGTGTGTGAATTCGGTGGTTACGGCTGCGGAGAGGCGGTTCACAGCACACTGGAAGAATTGTTCCATGAGCATAAGCGAACCTATAAAAAAATTGTCTTTTTCCCGACAATCGGGCAATATGCGCCGCTGATTGAGAAATGCGGGATGCGCGTGGAGTACGCGATACTCTTTGATCGACCGACTCCGCAAAAAGGGACGATAAAAGACTGGATCCGGATGTTCGATCTGAAGCCGTTTGACGGGATTCCAGAGGAAGAGACGGAAGCGATCATCAACGAAGCGGAAGAGCGACTGCGCAGCCGACTGTTCATCGATGGTACATGGTATGTAGATTACGTTCGTATCCGCTTGAGAGCGAGGAAACTATGAGATTCAAGAATATCGACCACATCGTCATCACGACACAGGACGTGGATGCCTGCCTGCACTTCTATGTCGACATCCTAGGCATGGAGCTCGACCAGAGGAACGGCCGCTATGCCGTCCGCTTCGGCAGTCAGAAGTTCAACATCCACACGAGAAAAGCAGAGTTTCTCCCCGCCGCGGAGCATCCGACTTATGGCAGCCTCGACCTTTGCCTGATCCTCGACGGGAGCCTGGACAAGGCGAAAGTGGAAATCGAGCGCAAGGGCTATCCCATCGAGCTCGGGCCAGTGCGACGGCATGGCGCTCGCGGCGAGATGCGGAGCATCTACCTCAGAGACCCCGACGGGAATCTGGTCGAGCTCGCAGAATATCACGAGTGAAGCAGGCATTCCCTTGTGAAGTCAGTCCGACTATACTCGCAGACACAAAAATCCCGGCGCATGAGCAGTACGCCGGGATCTTTGCTGTGTATAATATCTTATCTTAGGAGAGTCGCGCACTTCTTGAAAGAAGCTGCTAACGAAAGCCTACGTAGAATATAGCACATTTGAGAATGAATATCAAGTGTCAACTTGAAAATTTTTCTCAATAACCAAAAATCGCCCCGGTTCTGCTCAACCGGGGCGACTTTTCGATTTCATCGTTAGCAGTGAAATCTCTCCTGCATTGTATTCTAGCACACTTTGCCGCGCTTGTCTTGTGACTCAGTTGCCATTGTTGTCGGATGAGTCTTGCTAATAGTACGTCATTGGCGTATAATAAAACTATGGAAAAGGAATTAATACCACAAGTCATTGTCGAGACACAACCATATCAGCGTGCTGTACAGCGTATCTGGGATAGTTCGACACAAGTGGAATTTAAAAACTTCATAGGCTTGAATCCTGAAGCTGGTGATGTCATTCCCGGTACTGGAGGCATAAGGAAAGTCCGTTGGCAAGGATCTGGGCATGGGAAACGCGGCGGTGTGCGCATCATCTACTACGTGTACAACGAGCATCATCCCATCTATCTCTTATATGCGTATCCTAAGAACGTACAGATCAACTTGTCTGAGGATGAAAAAAAGATTTTTACAAAGATGACGGAACGGTTGAAAGCCGTTTTTCGCCAAAAGGATGGTGAATATCATGGATAAGAAAATGTCACCGGAGGCTTTGGAAATTTTGGATGGTCTGCAGGAGGCATTGTGTGATGCAAAAGGTATGCCAGTAGAAGGCTTGAAGAAGACCGTTATTTATCGTGTGAACCCAAAGAGCGTGCGAGAAAGCTTGCACATGTCTCAGCAAGAATTTTCTTCGGCCTTTGGCATCCCCTTGGCTACATTACGGAACTGGGAGCAGGGAAGAAGGAAGGTAGATGCTACAGCATCGTCCTATCTAAAGGCTATCTTGAAGTATCCGAAAGAAATTATGGCCGCACAATAACATAAACCCTATAGACACAAAAATCCCGGCGCATGAGCAGTACGCCGGGATCTTTGCTATGTGTATTATATTTTAGGAGAGCTCTGCGCTTCTTGAAAGAAGCTGCTAACGAAAGCCTATGTAGAATATAGCACACTTGAGAATGAATATCAAGTGAAAACTTGAAAATTTTTCTCAACAACCCCAAAACGCCCCAGAGGGCCTAACTCTGGGGCGTTTCGTTTGCGTGTGATACGCTTGTTGACTTCTTCTTAGCCTACGATCATTATACTACAGTCTGTCCGGGAAAACAAAATACTACCGACTATTACAGCTGGCCCCAGAATGGTATAATGAATCTAAGAAATTACGAATGGTTTGGTGGTGATCATATGGAAACGGACAAGTCTCTCTTATCGGAGGAAGATATCAAGCATCGCTACATCACGCCGGCGCTGGAGCGGGTCTGGCCGGCGTCGGACATCCGCATGGAGCTGGCGATCACAGCGGGGCGGGTCAACATCAAGGGGAATATGGAGGCGCGTGAGCGGCCGAAGTTCGCCGACTATGTGCTCTATACAGAGTCGGGCCATCCGCTGGCCGTCGTCGAGGCGAAGGACAACAATCATACGATTTCGTTTGGCATGCAGCAGGCCAAGGCGTATGCCCAGATGATGGACCTTCCGTTTGCCTACAGCTCGAATGGTGACGGCTTTGTCGAGTACGACTTCTTGACGGGCATCGAGTGCGAGCTCTCGCTCGATGCGTTCCCGACGCCTGCCGAGCTCATCGCACGTTTCAAGGAGGAAGGCCATCTGACGGAGGAGCAGGTCAGAGTCATCGAGCAGCCTTTCTATGTGTCGGAGGGCACGTTTGCGCCGCGCTACTATCAGCGTGTTGCCGTCGACCGCACGCTCGATGCGATTGCCCGCGGACAGAAGCGCCTGCTGCTCGTCATGGCGACGGGCACGGGCAAGACGTACACGGCCTTCCAGATCATCTACCGGCTGCGCAAGGCAGGGCTCGGGAAGAAAATCCTCTACCTCGCCGACCGCAACATCCTCGTCGACCAGTCGATCCAGCAGGATTTCCGACCGCTCGCAAGTGTCATCCACAAGGTCAACTACGCATCCGACGACCGCACGACGATCACGTCGTACGAAGTCTACTTCTCACTCTACCAGCAGCTCTTCGGCGAGAACGACGAAGAGCGCTTCTGCGAGCTCTTCCGGCCCGACTTCTTCGACCTCATCGTCGTCGACGAGTGTCACCGCGGCTCTGCCAAGGCCGACAGTCGCTGGCGCAAGATTCTCGACTACTTCGACAAGGCCATCCAGATCGGCATGACGGCCACGCCGAAGGAGACGGCCTACGTCTCGAACATCGACTACTTCGGCAAACCTGTCTACACCTACAGCCTGCGGCAGGGCATCGACGACGGCTTCCTCGCGCCGTTCCGCGTCATCAACGTGCAGACGAACATCGGCGAGGGCTGGCGACCCTGCAAGGGCCAGCGCGATTTCTTCGGCAGGGAAATCGAGGACCGCATTTACAACAACACGGACTACGACTACAATATCGTGCTCGAGGACCGCATCCGCGAAGTCGCCGCGCGCATTACCAACTATCTGCTCCACACCGACCGCATGGCCAAGACCATCGTCTTCTGTGCCGACGAGGCCGCCGCGGAGCGCATGCGCCACGCGCTCGCCCAGCAGAACGCCGACATGATGAAGAAATATCCCAACTACGTCGTGCGCATCACGGGCAGTGACCCCTACGGCAAGAGTCAGCTCGGCTACTTCATCTCCGTCGCCTCGCCGACGCCTGTCATCGCAACGACGTCGCAGCTGCTCTCGACTGGCGTCGACTGCAAGATGGTCCGACTCATCGTCCTCGACGAGAACATCACCTCGATGACGATGTTCAAGCAGATCATCGGCCGCGGCACGCGCCTGCGCTACGACGAGGGCAAGCGCAGCTTCGTCATCATGGACTTCCGCGGCGTCACGCGCCTCTTCGCCGACCCCGACTGGGACGGCCCCCTCATCGAGGACCCCGGCTTTGAGTCAGGCAAGGGGGAGGGCCAGCCGACTGGCCGCGGCGGGAAAGGCGGCGGAGGCAGCGAGCCCGCAGTCAAGCCCTTCGTGCGCGCCGACGGCTGTAAGGTCTACACCGTGCAGGAGACGATCGCCGTATACGATACGGATGGCAAGCTGCTGAAGCAGGAGAATGTCATCGACTACACGAAGGAGAACATCCTCGAGCAGTTCGGCGACCTCCACCGCTTCATCCACGAGTGGAACGCCGCCGAGAAGAAGCAGGCCATCGCCGACGCCCTCGCAAAGCGCGGCGTCGACCTCGACAAGCTCAAGCACGCGATGAAGATGGACGATGTCGACGACTTCGACTTCATCTGTCACGTCGCCTACGACCAGAAGCCCCTGACGCGCCGCGAGCGCGCCGAGGGCGTCCGGAGGCGCGACTTCCTGAGCCGCTACAGCGGCGCGGCGCGCGCCGTCCTCGAGACGCTGCTCGAGAGCTACAAGGACCTCGGCATCAAGAACATCGAGAAGACCGACGTGCTGCGCATGAAGGACTTCCAGAAATTCGGCACACCCGGGCACATCGGCAAGCTCTTCAACGGCAAGAAAGGCTATGAAGAAGCCGTGCGCGCCCTCGAACAAGAACTATACAAGGCAGGTTAAGACAATATGGCAACAAATCTAGGCGGACTCGTAAAACGGCTCCAAGACATCATGCGCAACGACCCCGGCATCAACGGCGACGCCCAGCGCATCGAGCAGATCATCTGGGCACTCTTCCTCAAGGTCTACGATGCCAAGGAAGAGGACTGGGAGATGGATGAAGACGACTACCACTCCATCATCCCCGAGCCCTACCGCTGGCAGAACTGGGCCCACGACGACGGCACGGGCACGGCCTACACGGGTGAAGAGCTTCTCGAATTCGTCAACGACCTCTTCACCGTGCTCAAGAACCTCTCCATCACGCCCGACATGCCCAAGAAGAAGCGCATCGTCAAGACGATGTTTGAGGAGACGAACCAGTACATGAAGGACGGCGTCCTGCTGCGTCAGGTCATCAACGTCATCGACGATATCGACCTCGAGAGCTACGACAACATGCACGCCCTCGGCGACATCTACGAGACCATCCTCAAAGAGCTGCAGTCGGCCGGCCGCGCCGGTGAATTCTACACGCCGCGCGCCGTCACCGACTTCATGGCCGACCGCATCGAGCCGCACCTCGGCGAGCGCATGGCCGACTTCGCCTGCGGCACCGGCGGCTTCCTCGTCAGCTGGCTGCGCGAGCTCGAGAAGCAGATCGCGGCGCCCGACGACCGCGCCCTCTGGAACCACTCCGTCTACGGCATCGAGAAGAAGCAGTTCCCCTACATGCTCGCCATCACGAACCTGCTGCTGCACGGCGTCGACAACCCCGACATCGACCACGGCAACAGCCTGCTCCACGACGTCCTCGACTACACGGAGAAAGACAAGTTCGACAAGATCCTCATGAATCCGCCATACGGCGGCAGCGAGAAGAAAGACGTCATGAGCCACTTCCCCGACGACCTCGCAGATAGTGAGACGGCCGACCTCTTCATGAGCGTCATCCTCTACCGACTCAAGCAGGGAGGCCGCGCCGCCGTCGTCCTGCCCGACGGTTTCCTCTTCGGCACCGACAACACGAAAGTCAACATCAAGAAGAAGCTCATGGCCGAGTGCGACCTGCACACCATCATACGGCTGCCCAGCAGCGTCTTCGCGCCCTACACGAGCATCACGACGAACATCCTCTTCTTCGACCGCACGCACCCGACCGAGAAGACATGGTTCTACCGCCTCGACATGCCCGAGGGCTACAAGCACTTCAGCAAGACAAAGCCCATGCGCCTCGAGCACTTCGACCCCGTCAAAGCGTGGTGGGACGACCGTCAGGAAATCCTCGAGGGCGACTTCCCCAAAGCTAAGTGCTACACCATAGACGAGATCGTCGCAGGCGGCTACAACCTCGACCTCTGCGGCTTCCCGCACGAAGAAGAAGAGATCCTCGAGCCCATGGAGCTCATCCAGAAGTATCAGGAACAGCGCAAATCCCTCAATGACGATATCGATAAAATCCTCGCCCGCATCACCGCCAAACTGGAGGACAACGCATGAACGCACAAGACCTAAAGAACAGCATCCTTCAGCGTGCCATCGAAGGCAAGCTCGTGCCACAGCGCAAAGAAGAAGGTACGGCCAAAGAACTGCTCGCCGAGATTCGCGCCGAGAAAGCACGGCTCATCAAAGAGAAGAAAATCAAGAAGAGCAAGCCACTGCCGGAGATAACGGATGAGGAAAAGCCGTTTGATATTCCTGAGCGCTGGGAGTGGGTGAGGCTGAAAGATTTAGGCCAATTCAGCAGTGGCAAGACACCATCGAAACAGGTTCCATCAAATTGGACAAACGGAACAGTTAATTGGTTCACCTCGAAAGATATAAAGTCGGACTATCTTAGCAGGTCACAGATATTGATTTCTGAAGAAGCAGCTAATGGATTGCAACTATATCCTGTCGGCACGATATTGATGGTAGTTCGGAGTGGTATATTAAAGCGATTATTCCCAGTCTCATTCTTAGAAAATCCGGGAACTATCAATCAGGACATAAAAGCCTTTCAAATTTATGATTCACGAATCTCAAAGTATCTTTTTTTGTGTCTGAAAGGCCTTTCTCCATATATCCTGAAGCAGTTTCGCAAACAAGTTACGACAGTCGATAGCTTACGCTTTGAAGATTTTTCGATTATGCCGATTCCCATGCCGCCATTAGCCGAACAACAGCGCATCCTTGACAGAGTAGCGGAACTTCAGCCTGATATCGATGCTTACGAAAAAGCCCAGACCAAGCTGCAAGCCATCGAGCAGCGCTTTCCCGACGATATGAAAAAGAGCCTGCTCCAATACGCCATCGAAGGCAAGCTCGTGCCCCAGCGCAAGGAAGAAGGCACCGCCAAAGACCTGCTCGCCGAGATCCGCGCCGAGAAAGCAAAGCTCATCAAAGAGAAGAAAATCAAGAAAACCAAGCCCCTGCCCCACATCACCGACGACGAAAAGCCATTTGCTATTCCCGATAGTTGGGAGTGGGTACGCATGGGAGATTTATTAAACATCATAGGCGGTACTTCTTATAAAAACAATCAAATTACTACGTATGGACTTCGTATTTTGCGTGGGGGGAATATCAATACACCAAATATATCTTTATATAATGACGATGTATTTCTCCCTCTAACCTTTATTGACAAGGAAAAATTAATTCGACAAAATGATATATTGATTGTAGCTTCTACAGGAAGCAAAAAAGCTATTGGAAGACCCGGATTCGTATATGGAACACATGACAATATTTCAATTGGTGCATTCTTACGTATTTGTCGACTATTTTACACAAAAATATTTCCATATATGACACTAATTTTTTCGAGCGAATACTATCGAAATCATATTCGAGAATCAGTTCAAGGAACAAATATCAATAACGTAAAAAAAGAATATATTTTGAACTTTTTAGCTCCAATCCCCCCACTTGCCGAGCAGCGTCGCATTGTCGCCAAGCTCGAAGAACTCCTGCCGCTCTGCGATCAGCTCGCCCACCAATCCTGATCGCCGCTATAGCTGACTGCCCCACATCTCAGGCAGAAGTGACAACGTCCATACATAGCACCAAAAAAACGCCATCGGGACATAATCATTCCGACGAACACAAAGCCCCCATCCGGTCATCACTCCGGACGGGGGCTTTGCTTGGTGCCATGTCAGACACTCATTTGGCATCTCTAGTATAGGTCTTTTTAGCGGAGGAGACAAGATGTTGACTTCATCCGCCTCGCACATTCGGCACCTTCTCCAGAGGCGAAGGCACGCTCACAAGCGCGTCCATGGATAACGGGGGGGGAGTGAAAAATCAAAGTCCGAAGGCGTAGCCGGTCAGGGCCATGGAGCCGAGGTTGCGGATGTTGTTGAAGATGTAGGGGGACTCGCCTCGGGAGGCGCCGAGGATGTAGAGCAGGGGGAGGAAGTGGTCGGGCGTCGGGACGGCGTAGTCGGCGTCGGGGTAGCGGTGGAAGTCGATGACGGCTTCGTCATCGCGTGCCTCGATGGCCGACTTGATGGCCTTGTCGAAGCGGTCGGCGGCGGGGTTGCCGTGCTCGTTCTCCCATTCGACGAGGCGCAGGTTGTGGACGACGTTGCCGCTGCCCATGATGAGATAGCCCTTCTCGCGAAGGCTGGCGAGCTTTTGGCCGAGCTCGTACGACTGGCGCGCATCGATGAGACCGTTGACGGAGAGCTGGACGACGGGGATGTCGGCCTTGGGGAAGATGTGGACGAGGATGCTCCAGGTGCCGTGGTCGATGCCCCAGCTGTCGTCGACTTCGACATCGGCGCCAAGCAGGTCGGTGACTTCGCGCGTCAGGTCGGCGCAGCCTGCCGGCTCGTACTTGAGCTCGTAGAGCTCCTTGGGGAAGCCGTACATGTCGTAGACTTGGCGCGGCTTTGCGGCGCTCTGCACGAGCGTGCCGCGCGTGTACCAGTGCGCGGAGACCATCAGGATGGCCTTGGGCTTGCCGAATTCCTTGAGGATGCGCTCGCCGAGGCGGCGGTAGGTTTCGGTCAATTCGTTGTGGTCGAGTGCGATCATCGGGCTGCCGTGGCCGACGAAAATAGCGGGCATCTTTTTCATGGGGATTCCTCTTTTCTCGTTGTATTTCAACAAAAGTATTGTTTCTGTACTAACTACCTTGTCTATATTATAGGAATCGTGTAGAATGTTGACAAGAAGGTAATTTTGCTTGACTAGGTATCAAGTGCTTGCGTATTGGAGGATTCATATGGGGAAAGATTTGTTTGGCATCTGCCCGTTCGTGACGTCGCAGAAGATCTTGCAGGGGAAGTGGGCGATTCTTGTGCTGCACGAGCTGAGTCAGGGCACGCGGCGCTTCAATGAGCTCGAGCGCGGGCTGCAGATCACGCATGCGACGCTGTCCTCGCAGCTCAAGTCGCTCGAGCGCGAGGGCATCGTGCGCCGCACGGTCTATCCGGAGGTGCCGCCGCGCGTCGAGTACAGCCTGACGGAGATCGGCCGCAAGTTCGCGCCGGTACTCGAGAGCATCCGGGCATGGGGGACGGACTACATCGACTACCTGCATGCCAACCGACCGAAAGTCGGCTGATAGTCGGACGGTCGGACCGTCCGACTGCCGACTGATGGGCAGCGGTCCGACTGCTGCCCTATCCATTTGGTCCATAGATCCTGTTCTCAAAAAGAGGCCCGACTTGCCGGGAGAGATGGCGAGTCGGGCCTTTCTTGGATGGTCGGGGCATCGAGGGGGATTCGCTGCACCCGTTTGAGCCATGTTTTTGTTGGGGGAGCAGTCGGGAGGGGGATCCCGCTGCTCCCATGAAGTCTAGAAGTCGATTGATTCTGGTGTCAGTTGTTGTCTTTCGGCATCTCTTCGAGCGTCAGGCTTGCCTTGCGCTCCTGGTTGCCGCGCTGGATGGTCAGCTCGACTTTGTCGCCGACGTTGTGCTCGGCGATCTTGGCGCGCAGGTCGGAGACGCCCTTGATCTCTGTGCCGTCGATGGCGGTGATGACGTCACCCTTGCGCAGGCCTGCCTTGTCGGCCGGGCCACCGGGGACGACCTGGAAGAGGTAGACGCCTTTCTTGAGGTTCAGCTGATAGCCGTAGCGCGCGGCGCTCTGCTGGTCAAAGATGGAGACGCCGAGGTAGGGGCGCGGCACGTAGCCTTTCTCCATGATGGCAGAGATGATGTTCTGCACGGCGTTCGACGGGATGGCGAGGCCGATGCCCTCGACGCCATTGGCGACGATCTTGGCACTGTTGATGCCGATGACCTTGCCGTCCATGTTGACGAGCGCGCCGCCGGAGTTGCCCGGGTTGATGGCGGCATCCGTCTGCAGGAGCTTGATGCGCGCGTCGCCGTCGCCGAGCGTGCGGTTGAGGGCGCTGACGACGCCACTCGTCACGCTGCCTTGGAACTCAAGGCCCATCGGGTTGCCGATGGCGATGACGGACTCACCGACGACGGTCGCATCGGAGTCGCCGAAGTCGGCCGTCGGCAGGTTGCCGTCATCGACCTCGACGACCGCGAGGTCCGTCAGCGCATCGGCGCCGACGAGCTTGCCCGGCAGGCTGCGGCCGTCGGCGAGCGAGACGATGAGCTCGTTTGCACCGTCGACGACGTGGTTGTTCGTCACGATGTAGCTTTTGCCGCCGTCGTTCTTGAAGATGACGCCGGAGCCGACGCCTTGGCTCTCGACGGGGTTGTTGAAGAAGTCGCGTGCGACGGCCTTGTTGGTGATGCCGACGACGGACGGGCCGACGGCAGCCGCGGCGCGGACGGTCGGTGTGTTGCGCGCATCCGACAGGTTGTCGAGGTTGGCCTGCTGCGTCTGCTGCGTGCTGCTCGAGGCGCTGCTCTTCGACGGTGTCTGTGACGAGCCGCAGCCGGCGAACGCCGTGGCCGACAGTGCGACGGCCAATGCAATGGCGAGCTTCTTGGATTTATTGGCATTCAGTTTCTGAAAGAACGATTTCATGGTATTCCCTCCAATCAATCGGGCAATCGGACGGAAGAGTCGGGGGATTGGCGATTGGTGCTAGTCGAGCCTTACGGCATCTTTTTGTTATCTTGAGGATACGACGCGCAGAAGGAAATCAGCTGAAAAGGCGCGATTTTTTTCTCAGAATCCGATGTGTCGACAGTCCGACGGGCCGACGACACGCCTTTTATGTGAATCGCCCATCGAAAAAGTCCAGTGCTGGACTTTTTGGACGGGCGACGTATCACTGCTGTTCTGCGTATTCGGGGAAGGCGATGGAGTTCTCTTTGAAGATGTGGATGAAGACATCGTCGAAGAGCTCTTCCATGACCGTGTAGGTGCGGCGGAAGGTCGGGCAAGCGTCAGCCGGCGGCGTGAAGTTGTCCGTGAGCTCCTGGATCTCCTTGATGATGTCGCCGGCGCCCGTGTGCTCATTTTCGAGCTCCTGCACGAGGGCGAGCGTCTTCTCGTCCGGGTGCGGATGCTGGCGCATCAGCGGGAAGACGAGCTGCTCTTCCTTGGCGAAGTGCTCTTCGAGCTCGGCCTTGAGGCCTGCATAGAGGTGGTGGAGGCGCGTGAGCATCTCGCCGTGGTGCGGGTAGTGGACGATGAGGATCTTGTTGAGCAGCTGCTCCGTCTCGGCCATGAGCTGGCGGTCCGTGACGTGGTGCGTCGCTTCGAGGTCATCGAGCATCTCGAGGACCGTCAGGTCCTTGAACGACTCGATGTCGGCGTGCACGTCCTTCGACTTCGTCGGACGAGCAGCGACTGCATTGAGGTCAGCGAGGAACTTCTCGACATCGAGCCCCTTCTCGCGGACGGCGATGGAGATAGCGTCGTGACCGCCGCAGCAGTAGTCGAGGTGGAGGTTATTGAGGAAGCCGATCGTGTTCGGGTGCGCCTTGACGACGTCGGCCAGTGTCATATCTTTTGTGATCATGGTTATCGCTCCTTTATCTTCGCTGTGTCTTTGTTCTCGTGTGTGTTTTTCTATCAATCCCATTTGATTCTTGTTCTCTGTTCTTGGAACATCTTCAGTATAAGGGGAAAATGGGACCTTCTTCTGTAACATCTGGTACAGGACAAAAAAGTGGCCCGAAAAAGTCGGGAATGGACTTTTTCGGGCCTTCTAATGGTCACGGCTTGACCGGCAGCGTTCACGCATCCGTTGCCTGATGCTGATGGCGTGTCTTATGGTGCTCTACTTTCTCTTTGTACATGTGGCAGTCGGCTTCGGCGAGGACGGTGTCGATGTTGGCGGCAGGCAGGGCTGCCATGGAAAAGCCGAGGGAGATGCTGATGCCGGCGGTGCGGAAGCGGTCGTGGAGCCTGTCGTTTATGGCGCTCGCCTCCTGCTCGTCCTGCACGGCCTCGATCATGAGGAATTCGTCGCCACCCATGCGGAAGACGGCGTTCGTCGGGCAGCTGTGCACAAAGACGCTTGCTGCCGACTGGATCAGGCGGTCGCCTGCATCGTGGCCGAGTTTGTCGTTCGTCTCCTTGAGGCCATTGAGGTCGCCGAAGAAGAAGGCATACGTGCCGGCGGGCAGTTCCTTGAGGGCGTCGAGCAGGCCGCGGCGGTTCATGACGCCGGTCAGCGGGTCGACTTTGCTCAGGCGGTCGATGCGCTGCATGAGATTGCGGTTGCGCAGCAGGATGGAGAAGAAGCGGGCGAGCGCGCGCAGCAGAGGCAGGGCTTTCTCCATCTGCTCGGGGGCCGGATTGACGACTTCGAGGTAGCCGTAGATGTGGTCGTCGAGGCGCAGGCGCGCGAAAATCAGGCGCTGGAGGTTCGGTAGGCGTGGCGCATAGCCTGACTCGTGGCAGAACTGCTCGACGTCGTCGATGGTGAAGACGGGCTCTCTGATGAAGCGCTCGTAGAGCGGCTGGATATCCTCGCGCGGGAAGGGCTTGATCTTGCGCGAGAACGGCACGGTCGTCTGCGTTTCCCAGAGGTAGGAGAAGTGGATGCTTGTGCCGATCTCTTCGGCAATCAGGACGTGGTCGGCGCGGAGCAGGCCGCCGAGTCGGTTCATCATCTTGCGGAGGCCGTTCTCGGGATCGAGCTCGTACATGCCCGCGCGGATGATGTCGTTGACGGAGAGCTCCTGGAACAGGACCTGCTCGTTTGTCTTGTGGCGCTGCATGTAGTAGTCGAGATCGATGCAGAGACAGAAATGGCAGGGCTTGCCGTTCCACGGGACGAGTGTATGGCAGAGGAGACGAGCCGTGGCCGTGACGGGATTGTGGTAGATGTTCGTGAAGCATGCATTGGGCCGGAGCTTGTCTTCGTAGCAGATCTCGCAGACGGCATTGTTGCCCGCTAGTGTCTTGTAGCAGGTCTTCCCCGTCAGCGGCGCATCGGGCAGCAGGCCGAGCTCTTGGCGCTGGGCCTGGTTCATGTAGAGGAGCTCGTGCGTATCGGGGTCGATGATGACCACGCTGAACTCCATCTTGTCGAAGAGCTCCCGCGGGAAGACGAGGCTGTCGTTGCTGTAGAGCTGTACGCCGTAGAGCTTCTCTTCGGCCCGATGCAGGCGCTGGACCAGGAGGCGCAGCAGGCCGTCGATGCTGCGGACCTCGGAGCCGTGGCCCTTGGCGTAGTGCAGGAAGAGGTGGCAGGGATGGCCGTCGACGGCTTCGATATCATGGACCTCCTGTACGAGCTGCAGCAGGGTCTGCTGGATGGAGGCATCTTGCTGCGTCTTGGAAAGGATGAGGAAGCAGCAGCTGCCGATGCGGGCGATGCTGCAGGCGGCTGGCAGGTGCTGTTGGAGGAGCGCGACGATTTTCTGCAGCAGATGATGTCGGAAGCCCTTGCCGTACTTCATGCCGATGGCGTCAAACTCCGGCACATCGACGAGCGTCGCCGTGTAGTCGTCGCCGTGCAGCCGGAACTCGTCGGCGTACTGCAGGCCGTCCATGAGCATGCCGCTGTAACTGAGGAGTCCTGTCTCCTCGTCGATGAGGCCGAGCGAGAGGTCCTGCTTGCGGCGTTCGGGCGCGTCCTTGAGGGTGTTGATGCGGATGAAGACGCCGACGACCTGCCCGCTCTCGCGGATGGGGTATTCGAAGGTGCGGATCTCCTGGATGCGGTGGCCGATGCTCAGGTATTCCTGCACGTCGAGCTGCGGCTCGCCCGTCTGCATGACCTTCTCCTCGGTCTCCTGTGCGTGCGTCGTGTGCAGCAGCCAGCCGAGCTCGGCGTCCGTCTTGCCGAGGATCTCTGCGACATCCTTGACGCCGCGCCCCTTGAGGAACGCCTTGCTCGCCCCGCGGAAGCGGTGCTGGCGGTCCTTCCAGAAGAACTCGATGCCCAGGTCGTCCATGAGGACATGCCAGATGGAGGCCGTCAGCGTGTCCGGCCCTGCGGCGAAGAACTCCTTCGAGAGGCCGTACGTCTCGAGCATCTGCCGGATGATGGCTTGGCGGTTCGGCTGGCGGCCCATAAAGTCCTTGCAGAGGCAGACGAGCATCTCGCGCGAGGTTGACTTGACGAGCGCCATGCTCGTGAAGTACAGCCAGGCGTAGCGGCCGTCGGCGAGCAGGATGCGGAACGGCGCCGAGATGAAGGACTGCGGATTGCTAGCGGCCCGCTCGTAGAAGGTCTTGGGGTCCGTAAAGGCGAGGAAGCGCTCGCGGTCGGATGGATGCACGTAATGGCCGGCGAACTGGCGCAGGGCAGAGGCGACATTGTGGAACTGCGTGCCGACGCGGATGCTCGTCAGCGTCTCGATGATCTCCACGAGATTCTCGTCGAGGTTCAGGTACCAGATGGCATCGTAGGTCAGCAGCACATTGCGCAGGAGCCTGTCGAAACGGTGCGCGTTGGCATCGTCGAGCGCCTCCTCCGCACTGATGTTGTAGAGCCCGACCTGGTAGATCGATTCTTTGTCCACCGTGGCAATCTCCTTGGCCTTGAGGCGCATGTACTGACCGTCATCGACGTACGTCATCGTCTCCCACTGGCCCGTCATCCGGAGGCGGTCGGCGAAGCGGCGGAACTTCTCGTTCATCGGGAAGTAGGCTGAGCGCAGGTTGACGTTGACGCGCTGGACATCCCTCGTGCCGATGCTGTGCAGCGACTCGAGGTAGAGCCCGTTGGCCTGCAGCATCTTTATCTCCTGCGTGTCATCGTGGACGATGGAAATCGGGATGGGCTGGTTGAGGTCGATGAGGCCCGCCTGGTCAAAGAGCTGTGCCTCCGCGCGCGTCTCCACCTGCAGACCCTGGTCAAGCGCGTACTGGTGAAAGTCCTCGCACGGGATGGGCTTGCCATAGTAGTAGCCCTGGATCTTCTCGCAGCCGATCTCACGCAGGAAGTCGCACTGCTCCTTTGTCTCCGCGCCCTCGGCCAGCGTGTGGATGTGGAGGTCCTTGGCCATGCTGACGAGGGACTTGAGGATCTTGCGGCTCTTCTCCGTGAACGGATGCAGGAACTTCATGTCGAACTTTATCGTGTCGAAGTCGTAGTCCTTGAGCACATTGAGCGAGGAATAGCCGCTGCCGAAATCGTCGAGCAGCACGGGATAGCCCCCCTGCTGGAAGCGGCGGATGCCGTCAAGTACCGGTTCCATCTTGTCGACGAGTGCATTTTCCGTGACCTCGACCTGCAGGAGACCGAGCGGCAGATCGTATTTCTCGCGGATGGCCTCCGTCGTGGCGAACGGGTCCTGCAGGATGAAGTCGAGGCGTGAGAGATTGACCGAGACGGGCAGCGCAGGCAGGCCCTGATCGAGGCCCTGGCGCGTCATCTTGGCGACGGCGTTGAGGATGTAGGCGTCGAGCTTGTGGATGAGGTGGGCCTCCTCGAGCACGGGGATGAAGATAGCCGGCGAGATCATGCCGTACTGCGGCGACTCCCAGCGCGCGAGCGCCTCCGCACCGACGAGCTTGCCCGTCAGCGTGCGGATGATGGGCTGCAGGTAGAGGCGGATGAAGCCTTTCTCGAGCGCCTGGTCCAGGTACTCGCGCACGTAGTTCTGCATCTTGTGGCGCAGGCCGAGCTCCTGCGTGTAGATGGCCCAGTGGCGCGAGGCATCCTTCTTGATGGTGTCGCAGGCAATCTTGGCTTCGCTGTCGAACGCGACATTGAGGTCCTTCAGCGAGCGCGGTCCCGAGAGAAAGCGGATGCCCGCCTTCAGCGCGATGTTGGGGTTGCCGATATAGGCCTGCACGCGCTGGCAGGCCTTGTCGATGCGCGCCTGCACATTGGCCTCCTCCGCCAGGACCGCGAAGTTGTCCGCACCGAGGTGGAGGACCGGACACTCCGGGAACACATCCTGCAGGATGCCCTCGATGTGCTGCAGGCAGAGGTCGCCCTGCCGGAAGCCATGCGTGGCGTTGTAGAGGTGGAAATTCGTGATATTGAAAAAAACCGGGCAGGATTTGAGCAGGTGGTACTCCCGCCACTCCCGCTGCAGGATGTCCGCCGCATCCCGCAGGAATTCCTGCCGGCTCTGGTTCGCTCTTCTCATAGTTGTGTCACCGCGTCCTTGTCTTGCCTTACCGTCCATGTGTTCGTGCGTTCCTAAATCAATCATTTCGTAAATATTGTTCTCGATTTTATTTTAACACAAATAGAAAACAAAACGCTATCACACTGTTCTTTTTGCGGAAAAAAGTCCAGCGCTGGACGGTTTCGCCATCGGATACGTGATAGCCTGAGCATACCAGAGCGATGAGAAAAGGATTGACATCTATCGGTAAAGAAGTTATAAAGAAATTATCATGATTTGTCGACAGATTGAAAGTCGGCGTGAAAATAGGGAAGATAAGTAGAACATGTAAGAAAGGGAAGAAAGGAAGGATTACGATGCGACTAGCAATCCCCTATGACGACGGTCAGGTTTTCCAGCACTTTGGCCGCAGTGAGCAATTCAAACTCTATGAGGTGAACGACGGGGCAGTCGGGCCATCCCGCATCCTCGAGAACAGCGGGGCCGGCCACGGCGCTCTGGTCACGCTGCTCGCGCAGGAACACGTCGATGTGCTGATCTGCGGCGGCATCGGCGCAGGCGCACAGAATGCCCTGAAGGAAGCGGGCATCCGCTTCTACGGCGGCGTACAAGGCGAGGCCGACAAGGCAGCAGCCGACTTTGCAGCGGGACGCCTTGCCTATGACCCCGCCGTCCACTGCGAGCACCACGGCGAAGGCCACGACCATGGTCATGGCCACAACTGCCACCATCAGGATTGAGAGGGGTGTATGGGCATGAAAGCAGATTGTGCCAACTGCAGGACGCATGCGTGCTACACCAAGGCCGTCAACTGCACGGGCGTGGATGAGGCCGATATCCTTGCAGCGTACTCAGAGGAAGAGCGCCGGATCATGAAGGCGGCGGCCTATGTCGAGGGTACCTTCTACAGCAACATCACGCGGCTGGAGGAGACGGCGGAGTTTGCCAAGGCGATGGGCTATCACCGACTCGGCCTGGCCTTCTGCATCGGACTCAATGCCGAGGCGCGCTACATCGCGCGTTTCTACACGAAGCAGGGCTTCGAGTGCTACAGCGTCTGCTGCAAGAACTGCAGCTTCGCCAAGAAAGAGCTCGGTCTCAAGCAGGTCAAGCCGGAGCTGGAGCATGAAGCCATGTGCAACCCGAAGTTCCAGGCAAAGTTCCTTGCCGATAAGGGCGTGGAGCTCTTCATCTCCTGCGGGCTCTGCGTCGGACATGACGCGCTCTTCAACGCCGCCTGCCCCGGCCCCGTCACGACGCTCGTCGTCAAAGACCGCCTGCTGGCCCACAATCCCCTCGGTGCCATCTACTCGCGCTACTGGAAGCGCAAGCTCGGCATCATGGATGAAAATGAAGTCTAAGCGCCAACAAAAAGTCCAGCGCTGGACTTTTCGCAGGAAACTGCCCGCATAGGATAAGAAAGGCCATGCATCATACGATGCATGGCCTTTCGCTCGGTCTATCGGTCTGTGGTTGGCAAAGCAGTGGTCAGAGCAGTGCCTCGATGTCTGCTGCGATGGCAGCCGGCTCTTTCGTCGGCTCGAAGCGCTTGACGACGTTACCCTCGCGGTCAACGAGGAACTTCGTGAAGTTCCACTTGATGCCGTCGCCTTCGAGGTACTCGGGGAAGTTCTTCTTGAGGACGTCCTCGAGGACAGCAGCGTTCGGATGCTCTTTATCAAAGCCCTCGAAGCCCTTTTCCTTCGTGAGGTACTGGAAGAGCGGCTGTGCCGTCTCGCCGCGCACGTCGCCCTTCTCGAAGATCTGGAACGTCACGCCGTAGTTGTAGCGGCAGAACTGCTGGATCTCCGCGTCGCTGCCGGGGTCCTGTGCAGCGAACTGATTGCACGGGAAGCCGAGGATCTCGAGGCCCTTGTCCTTGTAGGCGAGGTAGAGCTTCTGCAAGGCCTCGAACTGCGGTGTGAAGCCGCACTTGCTGGCCGTATTGACGATCAGCAGGACCTTGCCCTTGTAGTCAGCCAGTGACTTCTCCTTGCCCTGGCTCGTCTTGACGGTGAAATCATAGATACCCATGATGATCTTCCTTTCTCTTGTTGCGCGCAATGCGCTTCTATCTCTTTATCTTTGCGTACACGGTGGCGCTCGGCCTGCCGCATGTCTTTCTCATTGCTATGGTTCCAGTATACGGGATGATTTACATTTTGTCAAATCAAATTTTGCAATGCAAGAATAAATCTGAATCATCGTCGGATGGATATGGTATAATATTAACATATCGTATTATTTAGTCGGAGGGATACAAATGAAACAGACCTACAAAAAACTGGCCAGACTGCTGATGACGACGATGATGACCGGCGGGCTGATGCTCGCAGGGCAGACGGGCATGGCCGCGCCTGCGCAGCCGACGGTCAACGTGGATGCGGCGACGAAGGACATGCCGAACCATGTCGCGAGCAAGGTGCTCGATGTCAAGGCCGATAAGACAGAAGTCGGACTGATCTCGAACGTCGTCTACGAGCAGGTGCCGAGCCGCGGCTATGCGAATGTGCCGATGCAGATGGACATCCTGCAGCCGAAGACGCAGGCGAAGAAGCCGGCCATCCTCTTCGTCACGGGTGGCGGCTTCATCAACGCCAACAAGGACAATGGCATCCAGCTCCGCATGCACCTCGCGGAGCACGGCTATGTGGTCGGCAGCATCAACTACCGCGTTGCGCCGACGGCGAAGTTCCCAGAGCCGCTTGAAGACGTCAAGGCGGCCATCCGCTTCCTCAAGGCGAATGCCGACCGCTTCGGCATCGATCCCGCACGCGTCGGCATCGTCGGCGGCAGCGCTGGCGGCTACCTGACCGCCATGGCCGGCACGACGAGCGGCACGAAGACCTTCGACAAGGGCGAGAACCTCCAGGTCACGAGCGACGTCAAGGCAGCCGTCGACCTCTACGGCCTGTCCGACCTCACGCAAGTCGGCTCCGACTACTCCGAAGAAGTCCAGGCGAAACACCGTTCCGCCGGCGCGACGGAGGCCCTTTGGGTCAATGGCTCGCCCGTCTTTGGCGGCCGTGACGGCGGCATCCTCGCCGACAAGAAAGCAGCCGAGGCCGCCAACCCCATCCACTACATCAGCAAGACGAGCACCCCGATGCTCTTGATGCACGGCACCGCCGACAGCGTCGTCTCCCCGAGCCAGACCGACCTGCTCTATCAGGCTCTGCAGCAGAAAGGCATCCCGAGTGAGCGCTACCTCGTCACCGGCGCCGCACACGGCGGCAAATACTGGGTCCAGGAGCCCGTGCTCAACATCATCACTGACTTCTTCGACCGCTATCTGAAATAATGTTTCACTGTCCCCTGATTGATAGAAACCATTCTGATCCGTCAGGGGACTTCTGTCATGCCTGTCATCAGTAGCAGAAATGCCAGCAACATGATATACTCATATCGGCGGTCGATGAGTTGGCCTTCCCTTCTAAAGGGGGTGGTGCTCATGACGAACGAAGAGCTCGCATTGTTGCTGGCATTTCTTCAACTAGTCGTTAGCATTATCGCGTTGCTGAAGTAGTTCAGCGCACAAGGTCTTGCAACGGAACACGGCGCTTTCTTCAATCTTGGTAAGAAAGAGAAGGCTGACGGTTCCTAAGCATCGGCCGCTTTTCCTTACAAGATCAACGCTATTATTATTATACCACAATGCAGTCTTTAGGGACAATATGTGACCTAAATGGGGACGGATTGTGACCTGGAAGCTCCGAAAAGGTGGAAAGCTACCGTTTTCATGTCCCTTAATCCTAAATAAAGCGGAACTACTAAGGAGATAGAACAAGGTTACATGGGATTCGGCATGGCAACTAGGTCACATTTCGTCCCCTTTTGAGGATGTGGCGGAGCCGTACCAGCAAATCCGATGAAAATAGAGAGTGGCTATGAGAAAAGCAAGCAAGCCGTAGGCTGTGGACAACAGCCCTGTGCTTTGCTTGCTTTTAGCATAAATGCTTTCTATGCTTTCGGCCTTCTGAAAGCCTTATGGCGCAAGACTTTGCGAGGAAATATATGTACAGATTATAACCTTTATGCGTACGGATTATAACCGATTCTCACTTTTGATACGTACGGATTGTAACCTTAATATGTACGGTTTATAACCAAATTTCGTTCTCAACATGGAAAATCTATCTATTTACATGTACATATAATTAGTGTAATATAGTACATGTACAAAAAATAACCTGTATTTCACTGCTCAGCGGTGCAATCGGACCGCTGTAGGTTACATTTCGCCAATGTTTGGTGTAAGAAGCGAGGATACACATGGAACGGAAGAAAGCCCCCGAAGTCTATCAGGCCAATCCGTTGATTGAAGCACGGAAGCCGATGAATGCCTTGGAAATGCGGTTGTTCTTGCTGGCAGTAGCAGCAGTCAATCCGCACCTATCTGAGAAGGATAAGTACTATGACCATGAGTTCAAAGAACTGCACCTCAAGCCCGGCGAGCTCAAAGTAATCTTTGGCAATGGCTCGTATCTCACAAGGCTTGAAGAAGTCTGTGATGGTCTGATGGAGCGGACCATCAAACTGCGGGATGGCAAAGGTAGTTTTGTTATCTATACGGTTTTCGATGTCATCCGCTATAAACCGAAGGATGGCCTGCGCATCCAGTTCAACCACAATATGCGACCGTTCCTGCTCGATATCTATGAGTCGCGCAAAGGATATACCAGGATCGGACTCAAACAGATTTTCCAGTTATCGTCAGCGTATGCTATCCGTCTCTTGGAATTAATGTTGCAATATCGAGGCACGATGCAGGGAAAGAAGATTGTCCGGCACATCGAAGTGGACGATTTACGCTTCTTGCTCAATGTGGATGAAGCAAAGTATAAACTCATGGCAGAGTTCAAGCGGCGTGTGCTTGACGCACCAATCCGCGAGATTAATCAGCGCACGCAATATCAGCTGAGCTATGAGCCGACTAAGACAGGACGCAAGATTACAGGGTTTACCTTCACAATGGATTGCAGCCATGTCACGCCGGACGCAGTGGTAAAGGAGACGATTACGCTGGAGCGTGCTTTGCCGAAGCGGGAATGGCATGGCCTTTCTGAGCAGGCCATCAACAAGCTCACGACGCTCTGTGGCAGCAATGCGGAATTCAAGAAACGCATGGACTATGCACTGGAGCTGGCGAGGCAGCGGAAGGTCAAGGATCTACCGGCGTTCCTCTACAAGGCGATTGAGCAGGATTACCGCAAGCGCGATGCGGAGATCCGTGCGGCGGTGGAGCGCGAGATGCAGGCGGCGGCTGACAATGCGGCCTGGGAGCAGGATGCGCTGCGGATGTTCGGCGATGCCATCCCTCTCGATGTCGAGGAAGTGCCATTCAACACCATGACGGAGATGGGACGCGCCTGCATCGGCGTCGTCAAGAACGAGCTGCAGGAACGCAGGCTCACCTTCACTGGCAGGCGCCTCCTAGAAGAGCATGGCATGTCGGTCGCGCGGTTTATCGAGCTCTACTGCAAGGCGTGAAAAAGTCCAGCGCTGGACTTTTTCGTGGGAAGCGGCTCTACATAAGGCAGCAAAAGGAACGGCATAGCACGCGTCTGCGGTGCTATGCCGTTCCTTTTTTGTTTGCTTGTCTGGATGTACCTAAAACGCACTTCAGGATTCTTTGTGGTGCGCGTGCATCTGGCGCTTGTTCTCGTACATGAGGGCGTCGGCTTCGGAGAGGATGGTGTCAATGCTGCGGAGCGGCGAGACTTGGACGGTGCAGCCGATGGCGACGCTGACGTGCTGGCGGGCGTAGGTAGCGCGCAGCTCTTTGAGCATGGCGTCGGCTTCCTGTTTGGTGATGTTCTCGACGACCAGCAGGAATTCGTCGCCTCCCATGCGGAAGACGCGCTCGGGGCCTGCGGCGGCGACGAGGACGGTCGCGGCTTTCTTGATGAGCAGGTCGCCGGCCTCATGGCCTTTCGTATCGTTCTCGACCTTGAGGCCGTTGATGTCGCCGAAGAAGAAGGCGAGCGAGGTGCCGTCGGGTATCGTGCGGATGAAGGACAAGAGGGCGCGGCGGTTGCCGACACCGGTGAGCTGATCGCGGTAGCTGTAGGTCTCGAGCCGGCGGATCATATCGCGGTTGCGCAGCATGATGGCGAGGACGCTCGTCAGGGAGCTCAGCAGGAAGGTCGCGGAGGAGAAAGTCTCTGATGCCGGATTGACGACTTCGGTGAAGCCGATGGAGCGGCCGGACTGGGTCAGATGGCCGGAGACGAGGCTCGTGAGCCCCTGCAGCACGGGATGGAACCCCGGATGGAGCTGCAGGAACTGGTCGACGTCGTGGATGATCAGCACGTGGCTGTGCTCAAAGTGGTCGTAGAGTGCCTGAAGGCGGGAGAGCGGGATTTCCTGCGTGTCCTTCATGACGGATTCTGCGGTGTCGCGGCGCCATTCGTAGGTGCTGCTGACAGTCCCGCGTCCGTTCTCCTCGAGGATCAGGAAGCGCTCGGCCTGCAGCGTCTCGCCAATCCTTGCCATCATCTTGCGGATGCCTTCCTCGGGGTCGGGCTCCTGGATGCCGATGGTGATGATGTCGTTGATGACTTCCTCGCGCCGCAGCAAGGTGTTCTTCTCGGATTCGAGATCCTTCTGGTAGTGCTGAAGGTTTGTCATGATGGAGAAGCGCGCATTCTTGCCCTTCCATGGCACGAGCATGTCGCGCTGCAGGATTGTTCCGCTCGTGAAGTACGCGCTGCGCTTCCAGGTGTGGAGGTGATAGCGCTGCAGGGTGTGATTGATGCAGTCCGTGCAGGGGGCAGCGCGCCCTGCCAGCAGCTCATAGCACTTCCTGCCGCGATAGGAATCGGGGCTGACCGGCAATTTCAGCATGTGCAGCAGTGCGGGGTTGAAATAGAGGATGTCGTAGGTATCGATGTCGATGAGGGAGATGCCATCCTCTGCCTCCTTGAGCTGGGCCATACTGATCTGGATGCTGTCGCCGCTGGGGCGCTCAAATGGCCAGCGCTGGCAGATGGCGTCGTTGAGGCGCTTGGCGAGCAGGTAGAGCAGCGTGTTGAACCCCTTGGCCTCTGAGCCGCGGATGGTCGTGGCGGTCAGCGTCAGGGTGCAGCTGTAGCCCGCGACTGAGGTGATGCTCTCGACGGTGCTCTTGAGTGCATTGAGGCGCTCCGTCAGGGCATCGGTGTACTTGGCCTTGCTGAAGATGCAGAAGACGCCGCTGCCGATGTAGCAGAAGATGGCCGACTTTGGCGCATGGCCCCGGATGGCCGTACAGATCTCCGAAAGGATCTGCTGCTGTGTCGCGCGGCTGTACTGGTGGACGAGTGCCTTGATCTCGGGGACCTGCAGGATTGTGGCCAGATAGTCCTCCCCACGCCGGACGCGGTCGTCCTCGAGGCGCATGCCAGCCATCGTCATGCCGCGGAACCCGAGGAAGCCCGTATCGCGGTCGAGGATACCGAGGCTCTCCAGCTCGCGCTTCTCTGTGGCGGTGTCTCTGACGTTGATGGAGCCGAGCAGCCCTGTGATCTTCCCGCCTTGGTAGACGGGAAAGGCGGATAGAGAGATGCGCTGTGGGATGCCGTGCACGAGGACGGTCGTGCGGTAGCCCTTGCGGACCTTTCCTCTGCGCAGGACCTCGCGCTCGGCCTGCTCTTCTTCCTCATCCTGCAGGCACCAACCGAGTTCCGCGTCGGTCTTGCCGAGGATGGCTTCGGCATCCGCTAAGCCGAAATAGTCGAGAAAGGCGGGATTGACGCCGCGGTAACGCTGCTCATTGTCTTTCCAGTAGAAGGGGATGGGGGAGAAGTTGCAGGCGGCCTGCCAGAGCATAGCGGCCTCGTGCAGGGACGAATGCTCGGACGACTGCAGGTAGGGCAGGAATTTTGGCAGCAGGGCGTGAAGGTTCTCCTGGCGTTCCCAGATGTTTTCGCGCACGCAGATCAGGATGTCCTTGGCCGTGCTCTTGTAGATGACGATTGCATCGAAGATCATCCAGACAAAGCGCCCATCGGGCCGCTTGACGCGGAACATCTCGATTGCCTCAGAGCGGCCCGACCGCTCGGCCTGCTGGTAGATGACGGCCGGATTCAGGAAGCGGCGGAAGCGGGCGCGGTCTTCGGGGTGGATGTAGTGGCGGGCATAGGTGTCGGCCATCTTCTTGAGGTCGTCGACGACGTCGCCTGCCTGCCAGAGGGACGTCATGCTCTCGATGACGTAGAGCGCTTTCCGCTGGCGGTCGATGAAGTAGATGCCGTCGTAGACGAGCATGAGGTTGCGGAAGACGTTCTCGTACTGGTGGAAGGCCGTGAGGTCCTGGTCGTAGGTGATGTTGGCGAGGCGTGCAAGCATGAGCGTGAAATCCGGCGTAGCGGCAATCTTCTGGGCGTTCAGGCGCAGGTACTGGCCATTCTCGACAAAGGTCATGTGCTCTTCGCGGACGCTGTGGGCTGCGCTGGCGAGCAGCGTCATGAATTTCTCGCGCATGGGGTAGCTTGCCGTCCGCATGTTCTCGTTGAATTCCTCGCGGCTGCTCGTGCCAGATGTCGCGAGGACCTTCTGATAGGCATCGTTCGCGCTGATGATCTGGGCATCGTCTTCACGGTACTGGAAGATGGCGACCGGAGCATCTGTGATGAGATTGACGAGGCCTGCTGAATCGCAGGCCTGTTCTTCTGACAGCGTCTCGAGGAGCCAGCCCTTTTTCTTGCAGTGCTCGCGCAGGAGCTCATACGGCATGGGGCGTCCGTAGTAGTAGCCCTGGATCTTCTCGCAGCCGATGGAGCGCAGGAAGTCGACATGCTCCTTCGTCTCCGCACCCTCGGCCAGCACGTGGATGCCCATCTCCTTGGCCATCAGGACGATGGAGCGGATGATCTTGCGGCTGTCCTCGTTGAAGTAGCGCAGGAGGCCCTGGTCGATCTTGAGCTCGTCGAACTCATAGTTCTGCAGGACGTTGAGCGAGGAATAGGCGCTGCCGAAGTCGTCGAGCCAGACCTGATAGCCCGACTGGTGGAACTGGCGCAGCTTGTCGATGAGCAGGTGGCGGTTCTTGACGAGCACCGACTCCGTGACCTCGATGCGCAGGTAGTAGCGCGGGATGTGGTACTGCTCGACGATGCGCTCGACGAAGGCGAGCGGGTCCATCAGGATGAAGTCGTAACGAGAGAGGTTCACAGAGATGGGGACCATCGGGAGATTGTTCTCGAGCTGATAGCGCAGGAGCTGGGCCACCTTCTCGATGACGTAGCGGTCGAGCCGCGAGATCAGGCGCGATTCCTCGAGCACGGGGATGAAGCTGGCGGGCGAGATCGTCCCCTTGACCGGGTCGATCCAGCGGGCCAGCGCCTCACAGCCGCAGAGTTTGCCCGTCATCGTGCGGATGACCGGCTGGTAGTAGACCTGGATGTGGCCCTGCTCGATGGCCCGGTCGAGATTGTCGAGGATGAAGATGCGGTCGGCCATGCTCCGGCGCATGGAGTCATGGTAGAAGGCGGCAAAGCGCGTCGCATCCTTCTTGATGCTGTCGCAGGCGAGCTTCGCCTGGTCGAAATACGCCGTGATGGCGCGGCGGCGCGCGCCGGCTTCCTCGTCAAACGAACCGATACCAGCTTTCATCGTGATATTGGGGAGGTGAATCTCATTGTTGACCGCCTGGCAGAGGTCGCGAATCTTGATCTCGAGCCCCTGACGCGGCACGAAGAGCGCGAAGTTGTCTCCTGAGAGGCGCGTGATATACGACGAGGGGAACTTGCTCTTCAGTATCTGCCCGATCTTGCGCAGCATGCGGTCGCCCTCGTAGAGGCCGTGCGTCTCGTTGTAGACCTTGAAGTTCGTGAGATTCAGGTAGACCGGGCAGTAGAGCATGCCCGTGTCGTCTGGCTGCCGCTTGGCGCGCTGCGCATCGATCTTCTTCTCCACGCGCTGATAGAATGCGTGCATGTTCAGAAGGCCCGTGACCGGGTCGAGGTCACTGACGGCCATGCTGCGCTCCTTGTTGACGAGGTTCAGCATCCAGACCTTGCCAAAGCCCGGCACCGTGCCATTCTGGAACGTCCCCTCGACGTGGAGGTAGACGCCCTCCTTCGTGTAGCAGCGGAAGGCGAGGAACGCATATCCTTCCGCTGCCTCTCCGTGCCGGCTGTTCATGCGGGCCTCGAGGGGCATGTAATCATCCGCTTCCATGAGCCCCGCGAAGCGCCCCTTCGTCAGCTGGTAGAACTCCTGCTCCGTCTTGCACTGGTAGAGCTTCAGCATCTCCTTGTTGACAAAGAGGATCTGCTCCTCCGCGCTCTGCCGGACCAGGCACACCCCTCCCGCGATCATATCGTAATAGCGATGCAGTTTTTTCTTGATTGGCTCCGCGTCCATGCCGATGTCTCCCTTTCGCGCGCCCCGAATCCCCCCGCAGGACGCGCCACATGTTTTCTATATGTTGATAACAGTTCGCTTTAATAAGACCAAATCCCTGCCGTCTGCTCAAGAAAGTTCGATTCTGCTAAGAGAGCCTGTCTGCAATGCATCGCTTGCAGACAGGCTCTCTTTGACGGTACGGCAAAAAGTCCAGCGCTGGACTTTTTGGTTTAGACCAGGTGGTCCAGCATCTTGTAGAGTTCGCCCTTGAAGGCAGTGATTTCATCGGGGGTGAAGTTCAAATTCCGTTCACTGAGGTAGCAGCGCATCTGCTCAGGGACTTTGCTGACTTCCTCTTTGAAGGCCTGGCCCTTCTCGGTCAGGCGGGCCTCGACGACGCGCTCGTCGATGGTGCTGCGGTGACGCTCGATGTAGCCGAAGCTTTCGAGCTTCTTGAGCACGGGCGTCAGGGTGCCGGAGTCGAGGTAGAGGATGTCGCCGAGTTCGTGCACGGAGATTTCCTTCTTCTCCCAGATGACCATCATCGTGACGTACTGGGTGTAGGTCAGCCCAAGGGCTTTGAGGAAGGGATGATAGGCCGCGACGACCTTGCGCGCACAGGCGTAGAGCGGGAAGCAGAGCTGCTTATCGAGCAGCAGCAGGTCTTCTTTTTCGTTTTGAGTTGCCATAGGATATTCCTTTCATGCGTGTCATGCGTGGATTTTTTCGTGGATTGCTTTGCTTTGGTTGCTTCTATCGATTCTATTGTATCAAATTTTCTTGGCGTTGCAAAATAGATTCTCCAAACCGAGTTGGGCACAATGAATGGATTGAAAAACAGCCGCAGAGCAGCTCTGAGGCTATTCGGAGTGGCTGTGTCCGTGCATGTCAGTTCATTTCTGGGAAGGGCAGTGCGGCGTCCACGTGCAGGGCGTCGACGGTCTCCATGACGGCTTGGGAGATCGCGAGGTGCTCGTCGATGGTCTGTGCGTCCCGCTCGGCGAAGAGGCGCGCGAAGGCTTGAAACTCGTGGACCATGCGGTGCGCGTAGCGGTTCTCGCGGAAGGTCTTCGTCGTGCCGCCTTGAGCGACCGTGACGCTCGGCAGCTCGTTGGGCGCGCCGTCAACGCGCAGCCAGCCGTCCTCGCCCTGCACGGTGAAGAAGCCAGGGCTCGCGCTGTCCTTCGCACCGACGGCCGTGGCGAAGAAGTCCTTGTAGCGCAGCGTCGCAACGCCTGAGGTGTCGATGCCGTTGAAGCCGCAGTTCGCCGTGTAATGGGCTTCCTGCGGCTTGCCAAACAGCGCGATGATCAGGTTGAGGTTGTAGATGTTGATGTCGTAGAGTGCACCGCCAAAGCGCGCAGGATCGAAGGCGGGCAGGACCGTGCCCTCGCGGTAGGCATCGTAGCGGCTCGAGTACTGCGAGTAGTTGGCCTGCACGGCGCGGATGCGGCCGAGCTTCGGCAGGGCCTCGCGGATGACGGCGAAGTTCGGCAGGAAGAACGGCGTGACCGCCTCGATGATGAGCCGTCCTTGCTTCTTGGCCAGCGCGCGGACGGCGGCAACATCCCTGCCGCACGGCGCAAAGGGCTTCTCCATGATGACATCATGGCCGCCACGCAACGCCAGTTCCGCATAGGGCACATGTACGTGATTGGCCAGCCCGACGTAGACGACGCAGTCGCTCGCAAGCAAATTCTGCATATCCGTGTAGACATGCGGGATCTGCCACTCTGCCGCGAGGCGCTCTGCCTTTTCGCGGCTCTGCGGCCGTGCAAACACACTGTCCACGGTAATCTCCGGCACCTCGCGCAGCGCCAGGAGCGCGTCCTGCACGATCTTCCCCGTGCCAAGCATAGCTAATTTCATGAGAATCCCTCCTACCAGATTTGGCGGTCTAACTATATCATATTTTCATTCGACGGTCCGCAGCTCCTTCCCTGCCTGGCTGTGCCAAAGCCGCCATTCCTATTGGTTCCCACTGAAATGTTGACAGATATTTTCCCAGATGATACGATGAATCTATTGGTGTAATTAATATTATTACATTTATAAACGATACGATTCAGATAATGGAGATGGAGACAGTGAAGTATTTACAGATTTTGACCGAAGAGATTCACTCGGTCGTCGTGGCAACACTCAACGAAGAAGGACGCCCGGAGACGCGCGTCATTGACATGATGCTCTACGATGAGCAGGGGCTCTACTTCCTGACGGCCCGCGGCAAATCGTTCTACCGTCAGCTGATGCAGCAGGGCTATGTCAGCCTATCGGGCACGAAAGCAAAGAGGGCCGTGCGCGTCGACGGCAAAGTCCGGAACATCGGCCACAAGAAGCTGGCGGAGATTTTCGCCCACAATCCCTACATGGGGAAGATCTATCCGGGCGATACGTGCGAAGTACTCGAGGTCTTCCAGCTCTACGAGGGGACAGGCGAGTTCTTTGATATCTCGAATCCCGCGCATATCAAGCGCGGCAGCTTTGTCATTGGCAAGGCGGCAGAAGTTGCGACAGGCTATCAGGTCAGCAAAGCCTGCGTCGGCTGTCGGCGCTGCTTGTCCGTCTGCCCGCAAGCCTGCATTACCATGGGAGAGAATGATTGCGCTCACATCGAGGACTCGCACTGCCTGAGCTGCGGCCGCTGTGCCGAAGTTTGCCCGGTACAGGCGATTCATCGTCCTGAAAGATAAATGTAATATTTGCGTTGACATCAAAGACAAGGCGTGTTATAGTAAAACTGCAAGATGTAATATCATTGATTACAAAAAGAAATTTACGATAAAAGAACGGCGGCTTGACCGGCGGCCGATAGGAGGAATATTACGCGGGTAAGAACGACTTGGAGATGACGGCAGCAGCCCTGTTCTCGGAAAAGGGAAGCACCGATCCCGAATACGGGCTCTACTCAGGACATCGCAGCCATCAAGAAAGTCATCGGCCAGTATGTGGATTCCATCACGAATTACAACCTGAAGGAACCGGAGCGCATCTGGCAGACGGACGACCGCACGACATTCATCCAACCGCGCGGCAATGAGTACGGCTGGAAGATTGTCCATGTCCACTATTCGCAGATGCCGATCACGGGAGCAAAGCAAGGATTCTGATGTCGACCCAAGAACTAGAGAAAAGAAGAGGTGGTAACCATGTTTGGTTTTTCCGATAAAGTCATATATCCAGAAGCCGCTCCCTATGAGAAGCAGCTGGCAATACTGCGTGAGAAGCTCACGCAGGCGGATGCTCTGCTCGTGGGGGCCGGGGCGGGCCTCTCGACAGCAGCCGGACTATCGTACGGCGGTGCGCGCTTCCAGAAATACTTTGCGGATTTTGCCGAGAAGTACGGCATCCGCGACATGTACACGGGTGGGTTCTACCCCTTCTCGAGCCCGGAGATCTACTGGGCGTGGTGGAGCCGCCACATCTATTTCAATCGCTATGTCGATGCACCGAGCGATGTCTATCCGACCTTGCGGCATCTTGTCGAGGACAAGGACTACTTCGTGCTGACGACAAATGTCGACCACCAGTTCCAGCGCAGCGGCTTCGACAAGCGGCGGCTCTTCTACACGCAGGGCGACTATGGACTGCTGCAGAGCGTGCAGCCGGAAGTGGCGAGGACGTACGACAACCGCGAGATGGTCGAGGCCATGCTCGAGGCACAGGGCTTTGTCCGTGGGGCAGACGGCATCTTTGAGGTGCCGTCATCGGGCAAGCTCAAGATGGTCGTGCCGAAAGAGCTCGTGCCGGTCTGTCCGGACGATGGCCGTGCGATGATGGTCAGCGTCCGCTGCGACGGGCGCTTCGTCGAGGACGATGGCTGGCATGCGGCGCAGGCGCGCTACAAGGCGTTCCTCGCCGCGCATGAAGACGATGCCATCCTCTATCTGGAGCTCGGCGTCGGACTCAACACGCCGGTCATCATCAAGTATCCGTTCTGGTACTACACGAAGATGAATCCGAACGCATTCTACACTAGCATCAACCTTAGCGGCGCAGCGTGTTCATCTTCCATCCGCAAGCGCAGCCTCTGCATCGAGGCCGATATCGGCAAGGTCCTGCACGACCTCACCTCTCTTGAGAAAGAACGAACGGGGAAAGGGGTGATCGTATGACACTGGAGGAACAGCGCCTCTGGCTCATCCGCTATCTGCAGCAGGAAATGCCGGAATATGCGCATTACCGTATCCCCGACGATGAAGAAGGGCAGTGGCATCTCCTGCGCGCGCTCTTCAACGTCCGGCCGCCTGCGCCAGTGCCGATGGAGTTCCAGCGCATCGAAGGAGCGCTCTTGGAGGCAATGACGGCGGCCAAGGGCATTGTCGATGGCATGGGGCTGTCCGCATCTAGCCTAGACCCCCGTCTGGTGCTCTGGCAGGGCGACATCACGCGGCTGCGCATCGATGCCATCGTCAATGCGGCCAACAGCCAGATGCTCGGCTGCTTCCTGCCAAACCATAACTGCATCGACAACATCGAGCAGACGATGGCCGGCGTCGAGATGCGCTACGACTGCTACAAACTCATGCAGGCACAGGGCCACGATGAGCCGACAGGCAAGGCCAAGATCACGCCGGGCCATCACCTGCCCGCGCGCTTCGTCCTGCATACAGTAGGCCCCATCGTGCAGGGCCTCCTGACCGACGAGCACCGCAGGCTCCTGGCCTCGTGCTACGAGTCGTGCCTCACGCTCGCCGCAGAGCACGGTCTCAAGAGCGTCGCCTTCTGCTGCATCTCGACGGGCGTCTTCCGCTTCCCGAAAGACGAGGCGGCCCATATCGCCGTCCGCACCGTGCAACACTGGCTTGACGTGCATCCCGCAGCCTCCATCAAACGCGTCATCTTCGATGTCTTCGAGGATGCCGACCGTCGGATTTACGAAAGTTTACTGAACGCATGATGTCAATAAAAAACGCCTGACCGTTTCGGGTCAGGCGTTTTTGTATGATTTTTACTGCTGGAGCATCTTGCGGATGACCTGCTTCGTATGGTCGGACAGTCCGTCGGCGAGGTCGAGGGCCTGGGTCAGGAATTCCTTGAAGGCGTCGACTTCTTTGTGGTCGATGGCCAGCGGCACGAGGTCGAAGTTGCTCGGCTTCGCGATTTTCGTCGCGACGAGGTACTCGAACTTCTCGCGCGGCTTGCGGCGGCCCTTGATGATGGCGTCGATTTCCTCTTTTGTCGTGACTTTCTTCATCACATAGCGCATGGCTGGATCCATGAGCAGGTGGTAGCGCTGCTCGTAGATGTACTCCTGCAGCTCCTGCGGGAGGTCGCAGAGCATGTTGGCGACAGCCTGCGTGATCTGGCGCTTGTCGTAGGCGTCGAGCAGCGGCGCGATGAGCTTCTCGAGGCGGCGGTAGAAGAAGACGGTCGAGCGGCTGACGCCGAAGAGCTTTGAGACGGCCGTGTTGACATCGACGCCGGAGCCGTAGAAGGACTCTTCCTTCTCGAGGCGGGCCATCTCGCTGTAGCAGCGGATGCGGATGGCGGAGTCTTCCTTGGCGCGCTGGGCGATGTTCGTCAGGATGACGATGCGGCGCGCCGTTGGCGCTGTGATCTGCCCGTGCTGGTAGACTTTGCAGGGGATGCGCAGGTATTTCTCGTCGTGCGTGACTTCGTAGAGTTCATGGTAGACGAGCGTGCGCGTGTGGCCGCCGAGGATCATGTAGCTGCCGTCCTCCTGCTCCCAGACGGTGCAGGGATGCCAGAGGCCGTACTTGTAGATGGACTGGAAGATCAGCGCGTACTGGTCCGGCTGCGGACGGCCGAAGAAATTCCAGTCATCCGGCGCGGGGTGAAGCTTATCAAGGTCGATGAGCTGCTCGTGATGTGCGGGCAACAGCGTGTCGACGCGGTCGGGTTCCTCCGCGTGCTGCGGCGCGACAGCTGCGGAGGGCTTTGCCATCAGTTCCTTGAGCGCGGCGATGCGCTCCGGCGACATCGCGCTCGCGGCCGACGGTGCGCTGGACATGGCGCCGACGTCAGCAAAGTCCGGCGTCTTCTTGGTGGAGATGAAGAATGATTTTCGCTTAGCCAATTCGAGTCAATACCTCCTCTACGAGTTTGGAATAGGCGCGCGTCGCCTTGCCCGACGGATAGGCCTCCGTGACGGGCAGGTGGCGGCTCTCGGCCTTGTGGGCGTCCTCGGAATGGGGGACGATGGTCTCGAGGATCAGCGGCGCGTACTTCGCGCGGATCTGCGGCACGTAGTCGTGCGCGACAGCCGTGCGCATGTTGACGGCCTCGAAGAAGATGCCCGCGACGCAGAGGTCGGGGTTTGCATGGCGGATCTTCGAAGCGTAGCCGAGCACCGTGTCGACGCCGTCGACGGAGTCGTCGGCCGCATTGACCGGGATCATGAGGTATTGCACGGCGCGCATGATCTGGGCAATCTCATTGTCGACGGCCGGACGGCAATCGAAGATGATGTAGTCGTAAAGGCCGTCGAGCTCCTGGATGAGCACCTTGTAGGCATTGATGCCGAGCATGACCGCCTCGAGAAGCGTCTTCGTCGTGGCCGTGTAGCGGTCGTCGTTCGGGATGATGTCGACATTCTTGTTCTGCGTGGGCAGCACGAAGTCCTTGAGCGGCTTCGGGTCGTCCGACAGGATGTTGAGCACGGCCGTGCTCAGCTGGATTGCGCCGCGGTACTCCTTCGGATGGTAGCCAAAGCGCTTCGAGAGGTTGCCCTGCGGGTCCGCGTCGATGAGCAGGACCTTGTAGTCCCGGCGCCCCAAGAGGTCCGCAAAGGCCGCCGCCGAAGTCGTCTTGCCGACGCCGCCTTTGTGTGAACAGAATGCGATAGTCTTAGCCATAAAGATAGATACTCCTTCTCCGCCGCTCGCGAGGACGCGGCCTCTGTACTTCTGGACCAAGAGCTCGAGCGCCTCGTCGACGAGTGCCGTCTTCTGTGTGCCCGTCACCTCCGCAATGCGGTCGAGCTTCTCGTACAGCACCTTCGACACCGACGTCGAGAACCGGGTCCGGGGATTGTTTCGCGACATACTCCCCCTGCTTCCTGAAAATCTTCGAGTTCGTGTACGGCTCTGCATTGTTACAGTACAAAACCTTCATACAAAAATTATACCATCTTCGCGGGGGAAAGACAATGCAGATGCCAAAAAGTCCAGTGCTGGACTTTTTTTGTCGGACTGGACTTTTTGAGGTTCGTATGTTCGGACTGTCGGACTGTGGTCAGACTATCGTCGGGCGACTGTCGGACTTTTGCCGAACTCCGATGGTCGTGGCTCAGTCGCTTGCGAGCTTGCGCACCGCGGCGGAGAGCAGCTCGGTGCCGCGCACGATGTCCTCGAGCTTGGCGAATTCTGCTGGGTTGTGACTGATGCCCGCGCGGCACGGGATGAAGAGCATGGCCGTTGGCGCATAGTCGGCCCAGTGCATGCTGTCGTGGCCTGCGCCGCTCATCATCCGGCGGCAGGGAAGGGCGAGCTCCTTGGCCGTCTCCTCGAGCAGATCGACGAGTGCCGCGTCCATGCGGGCTGGCTGCTCCTTGCTGACCGGTTCGATGTCATAGGTCAGCTGACGCCGCTCAGCGATGACCTCGATATCTTGGCAGACTGCCTGCTCGACGGCATCCTTGGCCTCTGCGGAGATACTGCGGATGTCGACGCCAATCCGGACTTCCCCCGGGATGACATTCATGACGCCCGGCGTGACTTGCAGGATGCCGACCGTGCCGACAACAGGCGCTTCTGTGTAAGACGAGGCCTCGCGCTCAACGGCTAGCACGGCTTCTGACGCCGCGCAGAGCCCATCGTGGCGCAGGTTCATTGGTGTCGCACCGCTGTGATCGGCACTGCCGTGGAAGTTGACGTAGAAGCGCGTCGGTGCTGCAATGCCCGTGACGAGGCCGATGGGCAGGCCCTCATGCTCGAGGACCTTGCCCTGCTCGATGTGGAGCTCAAGGAAGGCGCGCAGGGGCCTCGTGTACCGGGCCGACTCGATATGGTCGGGGTCAAGATGGCGACTCTTGAGCACCTCGTAGAGTGTATGACCTTCCTTGTCGTGCAGCCGCAGCAGGTCGTCGTACGAGAGCTCGCCGCGCATGGCCCGACTGCCGAGCGTCGCCGCCGAGAAGCGGCTCGACTCCTCACAGAGGAATAAGACAACCTCGATCGGCCGCTGCGGCGTGAAGCCGTCCTCCTGCATCGAGCGGACCGTCTCGATCGCCGCAAGGATACCGACAATGCCGTCGAAGTTGCCGCCTTCCGGCACACTGTCGCCATGCGAACCGAACATAACAGCGGGCAAGCTCTCATCTGCGCCCTTCACATGGCCGATGACATTGCCGAAGGCATCCTCACGCAGCTCCATGCCCGCCTCGCGCATCAAGCTCATCAGATACGCGCGCCCCTGCCAGTCCGCATCCGTGAATGCCAGCCGATTGATGCCCTTCCCCGGCGCCGTGATGTCCTGCAGATCTGCGAGCTGCTGCTGCAAGCGCGTTCTTGAAATCATAAAAATACCTCCCATCTTACAATGAAACTCCTATCTCGATCTTCTTTATATATTGTATACTTCTTCGAATCTCCTTTCGCCTTTCTTGACAATCATTATACCGCAATCCTATAATAAACCAAATGGTATAATTACTTTTAATTATGAAAGGTGGAATCTGCATGCTAACACTCATGCTGATTGTCGGTGCCATCATTGTCTGTGGTGTCGTCTACGCACTCGTCAAGGGTGCGGATGCGCGCATCACGCTGATTGGTTCCGGCATCCTCATGGCAGCCATCGGCGGTGTGCCAATGGCTGCTCTCGATGCCTTCGCAAAGAGCATGACGAACAGCGGTCTGATACAGGCTGTATGTTCGGTCATGGGCTTTGCACTGGCGGTCCGCTTCACGGAATGCGACAAGCACCTGATCAATGCGATGGCCTCTGTGATCTCGCGCGTCCGCTTCTTCCTGATCCCGGGCGTCGTCATCTGCACGTATCTCGTCAACATCGCGCTTCCGAGTGCCGCCGGCACGGCCGCTGCTGCCGGCGCCATCTTCATCCCGCTGCTCATGGCAGCAGGTGTCGGCCCGGCGCTCGCGGCAGCCGCCGTCAAATGCGGCACGTACGGCAGCATGTTGAACCCTGGCCTTGCCCACAACCCGTTCGTCGCCAAGATTGCCGGCGTCGATGTCATGAATGTCATCGGATTCCACTACAAGGCCAATCTCGCCTCCCTCGTCGTCGCGACCATCTGCATCACGGTCATCGCGCACGTGCTCAAGGAAGATAAAGGACATGTCCCTGAGCATCTGCAGGTGGACAAGAACTTCAAGGTCAATTACCTCTACGCGCTGATGCCGGTCGTCCCGATCGTCATCCTGCTGCTCGGCTCGACCAAGATTGTCCCTCTCTTTAAGATGGGCGTGCCGCAGGCCATGATCATCGGTGCCCTGCTGACGCTCGTCGTCACGCGCACGAAGCCAAAAGCGCTCTGCGATGCGTTCTTTGAGGGCATGGGCAAGGCGTACGGCAGCATCATCGGTATCATCATCTCGGCTGGCGTCTTTGTTGCTGGACTCACCTCGATTGGCCTCGTCAAGTGGTTCATCGACGCGATGCTCAACAACCCGGCCATCGTCAAGATCTGCGCTGCCTTCGGTCCGTTCCTGCTCGGCCTGCTGACGGGCTCCGGCGATGCGGCAACCTTCGCCTTCAATGAGGCCATCACACCGTATGCACCGGACTTCGGCATGTCGCAGGTCCAGATGGGCAGTATGGCGACACTCGGCGGCACGCTGGGCCGCACGATGTCGCCGATTGCTGGCGCAACCATCATCTGCGCCGGTATCGCTGGTGTCAACCCGATGGAGATCACGAAACGCAATGCCATCCCGATGCTCTGCGCATTGACGGTCGGCATGCTGATCCTGCTCTTCTGATATACAGACAAGACGAGGTGCTGCGAAGCGGCACCTCTTTTTATAAGGAGGAATCATTATGGACTTGAAAGAGACAATCCTGAAATTCGCCGATGATGTGCAAGCGGACATGGTGGCCTGCCGCCGTGACCTGCACGCGCATCCAGAGCCGGGCTGGACGGAATTCCGCACGGCAGCCAAGGTAGCCAAGACGCTCGCCGAGCTCGGCTACACGGTCAAGACGGGAGCCGACACCATCCGCGAAGACGCCATGATGGGCGTACCGTCGGCTGAGAAGCTCGCCAAGGAGCAGCAGCGCGCCATCGCAGAGGGGGCCGACCCCGACTGGGTCAAGAAGATGGACGGCGGCCGCACGGGTGTGCTCGGCGTTATGCAGTTCTCCGAAGACGGTCCTGTCGTCGCCGTGCGCTTCGACATGGACTCCAATGACGTGACGGAGACGGCAGAAGCCGCGCACCGCGCCAACAAAGAGGGCTTTGCCTCCTGCCATGCGGGCGCCATGCATGCCTGCGGCCACGACGGCCACACGACCGTCGGACTCGCTCTTGCCAGACTGCTGGCCAGCCTCAAGTCGGAGCTGCGCGGCACGATTAAGCTCTGCTTCCAGCCAGCAGAGGAAGGCGTGCGCGGTGCGCATGCGATGGTCGAGAGCGGCATCGTCGACGACGTCGACTACATGCTCGGCGCGCACTTCGGCTTCAAGATGCGCAAGACGGGCACCGTCGCCTGCAACGTCACGGGCTTCCTTGCGACGAGCAAGTACGACGCGCACTTCCAGGGCGTCCCGGCACACGCCGGCGCTGCACCAGAGCAGGGCAAGAATGCGCTGCTGGCCGCTGCCTGCGCCGCGCTCAACCTGCACGCCATCTCGCGCCATTCCGCCGGCGCTTCGCGCATCAATGTCGGCCGGCTCGACGCGGGCAGCGGCCGCAACGTCATCGGCGACAAGGCCTTGATTTGCCTCGAGACGCGCGGTGCGACGAGCGCGATCAATGCGTTCATGGAGACGGAAGCCCAGCGCATCCTCAAGGCTGCGGCCATGATGTACGACGTCGACGTGACTATCGAAAAAGTCGGCGGTGCAGCTGGCGGCAGCAACTCGCCAGAGCTCGCAGCCTTCCTCGAGAAAGAGGCCAATTCCCTCGGCATCTTCGAGGAAGTCGTCGGCGAGTGCCCATTCGGCGCCAGTGAGGACTTCTCCTATTTCATGGAGCGCGTCCAGTCGCATGGCGGCCAGGCAGCCTACATGATGGTCGGCGCCGACCTCGCGGCAGGCCACCACGACTCCCACTTCGACTTCGATGAGCGCGCCCTCGGCTACTCGCTCAAGCTCATGGGCTGCGCCGTCTGCAAACTGCTGCTGAGCAAGTGACACCTGCCATCATCGCAACCACATCACGAGGCGAACCGTCCGACTAACAGCCAACTCCTTCGTCATCCCCAAAGTCCAGTCCGACCAAAAAAGTCCAGCGCTGGACTTTTTGCATAGGAAAAAGACTTCATCCATGGTACAATATCCCTGTTCAGACAACAGAAAGGAGATTATATTTCGTGATATCCGAAAAGAAACAACCAGGTGTGCCCGAGCAGCATGCGACGCGGGCCATTTTTTTTGTCGGGGGATTTGGTGCGGCTTCATGGGCGCCGCTCGTGCCGCTTCTCAAGGCGCGGCTCGGCATCGCAGAGGACGTGCTCGGCATGCTGCTCTTGTGCATCGGCATCGGCTCACTGCTGACGATGCCGATGTCGGGTGCGGCGGCAGTCCGACTCGGCTGCCGCAAGGTGCTGACAGCGGCGGGGCTCGTCTACGCCGTCCTGCTGCTCTCGCTCTGCACGGTATCGTCGTTCGGCATGGCCGTGCCGCTGCTGCTGATCTTCGGCGCGACGATGGGCTGCATCGATGTCGTCGTCAACATCCAGGCCGTCATCGTCGAGAAAGCAGCGGGGCGCCGCCTCATGAGCGGCATGCACGCGCTCTGGAGCGTCGGCGGCTTCGCGGGGGCCGGACTCTTCGGCATCTGGGTCGGCACGTTCGCGCTGACGCCGCTGCTCTCGACCATCATCGCGGCCGCCATCATGGTGCTCGTGACGCTCGCGGCCTCGCGCCATCTGCTGCCCTATGGCGGCGATGCCGGCGGCAAGCTGCTCGCGCTGCCGAAGGGCATCGTGACCTTCGTCGGCATCATCGCCTGCATCGCCTTCCTCGTCGAGGGCGCCATCATGGACTGGGGCGGTGTCTTCCTGACGACCGTGCGCCACTTCGACATGTCCCTCGCCGGAACGGCCTTCACCGTCTTCTCGGCGGCCATGCTGACGATGCGCCTGTTCGGCGACTGGACTGTGCAGAAGCTCGGCCAGGAGCGCGTCGTCATCGGTGGCAGCCTGCTGGCCGTCGCCGGCTTCCTGCTCGTCATCTTCGCCGCTGAGCCTGCGCTGCTCTACCTCGGCTTCTTCGCCATCGGCATCGGCTGCGCCAACGTCGTGCCCGTCTTCTTCTCCCTGATCGGCAAGCAGCGCGTCATGCCCGTCAGCCTCGCCGTGCCAGCCGTCAGCACGCTCGGCTACCTCGGCATCCTCATGGGCCCCGCCGTCATCGGCTTCATCGCCCATCAGACCAGCCTCTACACCGCCTTCGGCCTGCTCGCCTTCCTCGTGCTGCTGCAGTCCATCATCGCCGCCTATGTCTATCGCCATATCTTAGATTGATGATTTAGGTTTCCTATCATAAACGCATACAAAAGAGAACGCCTCGGAAGATCTGCCTTCCAAGGCGTTCTCTTTGTTTACGCAGATGGTTTCACGACCTTTACCAGCACGATCTCCGGTGCCGGCCCGATGCGGAAACGCTGTCCCCAGGCGCCGTAGCCGCTGGAGACAATGGCCAGCAGATGGCCGAAGTGGCGGGCACCGTAATCGAGAGAGAAGATGCGCCTTGTCACGAAGCGGTTCGGCCAGAACTGGCCGGCGTGCGTGTGGCCGGCGAAGTAGAGGTCCATGCCGCGGGAGGAGGCCTGCTCGATGCGCAGTGGCTCGTGCTCCATCGCGATCGTGAAGGCCTCCGGCTCCGCCTGCGGAAACTCCGCATGCGGGGCGATCCTATAGTCCTCCAAGCCGACGAGTGAGACGCCGGCCGCCAGATGCACCGTGCCGCCGCGCAGGCAGCGCACGCCGCTCCGCTGCAGCCGGTGCTGTTCCTTGCTGAGGTTCAGCCCGTACGTGTCGTGGTTGCCGAAAACCGCGTAGACGCCCCACGGCGCCTTTAGCCCCTCGAAGCCCTTGAAGCTGCGGTCGCGCAGCACATAGTCGAGGTTGCCGTCGATGATGTCGCCGCCGAGCAGGATGAGGTCCGGCCGCAGCTTCATCATGTCGCGGCGCAGCTCTGCCGCGAACGAGCGCCCGAGCACCGCGCCGAGGTGGATGTCGCTCGCAAAAGCCACCGAGAATTCCCGCTCGATGGGCTTCGCCGTCTTCATCTCGATGATGCGCACCACCGGATGACGCGCGCGCCAGCTGCCGGCTGCGAGCAGCAGGGCAAGGCCCAGCAGTGCGGCCCTGCCGTAATGAACGGCAAAGACTGACTGCCACCAGTCCAGCCCGAAGCCGAACAGCTCAGCAAGGCAGACAAGCCAGACGATGAAGGCGGGCACGAGCAGCATCGTCATATAGTAGCCGTAGACAAACCAGTAGCCGCCGACCCGCGCCAGCAGCCGCGATACCCGCAGGGGCAGGTGATTTGCAAGGATGTTCGGCACGAGATAGATGAACGGCAGCAAGAGGAAAATCAGGAGCAGGCCGTGCGCCGGGACCGGCAGCGCCCAGCGCAAGAGAAGCCACTGCCCCAGTCCCGAGAGCTCGCCGAGCCCCCAGAGAATCCAATAAAAGGTATAGCGATGTTTCAATACAATTCTCCAGACTTTATGTATGCAACAGAACGATGAGAGCGATTCACACGCTCATCTCCGTCTTGATTCGACAGAATGCCGCAAAATCCTGCTGACAGCTGCTACAGAGAACCCCAACGATGTTCCATCAAAAAGTCCAGTGCTGGACGTTTCGGGCGCCAAATTCAACCTTACTGGATACACAACAGCTGTTATGGCAGGAAACTTTGAGCAGCATGGCGAATCGTATCCATACAGAATGATACGGAATTGTAACTATCGGAGGATGCGATGGACATAAATCTACATGATACTGTTGCCTGGTACTTTACCATCATAAATGCAGCAGCCATAGCTGCCTATGGCTGGGACAAACTGTGCGCCATCCGCAAGTGGTGGCGTGTACCGGAGCTAACGCTGCTCGGCATAGCAGCCATTGGCGGCAGCGTGGGGGCTCTGCTGGCGATGAAGCTGTTTCACCACAAGACACTGCATCTGAAATTCAAGTACGGCGTGCCGCTGATACTGGTGCTGCAGGTAGCGGCCCTTGTCTATCTGCACATGCCGAGATAATGCGATACAGAAGCGTGAGGTGGTGTTGAAGGACATATATGAAGAAAAACTGTTTCATCGCGATTGACCTTAAGTCATTCTACGCATCAGTGGAATGTGTGGAGCGTGGGCTTGATCCGCTGACTACTAATCTGGTGGTAGCCGATGAGAGTCGTACGGAAAAGACCATATGCCTTGCCGCCACACCGGCCATCAAATCATATGGTGTGCCAGGACGGGCACGGCTTTTCGAAGTCGTACAGAAAATCAAAGCAGCCAACAGCATACGCCGCTTCTACGCACCAAGTAAGCAGCTCACCGGAACATCGCATGATGCAACCGAATTGGCCAACGACCCGAATCTTGCCATAGACTACATCGTGGCACCGCCTCGCATGGCGTTTTACATGGACTACAGTGCACGCATCTACAAGGTGTACCTGCGCTACATCGCGCCGCAGGACATACATACCTATTCCATCGATGAAGTGTTCATCAACGCCGCGCCGTACCTCGATACCTATAAGATGACGGCACATGACCTAGCCATGAAGCTTGTGCGAAAGGTGCTAAAAGAGACGGGCATCACCGCTACCGCAGGCATTGGCACGAATCTGTACTTGGCAAAAATCGCCATGGATATCGTCGCAAAGCACATGCCGCCAGATCCGGATGGCATGCGGATTGCCGCACTCGATGAAATGAGCTATCGGCGGAAGCTCTGGGCGCATACCCCGCTAACGGACTTCTGGCGCGTGGGCAAAGGCTATGCCGAAAAGCTTGCCAACATGGGCCTTTATTCCATGGGCGATATTGCTCGCCGTTCCTTAGATGCGCAGGGAGAGAAGGAGCTCTACCGAGTCCTCGGCGTCAATGCCGAACTCTTGATCGACCATGCCTGGGGCTATGAGCCCTGCACGATGGAAGCCATCAAGGCGTATCGCCCCGCCTCCACAAGCGTCAGCAGTGGCCAGGTACTTCACTGCCCCTACACGAATGAGCAGGCAAGGCTCATCGTCTGGGAGATGGCCGACCAGATGATACTGGACCTCGTTGCCAAGAAGCTCATGACAAGTCAGATTGTCTTGGACATAGGATACGATATCGAAAACATCGCCAAGGGCTACACTGGCCCCGTACATATCGACCATTACGGCAGAAGAGTGCCCAAGCCAGCCCATGGTACGGTAAACCTGAAGAAGCATAGCTCTTCGACAAAGCAGTTGCTTCATGAGACACTGGCTCTTTACGACCGCATCGTAAGTCCCACGTTGATGGTGCGCCGCATCACCATCACAATGGGGAAACTCATAGACGAAGACAGCGCTACCAAGAAAAACGAAGATATTGTCCAATTCGATCTCTTCAGCGATACAGAGAAAGAGGCCAAGGAGAGCGAAGCGGCCGAACATGCAGAGCAAAAGGAAAAATCCCTGCAACACGCCATGATCGCCATCAAGAACAAGTTCGGTAAGAACGCCATCCTGAAAGCCGCCAATCTCAAAGAAGAAGCCCGAACCATTGCCCGCAATAGCGAAATTGGAGGTCATAAGGCATGAGGAAAATCGAGCGAAAAATAGAGCAGTACAGCGACATCATCAACCTGCCGCGACCAGAGACAAGATGCCACCCACGCATGCCCATAGAAAAACGAGCCGCACAGTTCGCCCCCTTCGCAGCCCTGACCGGCTACGAAAAAGTCGTCAAAGAGACGATACAAAGGCATGAAGACGAGATTACGCGCAAGATGTAATACTATTTCATTCAGGAGTGATTCTTATGAAACTGGGAAAGAAAGGATTCGCAGCATTAGGAGGAACATTTATTCTGACAACCTGTATTGTGCAACCTATAGGATATACCGCAGAAATCACAGCACCAGCAAAACCTATTTATATGGTCAATCAAGGTACACAATATTTTGATAGCACAAGCGGAAGTATTTCCTTTACACGTTCACAAAATGGCATACTGTATTTATCTGATGTAGCGGGAAATCAATTAATGGCATTCCAAGGCAATCAGACATCAACTGATCATGATGCTGTTTATGAAATTACAAAGCTTGATATGCAGAATCCAACTCGAACTTTTTTCGTCATAAACGCAACCATCGGCGTTCATCCTATGAACACTGGCTTTTGGATCATAGGTGAGGAAGGTGGTAAATGGAAACCATTCGTAACGCGCGAAACATTAGGCCGTGCAGGTTATGACCTTAGGTTGCCTCAGCGTCTGAGTATTGTTGCGACAGGTGATGAAGCAATCTATCTAACCAGTAAGCATGAAGGGATGCCGCGACCAGATCAAAGTATGGCACAGGCCCCGTTAACAACTGTTTTCCGAGCCGGCATTCGTTGGGATGATTCAAAACATAACTTCAATGTATATTCTTTATCCGAGAATTCATCCTCTAGTGCTACATCATCGAGTACCGGCTCTGCATCGTCATCACGGATTAATCAGTACTCGCCGCGTATGCCGATGGATCAAGCTAGAATTGGTGGCATCGGCATTGGTGACTCAATAGACTACGTAAAATCCATTTATGGTGAGCCTACATATGTAGGCCAAAGAGGAAAGAATTACCTTTATGATGGCTTATACGCTTACGACATGACATACGGTGATTCCTTTAAGTTCAGTGTAGTCGAGAATTCGGATGGCACAGAAGAAGTCATTGATATTGCTTCCACTGCCAATAACGGATTAGCAATGCCATGTGGAATAAAAGTCGGCTCATCTATCGGGGAAGTCTATAAGAACTTTGGCATGCCATGGCGAATAAATTCCGCAAAAAGTATTGAGCGGAACTATGTGTATCGCACGCAGTATTCACCTAAAGTAGTATTTACTACAAATCAGCAACATACTATCACGCGTATCACAATTATTGGTATGGAGTAAAACGTTTCGTTAAAAAAGTGGTGAGCAGATTGGAACGAATCGAAGGAACTGTCAATCTTTTTGGACCCTTATCTTTAATCGACTCGACCGTCTCTGCCAATCTAATTCGTGGAAGACCATGCCACTTTCCTTCAGCCACATGTACACGGTGGGCCGCGAAGCATGGCAGATGCGCATGAGCTCGGATACGGAGTGGATCTCGCGGTTCTGGTACTTTTTGACAAGCTCCTCCCAGTCGGCGGGCTTTTTCTTTTTCTGCCGGCCCTTGTAGATGCCCTTAGCCTTGGCGACGGCGATGCCCTCGGCCTGACGCTGCAGCATGATCTTGCGCTCGAAGGTGGCAATGGCCGCAAAGACCGTCATCGCCAATTCGCCGGCAGGGGTGGATGTATCAAAATTCTCTTTGAGCGAGATGACCTGCACACCTTTCTCGCGAAGGTCCTGGATGATATCAAGCAAGTCCTTCGTGCTGCGAGCCAAGCGTGAAAATTCCGATACATAGATGGTATCGCCTTCACGCGCAAAATCGATCATAGCTCTCAATTGTGGTCGCTCGGTATTTTTGCCAGACAATTTATCTTTATAAATACGTTCTACGTTTGCCTTCTCCTTCAACTCGATGATCTGCCGTTCTTCATGCTGCTCAACTGTTGAGACCCTGACATAGCCAATTTTCATGAATATTCCCTCTATAGTATAAAAGAACTTCTAGACATACTATGATGTATTGTTCATTATAGCATATTTTACAATTTGATTCGCACTGTAAATGCATTTTGTACCTATCAAAATAGGGCACGCGCTAATTTTATACTACGCAAAAAGGCACGTACTACAGTTCTGTAGCACGTGCCTTTTGCTATTCCTTATAATTTCGATGCCTTCGGTGCTCACATCAATTTCTTCTCATCCTTTGAGGTGGCCTCCTTCAACCTCTTTTTTTCCTTCGAAGTATGGGATAAGTTCACTTGGTACGATCCAAAAAACGTGAATCGTTGATCCGCAAGGGCAGGCAGTTCTTTGATATCCAGTTCGTCCTCAGAAGCCTCTAAGGCCGAAATATCGCTTTCCAATGGCTCGGAGGTATCGATAGGTTGTTCAGATGCGATTGCGACTCGATGCGCTTCTTGCATCGAGTCCGAGAGCCCCGCCCCGCAATTCGAGCAGAATTTAGCGTGATCCGGCATCTTGGTACCGCAGTTCTTACAATACATCATATACATCTCCCTTCCGGAAATCCTTTCACTCGGCAAAGAAAATTCACCCGGTGAATTCTCTAGGTCCAGCAGCAGATCGTTCCAGCACGGATACAAGAGCGAAAGGGATTGCCCTTAGCTATTGCTAGGATGTAATCCATCACTCGTGAAAACCTACTGAGGGACGTGTCCTCTTTATTATACCCGAAAAAAGCTGGCAAGGCTAGTCATGTTACCCAGGAAATAGACATATGAGTCCAACCAGCGGGCAAATTGCTGATAATCTTACAAATTATCGCAATATATATAGCTATTCTGTATCACTGCGGATGACATCCTTCATTTAGGTAAAGGGAATTCACCCGGTGAATTTTTATCCTGCTCGTGTAGCGCCTCAAGATCTCTTCAGAAAGAAATAAGCCAGCTCCGCGGCATACTAGATGCACCGGCGGAGCTGGCCTTTCTATGTCTGATGGTAACACAAGCCATTCGGACCTGCAAGCACTGCTATCTAAGAAGACGTCAATCCAGATAGCCCATCTCGATCTCGTCGACCTTGTTGTTCTCGATCTCGAAGACTAGGCCGATACTCTTGTCTTCATCGCAGTAGTAGATGTACTTGTCGCCGCGAATCTTGTCGGGCTCACCGTAGGCTGCTTTCACGGCATCAAGGGTGGAGCCGACTTCGATGCCGGCAGCTGTCTTAATGCCATTGTGGCGGGAAATCTCGATGTGGCGCACATAGCCGTCTACGAACTTCAATTCGAAGGAATCACCGTACTCGTATTCCGTGACCTCGCCATTCCACAGCGAATGGTGTTTCGTCTCTACCTCTGTCGGCGTGCCGTATACCTGCTGGACATAATCCGCAGAAGCGCCGTACTCAATCCCGCCAGCAACAAGCGCTGACGACGGGACAGCAGCCGCGCAGATTGTCGTGCTCATCGTCAAGGCAGCACCAACAGCCAGTGAAGGAATCCATTTTTTCATCAAGATCATCTCCCTTTTCATGCATTCAATAAAATAATCTCTTTTATTCAATATACATTATCTATATGGAATCTACATGAAACAGCGACTGCGCTCAAAAATGATACCGTTCCAGCACGGCTACAATAGCGGAAGAACTGCTTTCTCTTGCCAATCATGTCGGAAATACCTGCGAAAGATTTCGCTTGCATCTGACGGTAGACATCTTTCATAACGCCAACGCTGACATATTAGCAGAAATCATATTGACAATCATCTATGTGTATCCTATAATAGACGCATAGAAATTCATCAATATGACATAGCCAGACAATCAGGAATAAGACGCCTGATTTTTCTTCTAACTTATATATTGATGTATTTGAATTTATAAATAATACGGATTAACGGAGGGATTCTCATGAAGAACATCGAGATTTTTGAACCTGCTATGTGCTGCTCTACCGGACTTTGCGGCGTGAGTGTTGATCCAGAGTTGCTGCGGATCTCCACGGTGCTCAACACACTGAAGGAGAGAGGCATCGAGGTCAAGCGCTACAATCTCACCAATGCCCCGATGGAGTTCGTCAAAAATAAGGTGGTCAGTGAATTCGTCAAAGTCTATGGAGCAGATCGCCTGCCTGTTACCGTTGTGGATAGCGAGCTTGCCATTTCCGGCCGCTACCCGACCAACGAAGAATTTACCGAATGGCTGTCCCTGCCGCAGGATCTGCTCGGCAAGCAGGAGTGCTGCTGTGATGGAGGATGCTGCTGATGGAACCATTTGCACTGAGCAAGCTCCATCTGACGCAGTACCTGTTCTTCACCGGCAAGGGTGGTGTCGGCAAGACCTCTACCGCCTGTGCAGTGGCCACCAGCCTTGCAGACAGTGGCAAGCGCGTGCTGCTCGTCAGCACCGACCCTGCCTCCAACTTGCAGGACGTCTTCGCCATGGAGCTTCATAGCAAACCGACGCCGATCACAGAAGTGCGGGGACTTTCTGCGGCCAATCTGGATCCCATCGAAGCGGCGGCAGAGTACCGCGAAAGCGTGATTGCCCCCTATCGCGGGGTTTTACCGGATGCGGCGATTGCCAACATGGAAGAACAGCTTTCCGGCTCCTGCACCATCGAGATCGCAACGTTCAACGCATTTGCCAACTTCATCACGGATGAAGCCATCCAAAAAAGCTACGATCACATCATCTTTGATACGGCTCCCACAGGGCACACGCTGCGGATACTGCAGCTGCCGTCCGCATGGAGTAATTTCATCAACGAGAGCACCCATGGTGCCTCCTGCCTTGGGCAGCTGTCCGGTCTGGAAGAAAAGAAAGCCGTCTATAAAACGGCAGTTGATACCCTGGCAGATGGCGGCAAGACCATGCTGCTTTTAGTGACACGACCGGAAACCGCGCCGCTGCAGGAAGCCAATCGCGCCTCCTGCGAACTGCGGGAACTTGGCATCCAGAATCAGCTGCTGATCGTCAACGGCGTGCTCATGCAGCATGATGATGCGCTGTCCTCTGAGCTGTACCGAAAGCAGCAAGCCGCGCTTGCCGATATGCCTGCGGAACTGAAAAAGCTGACACAATACGCCGTACCGCTTCGCGCGTATCCCATCACCGGCATTGCCAACATCCGCGCCATGCTGACAGAGGACTGCTTCGAGCAGCAACAGCAGGCTGAGATTGATCGGACAAAGCTGCATCGGCTGAACGACCTCGTGAACACGCTGGACGCAGAGAACAAAAAAGTCATCTTTACCATGGGCAAAGGCGGCGTCGGCAAGACAACGATTGCCGCCGCGATCGCGCTGGGACTTGCAAAGCGCGGCAAGAAAGTCCATTTGACGACCACCGACCCCGCCGCACATCTGAAATTCGTCCTGTCCGAACAGGATGGTATCACCATGAGCCACATCGACGAAGCAGCCGAACTGAAAAAGTATCAGGAAGAAGTGCTGTCAAAAGCGCGGCAAAACGGCCTATCCGGCGAGGATATCGCCTATATCGAGGAAGACCTGCGCTCTCCCTGTACGCAAGAGATTGCCGTGTTCCGCGCCTTTGCCGAAGTGGTGGAGAAAGCAGATGATGAAATCATCGTGATCGACACCGCACCCACGGGCCATACGCTGCTACTGCTGGAGTCCACGGAAAACTATAATCGCGAAATCCGTCGCACAAAGGGAGAGACGCCCGAATCCGTCAAGCATCTGCTACCGAGATTGAAGGGCAAAGAAACCGAAGTCATCATCGTGACCCTCCCCGAAGCAACGCCAGTCTATGAGGCAATGCGCTTGGAAGACGACCTGAAGCGAGCCGGCCTTTCAGCAAACTGGTGGGTCATCAACCAATCCTTCGCGCTTACCGGCAGCAGCAACCGAACGCTAGCAGTCAAAGCCAATAATGAGGCAGAATGGATCAACAAGGTAGATCAGCATACACATGGTAAGACCGTGCTGCTGCCCTGGCATCCAGAAGAAGTCAAAGGCGATAAGCTCTTATCCCTGTAATCGCTGTATGCCACAGCAAAAAATTCGACGGGTGAATTTCCTTCATCATGGTAAAGGAAATTCGCCCGTCGAATTTTTGTTTATCATCAAACATCCTTCCGTTTTGTCATCGTCGTGCATCTCCACCGTCATCGTGCAAAAAGCCCCACTTTTGGCACAATCTTATCGAAAAGACCCTTCTATTGCAAAGCATCCTCATCCGCGGACAAGATCTCTGACCAGCTTCTCTTGAGCTGAATGCCGCCGCGTCCAGGTTTGAGAACAATCTCGCCCTCTGTCACGAGTTCCTGACAGACATGGCGAATCTGACTTTCTGGGACCTCCAGATTTCGTGCTAAGGAACGGCGTCCCAAGTGCTGGCCAATGCGCGCGGCTATTGCTAGCTCCCGCATAACAACAGTCTTCAGTGTCTCTCCACCGGCAGTTTGTTTCCCCTGCCGATTCCGCACGGATGCAATGGCAGCAGAAAAGTTCGGCGGCAAATCTTCCGGGCGCGGATTGCCGTCACAGACATTGGCCAGATATTCGACGACATTCTGCAATTCGCGGATATTGCCCGGCCAGCTGTACTGGAGTAAGATCGGCAGGATTCCCTCCATCCACTCCCGTGTCTCTCGCACGCCCATGTCCAGGAAGAACGATTGGAGGAAGGTAGAGACCAGCACAGGGATATCCTCTTTCCGTTCGACGAGTGGTGGAAGCGTCAGCGGCAAGACACTCAGGCGATAATAAAGGTCCTCACGGAATCTGCCCTGACGAACGAGTTCCTTAAGGTCCTGATTTGTCGCTGCAATGATGCGCACATCGATATGGATGGGAACGGCGCTTCCCACGCGACGGATTTCACGCTCCTGCAAGACGCGCAAGAGCTTCACCTGAAAGGAAAGCGGGGCATCGCCAATCTCATCGAGGAAAATTGTCCCATGGTTGGCCCGTTCGAACAGTCCACTCGCACCATGTCTCGATGCTCCTGTGAAGGCTCCCTCCACATAGCCGAAAAGCTCCGAATCCAGCAGGGACTCGGTGATAGCAGCAAAATTAACGGCTACGAAGGGACCGTTTGCACGACCAGAAGCATTATGGATGCTCTGCGCCATCAGTTCCTTTCCCGTACCACTCTGCGCCTGGATGAGCACGGTGGAGTCCGAATCAGCAAAGCGCTTGGCGATGCGAATCGCTGACAGTAGCGAAGGAGCACTTCCCAGAACATCATCGAAGTGATAGACTGCCTGCAGGTTGACATCGGGGGATTGATGGCTTCGGGAGGACTCGACACGACTGAGTTCCTGTTCAAGCTGCGCAGCTCGATTCTTGTAACGCTGATTCTTATCGATGAGCTGAATGATATCGCGGACATACTGTGCCGAGAGGAAATCGGCATAATGGTCCAAGATCCTCATGCGTGACAGCATTTCACCCAGCGAGGTGATATCGATGAGCCGTGTCTTGATATCAACGATCTTCTCGATGGCAGGCGGCACAAAGCGAGACTCCCCGGGTGTTACCGCTACCTTTGCCACCTTCGGATCATCCATCCCAGGCGCAAATGCATAGTAGTTGAGATGATCGATGCCAAGGGTCTGCAACAAGGATATGGTATCGTTAGCACTCTGGAGGCAGTCATTGACGAGCAGGACATTCGTGCCGGCAGGCAGTTCGAACAGCTTGTCGACCTCATGATAGTTGATGGAGCGCCGCGAAATCAGATAGGGGACGCCCTGCGACAGATGCGTATGGGCTTTCTGATAGGCCAGACGGCTCGTAAAAATGGCGAAGTCCGCTTTGATCCGTTGCGGAAGGTTGCCCTCTACATAATAGTTGCTGATATTGATGCGGTTATCCAGCAGTCTATGGAGCTGCTCTCGGCAGCAATATGAAGTCTCCTTGCCGAGAGCAATCAAAGCAATATGTTTCATGAATGATTTTCTCCTCACAAAACGGGATATATCCCATAAAATTATCTCCCGTTCCCATTATTATACCACTTTTCTTCTTTGTAGTGTATACATATTGATTCAAAATGGTCTTGCATGTACGTACATACCATACAAATATTGTTATTCTGCTTGATTTTCGAGTAAAGATCACGTTTTCTTTCGAAAAAATGTCCATCGTTCAAAAAGTTGGCATCTATCTTGCATCATAAATAGATGTGGCCATATCTTAGAACGTATATGCATCAAGCAACATCAGCAAGGGAGAGATTCTTATGGGAGAGAATAAGACACCCAAGGACGAAACGCCGAAAATCAAGGTTGGATGGGTAGGCTACGCTGCCTTCATCTTTGCCATCATCATCTTCTCTGGTATTTTCTCGTCATCGGATAGCTGGCTCAAGGTATTCGACTTCAATGTACTGAACGGTAAGTTCGGCACAATCCCGCCGGGAGCCGAAAAGGCTCTGAACTTCCGTGGTGCTGGCGGTACGGGTGCCCGCGATGGATTCTTGTTCGCCATTGAGCTCATTCCAGCTGTCATCCTGGCTCTCGGTATCGTCAATGTCATTGATGGCCTCGGCGGCCTGCGTGCAGCACAGAAGCTCATGACGCCAATCCTGAAGCCGCTGCTCGGCATCCCGGGCATCACGGCTCTTGCCAGTATCGCCAACATGCAGAGCACAGACGCCGCAGCCGGCATGGTCAAGGAACTTTACGACCAAGGCGAGATTACAGACAATGAGCGCTCTATCCTGATTGCCTATCAGACCAGTGCTTCCGCTTTTATCACCAACTACTTCTCATCTGGCGCAGCCGTATTCAGTTACATGGTCGCACCAATCATCGTGCCAATCATCGTCATGTTCGTCTTCAAAATCATCGGCGGCAACTTGATGCGCATGTACTTGAAGATGTTCTACCGGAAAGATACGACTGGAGGGAATGCAAATGGCAACGCCTGAAACTGCAAAAAAGAAAAATATCCTTGACCTCTTCATCGACGGTGCGCGCAATGGCTTTACGATTGGCACGACGAGCCTGCTGCCGAATGTCATCATGGCTTTCGTCATCATCCGCATTCTCGATGTCACAGGCCTCCTGCACATCATCGGCGTAATCTGCGCTCCAATCATGGCACTCTGGGGACTACCCGGAGAAGCTGCAACCGTGCTCGTCACGGCAATCATGAGCATGGGTGGTGGCATCGGTGTTGCGATGAGCCTCTTCACGAGCGGCATACTGGATCCGACACAGCTCACCATCCTTGTCCCGGCAATCTACTTGATTGGCAATCCGGTACAGAACGTCGGCCGCTGCCTCGGTATCTCTGGTGTCAACACTAAGCACTACGTTGCAATCATCAGCATCTGCTTCATCAATGCACTGCTCTCGATCTGGGCAATGCGCCTTATCCTGCTGTTCATCTGAGGACCGCAGCAGGGCATCTCAACAACATATCCAAGTACATGGTACATGCATAAGCACTTTTATGAGAGGATGATGACTTTATGTCGAACCAGCCATTTTTCACGATGCTGCGCAATGCGCATCTCTACGCGCCTGAAGACCAAGGGATCCAAGATCTGTTGATTGCCGGAGAGAAGATTGCCGGCATCGGCAAAGGTATCGAAGCACCGAAAGGCATCGAATGCCGCGAGATCGACCTCAAGGGCGCACGTGTACTGCCAGGCTTCATTGACGGCCATGTCCACATGATTGGCGGCGGCGGTGAAGGCGGCTACCATACGCGCACACCGGAGCTACTGCTCTCGAAAGTAACGACCTCTGGCGTCACGACCGTCTGCGGCCTGCTCGGTACCGATGGTACGACACGCCACGTCGAGAGCCTGCTCGCCAAAGCGCGTGGTCTGGAATACGAGGGCCTGTCCACCTATATTTACACGGGTGCTTACGAGCTGCCCACACCGACCATCACAGGCAGTGTCCGCAAGGATATCGTCATGATCGACAAGATCATCGGTGCTGGCGAGATTGCCATGAGCGATCATCGTTCCGGTCAGCCAACGGCACAGGATTACCGCCGTCTCGCTGCCGAGACGCGCGTCGGCGGCATGATCAGCGGCAAAGCCGGCATCATCAATATGCATATGGGCGATGGCCGCAACGGCATGAAATACCTCTTCGAGATCACAGAAGATGGCGAGATCCCTAAGACACAGTTCCTGCCGACGCATGTCAACCGCAATAAGCACCTCTTTGCTGAAAGCATTGAATGGGCGAAACAAGGTGGCTACATGGACATCACTTCCGGCATCGACCCGAGCCATCCGGGCTCCGAAAATGCTGTGAAACCGAGCAAAGCCGCAAAAGCAGCTCTCGATGCCGGTGTTCCTCTTTCCCATATCACCATGAGCTCCGATGGCAACGGCAGCATGCCGGTGTTCGATGAAGCCGGTAACCCGATTGGCGTCGGCGTCGGCGATCAGCATTCTATGTTCACAGAATTCCGCGATATGGTCGAAGAAGAAGGCATCGCCATCGACCAGGCCGTCCAGATTCTCAGCACCAACGTCGCCAAGGCACTCCATATCTATCCGAAGAAAGGCATCCTAGCTCCACAGAGTGATGCCGACTTCATCGTCATCACCGACGACTTCAAGCTCCAGCACGTCTGGGCAAGAGGCCAGCAGATGGTAGAAGCTGGCAAAGCCATCGTCAAGGGTACCTTCGAGTCCTAATCCTGCTTGGTGCAAGTCGCCCCCTTCACACCTGCATCAGTAATAAATTCGATGGGTGAATTTCCTTCATTGTATTAAAGGAAATTCACCCGTCGAATTTTTTCTAGTTGCTATGCTGAGACAATCCGGTATCCCACTCGTCAGCAAGATGCCCCAAAAGATACTGAATCACATACGAATGACGATCTTCATGATAGAATGAAATCTAGCGAACACGATAAAAGGAAGGGGACGCGTGATATGAACGAGAAAGCAATCATCGAAACGGTAAAGGTGGCACAGCCAAAGCTGCGCCGCGAGGATTTGCTGCATGTCCTGAAGTACCGCTATGCGACAAAGGCATGGGATAGGGAGAAGAAGATCAGCGACGAGGACATGCAGACGATTCTAGAGGCGGCACGCCTTGCGCCGACATCGTTCGGCTTTGAGCCTTGGAAGATCATCGTCCTGCAGGACCCGGAAATCCGTCAGGCCATCCGGCCATATGCCTGGGGTGCAGATGCCGCGCTGCAGGATGCCAGCCATTTTCTGGTGTTCCTGGCACGGAAAAAGGCGGATATCACCTTCGGCTCGCCCTACCTTGAGCACATCACGCACGACATCATGGAACTGCCCGAGCAGGCATACAACATGTTCGAGAAGGCCTATACGGGATTCTGCCGCGACCAGCATAAGATTCTCGAGTCCGATCGTGCAGCCTTCGACTGGTCAGCAAAGCAGGCCTATATCGTCATGGCCAACGTCCTCTTTGCAGCAGCCTACCTCGGCATCGACTCCTGCCCGGTCGAAGGCTTCACGAAGGATAAGATCGAGACGGTTTTAGCGAATACCTACCATCTCTACGATTCCGAGCACTTCGGTGTCGCCTGCATGACTGCTCTCGGATATCGCGGCGAAGTACCGCATCGCGACAAGCGCCGTCGTCCCCTCGAAGAATCCATCATCTGGAAATGAGCCGTTTTTTAACGCCTTCCCTATAAAGACGGTACCGTACCCAGCGTACTGATACCGTAAGGAAATCGGATTGTGTAGCTAACGTTACAGAACTAGCAGCGGCAAATCTGTATACTGATAACCGTAAAGAGCAAACGAACCCGGCCCACCGAGACGAAAGCTGAAGGGATAACCGAAACAGAACTACCCTGAGCAAAGAAAGGAATGTGATGACCATGGCTGACAAGAATGCATTTGTCCTGCAGGATGACTGCAGCTACTGCGGTGCACAGGAGAAGGAAGAACAGCAAGAACTCTTATACGAATGCAGCAATTGCGGCACGCTCTACTGCGACAGCTGCGGCGAAGATAAAGGCTGCCCGAACTGCGGGGCTCCGTTCAGCGACGCGCATCCAATCGAACCGTTGGGGGCCAGCAGCTGGAATCCGAATCAGGGCTGATTTTACCAGAAAAGCTCCGTGACCACGAACATCTTCCTCAGAGAGATGTCCGTGGTCGCGGAGCTTTTTCAGTATCATGTGTTAAAGTATCTGGCCTGTATCGCCTCTTCTCGGATGCAACAGCAGCACGATCTCGTTGAGGAGCCCACAGAACACCGGGTCTTCATCCGACTGCCCCTTGAAGCGGGCCAGCACGGCGCCGGAGATGGTTGCCACGAGCTCTTCTTCGCGGTATGCTACAGGGCCCAGTTCGTCGAGCGAAATCTTGGTGCCGAGCGAGCTGATGAGCTGGCCGTCCTCGGTGATCAGGAAGCCTTCCTCGCCCTTGCCCCAGAACAGGGAATGGGTCGAGTCACCGAGCACGACGACTTCATCCGCATCGACACCGGCCTGCGATCCGTAGGACTTCATGGCATTTTCCAGCGGATTGGACAGCTTCTCGCCCCAATAGTAGTAAGCGGCATCTGCCATCTGGTCTGCCACGGCTTCCGTCAGGCAGGCCACGCGCTCCTCCAGCGGCACGAGCGCCTTGCGGCTGTCCCATTCTTCTTGGACGGCTTCCTTATCCGCCTCGGTCTCGGCATCCTCAGTGGCCTTCTGATAGAGGTGCCATGCCTCTTGGAAGTCAAACGTTTCGTTGCGCGGGTCGACGCACAGGCGGGCCGCCTCTAGCAGAGCGTCCTGACTGCCCTGCGCCAGCGCCGCCTGATAGTAGGCCAGCGCTTTTGCCGATTCGCCCTGCGCTTCCATCGCCTTGCCGAGCTGGAGCCCAAGTGTCCGGATCTTCTCGTCTGCCCCCGGATGCTTCTCCGCCAGAGCCTGCTGATACGACTGCCATGCCTGCTGCCAGTCGGCCATAGCCTGTTCGCCCGTCTCCGCACTGGCTCTTTCTTCCCACTGCTGGCCTTGCGCAAAGGCAAGCGCGCCGATGGCGGGCCCCGCTTCTTCGCAATCAAGAGACCTGGCTTTCTCGTACCACGCCATGGCCTTGTCTTTATCTTCTTCCATGCCCTGACCCTGCTCGGCCATCTGGCCGATGTAGAAGCAGGCCGTGCCGTCGCCTTCTGCCACGAGTTTCTCGTACCAGTCCAGCGCCTCGGCGAATTTTCCCTGCGCCACCAGCTCCTGCGCGTCCTTGGCGGCCAATCTCCGGTAAGCGGCGCACTGCTCATTCTGTTTCTTCTTCAGATACTGGTACAGCACCCAGGCGGCATCTTTCTTGCCCAGCACAGCAGCTTCCACAGAGGACCACTGCGCTTCTTCCTGCTGGCCGCCTCTCGCCTGCAGGATTCCCGCCTGCCAGGCCGCTTCAGCGCTGCCCATCTCTGCGGCAAGCTGGAACGCAGGCAGCGCTTGCGCCTTGTCGCCAGCTTCAAGCGCCGCCTGCGCCTCTTGGAATTTCCTCTCGCAGACGTCTTTCGACCATGCCTCTGCTGCACCGGTGAACTGCACGAGATGGAAGTGGACGTCATGAGCAGCCCAGTCGGTCTGCTCTGGCTTCTCAAGCTCCAGCAGTACCTCGCTGTCCATGCCCCAGAAGCTCACATCAGCGGCATCCGCCGGAATCCAATACGTGCCGGCCGCCAGAGCGATGTCCACATGAGGGCTTTCCTCTCTGCGGAACATCTGGGGCAGGTCGCGAAGCTCGATCAGCAGTGCCAGCAGCATCGCCGGACCGGCTGCTGGATAAAACGGTCGGGAAAGGAAGTTCGGCACCCAGTCGGGGAAATGGAAGTCCGTTCCGACTTTCTTGTCCTTCATGTACGTTTGCCAGACCGACCTGGCCAGATCGAGCTCCTCGCCTTCGGCCTCTGCCATCTGGAACACATCCCTTGCGGCAGACGGCTCCAGCTCCAGCAGCGCCTTGTAGACCGGCAGCGTGTTCCCCGTGATTTCCAGACAGCTGCAAAGCCCTTTGAACACATCCTCTTCCTCGATCTTGCCATTGGCAAAGCGCTCCAAGAGATTCTTGCGCCGGCTGTCGGCCTTATCCGTTTCAAATGACGCTTCCGGCAGATCGCATTCTGCGACCAACAGCCGATGCACCTCGGTAAAGAGGTCAAACCGGCAAATGGTGCTGATGAAATCGCAGGCCATGGCCGGATAGTTCCGCTTTGCACTGCGGTCGCGGATGAAGTTCTCGAGCCGGTCCGAATAGGAATTGCCCGTGATACTGCGGCCCAGAGAGCTCAGGGCATCCTGCGCCGTGTTCATCATCGACGCCTTGATCGTGCCCGTGATGGCTCCCATGATGCCGAAGCCGCCACCCCGCCAGCTCGCCTTGTCGGCCATCTTCTCTACCGCCAGGTCCTTCTCATAGTCCTCGATGGCCGCCTGGTCCGCCAGCATGGCCTGGACGAGGTCCGTCGACTTGACGGAATCATCGAGCCGGTCCCAGAGGTCCTTCTTCGTCACATAGTCGATATCGTGGTCGATCAGGAGATTCACAGCCTGCTCAACCAGCGGGCCGCAGGCGCTCATGCAGTACGCGAGCACCTGTGCCGAGAACTCGACGGGATTCTCCACCGTGTGTTCCTTCAGGTGCTTGCGGATCTCATGACGGGCCAGCAGGGCAAGCCGCGTCCCCTCCCGGTTGAACGGCGCCCAGAGATGGTTGTACACCGCCGTGCCGCGCGGCAGCTCTACCTCGTATTTTCCGAGAATCGTGAAATGGCTGCCCGAAACAGATTCCTCCTGCGGCTCTGTCACAGGAGGAATCGTATCTGGCACCTGCTCTTCCGGAGCAACAGATGCCGCCTCGCCATCGCCGAGACCATCCGGGACCTTGGCCCCGCAGTTAAAACAGAATTTAGCGTGATCCGGCAGCTTCGTGCCGCAGTTCATGCAAAACATCGTCTCCACCTCTTCCGTCCAAAAGTCCGTTTTATGATAAGAAGGGGTTCGCCGTCTGCCGCCGGAAATCCTTCTCTCACGCTGCGCTTCGCCGACGCTGCCTGCCGTGAATGAAAAAGACACAGCAGGATTCAGGCAGCAGCCCGACGAATCCCTGCAGTAACTGAATCTAACCCGAAAAAGTCCAGCACTGGACTTTTTCGCTCCTGTGCCTCATATGCATTCTGAGGCATCCAACTAAGACAAACAGCAGCAGAAAGGATTGGTGATCGATATGATGGGAGCTATCATTGGTGACATTGTCGGCTCGCGCTTCGAGTGGCACAACTACCGTCACAAGAACTTCACACTCTTCCATCCGAAGTGCCGTCCGACGGACGACAGCATCATGACGTTGGCGGTGGCGAAGGCCATCTTAGCGGCGCGGCCGGATTATGAGGATCTGCCCGCCAAAGCGGTGGCTGCGATGCAGGAGCTCGGGCGCGCCTACCCGAAGGCGGGCTATGGCCGCGGCTTCCGCGCCTGGCTGCAGAGCGACCACCCGGAGCCCTACAACAGCTTCGGCAATGGCTCGGCCATGCGCGTGAGTCCCGCGGGCTTTGCGGCGCGCACAGAGGAAGAAGCGCAGAAACTCTCCCTTGCCGTCACAGCCGTGACCCACAACCATCCAGAGGGCATCAAGGGCGCAGAGGCTGTAGCCGTCCTGATTTACCATGCGCGCCAGGGCATGGCGATGAAGGATCTGCATGAGCTCGCGCAAGACCGCTACTACCCGCTGGACTTCACGCTCGACGAAATCCGGCCGACCTATGAGTTCAGCTCTGCCTGCCAGGGCTCCGTGCCGCAGGCGCTCGTCGCCTTCTTCTCCTCGACGGGCTTTGAAGACGCCATCCGTAATGCCATCTCGATTGGCGGCGACAGCGATACCATCGCCGCCATTGCCGGCAGCATCGCCGAAGCCCACTATGGCATCCCCGCTGACCTGCGCGAAGCCGCCATGCAGCGCCTCGATGCGCCACTGCAGCAGATCGTGACCGAGTTTGAGTCAATCTATCCAATCTGAATCAAAAAGGCCTCCACGCTTATTGGTTGTGGAGGCCTTTCTTATGAAACAGGCAAAGCAAAAGCCGTTCAATCTGTTTCGACTGAACGGCTATTTGCTTTCTGTTTGATTGTCCATGTTAATGTCTACCGCATGGAACCTTTACTGGCCCATCGGACTCCCCTCCTTCTGGAGAATTTGGAGAAACCACTTGCCCGCCCCAGTGGGCTAAGCTATTCGCGTCCGGTAAGAAGTCATCCTTGGTTCTCGTATGGCTTTCTTCCTTTTGCTTGATTTTATTGTAGCAGAATGGCATAACATTGTCAAGTATTTTCGCGAAATATTTTGGCTTTTCTGTAATGCAACATACTATTTTATCGAACAATCCTGCATAGATATACAGTTTTTATTAATTTGCCATTTTATATTTGACAAAATTGATTTTGTGCAATATAATAAAGCCATACGATAAACAACCGATATGTGTATGTATTTTAGGAGGACATGATGATGAGCTTGAACGGAATCACGAAAGGTACGGAATTTGAGAGCATGATGAAGAGCCTGATGCAGGGAGAGGCCAATGGCGTCATGATGTACTACGCACTAGCGCAGCTCGCACGCGAGCAGGGCCTTGAGGATGTGGCCGAGGGTTTCATTGCTGCAGCCAATGAAGAGGCTGTCCACGCTGGCTTCTATGCCGTGCTCAATGGCAAATACCCGTCCGATTTCTGGAGCCTCGTGCGCACGGTACAGAAAGCAGAAGCGAACGGCGAAGCAAAGGTCAAGGCGATTGCCGACAAAGTCCGCGCCGCCGGTTTTGCCGAAGCAGCCGATCAGATGGACGTCTTCGCGCGCCAGGAAGGCGGCCATGGCGTCCGCCTGCAGGCCATGCTCGACAAGTACCAGCCGAAGAAAGAGGATACGACCGGCAAGAAAGTCTATGTCTGCCCCGTCTGCGGCTACGAATACGTCGGCGATATCAACGATGAGGACGACTCCTACGTCTGCCCGCTCTGTGGCCAGCCGAAGAGCGCTTTCGTCCTGAAGAAGTAACCCCTACAGAATAACACATCATGCAGCCGATCCCCCTCGGCTGCAAAACTCCCAAACTCCTAATAGTAAAAGCAGATTGAGGTGCAAAAGCAATGGATAACCAGAACGTAATCGATGCATTTCACATGATGTGGGACAATTTCCCCGAACCCGTCATGCTCATCCAGAAGAGCCGCCAGATCTACGCTGTCAACAAGAAGGCAGCGTCGATGGGCCTCAACACCGAGATGAAATGCTCCCAGATTGGCACAGAGCCGCATCGCGGCTGCCTCTGCAATAAGGCAGCTGACGAGAAGAAGGCCGTCTACATCACCTATGAGACTCCCTTAGGTCAGGCCTATGGTTACTGGATCCCCGTTGCCGGTCACGAAGAGTACCTGCTCCACTTCGGCGTAGGCTACACGTTCGAATACCCCAAGGCTGGCGCACGTTAATCTTATGAATCCCTTTCCTAAAAAGTGAGTGAACACCCCCGACCGACTGGGAACCAGACCAGTCGACCGGGGGTGTTTGCTATTTGGGCGACATTGCACCGATACGCAAGTATTCCATACCGACGCAAGCAAAAAATCCTTCTTGATGAACGGACAAAAAGGGCTTATGATAATACTATATCGTACTAATTAAATCAATCACTTCACATCCATCGGGAGGTTTTATCATGAAAATGAAAAAAGTACTTGTCACCATGCTTGCCGCGCTTTCCTTTGCTAGCATCTGCTCGGCAGCGGACACGAATGCCAAGAGCGTCGTGCCGACGGCTGAGCAGGTTGCAGCAGCACAGGCTGCGGCGGAGAAGAGCAAGATCGCCACGGCTGCAACGGCCGAGAAGGAAAAAGAGGCCTTCTTCAAGCATGTTCAGGGCAAGACGATCGCTGTAAGCTATGACAGCGGCTTCAAGTTCAACATCGATTATCCAGAAGTCGGCGTGCTGAGATGGACGCCGACGACCGGCCTCTCCCTCGCGCCGTCCGACAACGAGCAGTATGAGGTTGCCGAAGTCGGCAAGGACGTCTATCAGGTCAACTGGATTGAGCAGAAGGGTGTCGTCATCTCGCAGGTCATCAACTTCAAGACCCACAAGGTCTTTGCCTACATGACCTGGAACAAGGAAGGCGAGCGCGGCAACCGCGCCTCGATCTTTCATCGCGGCACCTTCACCATCCACGAAGCCAATAAATAAGCACACGCAGATGACAGTCCGACGCCTGCTGTGCCCGAAAGCAAAAGGATGAAGATCCCGTCCGACTACGTTCTGCGAGTCGGACGGGATTTTTAGAAACAACATTCAATAAGTTGTAACAGCAGTGTTGACATAACGATTGTTACATGATATAGTATGGACTGTGAGATGAAACAAACGGAGTTACATAAAGTAACGATTGAGGGCTGTGGCCCGTATACCAAAGGAGAAATTACCATGAAAATCGCAGTTATAGCAGCAAATGGCCGTGTCGCTAGAAAAGTCATCGCCGAGGCGCTGAGCCGTGGCCATGAGGTCGTCGCCTTTGGACGCCATGCGGAGAACAACACGCAGGCAAAGGACTACCGCCAGAAGGACATCCTCGACCTCACGAAGGAAGATCTCGCCGGCTTTGACGCCGTCGTTGATGGATTCGGTGCTTGGAAGGAAGAGACGCTGCCGCTCCATTCCACGACGACGCAGCACCTCGCCGACATCCTCTCGGACACGGATACGCGCCTGCTGATCGTCGGCGGCGCTGGCTCCCTCTACGTCGACCCAGAGCATAACGTCCAGCTCTTCAACACGCCGGACTTCCCGGACGCTTACAAACCGCTCGCCACGGCAATGGGCAAGGCCCTCGCCGAGCTGCGCGAGCGCACGGACGTCAAGTGGACCTACATCAGCCCGGCAGCCGACTTCCAGGCCGACGGTGAGCGCACGGGCAAGTACATCCTCGCTGGCGAAGAATTCACGCTCAACAGCAAGAACGAGTCCGTCATCTCCTACGCCGACTATGCCATCGCCATGGTCGACGAGATCGAGAGCGGCACGCACATCCAGCAGCGCATCTCCGTTGTCCGCGCTTAATCCCCCTCTTCTCCAAAAAATTTCCCTAAAAGACAAAGATACCCCCGACCGACTGGATTCCCCACCAGTCGACCGGGGGTATCTTTTCGTGGTAACTAGCCTACAGTGCTAAGCCCTGCTGTGTCCGATCAACGGTGACAGTAGAGCTCAATGAAACGTGCGACGGACATGCCCTGTTCTTCGAGCAGGCGCTTAGCCGTGATGTTCAGATGCCCTTCTTTCAGCGCGTCTCGCACTACGCGCACAGAAGCTCTGCCCATCTCGGTGGATTCGTTGAAGGGTTTTTCCTCTACATCAAGCGGGATGGCATCGGCAAACATCTTCTGTGCAACGAGTTCCCATTCTTCTTTTTCAGCTTTGGCTTTGATTTCCCGCTCGACGACTTCCCGGGCCTCCTGATCACGCCGCCGATAGTCCTCTTCAATCGCCCTGTAGAGAAAAGCCGTCACATTCTTCGGGTTGCGCCGCTTGGCCAGCGTCACGGCATACTGCATCCGCTTCTCGAACTCCTCATTGCTGCCACAGATGATTGTGAGCTTATCGACAGCTTGCCGCGTAAGACCATGCCAGAACGATTTGTTCGGCAGCATCTCGACCTGTACCGTCTCAGGCACAGAAGTCTCCGGCAGGACATCCGAACAGTCCATCACAAAATCAAAGCCAGTGATTTTCCTGCCAGTCTTCGTCTTGGTATAGGACAGTTTGTATTGCGTCTTTTCGTTGATCTCTTTGATGGGGAGATCCAAGATGCGCTTGCAGAAATCCTGTATGCGCTGATACTTCTCTTCATCGACATTGAGCATGAAGCGGAGGTCTTCTAGCTTGATATGACGACGGATGCAGCCATCCTGCATGAAGCCCTGATACTGCAACATGAGCTCTAGGAGGCGCATCCCATAGGCACTGGACAGGTAGAAGAGCTGCTTCATCGCAATCCTCGTATAGCCCTTGCCTTCCTCGAAGATGTCGAGCAGATACGGTCGCATCTCATTATTAAAGCGGATGTCAAGACCAGAGCCTTTCTTGTACTGAATGATAGCAAAGAGTGGCACGTACTTCATGCCATCCTGCGTGCGAATAACCAGTACGCGCTTGGATAAGGAGTCACACGTCTTGTCGAGCAGGGTCATATACATGCCGTTCCCGAGGATTTCCTTGACCTGGGAAGGCGCAATATGTGTCATGGGAAAGTCCTTGTCGTAAAAGCGGTCATTCTTACTCAGATGCGGATTGACATCCTGCAAGGCAATGAGGAATAGGCGCATCTCCAAGGCATTCATCGCCTTGCGTGCCTCAATCAGTGGGTTTGCCTGATAGATGATGGGACGCCGCTCGTTGACAGTATCCACCCCGTACAGTTCTTGCTGTGCCATGAAAATCCTCCTATCTGATGATATCGCTCCCTGTCGAATGACAGTCAAATGACGACATATTTTAACCGAGATGTCAAAGTCAAGCCCAAAATCAAAAATTCTTAGGTTAAAATCCGTCTCCCTATTCTTTTGATTTTATTCTATCACAGAAAAGATAGACATTACAAGTGGTACTTTTCTACTTATAAGCAGGTTTTCGGTTAAAAAACGTCTCCCTTGCGGTTAAAATCCGTCTACCATTTAAGCTCAATCTGGTTAAAATATGTCTCCCTATGGGTTAAAATCCGTCTCCCTAAAAACCCTGGAAGCCTTGTGGCACAAGGGTTCCAGCGCCCCTATAGCATATATAGCATTTATGCTAAAAGCAAGCAAAGCACTCTATCTCAAGGAAAGTTATCCACAGGCAAGGATCAGACCAACATGACTTTGCCTGCCTGCTTGCCTTTTCTTTTTTTGAGAAGTAGGAATCGTGACCGGCACTTGCATCAATTATTAGCAAATGTGACCGGAAAGATTAGGGATTGTGACCAAATCTAGGGGGATCTGATAAAATCAGGTGGGAAACGCCTAATACTTGTCTGTATCAGCCTCCAAAGATTAGGGATTGTGACCGGCTTTCCTCTCTGCAGGTCACAATCCCTAATCTTTCGCAGCGAAGACAAGAAAAAGATAGCAGCTGTTGTACTCGGATGGTCGATCTATCACAAAAAGTCCAGCACCGGACTTTTTGCTGGTGATTGGAAGTCCGACTGTCAGAGTGCCGACTGTCAGATGGGGGGATGGTCGGACGGTCGGACTGCTGACGGTCGGGATGGTTATGTTGTTCAGTCGGTATAGGAGCCGACTTTTGGTTTGGTGGTCTTGAGGTAGTGCAGGAACTCGTCCATGGGCAGGGGCCTTGCGAAGTAGAAGCCCTGCAAGATGCGGCAGCCGAGGCGTGTGAGGGTCTCGGCCATCTGCTTGTTCTCGATGCCCTCGGCGGTAATCTGGACGCCGAAGGACTGGAAGCCCTCGATGATGGCGGGCAGCAGTTTGTTGGTCTGGTCGAAGTAGGCGCGGACGAAGGTCATGTCGAGCTTGACGTCCTCGAACGGGAACTTCAGCACGCGCATGAGGTTGGAGTAGCCGGTGCCGAAGTCGTCGAGCGAGATGACGGCGCCCTGCGCGATGAGCATGTCCATGTTCTGCTGCAGGCGCTGCTCGTAGGAGAGCGCCGACTCGGTGATCTCGAAGCGGAAGCTGTGGATGGGCACCTTGTGGCGCTGCGCGATGCAGCAGAGGTGCTCAGCCATGTGGCTGTCGCGGCACTGGATGGGCGAGAGGTTGAGATTCAGGCGCTCGAGGCCGAGCTCGCGGAGCGGATGCTCGGCGAGGAACAGGCAGGCTTTCTCGAAGACCTGCTCGCCGAGCTGGGTGATGCTGCCGCTGCGCTCGGCGACGGTGATGAAGATGTCGGGCCGGATGAAACCGAGCTCCTCGTCGTGGAGGCGCGCGAGCACCTCCGCGCCGATGATGCGGTGCTGCTGCGTGCCGTAGAGCGGCTGGAAGTAAATCTCGACGGCATTGTTCTCGATGGCGCGGTCGACGGCCAGACGGACTCTGGCATTCATGCGGGCCTGGTCGAAGAGCGACTGCTCCATGACGATGACGTCGTGCTGCTCCTCGGCGCGGTGCAGGGCCGTAGCCGTGTAGTCGAAGAAGAGCTCGATGTCCTTACGGCGTTTCAGCTGCCCCTGGAACATCGCGTAGCTGGCTGTCAGGTAGAGGTGCGCGTGCTTGTCGACCCACGGGGCCTGCATGCGCGCATTGACTTCCTCATGGACTTTCGTGAACGGTGTTTCTTTCGTCGAGAGCAGGACGAAGCGCCCCATGGCCGCGTAGATGACCTGGCAGTCGGGAAACACTGCCTTGAGGTAGCGCGTGATGGCGCGCAGGCCTTTGGTCATCTGCCGCTCGCCGTAGAGCGAGCAGCTCTCCATGTAGTCGTTGATGCCGATGGCAAAGGCGGATAAGGGCCCGCGCTCATTGAGCTCCTGCAGGTACGGCGTGGCCGTCAGGTGGCTCAGCGCGCCCGTCTTGCGGTCCAGGAAGATGTCGGGGTTCTGGAACGCGAAGTACTGGATGAGGATGGCCAGCATGTAGAAGGAGTTCATGACGAGGTACGGCGCGGCGTACATGCGCACGACATAGCCGACGCAGAGCACGAGCCAAGCCCCGACCAGCGAGAATTGCTCGATGCGCGTCCAGGAGAAGCGCCGCAGGCCGATGATGGACAGCGTGATCATGAGCAGCAGGTAGAAGTAGGCGTTCGCGTAGATGATGCGGTAGAGCGGCCCGCTGTGGTAGCCCTGCGCGTCGATTGAGAAGACGAGCCCCGTCAGCGGCGCGCTGAGGAGCACGAGCGTCGAGAGGATGGCAGGCAGGTCGACGAGCCAGCGCGGGAAGAGTGCGATGACGCCGCGCTCGCGCATGAGCGACTCGATGTACGAGAAGTCGAGGTAGGCGCGCCAGATGAAGCCGAGAAAGAAGAGCATGTTGGCGAGATAGAGCGCCCCGCTCGAGAATTGCGGGTAATGCGCGTCCATCTCACTCGACACGATATCGAAGACGAGCGTCATCCCCTCCATGCCGAGCAGCATGCGGAAAAAGCGGTTCCGCCGGATTGGCAGATACTCGCGCCGCAACGACAGGATGCAGAGGAGGATGAGCACCACGAAGGACGACAGCGCGAATTCATAATGGTAGATCATGAAAATTCTCCCAAAATAAGATAAAACTATTGTGTGCAAAACATATTGCTTTTACATTTTACCACAGTATAGAAAGGGAGACCATTCCCAAGGCCGTCTCCGTGCCGTAAATTTTGCGTTTCCTCGTAGAATGTGGTACATTGTTGGAAGAATCGTTTTTTCATAGTGCTTTAAAGATGCAGGTGATCGGTTCACCTGCTGGAAAAGGGACGGATTTTTGATGGAACGAAAGCAATGTTATATGCTTCTCGGCGCCTTCTGCGTGATTGCCCTGCTGGTCACGGGGGTGCTGGGATGCATTGGGAGATCCCCTCTGGATGCGTTCGCCGCGCGCAGCGCCAAGCCCGTGCCGCTGACGCCGATGGAGCAGGCCCAGAAAGACTTGGCTGGCGTCACGGTCACCTACCAGTTCGGCGACCAGAGCGAGGTCCTCGATAGTGACCGCATCCTCTCGTGGCTCACAGAGAAAGAGGACAGCAGCGTCGCCATCGACGAGCAGCAGGCCAAGGCCTTTGTCAAGGAGCTCGCCGAGAAGTACGACACGGCCTACACAACGCGCACCTTCCACACGACGGGGGGCCGCGACATCCAGATCGCGCAGGGCGACTACGGCTGGCGCATCGACCAGGAGGCCGAGACGAAGCACCTCCTGGAGCTGCTCGCCGCCAAACAGAGTGCGACCTGTGAGCCGATCTACGCACAGACGGCCGCGGTCCACGCCAAGAACGACTGGGGCACGACCTATGTCGAAGTCAGCCTGACGGACCAGTACCTCTGGCTCTACAAGGACGGCCATTGCATCCTCGAGAGCTACTTCGTCTCGGGCAACCCGACCCGCGGCCACGCCACGCCGAAAGGCATCTACGGCCTGACCTACAAGACGCGCGACGCGACGCTGAGCGGCGAGGGCTACGACTCCAAGGTCAAGTACTGGATGCCGTTCAACCGCAACGTCGGCCTCCACGACGCCCCGTGGCGCAAGACCTTCGGCGGCCAGATCTACAAGAATAACGGCTCCCACGGCTGCATCAACCTGCCGCCAGCCAATGCCGCCAAGATCTACGAGAACGTCGACAAGAACACGCCGGTCATCGTCTACTGACCCACCTGCTAACCAGACGATCAGTCAACATCCTATACCGGTAATATACAAGAGACCGCTGAAACACTGCATTGCGCTTCAGCGGTCTCTTTGCTTTTTGCTTGTTCTCTTTGTGTTTCAGCTCCGGCAGAACTGGATATACGCCAGGATTGTATTGGCAGCAGTCTCCAGAGAGATTCCGCTCGTGTTGATCATCATGTCGTAGTTCGTCGGGTCGCCCCATCGCTGGCCGGTGTAGAATTCGTAGTACTGCTTGCGGCGATTCTCTTCGCGGTTGAGCTCTTTGAGGCTCATGCCATGGTACTTGAGTTTGCCGCGCTCTGCGCGAAAATCATCGTCGGCATAGATGAAGAAGGAGAACACATCCTTGCGGTTCCGCAGGATGTAGTCCGCGCAGCGCCCGAGAAAGATGGCACTCTCTGGCCGTTCAGCCACATTCAGGATGACTTTGGCCTGTTCCACATACATGCGGTTATTCTCGACCATGCGCTCGAAGCCCTCGTATTTATCGAGATTCCCCTGCGCCTCCTCAGGAGTGTGATATGAGCGTGCAATCGCTTCGTTGATAGATACACCATCGTGCAAGTTCGCAGCAGCCATCTCGACGATCTTGCTGTTGAAATGATGGCAGTGCAGTTTCTTGGTCAAAAGCTCAGCAATCTCTCTGCCGCCGCTGCCGAACTGGCGGGAAATCGTGATCAGTGTCTTTTCCATAGGTATTCCTCCGTATTGATTCTGTACAGGTCTCGCCAAACATCAGCGCCTTGCCTCGGGGTCATACTGCGGCATAGCCTGGATGATGTCCGGCGTCTCGGATTGCCCTGCCAGAATCTGGCGGCGCAGATCAAGTTCAGCGGTCATATCGGTGCGGATGTAGTCGAGCTTGTAGAAGTAGATCAGGGCCGCAATGATGGCGCAGAGCGCAATCGGGATCCAGATGAAGCACGTCTCGATCGCTGAGAGCGCCGAGGCACTCTGCACGGCATTCGGGACATAGCCACCCATGTTGAGGAACAGACCAACGACAAAGCTCGTCAGGCCCATGCCACCTTTGACAAAGAAGCCCTGGAAAGCGGCGATGAGGCCGGCGACACTCTGGTTCTTCTTGTACTCGGAGTAGTCGATGACATCCGGCTGCATGGCAAAGGTGATGCCGAAAATCCCGTAGATGCCGAGGCCCGTGACGACAAGGCCGGCGAGCAGGCAGAAGATGGACGACTGGCCGAAGTAGATCAAGAGATCACCTGCAACATAGAGCGCGACGCTGAAGAACATCAGGCTGCGCTTCTTGAAGCGCGTCTCGAGCGACGGCAGTGCCAGGAGCATCGGCAGGCCGGAGAGGATGCCTAGGAGGCCGACGAGTGCCAGCAGATCCGAGCGGTCCAGATTATACTTGAAGTAGTAGATGACCGTCGTGTTGCGGACGACGTAGAGCGAGAAGTAGAAGAGGTTCAGGAAGAACAGGATCCATGCCTGTCCCGTAAGTCCCTTGAAGCTATCTCTCAGACGTACATGCTCATTGCTGACCGTCGGGGGGACGACTTCTTTCGTGCTCGAGAAGGTGAAGAAGAAGATGAGCATGGCGACGATGCCGTAGAGGGTCATCGTGACGAGGTAGCCCTGTGCCTCATCGCCTGCGCCGAAGAAATCGACGAGCGGTGCCGTGATGGACATGACGATGGCCGTGCCGATCATGGCGCAGATCATGCGGGTGGACACGAGGATATCGCGCTCATGGATGTCAGAAGTCAGGCGCGGGACAATGGTATTGAGCGGGATGTTCACGACAGTGTACGCCGTGCAGAGCAGGCAGTAGGTGACATAGGCCCAGATCAGCTTGCCTGTCGCGTCGAAATCCGGGATATAGAACGTCAGGAACGTAAAGATTGCAAAGGGGATGGCACCAATCAGGAAGTATGGACGTCCCTGTCCCCAGCGCGTATGGGTATGATCGACGATGATGCCCATCATCGTATCCGTCATGGCATCGATGAATTTCGTCACCAGCATCATCGTGCCAGCGGCTGCCGCTGCAATGCCGAATACGTCGGTGTAGAATACCATCAGATACGAGGCCATCGTACTGAACACCAGATTACAGCCCAGGTCGCCCATGCCGTATCCGATGCGAACCCGCCACTTACTCATCATGATTTGAACCTCCCTTACCAATCCAAGGCCGCAATGGCGGCTTTCTCAACAGATAATCCAGCACGATAGTGCTGCATGAAGGCCTCAAAGCCTTCTATCTCCTCGTCCGTTGCCATCAGCATCTCACCATCGAGATGCGCGAAGATGCGCTGCTCGAGATATGCAGCGAGGGATTCACCGGGCTGCTGATCGATCAAGTAGGCCGCCAAGAGCGCAATGCCCCAGGCACCGCCTTCACTGGCCGTATTCATCACGGTCACGGGTGCATGGCAGGCGGCCGACAGGTAGCGCTGACCGACGCCCTTTGTCTTAAAGAAGCCGCCGTGCCCCATGATGCGGTCGACTTCGACGCCTTCCTCTTTCAGGATGTCCAAGCCAATCTTGACGGCGCCCAGCGAGGTGTAAAGATGTGCCCGCATGAGGTTAGCGAGATTGAAGCGGCTCGTCGTCGTCCGCAGAAAGATGGGGCGTCCTTCATTGATCATCGTGATGTTCTCACCGGAGTAGTAGCCGTACGGAAGCAACCCCCCGCAGTCCGGGTCGCCCTGCAGAGAGTTTGTATACAGCTTTGTGAACAGGTCTCCCGTGCTGGCAGGAATCCCCATAAGGCTGGCAAACTCACCGAAGAGGCGGACCCAGGCATTGAGATCCGTCGTGCCGTTATTGGCATGTGACATTGCACAGGGAGCTCCTGTCGGCGTCGCAACCATGTCAATCTCGCGATGAAGTTTCTTCAGTGGACGCTCTAGGACAATCATGGCAAAGGTGCTCGTTCCTGCTGACACATTGCCCGTGCGCGGCGCAACAGCGTTCGTCGCCGCCATGCCTGTCCCCGCATCGCCTTCTGGCGGGCAGAACGGGATGCCCTGCTGGAGATCGCCTTCCTCATCCAAGAGGTGGCTGCCCTGCTCTGTCAGTCGACCAGCCGACTGGCCGGCGACTAGGACACGCGGGAAGATATCGCGCAGGTGCCACGAGAAGCCATAGGGCTGCAACAGCTGATCAAATTTTGTGACCATCGGCTCTACATAGTCATTTGTCAGAGGATCGACAGGGAACATACCCGAGGCATCGCCAATACCGATGACTTTCTCCCCCGTCAATTGCCAGTGGATGAAGCCGGCCAGCGTAGAGACGTAGGCGAGGTGCTTCACATGGTCTTCGCCGTCCAAGATGCGCTGATAGAGATGCGCGACGGTCCAGCGGAGCGGAATATTGAAGTCAAAGCACTCGGTCAGGCAGTCTGCCGCTTCCTGTGTGTTCGTATTGCGCCAGGTCTGGAAGGGTGCCAAGAGCTGTCCCTTTGCATCAAAGGCCATGTAGCCATGCATCATGGCGCTGATGCCGATGGAGCCGACACGCGTGAGTGTGAGGCCGTACTGCTCTTTGACGGACTGCTTCAACACATGGTAGCAATGGTGCAGGCCATTGTAAATCTCATCCAGATGATATGTCCAGATCCCGTTCTCGAAGGAATTCTCCCAGTCGTAGATGCCGACGGCCAGCACCTTTCCCGCGCCATCAATCAGGACCGCCTTGATGCGCGTCGAGCCGAACTCGATGCCCAGAGCAGTCTTCCCTTGGCGGATCGCTTCTTTCGCTGTCATGATGGTTCTCCCTTTCTAAGCGATGCGATACAATGCGAGGATACGATGAGCCAGCAGCAGACTGCTGGCTCATCTTGCATCCGTATATCAGCGATGTCCTGGAACACTGCTCAGAAACAGGTGAATGCACCATCGACGATGACATCCGTACCCGTCGTGAACGTGCTCGTATCACCAGCCAGGTAAACGCAGATAGACTCGAGCTCTTCCGGCTTGCCCATGCGTCCCATTGGTGCCATCGCATTCCACTTCTCGATCAACGGAATCAGCGTCGGGGAGTTCATCGTGAGTTCCGTTGCCATGTAGCCCGGGCTGATGCAGTTGACGCGGACGCCTTTCTTGGCCCACTCGATGGCCAGGGATTTCGTGAGCTGGATGACACCCGCCTTCGAGGCATTGTAAGCGCACTGCGGCTGTGGAACATTGACGATGTGAGCCGACATCGAAGCCGTGTTGATGATGGAGCCGCCGCCGTGTGCCAGCATGTATTTGCCAGCCGCAATATCCGTCAGGAAGATACCGTTGAGATTGATGTTGATGACCTTCAGCCACTGTTCATACCTCATCTCCTCTGCCGGTGCATTGATGCAAATGCCTGCGTTGTTGTGGCAGAAGTCCAGGCCGCCGAGTTTCGCGACGACTTCCTCGACCATTGCATCAACCTGCTCCTTGCTGGTGCAGTCCGTCTGGATGGCGATGACCTTGCGGCCCGTCTTCTCTGCCAGCTCCGCAGCCGTCTTCTTCGCCGTCTCGATGTCGAGATCAACGATAGCCACATCTGCACCTGCCTCAGCAAACGCTGTAGCCGTGCATTTACCGATGCCGCGCGCAGCGCCCGTAACGAACCCCTTCTTGCCCGTCAATGCCATTTTCTCAAGGATACCCATGATACAACTTCCTTTCTGTTTAGCTATTTTGTAAAATCATTTTTCAAATCTGCTTATATAATAACCGTATACCAGCACATTGTCAAGAGAGAAAATGAAAAAATCATAGACAATACGATAGAAATTGGATTGTTTTCCAAGAAAAGAGTGCAATATGGCGTTATCAAGGGGCTTGTGCTATAATGATAACAGTGATTAAGAAAAGCCATTTTGTAAAAAGAGAGGGTCCTCATTTCCAATGAAGAAGAGTATCACACCATCTGAGATCCGCCAGACGAATCGCCAGCGAATCTACCAATACATCTATCAGAAGCAGACTGTCTCGCAACAGGATATTGCCTATGACCTTCATCTGAGTCGTCCGACCATCACGACAAACCTCAATGCCTTGAAGGAAGAAGGTCTCATCCATGAGGCAGGCCAACTCGAGAGCGAAGTCGTCGGACGAAAGCCGAGCGCCTATGCCATCCAGCCGCAGTACCGCGTCAGCATTGGCGTGGAGCTCCTGAGCCACCTGATCAAGATCATCGCCATCGACCTCTACGGGCAGAAAATCCATCGCTCAGTCTTCGAAGTGGACTTCCATCCAACGGATGCGTACTTCCAGGATGTCTGTTCCCGTATCCTGCAGTTCAAGGACACCTGCCAGTTCCGCGATGAGCAGATCCTCGGCGTCGGTTTTGCCATGCAGGGCCTGATTTCGCCCGATGGTCAGCGCGTCATCTACGGGAAGATCCTCGGCTGCACGGGACTCCATGTCTCTTCCGTCAAGAAATACCTGCCGTATCCCTGCCGCTTCATCCACGATGCCAACAGTGCTGCGATTGCGGAGCTCTGGGCTGCGCCGACCCTCAAAGATGCCTTCTACCTCTCATTGAGCCGCCATCTTGCCGCTGCACTGATCCTGGACCGCAAGATCATCACGGGGCGCCATGGCCACAGTGCCACGATTGAGCACATCCAGATGGACCCTGACGGCGAGCGCTGCTATTGCGGCAGACGTGGCTGTCTTGAGACGCTCTGCTCGCTGCGCACGCTCCAATGTGACCTCGAGGACCTCGATACATTCTTCGAGAAAGTGCGTTCCGCAGACCGGCGCGCACAGGAAATCTGGATCACGTATCTCAAGAACCTCGCACGGGCCATCAACATGCTACATCTTGTCTACGACAAGACGTTCATCCTCGGTGGCTACCTCGCTCCGTATCTACAACAGACCGACATCGACTATCTCTACCAGGAGATTGCCGAGCAAACGCCGTTCCCAGAAGCACACGACTTCCTGGAGATCAGCCGCATGCCAAAGCACAACATCACCATTGGCGCGGCACTCCCCTATGTACAGCAGTTTCTGGAACAAGTCTGACCTGTGCACAAAAAAACGAGAGACACGATGGTCTCTCGTTTTTTGTATCTTAGATTCGTATCGACGGATTCGTTTCTTCGAAGGCTCGCCTGTCCGGGATGACGAAGCGGCGCAAGGGCCCTCTAAGGCGCGGGGGCTGTGGGGCCTCCTGCTGCTGAGCCGCGACAACGGCGGTGGCGTGCAAGGTGACGGCCGCGTTGGTCGCGAGCGTGCGGACGGCGTCGAGGTAGGGGAAGACGACGAGTGCGAGGAACAGCATGGCCGCTGTCAGGCGGGGCGGGATCGGGAAGAAATCAAATCCTTTCTAGTTGTCTGGTTTTCATGTCAAATGCTTGATTGGCTGTATTCTACCGGGCAAGCCTGATTTTTATCTGAGAAACGCACAGGTTTTCAGCACTTGTGGCGCAGGCGCTCCATGGCGAGGCGGTAGATGTGGCTGATGCTGGTATCGGAGAGGTGGTGGATAGCCGGTTCGTCGGAGTGGACGACGCTGTAACCGTAGGTGATGGTGACGGGGTTGCCTGCGACCTCGTGGATGGCCTGCAGCCGATACTGGAGCTCGCGTGCAAGCTCCTCCGACTCCTTGTGGCTTGTCTCGCGGCGCAGGATGGCGAAGGTCGCGTTCTGGATGCGCGAGATGGCCGCACCCTTGCCCGTGTGGCGGCGCAGGATGTCCGCCTCCTCGCGGACGAGCACGCGCAGGAACGAGGAGTCATACGAGTCCTGGATGTGCTTGTCGAAGCGGCTCTCGAGCAGGATCAACGCGTAATCCTGCTTGTCCATCGTATAGGCCTCCTGGTAGCGGGTCAGGTCGCCGAGGAAGCCCTGGCGGTTGTGAAGCCCCGTGATGGTGTCCTCGAATGGCGACGGCAGTTTCTGATGAAGGTCGCGGTACATCGCATCTACGTCGACGAAGACGCCCATGAGCCCGATGATCTCGCCATTCTGGTAGAGGGGCCATTTGTAGCAGGTGATGTGGTGCAACTCGCCCTGGATGATGCACTCGCCGACGACGTTCTCGATGGTCTTGCCCTTATGCAGGACATCGAGCTCGTCGAGGCGGTAAGCGTTGTTGTCGACGTGCCAGTTCATGTCCTCGTCGGTCTTGCCCACAATCTCGTCCACGGACTGGAAGCCATAATACTTCAGGAAGGACTTCGTCGCACCGAGGAAACGGCGCTCCTTGTCTTTCCAGAAATAGCGGAAGCGCGTATTGCGCTGGAAACTCTGCCAGAGCAGAGCCGCGAAATCCTTGCTGGTGGCAGCAGTGCCTTCCGGCAGCAGCGTCGGCGCTTCGACCACCCAGGTGGCCGTCAGCATGAGCGGATGCGTACCACTAGAAAGCAGGATGGCAATGCACTCGCGCCATTCGTATTTGCCCTGGCGGTCGCGCACGCGGAACCGGCAGGAGATGCGGCCATATGGGCTCTTGCGGATGCGCTCGACGACCGTCTCTGGGTCACAGAACGCAAGGTAGTGTGCGCGGTCTTCTTCGTAGACGAATTCCTGCGCGACCTCCTGAAGGGCCTTTCGGATATCGTGGGTAACACCGGGTTTGCCGTCATTGCCCATCATGCCTCCCTGTACGTAGAGCGGGTCGATCGTGTCCTGCTGGAAGTCCACGATGCAGACATGCTCGAAGATGCTGTAGAGGTAGCGCAGATGGGCGTCGAGCTTGCGCTGCTGCAGGCCCTCGATGCTCTTCGAGATGTTCTGGAACTCGATGTGGATCAGCAAGTGGCGGTTCATCGCGTAGACGACGCGCAGTCGAGCATTGATGTAGTTGCCGCTGTCGATGTAGTAGAAGGCCTCCTCCTTATGGCTCTGGCGCGAGCGATTGACGACTTCCCAGAAGAGATCATAGACCTCGGATTTTCCCTTGATGCTAAGATTTTCTTCAACATCCTGCAGTCGGTAGCCGAGCGCCTGGAGCTGCTCGCGGTAAGCCCTGTTGGTGTAGAGGAAGCGGATGTGGCCGCTCTCCAGCGCATCGAAGAGTGCACTCGTCCGGTCCGTCTGGCGGATGACCATGCTCGCGACGTCGTAGTAATGGCACCACTTGCGTTGCTCGATGCCGCGCCGCTCTTCCTCGATATGCGCGAGCGTCCCCGCCAGCGGGCGCGGCGAGCCGTAGAAGTAGCCCTGCTGGCGCCCGCAGCCAATCGAAGCGAGGAAGTCGGCGTGTTCCTGTGTCTCCACGCCCTCGGCGAGCGTCTTGATGCCGAGGTCCTTGGCCATGCCGATGACCGAGCTGATGATGCTGCGCGATTTCTCCGTGAAGCTGCGCAAAAAGCCCATGTCGAGCTTGATGAGGTCGACCGTGTAGTCCTTGAGGATGTTCAGCGAAGAATAGCCGCTGCCGAAGTCGTCAAGCCAGATCTCATACCCCTCCTGGCGCAGGCGGTTGATGGCCTGCTGGATGACACGCGAATCCTGCGCCGGGACGCTCTCCGTGATCTCGACATGCAGGAAATCGCGCGGCACAGCGTACTTTCTGCGCGTGTTCTCGATGAAGGCAAAGACATCCATCATGTCGAAGTCGTAGCGCGAAAGGTTGAACGAGACCGGCGTGATGGGCAGGTTCTCGTCGAGCCGCTGGCGCAGCGTGCGGCATACCTCCTCAAACACGAAACCATCGAGGCGGTGGATGAGGCGCACCTGCTCGAGGACCGGGATGAAGGACCCGGGCGAGAGGAAGCCGATCTGCGGGTCTACCCAGCGAGCCAGGGCCTCCATGCCGCAGAGCTCGCCCGTTATCGTGCGGATGACCGGCTGGTAATAGACCTGGATCCAATGCTTCTCGATGGCCTCGTCGAGATGGCGGATGACATGGTCGCGGATATCGCGGTCGACCACGACACCCGGGCGCGGGATATCGATTTCCTGTATCGTGCAGTAGTAGACCGGCCCGTACGCCTCCGTCTGGACACGGCGCCCGGAGACATCCGCATAGCGGATGCGGTTCGTGCGCGTAAAGAGATGGCCGCGGGCATGGCTGAAGCCCTCCGGCGTTTTCGCCAGCGCATGCAGGATGTCCCGCTTGATGCGCGCACGGTCGTCCATCGCGATGAAATGGAATGCCATGCCCGCCGTATGGCGGTAGAGGTCCTCAAGATCGCGGCAGTCAAGCAGCCGTATCGTCTGCTCATTGGCATAGAGCAGGCGGTACGGTTCCTTGCCTTCCGCAATATAGAAACAGCAGGGCAGGTTCTCCATGACACCAGGGAACTGCCGTAAATCAATCGTGTATTTCTCCGATTCTGTTGATCCTGTTGGTTCTGTCATAATATGCCTCATTCAAGCAGGGGAGTCTCCTTGTCCCCCCCCCAGTAGACTTTCACAATCGTATTCTATCTCTATTATACAGTGAGTCTC
>ERZ841120.79-NODE-79-length-96583-cov-5.228700_pt1 | contig 96583 bp, 85 predicted proteins | sample MGYA00519572_ERZ841120 | MGnify/ENA primary metagenome ERZ841120 (study PRJEB31850, sample SAMEA3708890) | human gut metagenome | biome: human gut; feature: human-associated habitat; material: faeces | place: China | collected 2014 ...
TCATCGCGCCTGTGTTCTTGTCGAACAAATACCACTTGCCGCCTATGTGCTGCTGACCGTACTGCATCTGACCATTGCCGTTGTAATAGCAGGTCTTGCGCTGATCTGATATCCATTGGAACCCTGTCTTCATCACACCGTCTGAGCCGAACAAGTACCACTTGCCGTTGATGTGCTGCTGACCAGTGACCGCCTTGCCCTTTGAATAATAGAACTTCTTGCCGTTAACTGTCTTCCAGCCGTCGGAAGTTACCGGCTTGACGACTACGTTCGGCTTGCTTTGCGATTTCAATTCGCCGGTATTTTTGTCAAAGAGACATTTTGAACCGTCAATCGTTTGTTCGCCGAAAACCTTGTGACCGTTCTTGTCGTAATAGTATTTCTTTCCATTAAGCGTCAGCCAGCCAAGATGCATCGAACCGGTCGACGGATCAAAATAGCAGTAATAATTGCCGATTTTTTGCGAACCGTATTGCATCTGACCATTCGAGGCGTAATAGCAGGTCTTCTGTTGATCTGCCACCCATTGCAGACCGGTCTTCATTGCGCCAGTGTTCTTGTCGAACAAGTACCACTTGCCTCCGATGCATTGCTGGCCATATTGCATTTGGCCGTTTGAAGCGTAGTAGCAAGTCTTCTTTTGATCTGCCACCCACTGCAAACCGGTCTTCATTGCGCCCGTGTTTTTGTCGAACAAGTACCATTTGCCGTTGATGCACTGCTGACCGTACTGCATTTGCCCGTTTGAAGCATAGTAGCAGGTTTTGTTTTGATCTGCCACCCACTGAAAACCGGTCTTCATTGAACCGTCCGATCCGAACAGATACCATTTGCCGTTAATCTGCCTTTGACCTGTTACTGCATTTCCATTGACGTAATACTTGTTTCCTAGCCAACCGTTTGAAACAGAAGTTGAAGGAGCATTCGTCAGCAAGCCGTTGAAGTCAGTCGAAAGATCGAGATTCCCGAACCACCAATTCCACGGCATCCGCGAGGTCGAAGCAAACTGCCATGCACCGTATCCTTGATTGCGCCATTGTCTTTCATAATAGCCGCCCCTTGAAGGCGTGAACGGATATTGAGCCAGCCAAGTTCTGGACTTTCCGACCGTTGAAACGACGGCATCCCGATACCTGTAGCCGGCATAAACGTAAACCGCATGATTGCGATAGCCGGCATTGTTCAATGCGCTCCAAAACGAGTTAAGACCGTTTTTGACTTGATTGTTCAACGTTGCTCTGTCTTCCATATCCGCAAAAATCAGCGTATTCGGTCCAAGACCGAGCTTTCTCAGACAATCCACCATGTGGTTGCCCTCATTCCAGCCGCTGCCGGAGTTGTTGAAAGTCGCATAATGATAAACCGCAACCTTCAGCCCTGCCTGAATGGCATTTCTGATCTGGTTTGAAGCAGCAGGATTAAGATAACCCCTGCCTTGCGAAACTTTGACGATTACCGTCTTGATTCCCTTTGCTTTGAGCTGCTTGTAGTCATTAAGCGTCAAGCCGCTCTGGTATGACGCGACGTCGATCGCATCCCCGTGCGTATAGCGTCCGTCGCCGATTCCGAAAACATCGCACGTGTCTGAACTTCGCATCACATTTAAAAATGGTGCCTTGACTTCAGTATATTCATTTGCAAAATCCGTTACTTTCCCCTGACTGTCGATTTCGACGTCTCGGCCGCTAGGAACCGCATTAGGCTGTACCGTCTCTGCATTTGCCGGAATCGTCATCAAACAGCCGGCAGAAAGAAACGTCATGAGACCAATAGCAAGTTTCGTATGCCGATTGGTGCTTTGTACTCTTTTTTTCGTCAATAAATAAATCCTCCCTTTTCAAAGACTGTCTCAATTTTAGGGGGCAAAGACAGCCTTTGTTAACCTGTAATCAACTGTAATACGCTATAATATGATTTATTTTAATATATCGTTGTGAACATTGCTTGAAAGTTATTGCAAAATACATCAAACTGTGCTTGAACAAAACTTGCAAAATGGCCTTTGCCTCTATATACTATATATTCGTGAGCAATCACGCGGTGGTTCGCAAACATCCCACCATAATAAAAAACTAGAAACGAGGTTATCGTTATGTCAAATACTCAAAGCAAGGTCGCAAATCTCGCCAAAGCGGGCGTGGTTGCAGGCCTTTATGTTGCTATTACCTTATTGCTTGCACCGTTTAGTTTCGGTGCCGTCCAGCTGCGCCTGTCGGAATTGTTCAACAACTTGTCCGTGTTCAACAAGCGCTACATCTGGGCAGTGACGCTCGGTTGCGCAATCGCCAACCTGACTTCGCCGCTCGGAGTGGTCGACGTCATCTTCGGTTCGCTCGGAACGCTCGTGATGACGAGTCTCAGCTACTACTTGACCCGAAACGTCGAATCCGTTCCGAAGAAGCTTGCAATCTGCGTAATCATCTGTGCCCTCATGTCATGGAGCGTTGCTTTGGAACTTTATTTCGTAAGCAAGGCACCGTTTTGGATGACCTATCTGACGGTCGGAATCGGCGAACTCATTTCCATGGCAATCGGGGCCATCATCGTCTACGGAGTCAGCAAAGTCATTGACTTGAGCGAATAATTCCGAAGAAGGGAACAAACATGACTTTTGAAGAAATTCTGCCGCAGCTCAAAGCAGGCAAAAAAGCCGTCCGAACAAAAGGCTGGGGCGACTGTGAAGAGTATGTCTTCGTCGTTTCCGGTGACACGCTGAACGGCGAAGAAATCAATCCTTATCTGATGATCAGAACCAAGGAAAAACCGGCGCTTTCACAATTTATGCCGACTTCATGCGACGTCTTGGCAGATGACTGGGAGATCGTTGAATGATGAAAAATTATCCGGAATTTAAAAACGTTTCAGTCATCGTCACTGGCGTTGCTTCCGGAATCGGGCGCGCTCAAGCGGAAAAATTTCTGCTCGAGGGCGCCTTTGTTTTCGGAGGCGACATCAACGATAACGAAGCAGTCAAAAACCTGAAACGGCGGTTCCCGCAAACGTTTCGCTTCAAACTCTGCGACGTCACCGAACTTGAACAAGTCAAGCAGTTTGCTGATGCGGCCCTGCATTTTCTAGGAGGATGCGAAATCCTGCTGAACACGGCCGGAATCCTTGATGCATATAAACCCACCTTGGAAACCGACGAAGAGTTGTGGGACAAGATCATGAACACGAACTTGAAGAGCATCTTTCGCCTGACAAATGCAGTGCTGCCGTCCATGCTGAAACAAGCGCACGGCGTCATCATCAACATGGCTTCAATCGCAGGCATGGTAGCCGGCGGTGGCGGTGCGGCATACACGGCGGCCAAACATGCCATCATCGGCTACACCAAACAGCTTGACTACGATTATGCCAAAAGCGGCATCCGTGCCTGCAGCATCGCGCCCGGCGCCATCAACACGCCGATGAATGCCGCCGATTTTGCAGGAGATGCTCACATGGCCAGGCAAGTTGCAGAAGAAACGCCAGCGGGCCGTTGGGCCAAACCTGAAGAAGTGGCAGAATTGACGCTGTTTTTGGCGAGCCCGCGTGCCGACTACATCCATGGCGCAAACGTCCCGATCGATGGCGGCTGGGTGGAAAAATAGATAATTTTGAGAAGTCGCAGCGTGGAAGCTGCGGCTTTTTTGTGCATATTTCGGGAGAGAGTGTCAGGGGCGGTCTTAGCGTCGGAGCTGCGGGGCGGCATTTGGGGGCAGTGCAGTCTGGTTGGGATGGTTGGAACTGCGGGCACTTAATTTTGCCGCCCTGATAGACTATTTTTGGTCTACTTTTGGGGATGCGCGGACCATTTTGGGAAGGCGATAGACAAATTTCAGGCATTTTGCTCGGTTTTTGTCTACTTTTGCCTCCGCGCGCGCTGGGATGCGCAATGGCAGCCAGTTTCTGCTTATTTTTACAGACAAACAGTTCCAAAACAGCACTTTGTCCGTAATCCCGTCTTGACGTACTGATTAAGCGTGTGCTGCATTTAAAAAAGAATGGCTTCTTATACATCAAAAATCAAAAAAGGCCGCATCCCCATGCGGTCTTTTGATCATCATCTGTTTACAATGTTTTCATAGACGTTTGTCGTCAGCTTGTAGACTGCAACGTATCCAAGGAACGTTACTGCTAAAGAAACAATTCCAAACTTGACGATCAGCAACTTGTCATACATCGACAGTAAGACCAACACCTTCTGGATGGCCGGAATCGCAAAGCCGACATTAACGGCCGCACCAATGATCGGGAGCATGAAGACTGTCAAAACCTGACTGTTGATGGCTGATTTTATTTCTTCTCTGCTTAATCCGACCTGCTGCATCGTTTTGAAGCGATCGCGATCTGCGTAGCCTTCCGAAACCTGCTTGTAGTACATAACGACGACGGTAGCGATCAGCATGACGATGCTGACGAAGATTCCGATAAAAAGCAATCCGCCATACATCTGATTGGATATTTCCGAAATTGTTGGTCGATCCGCGAAAGAATCCATATAAGTTCCCTGGCTGTTTTTCTTTTTAACGACCGTCATGAACTTGTTTTCCAGTCCCGCCGTATATTTTTTCAAGTCAGATTTCTTTCCGGAAATATCGTACCCCATTGCATAAAGCCATTTTCCGGAAATCTGCTCGCAAACCGTCTTGTCTTTTGCAAAAACGAAGATCGGCTTAAAGATTGTCCGTTGATAATCGAAGTAGAAGTCAAAACTGTCAATATGACGTACCTTGTAAGTTTTCCCCTTGATCGTGAGGCGGTTTTTGTCATATCCGCCCTTTGAAGAGTACATCAAAATTTCGTCTTTTGCCAAATGCACGTTTTGCTTTTGAATTCGGTTGTAATCGGCTACCGGCACTGCAAACAGCTGATTTTCGGTGCTCATGTCAACTGTCTTGCTGACAGAATAAGCGCTGCCTGAAAAATTGCCATAAATTGGTTCTGTCATCATCATGTTGACGTATTTTCCGACCGTGACATGATTGTCTTTTGCCTTGCTTTGAATTATCATTTTGTCGGAATGACTGATCGGCGTTTTCTTGGTCATCACCACGTCGTACGGATTGTAAAGCTTGAGCGTTGCTTCTTGCGAGAGGCGCAAGGTTCCGGTCATCACGATCGCAACAAGCGCCGTCGTCAAAAGCAGGCAGATTGAAGCAAGACTTGCACCGTTTTGCTTCATTCGATAAATCATCCCTGAAACGGAAATGAAGTGATTGCGCTTATAATAGAAGTTTTTGTTTTTTCTGAGCATCTTCAAGAAAATGATCGAAAATGCGATGAAAACCAGGTAAGTTCCGATTACGACAAGAACAACGGCCAACATGAAGCTCGTTACGGCATCCATTGAAACTTTCATTCTGACTGCAAGCGCATATCCGGTGCAAAGCGCGACAACGCCCGCAATTCCGAAGATCCATGAGCCGCGCGGTTCTTTTTCTCGCTCATTGGTTGCTTTCCACAAGTCAAGCGGGTTGACCGAGCGCAAGCGCCACAAATCGCCCAAGAGCAATATAAAATACACGGCTGCAAAATATCCGATGCAGATGATAGCTGCAACAGAGCTGAACATCGGCACATTCAAGCGTTCCATATCAAGCAATTGTTTCAACCCGAGTCCGACAAATTTGACGAAAGTTGCTCCAAAAACAAGTCCCAGAACTGAGCTTGCGGCAAACATGATCGCATCAATGAAAAAAATCATTTTTCCAAGATCAGATCTTGTCATCCCCAAAATGCTGTAAAGTCCAAGTTCGTGATTCCGACGGCGGCTGACGATGCCGTTGATGTAGATCATGAAGAAGAAAGTGATTGCCAGGGTGAAGACAAGTCCGATGTTCATCAGCTGAATCAGAACGGATCCGTAATTTTGCTTTTCAAGACTTTTATTCGTCGTCATTGAAAAGAAAATGTAGTTGATTCCGACCAGCACTGCATTTGCCAAAAGGAACGGCAAATAAAGCTGCAAGTTTTTGCTGATGATCTGTCTTGAAAGTTTAAGTTTCAACATCCCTTTTTCCCCCTTATTCAGCCGTCAAAACGGTCATGCTGTCCGAAATCTTTTTAGCATAGTCTTTTTGCGACATGTCCCCGCGGTAAAGCTCGTGATAAATGATGCCGTCCTTGATAAACAGCGTTCTGTTGGCGTAGCTTGCGGCCTGCGAACTGTGAGTAACCATCAGAATCGTCTGTCCCTGCTTATTGACGCTGTCAAACAATGCAAGCAGGCGCTTCGTATTTTGAGAATCGAGCGCTCCGGTCGGTTCATCGGCCAACAGCAGATCAGGATTCGTGATCAATGCTCTGGCGGCTGCCACGCGCTGTTTTTGACCACCGGAAATTTCATACGGATAACGATCGAGCAATTGCTCAATTTCAAGCTCCTTTGCCAAAGGTTCAAGGCGCTTTTCCATTTCCTTATGCGATACTTTGTTCAAAACGAGCGGCAAAAAGATGTTGTCGCGATTGTTGAACGTGTCAAGCAAGTTGAAATTCTGGAAGACAAATCCCAAATGCTGACGTCTGAACGCTGCTTTTTCCTTTTCCTTGAGCTTTGACAGATCCTGATTATTGAGCGCGATCTGACCGCCCGTTGCCGTTTCAAGCGTTGCGATAATATTCAAAAGCGTCGATTTGCCGGCACCGGATTCCCCCATGATGGCAACATATTCCCCTTCTTCAACGCTGAATCTGATATCGCGCAATGCGTCAACTTGACTGTCCCCTTTGCCGAATGATTTACTGATATGGTTCAACACTAAAATACTCATTTTTCATTCCTCCTGTTTCATTACTCCTTTATTATAAAAAGATTCCCACCGCAATCATAGTTACATGTGCGACAGGAACCTTACAGTTTGTTATTTTTTTATAAATCCAGAATCCGATTCAAATCCAGTCTGACAACGGTCCCCGCTCCCAGTTTTGAATCGACCGCAACGTCGATCTTCAAAAATTCGCTGACCCGTTTGACGATATAAAGCCCCATTCCAGTTGCGGCACCGTGCTTTCTGCCATTTTCTCCGGTGAATCCTGCTTCAAAGATTTTTGGCAGATCGGATTGCGAAATGCCGATGCCTTCATCTTGGATAAAAAGCACGCCATTGTCGTAACCGATTCTGATCTGCTGATGCGGATCACTGTATTTGCTGGCATTAACCAAAATCTGCTCCAAGATGAACGACATCCACTTCTTGTCGGTCAAAAGCTTTTTATGCGGCACCGCCACGTCAAGCGTCAGGTTCTTGTCAACGAAAAACGTCATGTTTTCGCGCAAAATCTGCTGCACGAGCTCAAGCAGATCAATCGAAACGAACTCAAGATCATGATTAAAATCGGACAAGCGCTCATAATTAAGCAGCAGATTCAACTGATATTCGGCATTATCAACCTGCTTTTGCACACGCGCGCTGTCCACGACATCCGCCGCATCGGCCATCAGCTTCAGTGCCGTCAGCGGCGTCTTCATCTCATGACTCCAGACGATCAGATAATCGTAACGCTCTTTGAACTCCTGCTCAAGTTTTTGCGCGCGCTGATTAAGATTGTCCTTTTCTTCACTCAGCTTGCGCAAAAATTCTCTTTCAACGAGCGTCCTGCCAAAAGATTCGTCAATATTGCCATTTTCAATGCGTCTGAGAATTCGAAACGTCCGCACGGTTTTAAAAAATGCAGCACCGACCGCTACGAGCCAGGTAAAACGCACGAAGTCGCCGATCAAACTAAATTTCAAATCATAAAGCACGCAAAAAAGCGCAAAGACAGCCACGCAAAACAAATATACGATCAATGTCGACCAGCAGTCCGCCAAATATTTCCTGATCATAATTTTTCCTCCAAGCGATAGCCCTGACCTCTGACCGTCGTAATCTGGAGCGGTCCTTCAAGCGTCGAGAGCTTGCCGCGCAACCTGCTCAAGTTGACGTTCAGCGCATTTTCGTCGATAAAGTTGTTTCCTTGCCACAATGCCGAAATCAGTTTCTTCTTGCTGACCGTCTGGTTTGCATTCAACATGAGCAGCTTCATGATCAGTCCCTCAGTCGGTGTCAGTCTGACGCTTTCTCCTTGAAAATCCAGATCGTTGGTCAACAAATTGAGTTCGCAGCCAAATTTTTCCAGACTCTTTTCCTGCACTGCATTTACACGGCGAAGCACGGCCTGAACCTTCGCCGTCAAAAGATCCATCGCAAACGGCTTGACCAGATAATCATCCGCACCGATCATCAGCGCCCTCACGGCATTTTGATCAAAATCGGCGGCCGAAATAAAAATAATCGGCACCTGCGAAAAGGACCTGATCTGCTGCGTCCAGTAAAAACCGTCATACATCGGAAGCGTAATGTCCATCAAAATCAAAACGGGATCGGCTTCCTTGACTTCCGCCATCATGTTGTCCCAGTCCGAAACGCCGGTCACGTCGTATCCCCACTTTTTCAGTTCATCATGAACGGCCTGAATGATATCTTGTTCATCTTCAATAATAAATATCTTTCTCATCGTTTCGCCTCCGCATAGGTATAGTGTACCATGAATCGAAACGTGCAAGCTTGCTTTTATTATTTCTGTGAGTGCGGTTTTGGTGCGGACGACTGAGTCAGGTCTGTTTTCGTATCTGCGCGCGCTGTCTTCGTCGGGTCAGTAGACAAAATTCAGACACTTTGATCGGTTTTTGTCTACTTTTGTCTCCGCGCGCACCGATTTCGGTCGGCTCGGTAGACAAAATTCAAGCATTTTGATCGGTTTTTGTCTACTTTTGTCTCCGCGAGCTCTGTCTTCGTTGGGTCGGTAAACAAAATTCAGGCATTTTGATCGGTTTTTGTCTACTTTTGCCCCCGTGTGCACCGATTTCGGTCGGGTCGGTAGACAAATTTCAGACATTTTGATCGGTTTTTGTCTACTTTTGCCTCCGTGTGCACCGATTCCGGTCGGGGCGGTAGACAAAATTCAGGCATTTTGATCGGTTTTTGTCTACTTTTGCCTCCGCGCGCAGTGCATTTAAACATCCGCAAACACGCAAAAAAGCGCCCGGCCGCTTACAGCAACCCGACGCTTCTTATCAAATATCAAACATATAATTTCCAATTCGGTTCAAACGAAAGCAGCGCACTCTTTTTCCCCGCATATGACCAAAGCGACGGCTTCATCGGCATACGTTCGATGTGAAGCCGCGGAAAATCGATACGCAGTTTTTCGTCAATGGCGCTCCAGTCAGAAGCGGCCGTCTCATCATACATCATGCTGAAAGAAAAATCGCTGCCCATCAGGCGCAACTGAAATTCGAGTTTTTCGGAAAGATCTTCATAAGTATTTTTCATCAGCAAAACTTTTCCCTCAAGCTCAAGACAGCCGTCCTCATTGAAACGCAACAAGGTTTTGACCGGAACGACGCTTGGAAGATGGTTTGAGATGTGACCTGTTTTAAGCAGCGTATGCACGTCGTTTACGAACAGATACGTTTGCTGAGATTTTCGAAAAACGGCCAATTTGCTTAAGATGTCTTCCGGAGAAAATCCTGCTTTGGCAAGCGCGCATGCAAGCAAGACCTGATGCTTTTGTGAAATCCCTGTAGCACGCGAGTCAAACACGTAAAGCGGAATCGGGCATTCGCGCATGTTCGAGTATGTGACAAGGTTGCCGCCAAGGCCGGAAATTCCGCTTGAAATATGGATGGCAACGCATGCCTCATAGCCTTGTTCGCTGAGTTTGTGCACAATTTCGCCGATTTCCTGCAGAGAATTTTGCCCCAGGCTCAAGATGTCTCTAGACAATTTGGCACGTCGGATAATCGTTTCGTCAGAAGCATCGAGGCTCTCGCGATACTCTGCATTTCCCAGCGTTATTGGCAAATGCAGAGTCGCCACATGCAACGCGGCGGTTTCGGTCGGCGTCAGTGCCGCAGAACTGTCCGTTAAAACAGCAATCTTCATTTTAAACACCTTTCACTTTTCTAATACTTCCATTCTAACACAAACCGGACAGATACCAGCCAAGAAAAGCCGCAACAGGGCCAAAGATGCCGCTCAAAACAAAGTAGGAACAGGCCTTGCCCCAGGCTTTGTTTCTGAGCAGCGTCAACAGCTCGACGTTATAAGTCGAAAACGTCGTATAGCCGCCGAGAATGCCGGTCCCGACAAGAAGCGCAACCTCAGTATCCTTGACGATTCCAAGCAAAAAGGCCCCGGTCAGATTGATGATCAGCGTTGAAATCGGAAAATTCGTGCCAAGTTTTCCCTTGATGAATGCAGTCAGGTTATAGCGAACAAGTGCCCCGATTGCTGCACCGATGCCCGTAATTATCATAATTTTCCTCCCAATGCGCAGCCTAGTGCCGCAAAAAGCAGGCCACCGCACAAGTTGGCCAGCCAATACGTTACGCCGATCAAAACGGCTCCTTGTTGCAAAAATGCCACCGTTTCAAACGAAAACGTCGAAAAAGTGGTCAACGCTCCGATCATGCCGGTTCCTAACCCGGTCGTCAGCCAGGACGGCCACTTGGCACGTTTGATAACGAAAAAAGTTATGAACGACAGCAAAAAACACCCGCACAGGTTGGCAATCAATGTCCCCGCCGCACAGAAATTCTGTGACAGCACGTATCGCATTGCTCCACCGAAAAATGCAAAGCATGCAACGCTGATATTTTCAGCCAATTTCACAAAAATCACCCCATGACTACTAAGTATACGCCTGTCATCGGTTCATGTCGACATTTCCCCTGCAGGTCATGCACCGCATGAAATTTCCGCCTTCCTTCTACGCAAAAAAAGCCGGGTCAACCCGGCTTCTAACACTCCGCAAGCTTCTCTTTGAGATACCTCTTCAGATCGCCGTACTTGCGGTACCCGACGACCTTCTCCTTGGCCACGCCGTTTTCAAAAATCATCAAAGTCGGCAGATTCATCACGTTGCGATCTTCGGCAAGCTTTCTGTGATGCTCGACGTCAACGCTCAAAAACTTGACCCGCCCGCGATATTCTTTAACCGAAAAATCGCGCTCAAGCTGTTCAAGCACCGGTGCCATCATCTTGCAGGGCCCGCACCAATCCGCAAAGAAGTCAACGACCACGAGCGGTGCCTGTTTGATGTCTTCTGCAAACGCGTGCTCATTCGTTTTTTTGGCCATCTGATCACCTCATCTAAAATGAGTATAACACATCAGCCCCTAATCAATAAACTTTTCGATCACTTCAGCCACAGGATCGTGGTTGTTGTCTGCTTCCGTAACGTAGTCTGCGATTTCTTTGACAAATTCACGACCGTTGGCAACTGATACGCCCAAACCGGCTGCCTTGATCATCGGAACATCGTTGCCGTTGTCACCGATTGCGATGATTTCTTCCGGCTTGATTCCTAAAAGCTCGCCAAGATGCAAAGCTGCCTGCCCCTTGTCTGCTTCCTTTGAGTTGAACTCGATGTAGCGATCAGACGAAAAAGTAATGTTCATTTCTTCAAAGTTTTCCTGAACGTATTTTTGCAGTGCAAGTCGTTCACCTTCAGACGGCACGCTGAAGATGATCTTTGTAATCGGCTTTTCCTTCAAAAATTCGATGCTTTCGTCTTTTGGCTGTTCATAATCGTTAAGCCGCCCGTCAATATAAGCAAATTCTTCATCGTTCAAATTCCAGATGTATAACTCGTCGGGCGTATAGATATGAACGCAATACTCAGGATGTTCAATCCCGAGCTTGAACAACTCATTTACGGTTTCAAACTTCATCGTTTCCGTTTTAACGATTCTATTGTTCTTATTTTCAACGATTACGGCCCCATTATTCGAGATGACGTACTGTCCCGAAACATCCTTCAATCCAAGTTTTTCAAGATCATCCTGCACGGATAAGAAGCCGCGCCCGGTATTCGGTGAAAAACGGACGCCTTTTTTAACGGCACGCTTGATTGCTTCAACGGTTTTCGGAGTAATCGTCTTGTTGTCGGCAAGCAGCGTTTCATCCATGTCACATACGATAAGTTTATACATATTGGTGCCTCCATTTAATTTAAACGTTTTCACAAACTTATCGTATATCATTTGTACCAATAAGTCAACAGAAATAACGATAATTACATAAACAACCTTATCAAAACGTAAAAAGCATTATAAATACTTTTATTTAATTACATTCAAATCAACAGTCCTCAGTTTCCCGACAATTTCGCATCCGTCTTCTCTAACACCCATAGGCATTTCTTCACCCGTTAGAAAACCGTGCGCATCAAAGAAAGAGCCGACATCAGATTCCGTTGGAACAATCGTGCACAACTGTTCGAACTGCTCACGCATCAATGCTTGTTTCAGCATTTCGATGATTTTTCCTCCGATTCCCTGACCGACGACGTCATAATCGACCATGATCAGCCCCAGCCATGCGGTTTTGGACGTTGGAAAATTCAGTACGACGTCAGCAATCGCAACGAGATCGTCGGCATCATAAATTCCGAGATAAAACTTGTTTTCCGGCAAAACACCTTCCGGAATGCTCGTCAGATCGCTTAGCACGTCTGCTTTTTTAACTTTATGATTCAAAAACAGCGCATGATATTCGGGATGTCTTCTTTGCAAGGCAAAAATTTCATCACCATCTTCTTCTGTCAAGCGTCTCACTTGGTACGGCAGCAAAACATTCAGTCTTTCGATCAGCATCTTGATTCCTCCTCGATTTCAAAAAAATTCCCATTTCCCTCTTGAATTATATAAAAACAAACTTTTTTGTCAAATACAGAACTGCGCAGCGCCTGCTCAATCAATTATTCAGGCCTGGCTTACGGGCAAAACGCCAATTTTTGAGATCTGCCCGTAAAATGCAGCCCTCCGTTACGGGCAAAACGCCAATTTTTGAGATCTGACCGTAAAATGCAGCCATCTGTTACGGGCAAAACGCCAATTTTTGAGATCTGCCCGTAAATACCGGCCCTCCGTTACGGGCAAAACGCCGATTATTGAGATTTGCCCGTAAAATGCAGCTCTCGGTTACGGGCAAAACGCCAATTCTTGAGATTTGACCGTAATCTGAGATCACACTGCTTTGGTGGCGGCGGTAGAACATTTTCCCAATTTTTTGAATTTTTGTTCTACTTTCGAGGCAGCACGCCCCGTTTTTGAAAAGTCAGGCAGACAAAAATCAGACTTCCCCCTCTGCCTCTGTCCTTTTTTGGACGTTTTGACACACGGAAAGGAAAACCTTATTTCAAGCATAACAGGGAACCGGGCCTGCATACGCAAAAACCCGGATTAGATTTGCAATTAATTGCAAGTCATCCGGGTTTCCAATTTGAGGCAGAGTTTTTTTCCCAGCCTTCAAAGCTGCTTATTAATTTCTTATCTTATGCACGACAACCGTTACCGCTAATGAAGCCAACACGATTCCGCCAAACAGCGCAGCCGGAATTTCGATATCGATCATCGGAATCGTCAGGAACAACTTGACCGCAATCAATGCGATCAGAATATATGCCGTAACCTCAAGTTCAGGCAAGATTTCCATCAGTCTCATGACGACTTCCGCAATTCCTCGCATACACAAAATACCGATCAGACCACCGATCAAAACGATGACCGGATTTGGCGAAATGGCAAGCGAGGCCAAAATCGAATCAATCGAAAATACCATATCCATCAATTCAATCGACACGACCACGGACCAGAAAAGCGGCAAAATTTGAAAACGCCCTTTTTTCTCCCGGTGGTGCACCGATTCCGGATGACGCATCTTCCAAAAGTGATTCAAAGACAGATACATCAGATACAACGCGCCAAAAACTTTGACTTCCCAAAAATTGATCAAATATGCGCCGAGTCCGATCATGATGAAGCGAAAGACATACGCTCCCCACAACCCGTAAAACAGGGATTTTTCCTGTTGGACCTTATCCGGAAGCTTTTGCGTCTGTGCAGCGAGCACGATCGCATTGTCAACCGACAGCAAACATTCAATCAAAACAAGCGAGAGGATAATCATCCAGTCCTCGCCAGACGTAATCACCGTCTTCCAATTTTCCAAATCAAAAAACGGACCATACAATTTTTCAATTAGTGACAATCACGGTTCTCCCTTACTATTTATTCAAATTAATTTTAACATGAACGAGCAGTGTAATGAATATTCCGAATTGTAAATTTTTCGTAAATTACAGAATCCTCAACAAATCTTTGCCATATGTACTTCTGACCTCTTCCATCACGACGAATGCCTTCGGATCAAGCTCAGTAATCAAGTTCATTAATTTTACCAGATCCTTCGTGTCGCAAACGCAATAAAGCAGCTGCTTTTTTTGTCCGCTGACGTATCCGTGACCGTCGATAATCGTCACGCCCTGCTTTGTCGCATCGGACAGGGCCGAAGCCAGTTCTTCGAAACGTTCCGAGATGATCGTCAAGGAGCGTTTTTCCACGAATTGTGCGAGCAGTTTGTTCAATATCACCGCTGACAAATACAGTTCAACGATCGTCAGCAGCATGTTTTCAAAGCCGATAATCAACGCTGACGGGATTGCCACCATCAGATCAAAACAAAGCATGGCAGAACCTGTTTTGATGCCGAAGAACTTGTTGACGATTCTGGCAAGAATCGTGGAACCTGCTAAAGTTCCCTCGCCTTTCATGATAAAGCCCATTGCGACCCCCATCAATGCTCCGCCGATCAGTGCTGCCACTAGCGGATCGTGCAGCGGGAAACGCATTGACCCGATCAGCTTCAAAAAGACCGAAATCATCGTAATCGTATATAACGTATAAAAAACGGTCTGCTTGTTCAGCAATTTCCAACCGATCAGAAGCAACAGTCCGTTCAACACGATGTTCGTCAGGCTCGGCGCAATTTTCAGCAAGTAGTAGAAAATCGTCATGAGACCGGTCACGCCGCCTTCGCCCAGATGATTCGAAATCAAAAAACCGTTGATCGCAACGGTGTACAAGAATGCTCCCACAGTATTCAGCAGTAAATTAACAACGATCGTCTTCTTCATCAAAATTCTCCAAATTCAGCTGCATGTCGCCGTTTTCCTCAGCAATTCCATGCAGCCCCCGTTCCTTTCTTCCTTTCAGAAAACCTTTGATCAGCTCATAAAGCTCGCCTTTTTCTTTCGTATCAAGCTTTTGTACCCCAAAACAAACGTCTGCGCTTGAAGCCAGGGTTTCAACCAAATCAACCTTTTTGATTGCCCGGCCGCACAAATAGTCGGTCGAAACGTCAAAAAACTCTGCAAGCTGCCTGATATCAAGATAGGTCGGAGTATTGACGCCGCATTCCCACTTGCTGAGCTGCGACCTGGTATTTTTCTTTTGGCTGTATGAAACATCCATTTCGTTCAGCGCATCCGCAAGCTGACCGAGCGTCAAGCCACAGCCCTTGCGAAGCGCACGCATCCGTTCCGGAAACATGGCAATCCCCCGCTTTCCCTGTAAAATGCAGAGCTACTTATTCATGTTTGCAATCATGTCCTTGAATGTCTCTTCAAGATTATGCTCCGGAATCCATCCAAGGTCTCTGAACTTCGATGTATCAAGATTCATGTGAAGGGTCGGTGCATATCCGTACTTTGAACTGTCCTCTTCCTGAATTCTGACTGAAATTCTTCCTTCAGCACACCTGTCTGCAACAAGTTCCGCCATCTCACGGATGGAGCAGTACGTTTCCTCGTTGGCAACATTGTATGCCTCACCTGGACATCCCTTAATCAGAGAAATGAAAATGGCATTGACGGCATCATCAACATGAAGGTATTCACGCTTGGTTTCACCCTTCGTCTTCAACACAATGTCCCTGCCCTCAATTGCGCATCTTGCAAATTCAGCAAAGACACGGCCGTCATCATACTGAACACCTGGGCCGAATGTCTGGGTCAGACGCAGAACCACAGTCGGGACTCCATATTCCTTCTGATATGAAGCACAGATGCTTTCGCACATTCTCTTGCTTTCCGGATAACACGAGCGTACGCTCATTGTATCAAGGTTTGTCGAATGACTTTCGTCGATCTTCTCATCCGTTGACGGAGTTCCGTATACCTCCATCGTTGACAGATAAGCCATGGCCCTTATTCCGTTGATTTTTGCAAGCTCAAGAACCCTCTTCGTTCCCCCGACTGCAGTTTCGATTATTTCCATCGGCCTTTCGACAAAGGCCTTGCTTGAAGTGTTGCTTGCAGTATGAACAATATAGTCAATGCCCATATCCTCAAGAGGTATGCTGCAGATGTCCGAAACAACGTAACTCAACTCTTCTTCCGGATTGTCTTCACCGAAGATTCCGTGAGCTTTCTCCATGTTTCTGACGCTGGCAATGACCTTTATCCTTCCGCAATTGTTCCTGTTGAACTCGATGACACGCTTGATAAGCGTCTGTCCGATAAGGCCTGTTGCTCCGGTTACAAAAAGCGTCTTTCCGTTAAAGATACTCAAATCCATTATCACCACTCCTAAAAAGCGGAACAAGGTCTCCCCTATCCCGCATGACATCAGTCAAGACCGTAAATCTGTTCGTTTTCCCTTGCATCAAGCAATGCACGCATCGTATAGAAGTCATCCGGCGTCGTAATCTTGATGTTCTCAAGCGGTCCGTCAATAAGATACAGCTTGTGCCCGTAATGCTGCATCATCGAGCATGAATCGATGAAGTCATGCCTGTTCTCGGCAATTGCCTTGCGATGGGCGCCAATGATGTCCTTGAGCCAGAAACTCTGCGGAGCACGTGCGAGACGCGAACGTGACCGATTCGGAACCTCGTCGATGCCGTTGTCATCATCAACAATGAGCACCGTCTCCTTGACGACAACGCTCGTGATGGAACTGCCCCGCTTCTTAACGGATTCAATGTTGTCTGAAATCGTCTTCGGACGGATCAGCGGACGGACGCCGTCATGAATCAGCACAACGGATTCTTCACCATTTGCAACGCGTTCTGCGGCACAAAGCCCGTTGTAAATGGAATCTTGCCCGGTGGCTCCGCCTTCAACGACTTCTTTCACCTTTTTGATGTTATATTTCTCTAATAAATCCTTGAAGTAAGGAATCCAATCTTTAACGCAAGAAACGACGATCGCGTCAATTTCAGGATGATTTTCAAACAATTCGAGCGTATGGATAATAATCGGCTTGCCATGCATGTTCAAGAATTGTTTCGGACGCTCCTTGCTCCGCATTCGCGAGCCGACGCCGCCGGCAAATATTACAGCAATGTTCATGTTAAAAACCTCTCTCGATGCAATAATCATACAATGTAAATTATACCACAGTTTAATTGTAATTCTCTTTACAAATGCAGAGCCTGGATTGCAGCTAATTGATAACCATTTTCATTTGGCGTCTTTTAAGTCTCTCTGTCAAATTCCCGTGAAATCAACGTTCCAGCGCCCCAATTGAGAATGATTTTTATTTAGAATCATTTTAGTTTACATTATTTTCATCTCGTGTTACCTTTGAGACGTAATAAGGATCAGCGTACGGGATTCCACTCGAAGGAGGAAAAAAACAATGAAACACTCAACAAAATTGTGGATCATTTTGGGGATCGGCCTTGTTGCGCTTATCTTGGAGTTCGGCTTAAAACAGCAGCTCTTTGCACAAGCGCTGATTACGATCGTCGGATCCATCATCTCGCTTTCAATGCTATATGAAATGATCAAATCACTTAAATCAGGAGACTACGGGGTTGACCTTTTGGCAATCATGGCGATTGTCTCAACGCTTGCAGTAAGTCAATACTGGGCTTCCATGATCGTTTTGATCATGCTTGTCGGAGGCGATTCGCTTGAAGATTACGCTTCGAAAAAAGCACACACGGAACTTAAGGCACTGCTTGACAATTCACCGCATGTCGCCCATCGTTTGAACGGGGATGAAACTGAAGACATTTCCGTTGATGAAGCAAACATCGGCGATAAGCTTGTCGTGCGTCCAGGGGAACTCGTTCCGGTCGATGGTCACGTTATTCTTGGTCAAAGCAGTCTGGACGAATCTTCTTTGACCGGAGAATCCGTCCCCGTAAGCAAAAAAGTCGGTGATGACATCTATTCCGGATCAGTCAACGGGGATGCTTCTTTAACGATGGTCGTCGATAAACTGGCTAAAGACAGTCAATACCAACGCTTGGTTCAATTGGTCAAAGAAGCCGACAGCAAACCCAGCAAATTCGTCAGAATGGCCGATCGATATGCGGTTCCGTTCACGGCGATTGCCGTAATTATCGCAGGTCTTGCATGGTTCATCTCAAAAGATCCGGTCAGATTTGCAGAAGTCCTGGTCGTTGCTTCGCCTTGCCCGCTTATTTTGGCAGCACCGGTTGCCATCGTTTCCGGGATGAGTCGCTCATCAAGAAACGGCATCGTCATCAAAACGGGAGACGTCTTGGAAAAACTCGCAACGGCTAAAACCGCTGCATTTGACAAAACGGGGACCATTACAAGCGGGAAACTGACGGTTGATTCAGTTGTTGCGCTGGACGGCATTGACAAAAACAAGCTGCTCGAACTTGCCGCAAGTTCAGAACAGGCATCAAACCACATTCTTGCGCGTTCGCTCGTTTCGTACGCAAACGAACAAGGCATCGACCTCGATACGCCGGAAGAGCTGCAAGAAGAAACCGGCAAGGGCATCAAAGCCCAAATCAACGGTCACAAAGTCATGGTCGGAAAACTTGAGTACGTCGCTCCGACGGACAAAATGGAGTCATTGCCTGAAACTGCCATTTACGTCTCCGTCGATGACAAGCTTTGGGGATACGTGATCTTCCTTGATCATATCCGTAAAGAAGCTCCGAAAACCATGAAATCACTGAAAGAACACGGCGTTGAACATCTCGTCATGCTGACGGGCGATCAAAAAGCAATCGCTGAAAAAATTGCTCCGCAAGTCGGAATTACCGACGTTAAGGCCGATCTGCTTCCAACAGACAAAATCAGCGCTTTGAAGAACGTTTCAGAAGACAAGCGTCCCGTCATCATGGTCGGAGACGGCGTTAATGACGCTCCTTCGCTTGCAACGGCAGACGTCGGAATCGCCATGGGTGCCAACGGATCAACGGCTGCGAGCGAATCGGCCGACATCGTTATTTTGAAGGACGATCTGTCAAAAGTTTCCAAAGCCGTCATAATTGCGCAAGATACCATGCGCATTGCTCGTCAAGCGGTTTTGATCGGCATCTTCATCTGCATCGGTTTGATGCTGATTGCAAGTACGGGCGTTATTCCGGCCCTTGTCGGCGCAATGTTCCAGGAAGTCGTTGATACCGTTTCGATTTTGTGGGGCTTGCGCGCAAGATACTCGAAGGAAAAATATCATCAGGACAACAACGATCATCATAAAAAGCCGCATGGCAAGATGAACGGTCATGTGGCAATGAATTAACAGTTTATCTGTTATATATTATTACGCTCCAAACGTCGAATCCAACGTTTGGAGTTTTTATTTTTGATTGAAACGGACATGGCCAAACGACAAAAATCCTCCAAAAATTTCTCAGCGTTTTTGGAGGATTTTGCTAGTTATTCATGATTTTTTTTCTATACTGCAACCAACAGAAACGATACACTGGATATCCCAGTTTCAAAAGAAGAAAAGCCAGTTTATCTCTCTTGGGAGTGCGTGGATTCTTCGCGACTTCTTTTGAATTTCGATTAACGTAATTGATAATTTCACGACGTTTTTGCTCAAACTCAGGACCCTTTGCATATAACATTTGATTCAGCGTACTTAGCCTTGCATACACCTGTCGCCTCTTGGTGGCAGATTCCAGCTCAGGGTAAATCTCATTGACTTCCTTAGCCAAATTGTCGGCCATCTCAATCATATCAAGTTTATGTTCATTAAATTGACTGTTAACAATTGAAGAATCATGGAAATTATATGTGTACTTTGATTTTCCATTAATAGCAATCTGATCGCATCTAAGCATCAGCTTATAAGTTACTCCAAGATCTTCAAAGAGTTTTCCAACGGGATACTCAATTCCTTGGAAAAGTTCCCTTTCATACAGTTTTCCCCACACTGACGTATCGATCACTTCATGATAAAGCATTCTTTCAATGCATTCTTTGCTTGAAAGGACCTTATCATCATCAAACTCAAGTCCATCCGCCAAATCGGCAACATCTCCGTTTTCATAGTGAACACGATGCGGACAAATCGACATTTTGCAATTATACTTAACCAAAAGATTATACAAAGTTTCAACATAATCTTCATCAACACAGTCATCCGGATCAACATAAGTCACATATTTACCCTTAGAATGCGCGATGCCATAATTTCTGGCATCCGAAATACCGCCGTTTTCTTTATGATAGACCACGACCCTTGGATCTTTTTTTGAATATTCATCAAATAATTGACGACATTTTTCATTTGACCCATCATCAACGACTACAAATTCCAAATTTCCATAAGTCTGCACAAACAAAGATTCCATGCACTTCGGAAAATATGCTTCCACATTGTAAACCGGCAAAATCACCGAAATTAAAGGCTTATCCATTCTTACCTCCAAATAGCATAAAAACAAGGAGTCAAGTTCAACTTGACTCCTGCAACATCTTACTTGGAACCTTCACCGCTGAAGACTTCCTTCACCGTCAGTCCCAAAATTTTAAGGTCTTCAAAAATCGACCAGTTATCGATATACTTCATATCAAGTTCAATAACTTTTTCAAAATCCGTAATGTCTGAACGACCGCTGACCTGCCACATGCCGGTAATTCCGGGACGAACCGCAAGACGAGCACGATGATGCTTTTCGTAGTTTTTCCATTCATCAATCAACGGTGGTCGCGTCCCGACAAGACTCATTTCTCCCTTAAGAACGTTCCAAAATTGCGGAAATTCATCCAATGACGTTTTCCGAATAAACCAACCAATGCCATGTTTCGAGCCATCCTTGCCCGAACCGATGATTCGAGGATCATTGTCTGCCTTAAACATGAACCCTTTCATCGTGTTCATCGCCATAAGTTCTTTCTTGCGTTCCTCTGCATCCTGATACATGCTGCGGAACTTGTAAATTTTGAAAATTCTCCCGTTTTGACCGACACGTTTTTGCGAAAAGAAGATTGGTCCAGGATCCGAAAAATAAATGATCGGCCCGATGACGATTACCAAAATTCCCGTAATCAACAAACCGACAAGCGCACCGACGATATCCATCAAACGTTTCAGTGCCAACTGAAAACCGGATGCAATTTTCAAGCTTTCCGTCATAACGGTATAGCCGCCGACCTTTTCAATCGTCTTCATGCCGCGTTCGTTGTCATAAAGCTCACTGATTGACACGTGAGAAGTAATCCCCATGTTAAGCAGATCCTGCAGCAAAATTTCTGGAACTACCCCGCCCTTAGGCAAAACGAACATGACCTCGTCTACCAAATCAGTGACGATATTGTCCGTAAAATCATTAAGACTGCCTACGACCGGAACATCATCATATTTTTTGCCGACTTCAGCCGTTGAATCATCGAAAAAGACCGCTCCGGAAATCTCAATATCTCCCAATGATTTTTGTTCGATTCTTTGCTTAACGCCAGCAAAATCGTCTTTTGAAGAAACCAAAATCATTCTCTTCTTGGAATAGCCGTTTTTCTTTCGATATGCCAAAACAATCTTCTTCCATATCAATCGGCCAAAATACACAGCCGGAACACCCAATATCGCCAATAGAACAAACACCGTTCTCGAATACCAAAATGTTGTCTGACTCAAAAGAAGATATAAGGCCAAAACAATAACCAAAGCTGAAACGTATATGATTGATGCCTTTAATTCCTTCAACCAGCTACGCTTAAGAATATTGCGATAGTTGTCTGAAAGCGTGGCAAACACAACGCCAGTAACCAAAATAACCAATGCACCGACTTGGTAGTACGTCCTATCATAAGGGTTTTCGAGTCCATGGCGGATAACATATGAAACAATGTAGACGATTTGCATAACGATCAAATCGACCAAAACAAAATCAAGGTGCTTCAACCACCCATTGCTTTTTTTACTGTACAAATTATTCACCCTCAATCCAAGCAGACATCGTTAACTATGGTTGTTTAACAAAGCCGAACTTTCTAGCAACAAACATCCAAATCTTCTTGACCATATTTTGATTACCCATAAACATCACAGGCAACTCAACGTAGTCTATCTGGTTTTGCTCAATCCAGACATCCATCAAAAGTTCGCTGATATAGCCAAATATCCGAGCTTCGCTGACCGAATACCCTGAAATATCAACACGTTTCTCAACTTCTCCCAAAACATCAAAAAGCCATTCTGAATACGCTGAAAAAACCTTGTCTTTGGCAATAATCATATTGAACATATGCGCACTGCGACGCTTCATTACCTCATCAAACTTCATCAAATAATCAGGGTATTTTTCCGCAATAACCTTGCGTGTTTCTTCAAGGCCTTCAATTTTGTGAGAATGTTCATAGTGAGACCATAAAGTTTCGATATAGTAATTACGCTTTTTAGGAAGAACAGCGTCATGTTTCTCCATAATATCAACAAGCGTTTTTTCATCTAAAACATTTTCATACTTTTTTTCAAGTGACGCACCGAGCATTCTTTTTCCCTTTGAAAACAAACGTCGGTAGTGTACCAAACCTTTAACATCAGCTTTACGATTTTTCCAGGCCCAGTACTGTGCCGTCAGTTCGCAATAATTAGGGTTCTTTTCTGAAATATTTTCTCCGGTATTATCGCGCACGAATCCAGAAAAATCATCTTTTGCCGGTCCAACCTGAACCGGAATATAAATGTTTCCTTCAGGCATCCGAATATCTTTATGGCTTACAACATAAATTTCATATGACAAACCAAAATTCCTCGCTTCATCTCAAATTAATCAGCAAATTCTTTTTTAACTGTTCCCAATGCGGCGGCGATAACCTGATCCATATTGTAGTAACGATACTGCCCCAAGCGTCCGCCAAAAATAACGTTCTCTGCTTCTTTTGAAGCCAAATTCTGATATTCCTTATAAAGACTGTTATTACGCTTGTCATTGACCGGATAGTACGGCTCGTCGCCGCGTTCCCAGTCAGCAGGATATTCACGCGTAATAACCGTCTTGTCTTTGTCGCCCTTGCCGAACTCAAAGTGCTTGTGCTCAATCACACGCGTATACGGTGTCTCGGCATCCGTGTAGTTGACAACAGCGTTGCCTTGATAGTTATCAACGTCAAGTTCTTCCGTTTCAAAACGCAAGCTGCGATATTCAAGTTCTCCGAGCTTATAATCGAAGAACTGATCGATCATCCCAGTGAAAAGAACCTTGTCATAGTTTTTCAAATATTCGTCCTTTTTATCAAAGAAATCAACGCCGGTTTCAACCGTGATCTTATCATCAGCAAGCATCTTTTCAACGATTTGAGTGTATCCGCCAACCGGGATTCCCTGATAGTCATCGTTGAAATAGTTGTTGTCATAAGTCAAACGAACCGGAAGACGGCGGATAATGAATGTGGGAAGTTCCGTAGCCTTCCTGCCCCATTGCTTTTCCGTGTAGCCTTTGACAAGTTTTTGATAAATATCCGTTCCGACAAGCGAAATCGCCTGCTCTTCAAGGTTTTCTGGTTCCTTGCCATTAAGCACCGCACGCTGTTCATTGATTTTGTCCAAAGCTTCCTTAGGAGTAACCACTCCCCAAAGCTTGTTGAACGTATTCATGTTAAACGGCATGTTGTAGATTTCGCCATTGTAATTAGCAATCGGACTGTTCGTATAGCGGTTGAATTCAGCAAATTGATTGACATAGTTCCAAACTTCCTTGTTGGAAGTATGGAAAATATGCGCACCATATTGATGAACCTGAATTCCGTGAACTTCCTTCGTATAAATATTCCCGGCAATGTGGTCGCGTTTTTCAATCACATGCACTTCGTTCCCGCGTTTTGCTGCTTCGTAGGCAAATGTTGCACCAAACAAGCCAGCACCTACAACTAAATACTTTGTCATCTTTTTTATCCTCCGAAACTGATAAAAGCACTTTTTATTCATTATACACTATTTGCATTTGAAATAATTTACCACTAAAGATATGTTACCTAAATTTAAAATAGTTTGTTTAAACTAAACTGATTTATAGTGTATAATATGGTATTAGTGGTTTTGAATCCACTTTTGCACAGTCGATTATATTATATTACTACAATTTACTGCAAGCAATCACATTCTTGGTGAATACGCATAGCTGATAACATCAGCCAAGCAAAAACAGGTAAGGAATCATATGAAAGTAATTAAAAATTATCTCTATAATGCCGGATACCAGCTTTTGGCTGTTTTATTGCCGTTAATAACTGCTCCCTACGTTTCGCGCGTAATCGGAGCACACGGTATCGGCATCAACACCGCAACCAACTCGACCATTCAATACTTCATTCTCTTGGGTTCAATCGGTATCGGACTATATGGCAACCGCGAAATTGCGTACCTTAGATCAAACAAGCAAGCGATGAGCGAAGCTTTTTGGGAAATCCAGATTTTGAAAATGGTTATGGTTACAATTTCTTACGGAGCATTTCTTGTATACTTGGCCTTTTGCCCGGTCTATAAAGAATACATGCTGATTCAATCTCTTAACCTTATCGCTGCGGCGGTCGATATCTCATGGCTCTACATGGGTCTTGAAGATTTCAAGAAGACTGTTTTGCGAAACACCATGGTCAAGCTTGCATCAGCGGCCATGATTTTTATGTTTGTCAAGGATACAAATGATACCTGGGTTTACATCTTCGTTCTTGCGATTTCTGTTCTCGGTGGAAATCTTACCTTGTGGCCATATGTCAAAAAAACGCTTGTCAAAGTTGATTTTAAAAAACTTCATCCGTTCAGGCACTTTAAGCCGACGATTGCTCTTTTCATTCCGCAGATTGCGACTCAGGTTTACCTTGTTTTGAACAAAACCATGCTGTGGGCCATGGTCAGCAGCGATGTTGCCGGATTTTACGATCGTTCCGACACGTTGGTCAAGCTTGTTTTGACAATCGTTACGGCAACAGGAACAGTCATGCTGCCGCACGTTGCCAATGCCTTTCATGAAGGCAACGAAGATGCAGTTAACAATCTTACCGCTGATTCATTTGACTTCGTTTCATGCATCGCAATTCCGATGTTTGCCGGCCTGGCAGCAATCGGACAAAAACTGGCCCCTTTATTCTTCGGACCGCAGTTCAAACCAGTCGGCATGGCCGTTTGTTTGGAGGCAATCGTTATCGTCCTGATTGGTTGGAGCAACGTTATCGGACAACAGTACTTGTTGCCGACTAACAAGATTAAAATTTATACCGGTTCAGTCGTTTCAGGGGCAATCGTCAATCTGATTCTTAATCTGCCGTTTATTTTTCTTTGGGGGTTACATGGTGCGATATTCGCAACGGTATGTTCCGAAATAGTCGTTACCGGATATCAAATGTGGCACGTCAGAAATATCCTGAATTTGAAAAAAATGTTTATCAACGTTCCCAAGTATGTCTTAGCCGGCTTAATAATGTTTATCGTTGTCAATCGCGTCTGCATGATGCTTTATTTTACGTCAACAATTAAAAACGTATTGGCAATTGCAGCTGAAATTGGTTTGGGAGTTGTTGTGTACGGGGGAATATTGCTTTTGTTAAAACCTACAATTTTAAACAAATTGGTAAGTATTATCGAGAAAATTAGGAGTAAGAAAAATGGATAATATCTTAAAAAACAAGATCTATAGCTCAACGCTTGGAATGAAAATAAAGGAAAAAGTCCCGAGACTACCTGAATGGACATACTTTTTCGCTCTATTCATGTACCTTCTCTCTCAATTCGCACAAGGAACTTTAGCAATCAAACGTCTTATTCCCATGTTCTTGCCATATTGGATACAAATGTTTGTCGCACTAATCATCGTTTTAAAGATCATTATGTTTGATGAATATTATCTTAAAGACTGGTTTATCTTGCTATTTTTAGGCATAGTTTTATGGCAAAGTGGCATGAATGCAGGCGAGTTGAACTTATTCTACTACTACATCGCTATTATCGGCGCAAAAAATATCGACTTTAAAAAGATATTGCGTTTCTTTCTCGTAATGATTTCATCATTATTGATACTGACATTTATAATCACTAAATTAAGAATAATACCTGGTTTGGTATTTAATCGTGGTGATGGTGCCCTCAGATATGCATTAGGAACGGTTTACCCATCAGATTTATCAGCAAGATGTTTCTACTTGATGATCACCTACGCTTTGCTTCGTGATTATAAATTGAAGCTGCCTGAATACATCGGATTGATTTCAATTACAATATGGGCATACGTAGTTACCGACACAAAAGTCGATTTGATTTTGATGGTATTTTTCTTGTTAATTGCCGTTTTCTATAAGCAAACCATTACCCTTCTGGAAAAAATAACATCAATAGGCATTGCCATAATTTTAGGATCTGCCGTTTCATTTATGATTTTGATGACATATTTTTACAATCCATCAAATCATTTTATGAAATTGATCGACCATGCTTTGTCAGGAAGATTCTACTTCTCACATATTGCTTTCGAAAAATATAACGTTACGTTCTTAGGACAATATATACCGCAAAATGGTTTTGGCGGAAACACCAAGAGAGTTTTCGACTATTTCTATATCGACTGTTCTTATATAAGAATTTTGATGATGTTGGGTGCATTCGTATCCCTGCTAGTGGTTGGATATTTATTGTATCTCTCTCACATGTTTATCTCCAAAAAGTACTATTCTTTAGAAATTACCTTGATTCTAATCGCGATAAGTTCGTTAATCGATCAACATATGTGGGAGATATCATATAACATTATCTTCTTAGCAACATTCGCTACTCTAAATAGTTTTAAACATTCATCAAAAAGCCTATCAATATAACGATAACTGGAGACTTTACTATGAAATTATTAAGTAACACAGAAATCAAAGAAGTTTTGCTGAATATTCTCATTGAATTGCAAAAGTCATGCAATAGAAATGGGATTGAATTCTATTTGGTTGGAGGTTCATTGCTCGGTGCAATTAGGCATCAAGGTTTCATCCCATGGGATGATGACGTTGACATTGGAATGAAACGACCTGACTATGACAAATTACTTGAACTTTCAAAAAAGAAGGATTTTTTGCCTTCTTATCTCAAAATCATATCTTATGAACAAGGAACTTCACAGTATCCATTTATAAAAATTATTGATACTAGATACTGTATGGAACAAGGATACGTTCAGGAGGGGAATGTGACATCAATATGGGTTGATATCTTGCCTACGGATGGATTGCCGGATAATCCAAAAGATATTAAAAAAATATATCGCAAAGTTGGTATATATCGCGAAATACTAATGCTGAACTTTGCAAAAATCGGTGAAGGAAAAAGCAAGATTAAAGCTTTATTGAAGCCGTTGGTTATTCCATTTGCCAAGTTAGTAGGAGTCAACCGTTGCAACAAATTAATCGACAATCTCTCACGTTCAATACCATACGAACAAGCAAACAAAGTCGGGTGCATAATGTGGGGAATCTATGGTACCAAGGAGTGCATGAAAAAAAATGAATTCGATAAAGCAGTTGACGTTACCTTTGAGGGCCACACTTTTAAAGCACCATCTTGTTGGGACTCATACCTTTCAAATCTTTACGGTGACTATATGAAATTACCACCTGAAGAAAAAAGAGTTACTCACGAATTGAAGGTTTGGAAAAGGGCATTTTAGCCTAATAATACATACAAATCCAGTCATCGATGCTAAGGTCCATTAATAGTGATTTAAATAGAGTCTTACTCATATCTACGTGGCTTTCTTGTGGAACCGTTAAACAAGAAAGCCATTTTTGTTCAATCGTAATCGGTCTTCACAAACCTCCGATATACTTTAAACATCAAGTATATCGGAGGTTTAACTATGAAATTGGATGACGTCATGGAAGTCAACCTTGTTAACCGAAGCCATACCTAAAGAAACATACCGGCCGATCAGAGAAATGGCTGCGAAAATTATTGCGGAAGATGTTGAAATTCGAATTTACAACGGATCCTTGAGAGAGATTCTCAAAAATTTGGATAACTATCTCTGGTATCGTGATCAACATGTTTCCAAATATAAATAATATAAAAATCTATCTCGTTTGCGATAAGACCGATTTTCGCAAAGGAATAGACGGATTGGCCGCTCTTGTCACCGAGGCGTTCAACTTGGATGCCTATGATAATGCAATTTTTCTGTTTTGCGGAACACGTTCCGATCGTTTCAAGTGCAATTAAGTTGTCGCCGATGCATACATCAGTCTGATTCTGAAAAATACTTGAGAAAAGTGTTAACGGAGATTACCAACATTGAGGAATTTGATTCTGAAAGGTTCCGCCATCTTCTCCCATGGAACATAGAGCTTACCTCATAAATAAGAAAATAAAACGATGCATACACGATACCCTGAGATAATAATACTATCTCAGGCTATTTGTGTACACACCGCTATTTTAACGACCGCTTACGTTTTGCCTGAATAGACGCTGTGCAGCACTGCATTTGTCCGGCATTTTATTTGATTCAAGAGTAAAACGAAACTTTTCTCAGCCTTGCTTTTTATGTTCGGTAAATGTTATTATGGCGTGTTTATAGATAAGTTCACTATTTTTAGTATATCATTTAAAAGATTTGATAAAGATATAATAATAAACAATAACATGGAATCCACTGAAATAAATCTATATTTACTTATAGAGTTTTCATTATATTCTATCCATTTTGAAACATCACATACGATTTTAACTATGAATCGATAAAATCGACTACATAAATTGCATATAATATAGCTTACCATGTATCCAATAAAAATTAACAATATAATCGTTTCTAACGGTTGCTTGCTTGAATCATTCATAAAAAACTAATCACAAGCAACATAAGCGAATAAGCTATATAATAACCGTTTTGAAATTGCTATAGAATTCACGATCATGTATTTTTCCGATGAACCCTTTTCCGTATATGAAATCATAAATTATGATCTTCGGTACACCCTTGTTATATTTCATTTTGATGTTTTCTTCATATCCGTCAAACTTTTTTGATAGTTAGCTTTTACAATTCGAAGATTTACTTCGTACCGTCTGACAATCACGATGTAATTTGATTTTATATCTTCCATTGCGAACCTCCGTATTGTTCTTCTCTCAATGTACTCACCCCTCAAATTATCAATAAATGAGTATACAAAAAATGTAAGAAATCCAACAATTCTATTCAGCTGGGTTCTTACATTAAATTCCGTCTTTGCAGCTTAAGTCAAAAAATCTTGCCTGTAAAAATAAACCATATAGCCGTAAAATAATTTTAAATTTAAACTTTATGTTTGATGAAAACCGGTGCAATGACAATTGATATTCATTATTTGTTGTTTTTTGCCCGTTTTCGATACCAGACGAGCGCATTTCGCAAGCTCGACGTGCGCCTTGCGTCTGCCAAGCCCAAAATGAAGTGAAGCCGACGCTGACGTTCAGGCAGTTCGGAAAGTTTCTTGCCAAAACACGTTTTTGCAAGCTCTTCCTGCTTCTTTTCCTGAATTTTGCACATTTTCGTTGCTTCGTCGATGGTCATTTCGTTAAGCATTATCCGCGAGATTTCGATTGAATCGGCAAGTTTTTTAAGCAAATCGATGACTATTTTCTCTTCGATTTCGGAATTGCCCGCAAGACGTTCAGTCATGTATAAAGTTTTGGCAGCTTTGAGAGGTGCGCCGTTGCGTTCCATGAAACTTATAAAAATTTTTGCGTCCAGCGTTTCTTTGACGGTCTGAATGTCTTTTGTCCATTCGGGAGGCTGACCGTCGATGATTTTTTGAACGTCCTTAAAATCAAACGGGATTTCGTTGACGGCATCATACAAATAAAGCATTCCGTTTCGATTGTCTTTTGCGATTGCGTTGTAAAAATACGTTTGAATCTTGCCTGTGCGGAGCGCGATCTTTTTTTTGTTTTCGCCAACGAATTGTTCTTTGCAATAAGCTTTCAGTTTTTCGTTCGTCCAAGGCTTATATTTTGCAACGCGCTCTTTAAGGCATGGATAAATCTGCTGTTCCAAATCAAACTGGCTTTTGTCAAGAATATAATTATCCGCTATGAGCCTTGAAATGAGCGAATAATTGGAAACTCCGATGAAAAAGCATTGCTTTTCTAACGTTATTCTAGGGTCGATTGCTGAAATTTCGCGCATCTGCGCAACGGCTTTTCTGTTTTCTTCAACGGTGACTTTTGGGTCGAGCATTTTTTTCTCCTTTCTTATTTTCGACGTTTCAGCGTTTCGATGTCGTATGCGGGCATCTTGACGGTCAAAAGGTCATATGCGTTGAGGTAGCGGTCACGGGTTCGGCAAAGCTTTTCGGGATGTTTCAGGTCTTCAAGCGAGATTCCCGTTTTTTCAGCGACCTGCTCAATCGTCAAAAAATGAAGCCCGTCGCCGATGATGTTTCGCATTATCAGCATTTTGAGCGTCTGATAGCTTTCGACCGAATTGAACATCGTCTGAGGATTTCTCGGGTCAGGGACAAGCCCCAGCGTAATCATTTCATAAATCGAAACGGTATATTTTGAACGGCTTTTGAGCGCATTGTCAAAAACGGTGCGCGTAACGCCGTATCGAGTCGCCAAAATCTGCGGGGTAATCTTGATTGGCGAAGAAACGTTCCATTGTTTCATCATTTCTTTCACCGTTACGTGCGATACGTTCGAATAGTCGCTTTCGAAATACGAATAAGTTTCAAACATTTTGTCCACGGCCGTTTTTATGTCCTGATTCAGGAAATTGCGACAGCCTTCCAAAATGAGATACAAGCCCGTTTCGCAGTACATTTCGTACAGATTGAAAGTACGATAAAAATCAAGATATGTTCGTCGAGGGTCCTTGTCGGCAAGCTCGGATATCTTTTTTGTATAAACGGTAACGTTCTTTTTCTTGTAGTCTCTTATAGGGTGCTTTTCAAATTTTTCCATATGTCTTCCTCCTGGAAAGTTATTTAATTTACTTCTTATTTTAGGATACAATCCCCCAAAAGTCAAGAAATTAATTTGATTTTCTCAATCATTTGTTAACTAATCTTTTTTATAATTTTTCCATATCCTCCTAAAACAATGGACAACTATCTAAAAAAACGGCTTGACTGCGGAACACTTCCGCAATCAAGCCGCATAAGCACAGAATAATATTCTTTTATTCATATCACATCCCCAAGGGATGAGGTACATTATATCAATTTTAAATTACAAATAAATTTATCGCTGTTCAACATCTATTTTCTGCTTTTTTCCCGATGAATGTGATATTTTTAAAAATTGCCAACAGTATCAGTAACAATGTAGCCAAAATAGATATTACTTTAGTGGCTTTTTCGGAATTGCACTGTTTATATTTGATGACGATATTATGTTTTCCCTTGGATATATTTGAAACGCCTATCGTGTTGCGCGATGTTTCATAATAGCCAGTTTCCTTACCATCAACATAAACTTTATAATGATTACCATAGTTCAGAAATGGCAAATCTAAGTGACTAGTTTTCCTTATTTCATTTATATTATAACTAATTCCATCAGGCAAACTATTGTATTTAACTTCAAATTCGTCTTTACCCAAAATTGCATGGTGAGTTCTTATTTTTTCTTCAGTATTCCAGTCCTTCACAGCTTTCTTTGGCCAATAATCCAAAGAAACAACGCCTGTATTGTATCCCTTAACCAAGTACATAAATCCATCCTTAGAATTGATTTGGTAGTTAGTAAACGGAGCCGGTTTAGCAGTAGAAGGTTTATAGTTGACATATGTTTGACCGCTGCTCTGGTTTAAGAATGTATATGACAATCCTAAGCATATAAATGTTACCGCTGAAATAAACGCAGCACTCTTAACATATTCATTTTTGTCATTAATTATGACAGACACCGTTTCTGTAGCAAACACGGCAAAAAAGAAGTTAGAAACCATCCTAAGTCTTCCAGCCCATTGAATCATAACAATTGGCGTATGATCGAGAAAATTCCACACTAAATCAAAAACCGTTGTTGTTCCAAGAAATACAGCAAACCTATTGCTACTGTTATCTTTGCAAACTTACTTTGTTTATTCCACAATATCAGTCAAACTATTACTAATATCGTAATCAATGGACCAAAAGTGCCATTATTCCCATTAAGAGATCCTACTATTGCATCACCTAATCCAAGTTTTGCCGATGCAATACTTCCACCAGAAGTAGTTGATATATCTGCAGAGTATAATTCTTTAATATTATTCCAATAGAATAATGTCGATAATAATGAAGTTACACATGCATAAATGAAATATTTAAAATTCTTCCAGAATCCATCAGCCATAAAATTAATAATTATCAAAGTAATCAATATTGCTAATGAGTATATCAGCGTACTCAATATATGTGTATATATAACACCTGTCATACCAAGTGCCAAAAAATACCATTCTTTATTTTTTAAGAAGAAAATACTATATACTCCATAGAAAATAAATGGAACAAAAATATAGCCTATGGCTTGTCCCAAACCAAATGTACCAAACAGCCAACTGAAATTATATGCTGATAAAACATATAAAAAAGAAAATGTGAGTGCTTTTTTCTTGCTGCTCCATACCTTTATCCCCATTGCGTATGCAATAATCATGAACACAAAGATAAAAAATATCATTGCTGCATAGACAACATTTACCGGATTATTAGTCAAAAGCATAGCTATTGCTATAGGATACAGTGGCAATGCTCCATATGCCATATTTATTGCTGCCCCTACCTGATTAAAGCTATACGTACTAATTATGCGGAAAAAAATTACCATTACGTATATTTTCGCATAAATCATATGCCCGGTTTAAATGGAATGACATATCAACACAACAATGCAACGCACCGTTATGTATATAAGGTAAAATAACAATAATACTTACTATTGCACATACCAATATTGCGATTATATTTTTCGCAAAGTTTGATATATTACGTATCTTAGTTTTAATCAATGAAATATCCTCCAACAATAAAGTTATTTTATTAATAACAATGCAAGGAAGCATAAATGCTTATAATAAGCTAGTAGTCTTGAAATAGTTAATCGTATTTTCTGTTTTTAGTACATGTAATGCCACCGGTTTTATAAAACTGCTCGCCATCAACCGCAAATGGATATCTTTAAGAAAAAAGTTTTATCAAGCAAAAAAATATTCTGACGGATCTTCATTTACTTTTTCATTGGAATTATTACCCATGATATCGCCAATATCTTGCTGATTGGCAGCTGATTTTCATTAAAGGCTAAATTGATAAAAAAGGCTGCGCAGCCTTTTTCTATTTCAAAAATTCCTTCGTATAGTCATCTTCCTGAATCGTAAACCTAGGACGCTTCTTAACCTCAGTGAATATCTTTCCGACATATTCACCGATCATGCTCAAACAAATCAATTGAATGCCCCCAAGCACCCAAATTGACGTAATAAGCGAGGTCCACCCGCTGACGACGTTTCCGTTGATTTTCTGAACAATTGAATAAATAAATAACCCAATTCCGATTAAAACAACCAGTAAACCAAGATTCATGATCAGCTTGATCGGCACGGTCGAAAATGACGTAATGCCATCCATCGCAAATTTGATCATCTTCTTTAACGGATACTTTGATTCACCGGCAAAACGTTCTTTTCTTGCGTAATAAACCTTGTCTGAAGGATAGCCGACAAGCGGCACCATCCCTCTTAAAAACAGATTTCTTTCGTCAAAACGTAATAATCCTTCAGTTGCTCGCTTGCTGAGCAATCGGTAATCAGCTGAATTAGGCACCATGTCAACGCCTAATTTGCTCATCAAAGAATAAAATGCCATCGCCGTCTTGCGCTTGAAAGCCGTATCAGTATCACGATTATTTCTTACCCCGTAAACAACGTCGATTCCTTCGTGATACTTTTTGACCATCTCCGGAATGGCATTGACATCATCCTGCAGATCAGCATCAATCGTAATCGTCATGTCAGAATAGTCGACAGCCGTTGTCAATCCCGCCAAAAGCGCATTTTGATGTCCATAGTTGCGACTGAATCTGACTCCGGTCACATATTCAAACTGGTTTTCAAATTTCTTGATCAATTCCCACGTCTTGTCTTTGCTGCCATCATCGACAAACAACAGCTTGCTATTTGAAGATACTTGCTCTTCAGAAATCATGGACTCAAGAACAGCACCAAGTTCTTTAACGGTCTCCGGCAATACTTCCTCTTCGTTATAACAAGGAACAATAATCGTCAACATATTGTCTTCGCGCATGAAAATACTCCTCTCTGTCATGAAACGTGTCAACTTTAATTATAAATCAACAAAGCAAGAAATTGTATCGATAATTATCCTGATAACCTGTTTATATATATGCCTGATGCAATATTCGAATTTATTTAGCATTGTTCAATAAATCTGCAATTTCTTCACATCATCAAAATAATTAAACTGAAAAACTGAACGATTTGTCATAACTTTTGAAACATCAAAGCCATAAGTTTTATGTATATTTTAAGCATAGAGAAAGGCGAGGTGCAATGGATATGAAACACGTTACAAAATTCCAAAAATCAATTTTTGTTTCATTGGCTGTTTTAGGATTTGTCGGAGAAATGCAGATGTCCGACATTATTAATAGCGGTGACGGATCAGCAATTCCAACGATTAAAGCAGCATCCGTGCGCCGAGGCCAACAAAGAATCAACGGTCACTGGTATCTGTTCGATAACAACGGACATTACAAAACAGGATTCCAATGGATTCCCGAACAACATAAAACAGTCTACTATGCCCGTAACGGACAAATGCAATACGGTCAACAAAGAATCAACGGTCACTGGTATCTCCTTGATAATTGTACCGGTGCTATGAAGACTGGTTTCCAGTGGATTGCTAATCAACATAAGACCGTTTACTATGCGGGCAATGGCCAGATGCAATATGACCAACAAAGAATCAATGGTCATTGGTATCTCTTTGATAATTGTACTGGTGCTATGAAGACTGGTTTCCAGTGGATTGCTAATCAACGTAAGACAGTTTACTATGCGGGCAATGGCCAAATGCAGTACGGCCAACAAAGAATCAATGGTCATTGGTATCTTTTTGATAATTGTACCGGTGCTATGAAGAGCGGTCTTCAGTATATCGCAAACCAGCGCAAGACAGTCTACTATGCCGGAAACGGGCAAATGCAATACGGATATCAAACGGTAAACGGACATCACTACTACTTCAATACGGTTACAGGAGCATTGGAACCACTTCCGTCAACCGGGAGTTCCAAGACATACACTCCAAGCAACCAGTCGACGTTCTCATTGAACGGCCATAGTTATGCCGTAAAATCGTTCAGCGGAACTGGAACTGTACCTGCTGACAATTACGTCTACGCTTGGACATCGCTTAGAAACTACTACTTATTTGAATATTACGGCAATGCACACAAAGAACTTGCATCTCTTCATGTTGGCAGTCCCGTCGTAATCAACGGTCAAACCCTTCACGTAAGAGAAATCATCACAAACGTTTCAAATGACGGCAACGCATATGATCTTGTCGCAAGAAAGATGCAGCAGTACAAAGCCGGTTGGCAAACGTGCGAATATGCAGCATACGGTTCAACGTTGCGGCTTTGGTTCGCAAATTAACTGATTATGAACAAAAAAAGAATCCCTCTGAAAAAGGGATTCTTTTTTTATCTGTCCACATGAACGCCTTCACGTTCAATTTGCAAAATTCGATACTCGTCCTTTAACCCGGCTTTTTTGCCCAAATCAATATATTCTTCAACCTTGTCATGCGGCAAAAAGCTCATGACAGTTGGACCGGCACCGCTGAGGTACGTGGCCATTGCACCTGTTCTGTGTCCGATTTCTCTTAAAATCGGAAGATGCGGGACGAGCTTTTCGCGATAAGTTTCGTGATAACGATCGCTTTCAATCATTTTGCCCGCAGTCTTCATGTCACCGGAAACGAGTGCCGCAACCAAAACGTTGCCGATGCTTCCCGCCGCAACGGCTTCAGAAAACGGAAACTTTGCCGGCAAGACGTTGCGTGCGTCAGCCGTGGCCAAATCGTATGCAGGAATATACGCAACCATCGTCAAATCAGGAAATTTGAGCTTGATGCTTGAAACATCGCCGTCGACCATCGTTGAAACGACGAAATCACCGTATAATGCCGGAGCCACGTTGTCCGGATGTCCTTCCAGTTCAGCCGCTTTTTGAAGAATCTGCTCATTTGTCAAATGCATCTTTCCGACCTCGTTTGCCATGACGATGCCTGCAATCAGTGCCGATGAGCTGCTTCCCAGTCCGTGTGCCAGAGGAATCTCGGATGTTACCTTAATATGCTGCGGTTCCAGCTCAGGATTCGTCTTGAGTGCCGTTGCGACGATCATATTGCGTTCGTCGCTTGGAATCGCATATCCCATCTTGTGGTCGACCTTCCACTTCGGCGCTTTGCCATAAACGGTGACCGTGAGGTATGATGAAACAGCAATGCCAATCGAGTCAAAGCCTGGTCCAAGATTGGCGCTGGTTGCCGGAACCCTTATTTTAAGTGTCATGAATAACCTCCGCTACTTTTCCGTAAGAACTTTATAAGCCGCAAGCACGGAAATTTCTTCGAGTTCATTGAGTTTTTCGACAATATGATTCAGTTGTGATTCGGACATTTCATGAGTCACCATTGAAACGCGCGCAAAACGATCATTCATTTGCGTTTGCGTAATCAACCGGAAACTTGCTTCATATTCAGTCATGATTTCGGTCAGCTTGAGCATCTGTCCTGGCTTGTCAAGCACTTGCAGCGACAGATAGTACGGATAAACGACTTCAGAATCATCCGCAAGTTCAAGCTCATTCGTGTAATCGTTAAAACTAAAGCCCGTCGTTCCCATAACGATATTTTTCGTGACAGAAGTAATATCGCTCAAAACGCTGTTCGCCGTTGGCAATTCGCCTGCGCCAGGTCCATAAAACATCGTTTCGCCAACGGCAGATCCTGTCACAACGACAGCGTTGTTTTCGTTTTGAATGGCAGCAAGCGGCTGCGTTTGCGGTACGAGCACTGGTCCGACGGAAACATCGATGTGCCCGTTGACAAGTTTGGCAATTCCAAGAAGCTTGATCACGTATCCCAAGCGCTTTGCTTCCGCAATATCAGCCTTCTGAATTCCGCGGATGCCTTTAACCTTAACCTGATCCATCGTAACGTCTTTGCCGAATGCAAACTGCGTCAAAATAATCATCTTGTAGGCGGCATCAATCCCGTCAACGTCGTTTGTCGGATCGGCTTCAGCAAAGCCGAGCTCTTGTGCTGATTCAAGCGCATCTTCATATGAAGCACCATTTTTGTTCATCTGTGTCATGATATAGTTCGTCGTCCCGTTGACGATTCCGCGAACTTCGATAATTCGATCGGCAGCAAAAGAGTTGACGATCGTGCGCAAAATCGGGATGCCGCCGGCAACGCTGGCTTCATAGCAAAGATCGCAGCCATGTTCTTTTGCAAGGCTGATCAGTTCAGGACCGTGCGTTGCGATAAGATCCTTGTTTGCCGTAATGACGTGCTTGCCGGCTTTCAAAGCCCTTTCAATATACTCTTTTGCGATATTGACCGTCCCCATAACCTCGACAACCATTTGAATCTCGTCATCACAAAGAACATCGTCCGCATTGTCCGTCAGATTGATGCCTGTCAAATCAACGGAACGCTTCTTTTTGAGATTGTGCACGACGACTGTCTTGACTTCGAGCCTTCTGCCTGTGATGTTGGAAATTTTTTCAGCATGATCGCGCAAGATGCGAATCACGCCGCTGCCAACGGTTCCGAGACCCAAAATGCCAATTTTGATTGTTTCCATGTAATGCTACCCCCACTTGGTTTATTTGTTACTATTCTAACATAAGGAGACATTAAAAACCTACGTATTCTATAAATTTGTTGCCGAAAAGCACTATGATGATTATAATTTACTTAAAGCAATGCGAACATTATCAGTTTTATCAGCATTAATCTTCGAAATTTGAAATTTTTGAAAGGGGTATTTCACATGCAAACTCTCTATCGCAGCACGCGCGATCCAAAAGGTCAAACGATTACTGCCTCACAAGCCGTCCTTCAAGGCCTCAGTCCTGATGGCGGCTTGTACGTTCCAACGTCAATTCCTGAAATCGACCTTGATCTAAACGAATTAAAAGACCTGTCGTACCAGGATTTGGCATACAAGATTCTGCGTCCGCTTTTTTCCGACTACACTGATGAGGAACTGCGCTCATGCATCGACAAAGCATATGGAGATCAATGGGATACCCAAGAAATAGCACCGGTTGACTATCATGCGGACAACGCCTACCTTGAGCTTTTCCATGGTCCGACGATTGCTTTCAAGGACGTTGCTTTGCAGCTTCTTCCGCATTTAATGACCGTTGCGTCCAAAAAGAACGGCTCAGACAAGGATATCGTCATTTTGACGGCAACGTCAGGCGATACCGGCAAAGCTGCCATGGCTGGATTTGCCGACATTCCCCACACGCAAATCATCGTCTTTTATCCAAAAGACGGCGTCAGTGCCATTCAAGAAAAGCAGATGCTGACGCAAACAGGAAAAAATACGCACGTCGTCGGAATTACCGGCAATTTTGACGTTGCTCAAACAAACGTCAAAAAACTTTTCAATGACAAAGAACTCGCTGAAACGATTGCCAAGGCAGGTTATCAATTATCTTCTGCCAACTCGATCAACATCGGACGACTCTTCCCGCAGATCGTGTACTATTTCTATGCTTACGGAAAACTCGTCAAAGATGGCAGGATCTCAGTCGGAGACAAGATCAATTTCAGCGTTCCGACGGGCAACTTCGGTGACATCCTCGCAGGATGGTTCGCAAAGAAACTCGGTCTTCCCGTCAACAAGCTCATCTGTGCTTCAAACAAGAACAACATCTTGACCGATTTCTTCAATGAAGGCACGTATGACAAGAATCGTCCGTTCTACGTCACGAGCTCTCCTTCCATGGACATTCTCGTTTCAAGCAACCTTGAACGTTTGTTGTTCTATGTTTCGGGCGAAGATGCCAATAAGACGGCTGAATTGATGAATCAGCTGTCGGTTTCAGGAATATACACGATTGACTCCGATATGCGCGCAAAGCTCGCCGATTTCGCAGCTGATTTTGCAACTGAAGATGAAACGGCTGCTGAAATTTCACGTGTCTTTTCTGCAGACAAGACGGCAATCGATCCACACACGGCCGTTGCATCCAAAGCTGCCGAAAGCTATAAAGCAAATACGGGTGATAACAGCCCGCTCGTCGTCGTTTCAACGGCAAGCCCGTACAAATTCCCGCAAGCAGTTTTAAATGCCTTAGATGCCAAGGGAAAAGACGAAGAAGGTCTCGAGGCAGTCAAATACCTTCAGGAAAAGATCAGCGTCAAACTGCCTGAAACGGTCCAGCGTTTGTTCGATGCACCGACTTTGCATGATACGGTCGTTTCACCGGATGAGATGAAGGACACGGTTGTAGAAATTTTGAAATAGCAAAATACCGCTCAGCGAATAATTACTGAGCGGTATTTTTTAGTCTCTGCGTCTTTTTATCAGTATTGTCAAACTTAATACAATGAAGATTATGAATGAAATGCCAGAGACTATAGCTCCTGCTTTAAACCAAGGCGTATGATATTTGAATACTAAATTATGTTCTCCCTTAGGGACTTTAATAGCCATCATGCCACCGGAATTAATAACATCAATCTGCCTTCCGTCTAAAAAAGCATCCCATCCTTTGTCATACGGAACAGAGAACCAGACAAGTTTTTCCTTGCCATAGTTTGTCGTACATGAAAATCCCGTATTGTCGCGTTTAAAATTCTTGACCCTGTTTTCAACTGTTCTATCAATATTTTTATCTATTTTGTTATAGTCAATATCTTTTACATCTAACTTGCTTGCTGCAGAATCAATCTTGTCAACTGATCCATTATCTACAACTGCAGCATTCATCATTGCAACAGCCCGTTTTTCTTTAGGCAGTTCCAACAAATTTTGCTTAACGATATAATGATCTACCGCAAAGCCGATCGGGCAAGCTTTTTGTGACTCAATATAATATGTCTTCTTTCCTTCGCTTACTTTTTCAAGAATTTTTCTGCCATCTTGCTGTGATGAGATAGTGTATTTTCCGCCAAGCAATAGTCCCTCCGGATCTCTATCATTGAAATTTGTTTTTGAGAAGTTGCTTGCGTACCAATCGAACAAGGCATCAAACTCTTTTGAAGAATTCTCAACGGTTGAACTGAACGTGCCAATGCCGCTGGCATTTCCCGTCAATGTAAACAGGTTATTAGAAGTATTATAGCGATACTGCTGATCATTCCTTTTTAGTTTAGAACCAATGTTAAAGTCATTCATATAGCTTGCTGTATCGCTGCCCGTTCTGTACAATTTCAAAGTAATCCCCGTCGTGATCATAGCGAACAAACAAACCAACGACAATACCAAATTATAGTTAAATTTGTCCGTTTTAACTAATAAGAAAATAATTGCAGGACCAAAAATCGCAATCGCAACAAACAATAACAGCCTGCCAGGATGATATATTATTTGAGTTCCAGCTGCATCAAATTTGATAAATTTAATTATTACAAAATAAGCAAGAATAATTCCGATATATATCAACGAATACTTTGCAATATCATATTTTTTTACGTCTTCCACTACTATTGAAGTTGCTAAAGATGCCATCAGAACAAACATGAACCACCATCTTTGGTACGGAACCGTAAAAGCAATAAATCCTGATTGAAGCAACGGTGAACAAGAAACGACCAAGGAGATGATCAAAATATTTCTCAGCCATCCCTTATTTTTCACGACAAATGCCAAAACTAACGCAAAACCAAACAACGGAATATAGCACGAAGTAGAATCCCAATTGCCGACATAAATCGCACTGTGAGAATTCATCGTGTCCCCAGGCAAAATTATTCCCTTCAAAATGAATAACAGATGCCTAGTATCGTATAAAAGATTTTGAAGATACAATGCCGTCTCGCTGCGAGAGTTGCCCATAATGTACATAACGCTTGGAACAAATAGGATTGAGCCCATTCCAACGCCAAGGATCCCACATAATACGCTCTTAAAAATTCTGACCGCAAATTCTCTGATAGAGGAACGGTTCCAAAATCTCAACAAGAAATATATTATCAAGAAAATCACTTCTTGAATGAAGAAGAAGTAATTGATTACACAATTTAAAAAGATGGCAAAAATAAACAACGGGCTATATTTGCTATCTTTCATGGTCAATTCCAATCCGATCAGCATCAACGGGAAAAATGCAACAACATCATGAAAATGGAAAAACATCAGATTGGTAGTCTGAAAGCCTGAAAAAGCATACAACAAACTACCGATTACCGCATATTTAGAATCTTTCACAAAAAGTCTGATGTAATAATATGCAGTTACGCTAGCTATAACGTATTTCAAAATATACAAATAGCCGGCCAAATATGGAAAACTTATCTTTGAAAAGAGAACACTGATCCAAAAAAACGGACTTCCCAAATTAAAGAAACTAAAGCCGTTAATTAAAGATGCACCCAAATCAAGATTCCATACCCATTGTCCAAAAGGTTTAGCTGCCAAGGCATTTCTGACTGCCGTAGCAAACGGCAACTGTTGCGCATTAAAATCAGCAAATATCGTAAATGAACCGTTGCCTTTAATTATGGCAGTCCCAAAAATTGCAGCTGCCATTACTAAAGAACACAATATGCATACCACTAAGTTTTTATCGTGTTTTTCCTTAATCAAAATATTTCCCTCGCTTTAAAGCATTTGCAGACGGCTATCCAGATTCCCCCAAAAATAATGCCGATCAAAGTTGCGACTAGTCCCTTGAAGAATCCCGGAACCCTGTAGTGCATGCTTAAATTATTCTTTCCTTTCCTCAACGGAATAGAATATAAACAATCACCAATCATCTGCGTTTGTACGTCTTTTCCGTTTAGCTTAATCGTCCATCCTTTGTCACACGGGACCGATAAATAAAGACTTTCTCCCTTTTCTTTGGCAGTCGTCCTGATTTTAACGTCGCCATTTTTTATTTTCATAAATTTAAGTTCCCGCGCTTTTAGTTTGGATGTAATTTTGGCAAATTCTTTTAAATCCAATGCATAAAATGCAATTCCGTCTCTTTTTATGTCATAGGACGTTTTAGCTGCCAAAGAGACGTTTGCCGTTTCTTTATTGCCATTAGTCGGCATATGGAATACTACCGGGGACAGCCATGATGAATATGGAATTTTATATTTATCATCAACGTTTAGTTCCGCATTCACCCATGTGTTCCAAGGAATCATTCCATAAACGGCGTACTTGCCGTTTTTCGGCAAAGAAACCTTGTAAATCATCGGTTTCTTTTGTTTGATATCCCCCTCTTGAACCAATGAAAAATTCAAGGGTTGATAAACGGAAACCCTTTTGCCGATAAGTTTGCTATATAAGCTGTTTTGATATTCAAAATGATTGGCTAAGTTATATGCAACGTTATTATCTTTATATTGTATAGCCATAGGAAGGGCATATGGGTTCAAATACGTTTTACGCCCATTGTACTCACCAATGCCTTTCACTCTCTTCAACCCATTGATCGGATATGAGGACAGCACGTATTTTGTTCCCAAAAATGAATCTATACCCAACATGGAGGTATTGACGACGCAAAAATTCGGTCCCATGATATTATATCCTGCTTTATCCAAAAAGCCCCTCTGCATATCATTCGGCGAAGACGTGTATCCTGCCAACGACCAATAATTATGTGCAAATGCTTCATCATAATTTGCATTAATTCCAGCGTAAGTCTGCGTTATTCGATAAACTCCTCTGTCTCTGCTTTGAATCATGCTGATTTGCTTGCTGGCTTCTTTAGTCTCTTTGCTTTTTAAATAACTGTCATGTTCCGCATATTTATCCATCAGCAAAACAGAATTATACACTGTATCACCTATGCATAAAAAAGCCATCAGTAAGATTGATGATTGATAAAACCTGATATTTATATTTTTTGATTTAATGAATATAACCAAACCAAATGCGAACCCTGTCACAAGAAACATCAGTGCGGTTGCATAAACTTCCCTAATCGGCTGAGCATGCCTTGCATGGTTTAACAAAACAATCATCACGCTCAATAAAATAGCACTGACAGACGTAGGCACCATCCCATATTCACTGCCCAAGAAATATTCACCCGCAATGTATATCAATACAAAAATAGCTAGATATGAATAACGATACCAATAACCATTAACATCCTGAAACATGGAAAATGCCGATATCAACGGTTTCCAATACATGCTCAAAATGGCAAATAAAAGCAATAGTCCACATTTGACCTTTTCGCTTACTTTAATTTTCTTATTTAGGAAAAAGGCAAACACACCAATCACAACGATGCATCCACAAAACAGAGCTACGCTGTTTTCGGCACTTGTTGCACCATAAACGTAATTTTGAAGAACCGTTTTTATATCACCGGTTATCGTATTATCAAAAAGCTTGTCCCACTTCAAATCACCGCGAGAACTCCCCTGTAATGCCTTAACGGTCGGAATGAACAAAAATGCGCTCAGCATGATTCCAAGAACCATTGCAAAAACATAGCTTAATCCATTTTTCAGTAAATTTACAAGCTGATCTTTAGCTGCATCTTTTTTCTGATAATTTCTGGCATAGTCAAAAATAAACCAAAATCCGGAAAAGATACAGTTAATGCCTGCACTATACCAGTTGGCGATTATCATATAGCCTACCACAATAGCCAGCTTCCAGCCTTTTGATTCACCAATGACGATTTTGTGAATGAACAACAACATCAATGGCAGCACGTAAACACCGTCAAGCCACATAATGTTGCTGCTTTGAGCAATATTATATTGACAAAGTGCATAGCTGACGGATAAAACGATTGTCATTGCATACTTCAAATTGCTATTAATCTTTTCTTTGAATGTTTCCGACAAAAAATAACTGCATGAAAGCGCAGCAAGCACCAGCTTAATGACAACCGCAATATCAAAGAAAGTACGCAAATTATCTTTGCTGAAAAAAATTACTAATAAATTAATGGGAGAAGAGAGGTAATAGCTAAAGATGGCAAAGCTGCTTCCCCCCAACACATTGGAAAAAGTGTATGAAAAATTATTTTTGCCTAAAATAACGTCTTTTAAATATGCATACAGATCAATGTATTGGATATGCGCATCCATTGATGCCAGTGACTTATCGTTTCCAAACGGAATGAGGCCTTGAATATACATGATCATCAACAAAAGAGACAACGTGCATAGACTGGATATAACCACTATCGATGCCTTTTTTCTCTTGCTCATCCTATTTTCCCCCTATGATAAAAACTGTTAATCAACAACAAATTATATCACATAAAATCCCCCTTAATACAATCAATATATTAATTATAAATCACATATCACCGTATCTAATGTATAATATAACCTAGTAAGCCCTTGTTTTCCGCATAGGCAACTACCCATGGAGGATTCTCAAATGAAGACATTATCAATTATTGTCCCGTGCTATTACGAAGAAGAAAGCCTTCCTCTGTTCTATAAAGCAACAGAAGAAGTTAATCAACAACTTGAAAATATCAAATTTGAATATTGGTTCATCAATGACGGATCAACCGACGGAACCTTGGCAGAAATGCGCAAATTAAACGAACTTGATCCCGAAAACGTCCATTACGTTTCCTTTTCGAGAAACTTTGGCAAAGAGGCCGCACTTTACTGTGGCCTGCAGCAAGCTACGGGCGATTATGTCACGGTAATGGATGCTGATTTGCAAGATCCGCCGGAAATGCTTCCTGAAATGATCAAGATTCTCGAAAACGAAGATTATGATTGCGTGGGAACACGCAGAACGACCCGTGCCGGTGAACCACCGATCAGATCTTTTTTTGCCAGAATGTTTTACAAAATCATCAATAAGATTTCCGATACCGAAATCGTCGATGGAGCCCGTGATTTCCGCGTCATGACGCGACAAATGGTTGATGCGATTCTCGAAATGAGCGAATACAATCGCTTTTCAAAAGGCATCTTCAGCTGGGTCGGTTTCAATACCAAATATCTTGAATATAAAAATCATGAACGCGTTGCCGGAAAAACAAGCTGGAACTTTTGGAGCTTATTCAAATATTCAATCGACGGAATCGTCAACTTTTCGCGTTTCCCGCTTGATATTGCATCATTTATCGGCTTCATTTCGGCCTTGATTTCTGGATGTGCCATCCTCTTCATCGTTATCCGCTACATGATTCATGGCGATCCGACAAGTGGTTGGGCTTCCATGGTCTGCATCATGCTGTTTATCGGCGGAATCCAGCTCTTTTGTTTAGGAATCGTCGGCAAGTACATCGGAAAAATCTTCACTGAGGTCAAGCACCGACCTATTTATATCGTAAAAGAAAAGAAATAACAGGTAATCTTAATGAATAAACTAAAAAACTTTTTTGACGTGACCATGATCAAGTTCATTTTGGTCGGGATCGTAAATACCGTAGTCGGCATGGGCACCATGTTCATCTGCTACAACTTCTTCCATCTCAGTTACTGGATCTCTTCTGCTTCCAACTACGTAGTCGGAAGCATCGTCAGCTACTTTTTAAACAAGTACTTTACTTTCCAAAACAAGTCCAAGAGCATGAAGACCGTCATCAAATTCGTCATCAACATTACGGTCTGCTATCTTGTCGCGTACGGCGTTGCAAAACCGTTGGCCATTTGGGCGTTCAGTTCATTTGACAAAGGCATCCAAGACAATATCGCAATGCTTGCAGGTTCAGTATTCTTCGTCGGTTTGAACTACATTGGACAACGTTTCTGGGCATTTAAAGAAGAATAATTTCCAAATTGGAATGCATTTTTCAAATTTGGAATAAAATATTGCAATATTGGAACACACTCCCTCTTTGCGGTATAATATACACATAGAAAACGATTTTAAGGGGGAACATTTCGAATGGCTAAAATCAAGATTGTCACCGACTCCTCAGCTCAGTTGACACCAGAAGAAATTGAAGAATACGATATCCACGTTATTCCATTGTCAGTCGAGATCAACGGGGAAAACCACGTTGACGGCGAAACGATCACAAGACAGGAACTCGTCGACGAACTGCGCAAGGGCAACATTCCAAAGACTAGTCAACCGCCAATGGGACGTTTTTTGGAAACATTTGAACAACTTGGGGCTGATGGCAGCGAGATTCTGGCAATCATGATGTCTGACGTTTTGAGCGGTACATACCAAACCGCATGTTCTGCCGCTGAAATGGTAAAATGCAGCGTTACCGTCATCAACAGCAAAGAAACTGATCGTGCGCTTTCTTTCCAGGTCTTAGCAGCCGCAAAAGATGCTAAGGAAGGAAAAAGCATCGAAGAAATCAAAGCACACTGTTTGAATATCCATAAGCGCACGACGACGGACGTTTTAGTCGACAACATGGACTGTTTGGTTGCCGGCGGTCGCGTCAGCAAATTGGCAGGTGCTTTGACCAAATTGATCAACCTGAAAATCATCGTTCGTCTGCGCGAAAACAGTCTTGACGTTGTCTACAAGGGACGCAGTCGCAAAGCATTCTTGAAATATTGCCAAGAATTGAGCAAGTTCCATCAAGACAACCACATTCAGGAACTGTCGCTTTCAAACGTCGGAACCGATGAAGACTTCCTTGAACGAATCAAAGAAGCCATGTTGCCGGAAGGAAGCAAGGATGCTGCATATATTGCGCGTTTGACAAGTCCGATCATCATGACGCATACCGGTTTGAATGCCGTTGGCGTAATCACGTTGACAGAAAAAGAAGAACCTGAAGAAAACAGATAATAAAAATGAGTCCTTACTGAACTTTATGACACAGTAAGGACTCATTTTATTCTGTTCAATTTTTATAAGCTTCATTAATCCTTTCAATCAAATCACTGGAATGCTTGAAATCAAATTTCCTCGCAAAAAAGAAGTTGCCGCTTTTTATCTCGTTCAAATCCTTTTCGTCCAGGACGGCTGGATAGCTTCCGTATTGTTCAACCCATTTTATATAACGATAGTTTTCGTTCGTACATCTTTTCAAATAGTCCTCGTTATTGCATAATATCGTCTGAACCCAGAATTCATCCGAAAAACACCCTGTTTGAAGCATCTTGACAAAGTTGGGGTGCTTATCCATATATTCCACACAGTATTGTGCAGCATCCCTCGGGAGATCCATCCAATTGGCACCGGTATAAATATCAAAATCTATTCCCAGCTTCTTGAACTTATTAACTCTAAGCAACAATTGAACAAATATCAAAAAACGATGATAAAATTTGCCAAAAACGGTTCTTCTCTTAACGGTATCATAGTTAAAATAGAACTTTTGCCACCAAATCAGCCGTTCATGTGACTTAATTCTGTCTTCAGCCTTGATATAACGCATATAGATTCTATCGTTATTTTCAAAAACTTCATATAACTCATCAATATTTTTTACTGGCCAGTCTTGACCGGAAATAACATGCACATACGATATATCCGGATTCTTCAAAGCAAGTTTCATCAAACGATATGCAGCCTCGCCTATGCTCCAACTGCCCCAGTTTACATCAACTTCAGAGATATGTTTAATTCCGTTATCATCCATAAACGACTTCTCTTTTTCACTGACAGGACATTTGGTATCAAAATGAATATAGACTTCAAACCTTCTGTTCAATTTAGATGCCAACTGCAACACTTGATCAACATTCTTGTGTGCCAAAATGAGCATTGCTTGCATACTCTATTCCTCTTCTCGATTAAACTAGTGTATCAATTGCCTGATTGCTTTCTTGATATAGTATCCGGAACGCATCTTTTCAGCAATTACTTGCGTATTACTCTTTATCTCATTATACTGTTCGCTGCTGAGTTCGTCTAAAATCGAATCAACGTCTTCCAACGACTCAACGGTTATACCGACTTTATTTTTCTCAACAAAATCAGCCAATGCGGCATCTTTCCAAATAATAACCGGTATTCCTGAACTCAAGTACAATGACACCTTATGCGGGTTGTTGTATCTCATGTATTCCCCAAATACTCCATCGCACTTGTCCACGCTTTTTCCATCCCACACCAATCCGAAACTGTGATTCAAGTGTGCCGGAACCTCTTCAGGAGTATATTGACCTTCATAATTAATGCATTCACCGTAATTATTTTGCGGATTAGGCCCCATTAAAAACAACTGATGCTTTATGTCAAGCCTGTTTAAAAAATCAGCTTTCTTTAGATTGCCGGCAAAGCACAAGGATCCATCATAAGGATACCCGCTTTGTATCTTTTGAGGGTTGTCATAATCGAAAATTTCCAAATTAGCAATAGGAACATTGACACCATTATCTTTAAGCCACTCATTCATTTTATCATTGTGACCGACCAATCCGTCAGAACCGTTCAAAATCCCAACTTCTTCCCTGATAAATTCCTTATTATCTCTAAACAACCTTAATGATTCCAAATCATGAATGACGAAATAAAGTTTGGCATTGGTATATTTTCTTGCATTGTCAATTATGGCTTTAGTAATAACCGTTGAATAGAGCGGGTATTGCAAGACCAAAGCATCCATATCTCGATGCTTCTTGAAAAAGCTCGGCACCGTTATCTTTAACGCAAAATACTTCTGAATCTTGGATTTTAAACTAGAATCGGTTTCAAATTTCAAATACTTGTTAACAAATCCAAGTTCTTCCAAGTACTTAACTACATCTACCTTGGCCTTGGGTGCAGCCGTATTCTTTTCGGTATCTTCTAAAGATATAATATAGTTCTTCATTCAATATTCCTGCCTATTCATCAACTTATTTAACTCATCAGTAGCGTTTTTCAAAAAATATCCCTTTCTCATCAGCTTGGCTATATTTTGTACGTTTGAACACATTTTTTGATAATCATCGACTTTCACTTCAGATAAAGCTCTGTCAATATCCTTCAAACTATCTACGGTTATCCCTAATTTTTCATCTCTTACAATGTCTGCCAATGCCGCCTCTGACCAAATAATGATCGGAAGTCCGCTACTCAGATACAACGATACTTTATGCGGATCATTAATTCTCAAATAACTTCCATAATTACCTGTACATGTATCCATGGAGTTTCCGTCCCAGACCAATCCAAAACTTTGGACTAGTGCACCAGGAAGTTCTTCAGCGGCTAGGACTCCTTTGTATGATACGTTGCTTGGATACTTATCTGCGGCATTGGGTCCGTAAACATCAATCGGAGTTTCCAAATCCCATTTTTTCAAAAACGTTGATTTGCCCAAATTTCCCGCAAATACGATGCTTTTCTTGTACTCTCTCGAATCAGTCAATTGCTTAGGGTTATTATAATCCCATATTTTCATGTCAGTTATTGGTGCCTTGATTCCTTTTTCAATCAACCAGTCTGTCATCTTATGATTGAGCGAAACTATCCCATCCGCTTCTTTTAAAAACGACATCTCCGTTTGCTCACTCTCAGGATGGTCATTGCCATCGTTCCATATCCTCAGGGTTTCTATATCATGTATGATATACGCCAGCTCAGCACCAGAAAAATGCTTGATAAAAAATATTATCATCTTCATTTGAAAAGGTATGCCTGTAGGAAATTGAACATAAATTACACCTTTGCGTATTCTTAAGCACACCAATGGCAAAACAAAAATTACATATAACATTTTAAGATACTTATTATGCGGAGTATCTATGATGTTGTACCCTTGATTTCTCAAAAAGAATTCAACATCATCTTTTGCCTTTGTTCCACCAGTATTTTTGGCACTGTCATGCCAGCTTATAAGATATTTATTATTCATTTTCATCTCACTAATTTCTGCAGTATTAATCTCAAAAACAATTTTACCATAATATTATCTGCTATGATAATATTCGCATTTCCAAAACAAAAAGGCGGGCGTATTCAATTAATGCCCAACCTTTAATATCAACCAAATTATGTAATGTTCCCCGCTATTTTCTAGCCTTTCTTATGTTCTTCAGTATCCTCAAATATAGAATAATGATAGTCTGGATCCTTTATGATAACCCTTGGCTTTTGCAATACCACCGTCGCATTGTCGGGCACATCCTCAAAAACCACACAATTAGCACCAATTCTAACGTTATTTCCTATTTTGATGCCACCAAAAATTTTAGCGCCGGGTCCTATATAAACATCGTCACCTATCGTTGGGACACCACCTTTCGATCGTCCGATGGTAACCTGATGAGAAATCTGTACATTTTTGCCAATTTTCGCTTCACCAGCAATTACGATGCCTTTTATACCATGCCCTAAGATAGGATGACCTTTAAAATTGTTCTCTCTAGCAGCCGTTAATATATTAATATCAGCTCCATTTTTGGCATCCATCCTGCGCAAATAAAAAAGATAATACATCTTTAATATTTTGGGTGTCTTCTTTTCAAATATCTTATCTCTTCGATTCCAGTACTTATCATAATTAAAGCCTTTGATAGCCGGCAACAAATAATCCCTGATACTCATTTTACGCCTCTCTTGATATAACTGCACAATAATAAATTTATTATATGAACAACTAAATTTAATTCAAATTAGTTTTCAGCACAGATAGTATCATAAATAAAAACAATTTTTTTGTCAATCTCAACCGAACAATCCGCAACCCTGTAAAATTTAAATCCTCGCCCAATAAGGCGAGGACCCAATTTTCCCTCAGTTCAAAGTCTTCTCCTTCTAACCACTATCGCAACTCCCATAATCACGCAGATCACAACAATAACCCCGATTATTTCAAATCCCAAATAATCATCAGGCAACGTCTTGATCAGCGACACTTTCTTGCCATCGAAGACGTTTGTCACGTTGATTTTAGCATCCAGGCCACGCAGGAAAAGATCCTTCGACATGCTGTCCATCAAACCGCCATTGCCTTTGCAACCGTTGGTGAGCCCGAAATCATATTTTCCGTCACCTGCCGAATCGCTATAAGGAATCGAATCCCCGTCAGAAGACCAAACATCAGGCGAATAACCGTCCCTTTCGCATTTCTGATATGCCCAGTACCCGGTCCCAATCGGAAGAACGACCCGCAAGACATCCCCGTGCTTTAACGACACTTGTTTTTGATCCCCATAAGCCACCCTGATCTTTCGTTTTTCCTTTGAATCCCTGTTTTCGATTATCGCTTCGGCAATGCCGTTTCCGTCATAAGTTTTTGCTTTGCTCAGCTTAAGCACGATCGGGAACTCTTTTTGCTTGTCTGCCAAATCTCCCTGAACGTTCATGAAAATTGACAACTCGCCTTTCTTCCTGATAACGTCAGTGAATTCGATCTTATCTCGCTTTTTACCGTCCGATTCAGCCGTAAAGCACTTAATTTTGAGTTTTCCATTTCCATCGCTTGAAACCTGGACCCGAAGCCTGTATTTTGCAGAGGACTGCTCCATCCCCGAAACATTGTTTTTCTTCTCGCTCAACACATAAGAGTATTCGCCCGCACGCGTGAAGGTTCCGAAAGAAAGCTGCGTGCTTCCTTTTAAATTTTGGGAAGAATCATAATCGACACGAACCTTGCCGATTGAAACGTCAGGGGCATCCGGGGTTTCTTTTTTAACCTCAAACTCAACCAAATGCTGCGGAACAAACGCACGCATCCCTCTTGCAGCACGCAGGACATGGTGCACCGTATATTTGCCGTCTTTTCCCTCGACCGCCGGAAAATCGTTTTCGCTTGAAAATGCAGAGCTTTCAAACACAAACACAAACACAAACACCGCCACGGCGTGCAACAGTTCCTTGAATCGTTCCTTGGTCATAAAAAACGTTCTCCTTTCAAAAACTGACTACAGCATCATTTTAACAAGCCAAGCAATCCGCGCGTCTCTAAATAAATATAAAAATATTTTTATTTTGATAACGATAAAAAGATCCGGAACCGCAGAACGATTCCGGATCTTTTGAAAATTATTTTAAAACTTGAACGTGTCCTTGAATCCGAGCCACTTCTGATCTTTCTCGGACAGAGTGATCTTCGTGCCGTCTTCAAGCATGTAGCCTTCAGCGGACGGAGTGCCTTTGTACTCACCGACAAGTTCCGGCCACTCTATCCCGATTTCGGGATCGTTCCAGGCCATGCCGCCTTCATCGTTTGGATGCCAGAAGTCGTTGACCTTGTAACAGAATTCCGCTTCATCGCTCAAAACGAGGAAACCATGCGCAAAGCCTTCGGGAATCAGGAACTGCTTCTTGTTTTCGGCTGAAAGCGTCACGCCGTACCACTTGCCGTACGTCTTCGAATCCTGACGAAGATCGACGACCGCATCAAACACCGTTCCGCGAACGGCTCGCACGAGCTTGCATTGCGGGAAGTGCTTTTGGAAATGCAGTCCTCTCAGCACGCCTTTGGTCGACATCGACTGGTTGTCCTGCACGAACTTCACGTCGATGCCTGCTTCCTTCATGTCGTTTTCATTGTACGTTTCCATAAAGTATCCGCGATCGTCACCATGGACTGCCGGCGTGATGACGCAAAGGCCTTCGATTCCGCCGACGTTTTTTTCAACATTGATTTGTCCCATTTGAATTACCTCTTTAGTATTCGATTTCCTTTAAATACCGCGACAGCGCGTCCTGCCAAGTCGGCAGCAGTTCAAAGCCGTTTTCTTTGAGCTTGCTCTTGTCCAAGCGGCTGTTGAACGGACGCGCTGCTTTTGAAAGGCCGTACTCTTCGGTCGTCACGGGGATGACCTTCGTCTTATAGCCGGCCTGCTTGAAGATTTCGCACGCAAAATCATACCATGAAATATAGCCGCCCTCGTTCGTTGCGTGATAATAGCCGTACTTGTCCGTTTCAATCATGTCGACCAAAAGGCGCGCAAGATCATATGTGTAGGTCGGAGTTCCGATCTGATCGGACACGACCTTCAGCGTATCGTGCGTCTTGCCAACGTTAAGCATCGTCTTGATGAAGTTCTTGCCGTTGACGCCGAAGACCCAGGCAATGCGCACGATGAAGTACTTGTCCAGATTCTGGCTTACCGCAAGCTCGCCTTCGAGCTTGGTCTGACCGTAGACGTTCAGCGGCTTGTAGTCCTTACAGTCAGGTTCCCATGGCTTCGTGCCCTGTCCGTCGAAGACGTAGTCCGTTGAGATGTAGACCATCTTGCAGTCAAGCTTCTTGCAGACCAAAGCGATGTTTTCGGTTCCCTTTGCGTTGACCTGGCGCACGAGCTCGACCTTGTCGTCATCTTCTGCCATGTCGACGGCCGTCCATGCGGCACAGTGAACCACGACGTCAGGATTCAGATCCGTGATCGTCTTTTCGACGGTCTCCTTGTCCGTAATGTCCATCGAAACATAGGGAGCGCTCGTGACGAACGTTCCGTCGGAAGCTCCGGCATATTCAGGCGCAATATCTGAACCGATGCCCTCGTATCCGCGTTTATTGAGTTCGTTCATTACGTCGTGTCCGAGCTGTCCGGACACGCCCGTTACAAAAATTTTCATGCCTTTCCCTCACAAACAAATCAGCGATTTTCGTACATTTTCTTATAATAGTTCTGGTATTCGCCGGAAACGATGTCTTCCCACCAGTCCTTGTTGTCAAGGTACCATTGGATCGTCTTCTTGATGCCGTCCGCAAACATCGTTTCAGGTTCCCATCCGAGCTCGTCATGAATCTTCGTCGGGTCGATCGCATAGCGACGGTCGTGCCCCTTGCGATCGGCAACGTGCGTGATCAGACTTTCAGGCTTGCCGAGCTGTTCGCAGATGATCTTGACGATGTCGATGTTTCTCATTTCGTTATGACCGCCGACGTTGTACACCTCTCCGACGCATCCTTTGTGAATGATCAGATCGATCGCGCGACAGTGATCTTCAACGTAAAGCCAGTCGCGAACGTTGAGTCCTTCGCCGTAAACCGGAAGCGGCTTGTCGTTCAAGGCGTTGATGATCATCAACGGAATCAGTTTTTCAGGAAAATGATACGGACCGTAGTTGTTTGAGCAGCGCGAAATCGTCACGGGCAGGCCATATGTACGATGGTATGCCAAAACCAACAGATCGGCCGAGGCTTTGGAGCTGCTGTAAGGAGAGCTCGTATGAATCGGAGTTTCTTCCGTAAAGAACAGGTCGGGACGATCAAGCGGCAAGTCGCCGTAGACTTCGTCCGTGCTTACCTGATGGTAGCGCTTGATGCCGTATTTGCGGCAGGCATCCATCAAAACCGACGTCCCCATGATGTTCGTTTCAAGGAAAAGCTGCGGATTTTCGATCGAACGATCGACGTGTGATTCGGCCGCAAAGTTGACAACCATGTCGGGATGTTCTTCTTCAAACAGTTTGTAAATTGCTTCACGATCGCAGATGTCAATCTTGCAGAAACGGAAGTTGGGATTGTCCATCACCGACTTGAGCGTCGACAGGTTGCCCGCATACGTGAGCTTGTCAACGCAGATGATGCGATAATCCGGATGTGCCTTAAGCATATGGAACACGAAGTTGCTGCCGATGAACCCCGCGCCGCCTGTAACAATAATGTTCATTTCAATAAAACCTCTCTGTAATTTTCTAATCTTCAGCTGCCAGACGCAACAAATACTGACCGTAGTCGTTCTTCTTCAGCGGCTGCGCCAGCTCAATGAGCTTTTCCCTTGAAATCCAGTGCATCCGGTACGCAATTTCCTCAAGGCAGGCCACCTTCAGGTTCTGACGCTTTTGAATGGTCGAGATGAAGCCTGCCGCTTCAAGCATCGAATCATGAGTCCCGGTATCGAGCCATGCGTACCCGCGGCCCATGAGCTTGACGTCAAGCTTGCCGCGTCTTAAGTACTCCTTGTTGACGTCCGTGATTTCAAGTTCGCCGCGATCGGACGGCTTCAGATTTTCCGCGATTTCGACAACGTCATTGTCATAGAAGTAAAGGCCGGTGACGGCATAGTTGCTCTTCGGATGTTCCGGCTTTTCTTCAATCGACAAGGCATGCATGTTTTCGTCGAATTCGACCACGCCGAATCTTTCCGGATCGTTGACGTGATACCCGAAGACGGTTGCGCCGTCCTCTTTTTGGGCTGCTTCCTGGAGCTGCTTTGAAAGGCCGCTTCCGTAGTAGATGTTGTCGCCCAAAATCAGGCAGACAGAATCAGACCCGATAAACTCTTTCCCTAAAATAAACGCTTCAGCCAAACCGTTCGGATGTTCCTGAACCTTATAGGAAAGATTGATTCCAAAATCGGAACCGTCTCCCAAAAGGCTCTCAAACAACGGAGTATACTCCGGCGTCGAAATCACCAAAATGTCTCTGATTCCGGCCAGCATGAGCGTTGACAGCGGATAATAAATCATCGGCTTGTCGTAAACCGGAATCAGCTGTTTTGAAATTCCTTTGGTGATCGGATACAGGCGCGTACCTGATCCGCCCGCAAGAATTATTCCCTTCATAACTACGTTCCTCTTCTTTCATTAATCAGATAATTTCATTATCCCACAACTAGCATACCGATAACAACCATATGCTAACAATGATTATAATACATTTTTGCTTGTATGACATTTTAAGTTAATGATTGAACACGAATAGACCGATTCGCATTTTCTGATTGCACAACCCAGCCAAAATAATCCACGCATATTTCGCGCAAATGCATCACCCGCTCCAAAAACACAAAAAAGGACCAGACTTTTATCCGATCCTTTCTTCGGGACGACCAACCGAAAACCACCCTTATTTCCGATTGATCATCTCGGACACACTTGATTGCCAACAGCTAAAACATCAACCAACAACCATAAACAGCAACCCACCAACCAAACAGACAATGAATGCAAGCAAGACGGCAAAAGCGAACTCAAGACACAAAATTCTGAGCATTTCCATGAAAACACCATTTTTCTTGCCGCTCGGCATCATCCCGCACCTCCATTCGTCAAAACAACCATCAAAATTTTTAGGAGTATAACAACAAACACGCTGGCATTACCGAAATAACGAAGAAACGGGATAATCCTTGCAAAAGCTCAAGTTCGCACCGTCTTCAAGCATCCACGAACGTTTGCAAGACACGTCTTCAAACCCACCCGCCCAAACCAAAACTTATCTTTCAAACATCTTGCGCAAAGCGCTGAAAGTCACGTCGTTTGAAGTATCGTCAACGTTTTTCAGACAGCATTCGTAATTTCTTAACAAGCGCCTGTAGTATCCAACCATCTCCGTTTCAGAAAGCAGATTCCTGTTTCCCGCCTCGTCCGTTTTATAAGATACGGTCGGAAACATGTCCAAGCGATTGACGATGCTGTTGCATGCCTCATAGTGTCTGCGTTCAAATTCCCTGCTGAAACCGCCGAATACGATCCAGGAAGGATTCAGATTTTCCTTTTGAATCTCGGAAAGGTTTCCGTAGCGCCACCCGACATCGTTGTACATCGATAAGACGTCAATGATAAATCCACTGACCGACTCCGAAACAGAATCAGACAGACCATAAACGTCATCGTACATGCCTTCAAGACCGCTGTCCAAAACGCCAAGCGCGCTTTCGATACCTGAATCGTCATAATAATCGCACTTTGCATCAGGGCATATTTTCTTGAACGCCTGAATCAGCGTCAACTGGTTCATCAAAATAACCCGTTGGTACTTGGACAGCACGTCTTCCCTGGAATTCCAATAATCGGTAAGGCGCAACGCAACGTCAAGCGGCATCTTGCGCCAGGACTTGAGGCCCCGTCTGTACTCATCCAAAAGTACGGAACTGATGCCGGTTTTCAAGCCAACCGTTTCCAGCGAAACATCCGACTCAAACAAATCCTGCAAACTTATTTCAATCTTATTCATCAACCATCTCCATCTTTGATTTATCTTTGCATACGAAACGTTTTGGATCAATCTTGCCAATCAAAAGAGACCTGCCGTTTGTTGTTCTCCCTTTGCAAGTCGACAAAGTAACGAAACGATCATTTTCGCCAATCTTTATTTTTCTGAAACGCCTGGCATGTCCTTTAACGTATCTCAAATACTCATCATTTCGTTCGATCCACGGTCCGTACAAAACCGAATCATAGGCATCACCTTCAACGAAAGCAAAAAACGAAATCTTGTGCCAGCTTTTTTCATAGTACAGCCAGCCTGTCTTGTGTTTTTTAAAGTAGCCCTTTTTTCTGAATTTATCCAAACCGCCGAACATCCTGTTCTTATCCATGTGATGTCCATGGATGATATTGTTTTTGTCCGAAAAATCAGTCTTGTTGCGGCAATCCAAGAAAATTCCGCCGACAAGCGAAAACTTCCCTTTGACATCGGTATTGACGTACTTCAGATTATCGGAACATTTGAGAACGGGATAAGAAATATTCGTTCCTTCGACTTCCAGCCACCCAAAGACATCGGGATTCAGTTTTTTCAGCTTATCAAACGAAACCATCTTCTTTTTGGCTTTTATCCCCGGACTCTGGTAAGTCGCAAAATCGGAATCCGCACGCTGATAGATCTCATGCGAATCATAAATCTTGTAGCATCCGCAGGCAAACAACAGCAAGAGACACAACGCAACGACTGCGTTCACTGAAAAATTCAGTGCTTTGACCAAAATGATCAAACAGGATTTTTTCAACGGTCAGACGTCTTCTTTTTGTAAACGACTGCGCCAGCTCCAAGAGCCACGAGCGAACCAAGGGCAATGGCAACCATCATGACGCCTGATTTTTCATCGAGGAAAAGACCGGTAAGCGGAACGTCGTTGGTTGCGACGTCGGTAACAGTCATGCCTACATTACTACTTGCCACCAAAACTTTATTTGGTGATGCTCCATCATCACTATCATCGAGTAAAGAAAAAACATACTTACCATCTTTACCAATTCGTTCACCGTGACGCCCACCGACAAAATCTGTGTAAGCCGAACGCTTAAGAACATATCCATCCTTTTCACATTTCCTCTGAACATACATATGTGCCCCTACTGGGCAATAAAGTGCGATTCTTTCATCTGCTTTCATACTAAACTCATGGCCTTTACCATAAGGAACTTTTTCACTATTCATTCCTTTTCTTAAAACCGCACCCTCAGCATACTTTCCTCCAACAAAAGCCGGTTTTTCAATCATCACCACATATTTAAAGTCTTTTGTTTTATCAGCTAAGTCTCCAGAAACTTCTTGCCTTATAGAAAGAGAGGCTTCTGGGAAAACATTGTTCACAAAAGAAAGCTCTGATCTCTTAAGACCGGATTCCTCAGCCGTAACCCCCTTTATTACAGGACCATTACCTTCGTCAACGACAAAAACTCTCACTACGTACTCTGTAGATGGAGCCGTTGCCTTTGTACCGGCATGGAGGGAACCCTCTTTAAGCTTGTAGGCATATATCCCAGTATGCTCGAACTTTTCAAAAGAAATACGCGTTGAAAAGTTAGCAGTCCACATCTTTTTAACACTATCAAATTTTGCGCCACCTTTTTCCATACTCTCTGCATCAGGAATATTGATGCTTTCAACGCTGGCCTTCGGATTTTTTTCATCCATACTTGTTATCTCGAGAGGTACCTTCCCAAAATAATGCGTTATCCAATTCGATCCCTCCGGCGCCTGCACAATACAGCTAATATCATACTTTCCATCATCACCCTTAATCACCGGCACCTCATCCGCCAATGCCGTCTTCCCAAACGCAAACACGGACATGATTCCGCCCAACACCAACAATGACTTCAAACATTTTTTGCCTATCATAATTCATACACTCGCTTTCTTTAATTTAAAAACCTCTTACTCTGAACACGGAAACAACCGTTCCTTTAATGTCCCTTTCATTTACCACTCCATAAATTCTGCTGTCCACGGAATTTTGACGCTCGTCCGCCAAAACGAAGACGTTGCCACGCTTGACCCTGACCGGAAAACTGATTCCTTTCTTTGAAGGAAACGTCTTTTCATATATCTTGCTTTCAGACTGAAGGTGTCCGTTTATCTTAAGACCTTCACCGTCAATTTCGACTTTGTCACGTGCCACGGCAACGATTCTCCTAACCTGAAGTCCTTTAGGTGTTTTCACGACAACGACGTCTGATGCTCGATACTCTCGGTCAAGTCTGTTAAAAAGCACCAAATCCCCGCCTTGAAACGAAGGACTCATGGAATCATCCGGACAACGCAGCATTCCGAAAACAAACACCGACACGAACAGAAATGCAATCGTGAAAACAATCGCCTTGACCAAAACGAATATCATTCCTCCTCTCAAACTTCCTGATTGATCATGACTTCCCTTCTCCATTCTTCACTTCCTTCCAAAATTTGCTGATCAAGAACCTTTCACTGCTAAAATTTCAGCGAAAACAATTCCTTGTATCAAAACTTTATCATCTGCACCAAAACTTTCGGTTTCAAAAAAACAGGTGATTTTTTCTGCAATTTGGGAAGAGGGGCATTTATCGCAGCGTTATTCTATGTTGTCGTTGGATTTATTCAAAATAAGCGCTTAACTATGGCTCTGTTGCACCGATATTCTCAAACGAAAGGAGACGTTTTCCATGCTCAGAGATTTTCTTGAAACAAATATTCAAAACAAACTAAACATTTTCTTCATGCTTTCAGCGCATGAATCGGTCAGCGCCAGGGAAGTTTCCGAAACGCTGAACATCAGTCCTTCCAACGTATTGTTCCTTTTGGATGAGCTGAAGTCTGATTTAAGCGAAAATGCAGTGATCAAAAAGGTGAATACGAAATATTCAATCGATTCAAACAAAAATGAACTTGTCGATTCGATGTATGCGATCTATCGCACTTCACGCGTTTTGGAATGTCTGAAATTCATGATCGCAAACGATTCTCAAAAAACTTTTTCCTATTTTATCGATGAAAGCTATCTGACCAAATCAACCGCCTATCGCGTCCGCGAAACGTGTCTGTCATACCTTGACAGCATCGGACTTGGCGTCAAAAACAACCGAATCGTCGGTGACGAATACAGAATTCGCTTCTTGATCGCGCTGCTTTATTATGAATACGGCATCGACTGTTTGGGAATCGATGCAAGCTCAATCAAACTTGCACGAGACTTCGTCATTAAAACGAACAAAGCCATCACCCCTGAATTTCTCAGTCAGACCGTGCATGAATACGGATATTTCGAATGCCTGCTGATTCTTTCGTGGAAACGCCGCAAATATCCCGTGACCTTGCCTCCGTCAGACGAGTTCGCCGTTTTAAAAGAAATCTTCGTCTATGATGAAATGAAACACGCTCTAAAAGAAACGATCGAGCCTGCCTTAAACGTCTGTTTCAGCGAAGAAGACTACGATTACATATATCTTGTCTACTGCTGCACCAACAGCTGCGTCTTCGCGGATCGGTGGACTCAAGAAAAAATCACGGACGTCCACAAGCTGATTTTCGATCAAAAACACTTCAATGAGCTGCTCTTTAACTTTGAACAAAAACTCGGCAAAGACCTCGTTGAAATTCCTGCCTTCAGATCCGCACTCGTCGGTTTCTTCAAAAAATGCCTCTTAGGACTGCAATGCCTGATTCCGGACGAGCACCTGTACCTTGACTGCAAGTTTGACGACCAGACCCTTAAAATTGCGGGCGTCGTCAGCCAAATCTTCAACGAATGGACCAACGACCTGATTGACTCAAGATACCCTCTTGACGAAACGCACCTTTTCTATCTGTCGATTCAGCTCAAATCAATCATGAGGCAAATGCTTCCGCCGGTCGAAATCATCATTGTTTCAGACATTGTTTCCGAACTGTCCGACATGTCATTGTTTTTGAACAGAAAGTTTTCGCCGGATCTCATCACGATTACGCCCTACCTGTTAAATGCACAGTCTCCGGCAACGCTGCTGCATAAAGAAAACTGCATCATCATCACCAACAAAAAGTTCAAAAATATCCTCTGCTCGCTCGGCTTTGCCGAAAAAAACAAAATCGTTCCGATCACGATCGGAATCAACGACAACGACATCAGAATGATTGGCGAATCCATCATGGAATCCGAGCAAAAGAAGTTTGACGAACTGGTTGCCAAACACTAAAAAAATCCTTCGTGCGTCTTGCATGAAGGATTTTTTGTTATTATAGATAACATTGATGAGATATGTTGAACGGAATATCCCCTTTATGGTAGTATATTCTCATACAGAAAAGTTACATAGGTTATTGTAAGTTATTTTAAATAACAAAAGAGGCTAATTATAAATGAAGAAATTATCACAATCTTTGTTGGCAGACATCGTTTCAACGAAACGCAAAGCCAAAAACATGACGCAGCAAGAATTATCAGACAAAGTCGGCATCAATCGTGCCTTGCTCTCACGTCTTGAACAGCAAGACTTCATGCCGTCCATTCCGCAGCTCGAAAACCTCGCCGAAGTACTCGACTTCGAACCAAGCGACCTCTTCATCAACAGCGAAATCAAAAAAATGAAGTCGCTGTCGCCGCTCAACATTGCCGTTGCGGGAACGGGCTACGTCGGTCTTTCCATCGCCACGCTGCTTGCACAGCACAATCACGTCACAGCCGTTGACATCATCCCTGAAAAAGTCGATCTGATCAACAATCGCAAGTCACCGATCCAAGACGACTACATCGAAAAATACCTGGCTGAAAAAGATCTCGATCTGACCGCCACGCTTGATGGTGCTTCTGCTTACAAAGATGCCGATTTCGTCGTCATCGCTGCTCCGACGAACTATGACAGCAAGCGCAACTACTTCGACACGTCCGCCGTCGAAAGCGTCATCGAACTCGTCATGTCGGTCAATCCGAATGCCATCATGGTCATCAAATCAACGATTCCTGTCGGCTACACCGATTCCGTCCGCAAGAAGTACGGCACTTCAAACATCATCTTCAGTCCCGAATTCTTACGCGAATCAAAGGCTCTTTACGACAACCTCTACCCGAGCCGCATCATCGTCTCAACCGACAAAAACGATGCTCGCTTAGTTGAAGCATCCCACACCTTTGCCGCTTTGCTTCAAGAAGGCGCCTTAAAAGAAGAGATCGAAACCCTCTTCATGGGCTTCACCGAAGCAGAAGCCGTCAAGCTCTTCGCCAACACCTACCTGGCACTGCGCGTTTCATACTTCAACGAGCTCGACACATATGCCGAAATGAAGAACCTCAGTACAAAAGACATCATCAACGGCGTCTGCCTCGATCCGCGCATCGGCTCGCACTACAACAACCCTTCCTTCGGTTACGGCGGTTACTGCCTGCCAAAGGACACGAAGCAGCTGTTGGCAAACTACGCCGACGTGCCTGAAAACCTGATCGAAGCCATCGTCGAATCAAACCGCACGAGAAAAGACTTCATCGCAGATCAGGTCCTCAACATGGCCGGATCATACAGCTCAAATGATTCATGGGATGAAAGCAAGGAAAAGGAAGTCACCATCGGTGTCTATCGTCTGACCATGAAGTCAAATTCTGACAACTTCCGCCAAAGTTCCATCCAAGGCGTCATGAAACGCATCAAGGCCAAGGGTGCCAAAGTCATCATATATGAACCAACTCTCAAGGACGGCGAAACGTTCTTCGGCAGCAAAGTCGTCAACGACCTTGATTCTTTCAAGAATCAAAGCCAGGCAATCATTGCAAACCGCTATAACAGCTGCTTGGATGACGTTAGAGATAGGGTGTATACGAGGGATTTGTTCTATAGGGATTAATAATCGTTTTAAATAGTCGATATGAAGCAATATACGCAACAGGTGTTTGTGTGTATTGCTTTTTTGTTGTAACATTTTCGGAAGAGAACAAGAAGTCGTTATATAAATGTCGGCTAATATTTATTATGGGGTACACATAATGAATTCATATGAATCTTTAGTTATTGAAACAAACAGAATTATGGATCTTTGGAAAAATTCACGGGGATTTGCACCAGTAGATACTGCAGATAAACTAGAAAAGGCCATGCTTGATTTACACTTTGAAATGACAAAATCGTTAGGAATATGGATAAAAAAGGGGCTTTCAATGACAAAAGGCGAACTTGTCCTTGCCAGAGTAAATATAGGTGCTGTTGTTGAGTCGTGGCTAAAGTTTTTCTATTGTATTTACTACCACGATTACATAGAAAGTTACAAAGAAAAAGGCAACGACTACAATATCATTTCAAAAAAAGGAAAGATGACACAACCAGAAAAGCTTTCCTTTGAAGAACTTAAAAATTTCAGCATCGGAAAACTATGGGAAGATAAATCAGATACACTTAAATGGATTGAAAAAGTTCAACACCAAAGAAATTCAATTCACTACTTTTATCCTAAAGATATTGGAACTCAGCAAGAATTTTTAAATGATGTAGAAGAACTGTACAAATTTGTTTGTGATATTGAAGACCGTCTACCACCTATTGAAGACTTTTATTTTGAAGATTACTGATTACTAAAAAATTAATTAAACAAAGATTTTTATATTGTTTGCTCAAATTGCTCGATGCTTCATTAAAAAAAGTTACTAACCTTATTCACAAACTGTCACGAATTAATTCTTAGATTGAAGGCAGCTCAAGAAAAGCAACATCTGTAACAAGTAATGCGTCGATACGAAAGGTATGATCTATTAATCATCGATGAACTTGGGTATTTACCGATATCGGCGAATGTGTTTCAACTAATAAATGGCCGTTATGAACGCAAATCAACGATCATAACGACCAATGTTCCATTATCAAGTTGGGGCCGTCCTTAATAGCACGGCAACCGCAGAAGCCATTTTAGACCGCCTTGTCTATCACTCACACGTGACTAAGATCAGGGGAAAGTCATACCGTTTAGCATCGGTCAGTTCTTAAACCGCCCAAATCATACAGGGAGCAATGTAGCAAAGATAAACCTCCCTTTTCCGATGATTTCATTCCGATATTAACAACATAACACGTCCGCAATCATATCTCTGAATGTCTCTTCGAGGTCATGCTCGGGCATCCAGCCGAGACTCCTCAGCTTTGATGTGTCAAGATTCATGTGCAGCGTCGGCGCATATCCGTACTTTGAGCTGTCCTCTTCTTGAATCTGAACCGAAATTCTGCCTCCGGCACACTTGCCGGCAACAAGTTCCGCCATCTCGTAGATGGAACAGTATGTATCCTCGTTGGCAACATTGTATGCCTCACCGGGCTGTCCCTTGATAAGAGCCGTGAAGATGGCATTGACAGCATCATTGACATGAAGATACTCTCTCTTCGTTTCGCCCTTCGTCTTTAAGACAATGTCCCTGCCCTCGATTGCGCATCTTGCAAACTCCGCAAAGACGCGTCCGTCATTGTACTGCACACCGGGACCGAATGTCTGCGTCAGACGCAGAACCACGGTCGGCACAGCGTATTCCTTCTGATATGACACGCAGATGTTCTCGCACATCCTCTTGCTTTCAGGATAGCATGAACGGACACTCATTGAGTTCAGATTAGTTGCATGTCTTTCGTCAATCTTCTCATCAGTCAATGGCGTTCCGTATACTTCCATTGTCGACAGATACACCATTGCGCTGACCTTGTTGATTTCCGCAAGCTTGAGGACTCTTTTTGTCCCCTCGATTGCAGTGTCAATTATTTCCATCGGCTTCTCGATGAACGACCTGCTTGAAGTGTTGCTTGCAGCATGGACAATGTAATCAATGCCCATATCCTCAAGCGGAATGCTGCAAATGTCCGAGACGACATAGCTCAATTCTTCTTCAGAGTGGTCCTCGCCGAAGATTCCGTGAGCCTTCTCGATGTTTCTGACACTTGCAATGACCTTTATGCTGCCACCATTGTCACGATTGAATTTCAGAACCCGCCTGATCAGCGTCTGCCCTATCAGGCCCGTTGCTCCGGTTACAAAGATCATCTTTCCGTTAAAACTGTTCAAATCCATTTGTATCACTCCTAAAAAGCGGGACAAAGTTTCCTTTATCCCGCATAACGTCAGTCAAGACCGTAAATCTGCTCATTTTCCCTTGCATCAAGAAGCGCACGCATCGTGTAGAAGTCATCAGGTGTCGTGATCTTGATGTTCTCAAACGGGCCATCGATAAGATAGAGCCTATGTCCATAATACTGCATCATTGAGCATGAATCGATGAAGTCGTGCCTGTTCTCAGCAATTGCCTTGCGGTGGGCGCCGATGATGTCCTTGAGCCAGAAGCTCTGAGGCGCACGGGCAAGACGTGAGCGGGAACGGTCGGGAACTTCGTCGATGCCGTTGTCATCATCTACAATAAGCACCGTTTCCTTCACAACAACACTCGTAATGGAGCTACCACGCTTCTTTACCGATTCGATGTTGTCGGAAATCGTCTTCGGACGAATCAGCGGACGAACACCGTCATGAATCAGGACAATGGCATCTTCGCCATCCGCAACGCGCTCCGCTGCGCAAAGACCGTTGTAGATGGAATCCTGACCCGTTGCGCCGCCTTCGACAACTTCCCTGACCTTCCTGATGTTATACTTCACAAGCAGTTCCTTGAAGTACGGAATCCAGTCCTTGACACACGAAACGACGATGGCGTCAATATCCGGATGATTCTCAAACAATTCCAGCGTATGAATGATGATTGGCTTGCCATGCATGCTGAGGAACTGTTTCGGACGTTCCTTGCTACGCATACGTGATCCTACGCCACCGGCAAAAATTACAGCTATGTTCATGTTAAAAACCTCTCAAATGTTCAAAAATTAGTCTTCAATAAATCTATTTAATCTGCTGCCTATATATACCAAAAGCTCAACCACTTATCTATACAATTACATATAAAACTCTTTATACCACTCAGCAAAATTTCTGAGCCCCGTTCTCAAATCAACACTTGGCCTGTATCCATAATCACGTTCAAGGGCTGTCGTGTCAGCATAAGTTACAGGAACATCACCAGGTTGCATGGGGACAAGCTCCTTGTGTGCTTCAAAGTCATAATCTTTTGGTAAAACACCAGCATTGATCAACTCCTGTTGAAGAATATCTACAAAATCAAGCAAGTTCTCAGGACGTCCACCGCCAATGTTATAGACAGCGTATGGTGGAATCGGCAATCCGTCTTCGCCATTCTTCTGATCCGGTGCCCCCTGCATAACGCGATAAATACCTTCTACGATATCATCAATATAAGTGAAGTCACGCCTGCAGTTACCATAGTTGAAAATCTTGATGGTTTCGCCCTTCAAAAGCTTGTTTGTAAAACCAAAGTATGCCATATCCGGTCTTCCGGCAGGGCCATAAACTGTGAAGAATCTCAGTCCTGTTGATGGTATGTTGTATAATTTGCTGTATGCATGTGCCATAAGCTCATTAGATTTCTTAGTTGCAGCATAAAGCGAAACCGGATTATCAACCTTATCATCTGTGGAGAATGGAACCTTCTTGTTTCCACCATACACAGATGATGAAGAAGCATATACAAGATGCTCCACCTTCTTGCCATTGTCATCACCAGAATGCCGGCATGCTTCCAAAATATTGTAGAACCCTATCAGATTGGAACGAATGTAAGCATCAGGGTTAGTAATTGAATACCTAACTCCTGCTTGAGCGGCTAAATTGACAACAATGTCCGGATGATATTGGCTGAAAATCTTGTCAACTACTTCCTTATCAGCAATATCACCTTTAATGAATATCCAGGAAGAGTCAGTAAAATTATTTTCAGCCTCCGTCTTAATCTCTTCAAGACGCCATTCCTTAATGCCTACATCATAATAATCGTTCATATTATCTATTCCGACAATATTAATCCGTGATACATCATGCAATAGCTTTAAAACCAGATTAGCACCGATGAAGCCTGCTACACCCGTAACAAGGATTGTTTTATTTTCAAGATTAATTTTTTCCATATTGCTCCTCTAATCGCGATAATCTCTGTCAACTGTATATTCTTTATTTGTCTATACAATCAAAAAGGCGGTAACAGTTATCTTAGGTATGATTACAAAATAAAAATTTCTATATTTTTAATCATTTCGTGTATAAATGTTATTTATTTCTGTCCTTCATGTTTAAGACCCCTATTGAATCTAGGATTCCTATTTATATTATCCCCCATAATATATATAGATTCTTTTGGAAAATTGGTCTTCCAAATTACGTACGGCAAACTTAGTTGATCTCTTGTTGGATATTTCAGATATTCATCCCACCACGATTCCATTAATCTACATACTGACATATCGTGATGTTTACGTACTAAGATAGTATTTTCATACAACCCAAAATGGGACGGAAATCCTTCTTCTCTATAATTATCCAATTGCACCTTCACTTCACGCATATTTGCCTTTTTAGCATATTTTATCATCACTGCTTCATCATAGATACAATCTCTTTGATTATGAAAATGAACCCCGAACCCATAATCTCCCATCTCTTCCATTATCGGAGATATTGCACCAACAATTTCAATCAAACCATCGACATATAAACTGTAGTCATAATCACATAGATACTTATGTGGCAACATCTTTATTTTTCTATTCATCTGAATTGGTGTAAGTGAATTATAATCATCAAATTTAGTTATATCGATTTTTCTCCATGCTGTATTTTTTGGCAAATCTAAATCAGTAAACATCAAATAATCTACACCCGGTTGTACATATACCGGCTCTATAATTCTGTCATATTTACCAACTACACAACTATATACAGCTATTCTACCATCAACCTTTTCTTCTTTTTTAGGATGACACTCATTTATATTTCCATGTAAGGATGATGGAATTCTAACAAACAATTTAAAAAGAATATCTTCTAGTATCTGCATATAATTTCCATCGTGTATATATCCTAAATACTTTTGTTTTTTTAGCTTATTCTGTACCTCAGATGAATAAAAAAGATCCTGATACCTTTTATTGATCTCAATCAAACTGTCATCAAGTTTTTTTCCCAATCCTAAGACCTCTCTATCATTATGAATTACCACGGAATTTCAATATAGCTTCAGAAATTTCAATTAAGAAAATATATCTCTTGTTTTTGTACAATGAAAGATATATTTTTTCAAAAAACGAAATCCGAGCTTTACGCAAATCAAAATTATCAATATTAAGTCCCGGCTCTTTAGAAGCCTTAGACAATATTTCTACTTTATCTTTCTTATCTAGTCCACTATCAGGATGCATCATAATTTTTATAATCTGGCTAATATATACAATATCACTATGCAACAATTCATCCACTGAACAATCATTTTCCTCAATCAGTATTTTTTCCTTATTGGCGGATTTTTCTATTGCAAATATCCTATTATCTTGAAATGTTGTCGAAACACTGTGAGACATTCTTCGATAATATGTATATAGCACATCGGGTATAAAACCAACAGACTTACACTTCCCATACAATTCTAAATTCATTAACCAATCTTCCCCACCTGCAGTAATACTAGTATCAAACCTTAAATTATCAAAAAGTTCCCTCTTAAATACCCCATTCCATATTCCTGAGAAACATCCACTCGTTCTCACTTTTCTATAGTTAGCAAAAAAATCATCATGCGAAAACACAATCTTTTCACCTTTAGAACACACCCCAATGCATCCGTAAATATCTTCTTTTTCCTTACCACCTTCAAATATCTGAACGCGTTTTCTGTTAAATCTCAAAATATCACATTTTAACTCTGTTATCGCTTTCCAAATAATTTCTAATGCACCATTCTCTAATCTGTCGTCATTATCTATAAAAAGCAAGTATTCCCCCCTTGCAGTGTCAATTCCCAAATTTCTCGCAGAACATAATCCACCATTTTCCTTGGTAACTAGAATCACTTTATCATTTTTCTCAGAATATCTCTCGCATATTCTTCTACTATTATCCGTAGATCCATCATCCACCAAAATGATCTCGAAATCGTCTAAATTTTGATTCAAGAGCGAGTTAATGCATGTAGTAATATAGTTTTCAGAATTGTACACCGGAACAATAATCGATATCTTTATATCACTATTATATCTCATGACTAAACCTCAATTTTCAAAAAGTCTGTGCAACATTAAAAGTAGTATTATATTTAACATCCGCAATATTGGTTGTATACATATCGTGTTACTAGGTCGTGTATAGAATATCACTAATGAATATTACCATCAGTCTTCTCATTCACACAATAATATATTCCTTTATACTTAGTATACGGCTCAGTTAAACTCATATACACAACATCATGTTTAGCAATGCGTTTTTCAACAGGCGGTAGTTCCATGTAATTTCCCCAAACCCTTTTTAAATACTTCTTGTAACCTTTCATAACTGGGAACTCACAATTTTCAAATTTTTTGCGTTCTACTTCAGCAAAGTCTTTCTTATCATGCCTTAGCAACATTCCATGAATCGCACCTATCAATTCCGTTACCTCATCGCATTGATTCCAGGAATATTTAGTCATCTGTTTTTCAGCATGTTTCCACAACTTATAACGCAAATTACTAGAAGGAACAATCATATATGCAATTTTTGCCATACTCCTTACAAATTTACCCTTATTATCTGGTAGACGTTGTACATTAAAAAGACTATATACAAACGCATTAAACAACTGCCTGCATCTTTTTGCTTTTGATTTGGGGCATCCATCAATTGGCATAATTTCAAGTGCAAATCCATGAACAATATCTTCTTGTACACTATGTCTGTTAATATAAGTTGTGTTTATATCTCGTATTGAAGCACCGCCATCATGATAATTATGATATTTATCAGTTATACAATAAACATACTTAGATGTATCGGCATATTTTGGCCATTCTACCTTTAGTCTCTCATAATCATTTCTTGGCATAAACAGATCAACATCATCATCCCAAGGAATGAATCCTTTATGACGCTCAACACCTATTAAACATCCACCTGCTAAATAATACATTAAATTATGCTTAGTGCAAAAACCATCAAAGTATATTAGCATTTCCAACATCTTATTCTGCATGTCTCTTATACTTATTTCATTGTTCTTTTCCATGTTTCCTCCACTCGACAACAATTTCAATTTTAAATCCATTGAACCTTATTATCATCCCAAGTGTAATCTGATAGATCACTGTCGAAGATTGCTGTGATTAATCTAAAAAATATTTCAAATATCCCATCGCAATATTTATTCACTTTTTCTTTTTCAAGAAATAAATTTCTTTTTCTTTGGATGTCATTCCTTTAGTTGGAATTCCTTTCAATCTAGCTTTAGCTGCGTACTCATCAATTGACTCTATATACTTAGCCGGTATTCCACCTACTATAGAATTCGATGCAACATCTTTTGTAACAACAGCACCGCACGCTATAACACAATTATCACCTATCTCAACCCCAGGCATAATAATTGCGTTAGTTCCTACGTGGACATTATTTCCTATTGTAATTCTCGCCAAATAATCCATATTGGCGAATTCATTACCCAAACCAGAACTTCTGTCTCGTAATACCCAATATCCACCATCATGTGTTATAAGTTGTACACCGGCATTTATCCTCACATGATTTCCAATTGTTATCAAATATGGTTCGCTACCAAAATTAGCACTTTTATATATATAACAATCAGAACCAATCGAAACTCCTTTATTTCTTAAAAAATCTATATATTTTCTAGGGCTAGCCAGCTTGACCTTGATATATTCAAAAATTTTTTTCATATCCACTTTCCACCTCTTAGTAATCAATAAAGAGTAGCATGCCATTGATATACAACTGTCAACAGTCACCCTCCCACAAATTGTCTTGTCAAAATATTTCTCTTTAATATTTTAGAAATAATCATACTTACACTAAATGATAAAACGAATGAAACTAATACAACCAAAAACACTGGAAGTTTCCCATAAAACACATATAAAACACACCATATTATTTGTTGATGAAATAAATACATCTGAAAACTATTTTCCTTAAGTTCAATAAAGAAATGACTAGAAAAAATTGCATTATCATCAATTTCGTGATATACAACAAAAGCAAGAAAAATACCTGTTATACTACAAACTGTCGCAGATAAGAAGTGTAATACTTTGATACTTATGATTGGACTCGTACTTAGTACATATATAACAAAAAAAATAACATGTGCAGCAATCGTACTTGATGCAAATACCCTACTTCTGTTTTTAAATACTTCAATGATTACTTTTCCATTCATGCCCAAAACAAAATATGGTATAAACTTAACACACATAGCGCCTTGAAATGGCAATGAAGTATACCTATCTAACATTAAATATAATGTCTCAACTCCTACAAACAATGCAACTATCCTTATGATACTAAGATCGTATAATTTGTCACCAAATAAATAAGCAATTACAAACACCATAAAAAGCATTATAATATACCATAATTGACTTGGAGAATATGCAAGGACATACTTATATACAATGTCTTCTAAAGAAGATTTATAGAATAACACATAAAACGGTATAATCCAAACAACACATACAAAAACATAAGGTATTAATAATCTTTTAATTTTCTTTTTCAAGAATATCCAAAATGAGTTATAATGATTTCTTTCAAATCTCATCACTGAATATATATATCCCGAGGCAAATGTGAACACATATATATGAATTAAGTTCATCCATTGGGCTATACATGATAATACTACGTTTCTTTCTTCAGTTTTTACTACAAACCATCCACCAGGCATCCAAATTGCAATACAATGATAGATTATAATACTAAGCATCATTATTGCCTTTACATTACTTACATCATTCAGTCCTCTATTATCCAAATTAATTCACCTATTAAAAATACGCTTGCACACAGATATCATATATTCTCTATAAAATAAAAAATTGAATGCAACAACTAAAATTCCCCAAATTATTGTAACTATTATTCCCGATATAATCCATGAACCCCAACTGCTAATAGTTGCTATATTAATCACTCCACATACAATTATTCCCAAAATAGAACTAATAGCATCAATAGCAATAAGCTTTACACAATGCTTTTTGGATGTAAAAATGATGTTCTTATAAACATATGATAATAGCCACAAAACTTGATATCCCATCGCAATGCTAGTACCTACTGCAACACCTATAAGACCAAATTTTTTAACCATAACTGCAGAAATAACAATATTCATAATAGCAGAATATGTATAACTGCCTTGTGTTTCCTTGTACTTTCCACTAGCTCTAATCATCATATGATACGGCAATCTCAAGCAATACAATCCATATGCAAGCGTAATTATATATCCAAAAAAAGATTGATTATAATTTGCATCATTAACCCCCTTAGTGTAAACAAGCACAAAGGGAACTATTAGCTGTGAAGTACATCCCATAATGAATACAGTCAAAGTATGTACCGCCCACTCAACTACATAGAAAAACTGCTTAAACTTATTTTTATCATCTCTAACATATAAATCACCTAAAATAGATTGAATTCCACTAGTTACTGTATTAAATAATTGCTTAATTGCAGAAACAACCAAATAATATACCGAATACACTGAAACATCTTTCAAAGTTGAAAATACAGTCAAAATTATAATATCCGTACTATCAAAAACAATAGCTGCTATATGCTGTGCTATTCCATTCCATTTTTGCTTAATTGGTTCGCCTTGTACCTTTACATTAATATCTAAATGATAATTTTTATGAACATATAAGTTAAGAAACAAAGGACGAACACAATATATAACAGCCGTGCTAAGCTTGACCATTTGAATGCTTGCACCACATTTCATTAGAATAGCACTACATACAGTATTAATAATCAGTGTTATGATTTGAAGGTTATATTGAATATAACTTTTTTGATCTGCTGACAAAAACAAGGAATTTACTATGCCAAAATAATATTGCAAAAATGAGCTAATACCCATTGCAACGATAAGGGTCGCAGTATATGTAAAACCGCATTCTTCATTACTCATAAACGGGAAAGCAATTGTTAAAATTCCAATATACACAACCAATATTCTGGCTATCTTACTGAAAAAGCGCCTAGCTGAAACATAAACCTCACTTTGCATACGTATATCCCCATTAGCCAGAGGTCCATACAATGCCGTTTGCGTAACGGCACCAACACCTAATTCCAAAAATGATATGGCTGATAAAAATTGGGATATTGAATTTACCAATCCATTTACACTTGATCCATAGCATTGTAGAATTAGACGCGGCAAAACTAAACCGCAAACCATAGTTACCAATTGCGATAATGAGGCGGATATCGTATTTTTAGCTAAATTATATTTCTTCATGTGTTATTACTTTCCCTTTTTGATTCCACATTACCACTTCATACAAAATAACTGTTCTTAGAAGGAATATCAAATTTGAATAGAAATTAACCGTACTAAAGTCCATTATAAAAATAGTTAATAACAATATAAATGCAAAATCTTTTTCTTTCCCTTTTTTCATAGTAAATATTTTTGAGCACACCAATAAAATAGGGATATAGTAGATTAAAAATAACACAATACCACCACTAACTAAAATCTCCATATAGTTATTATGACAATAATAGCCAAAACCAGAATAAACGGCAAATGCTCCTATTCCCCAACCAAATACTGGCTTTTCCAGGAACATCTTCCTAGCAACTCCAATCATGTCCAATCTCTTCTCTGTTGAGCTAACATCTACAACATCTCCACTTAATCCAGCACCGTCATTAAATCCTATTGTAAATAAAGCAGAATCAATTCTTTTTCCTACCAAAGTATATAAAACAGGGGACTGGTGTATGACAGCCCAAAAAAATACAATTCCTATAGCAATCAATACCAACGCTTTTATATTTATTTTTTTGACCATTTTAATTCCATAATATAGCACTGGCAACAGTGCTAAAATAAGACCATTTTTAGATCCCGTAAAAAAAACAATTAACAAATCAAAAACACAAACAGCTAATAACAATAATGATTTATTACATATGAAAATAAAAATTGTCAGTAAGGCCAAAAAGCCAAAAGACCATGCAATAACATTTGGGTTGATACCTGATGAAATCCCCAATCTATATCCCGAATGACCTGCTATAAAATCTCCCCACCTGTACATAAGCATACTATATTCACTTGAAAGAATGGTCATTCCAGCCATCAATGACGCAAAGATCGTTCCAACCTTAATAACTTCTATGATATCGCCCTGATAATGCATTAGTATAAGTTGAACCATTATAGCACAAAGAAAAACTGTCGAATTATATGGAATTGAGAATTGTTCGCTATCACCTATACGCAATCCTTCTACGTTAATTAGAATCATTAGCATTATAAGCCACAATACAAAGAGCGGCACCGATATCCCATAGTTTGTTTTAGCGGCAAGCAATAGACGAAAAGCCAGCACAAAAACCATCACAAATAACCCCTGCGTGTAGCACACACCAAACGTAACTAAAAGAGCTATCAGAAAGCCGTCCAATAATTCAGATGATGGTTTTTGATAAACTAGTTTCATAATCACTTCTCCTTGTAACAAGATACTATTTCGATTATCATAATTTTAATTATATTTCAACAAATTATGTCATTACAACGTAAATAAAAGCTTTTCCTTTAAAGCGATACAAACACAATAATTTTTAATAACAACTACCTTATCACCGCTAATACGGTTTTAAACATCGTTCCAATCTCTTTTATAAAACTGAAATTGCTGATACTTTCAAGATTATATTTCATTTTACCCGGAAGAACTTTCTCAATGTATACCTTATCAACGTTATCAGCCTTATTCAGTAACTCAGCTTCGTCTTTATATTTTATACTTGCTTCAGAAGTTACCCCGGCAGGTAATAACAAGGTAGCAAACATCTCAGGTGCATAATGCTTGACGTAGTGCGTACTTTCAGGTCTGGTACCTACAAGAGACATATCTCCAAGGAGAATGTTAAAAAGCTGTGGTATTTCATCAAGCCGATACTTTCTGATAACAGATCCTACTCTTGTAATCCTGCTATCGTTAGATACAGTTACTTGAGTACCTATCTTGTCTGCATCGGCAACCATTGTTCGGAATTTGAAAATCCGAAACTTTCTACCATACTGCGTCACTCTCTCTTGACGATAGAAAACTCCACCCTCGGAATCCAACACTATAAGAATTGAAAGTACAAGCAACAAAGGAGACAGCAATACAATCAGTACCAAAGAAACAACAATATCGAATATTCTCTTCAGAAACAAGCTGAATTCCTTCTTCTTCAACTGATCATAATAAGGACGCACTGCATCTGTCTGCATATACTCCGGCAGCTGATTCCACTCTCTTAACATCTCTATCTCCTGTTTTACCGTAATTATCAGATATATTCCTTAACAATTCTGCTGAACTGCTCAATAACATAATCAACTTCTTCATCCGTAAGCTTCGTATGAAGAGGCAATGTAATCTCATTTGCAAAGTTTTCATACGCATTCGGATAGTCCTTGATATCAAAGCCTAAATTCTTATAAGCCGTCATCATAGGCAATGGCTTGTAGTGTACATTGCAGGCAACACCCTTTTCAGCCATCTTTGTGATGATTTCACTTCGCTGTTCAGATGTAATCCCCGGAACTCTGGTAATGTACAAGTGACCTGATGACTGATGCTCATCATTGTAATGATCAAGGACCTTAATGCCTAAAGGCTTGAATGCTGCATCATACTTGCTGATTATTTCCCTTCTTCTGGCAAGCAAGCCCTTGTAACGTTTCATCTGTGCCAGACCAATGCCAGCAACAACATCCGTCATATTGCACTTATACCATGGTCCGACAATATCATATTCCCATGCACCAAGCTTTGTCTTGGCCAATGCATCCTTTGACTGGCCATGAAGAGAGAAAAGCTGATACTGCTTATACAGTTTTTCGTTATCAATTCCTTCAATGTCATGCCATACAGCTGCACCACCTTCTGCAGTGGTAAAATTCTTGACTGCATGGAAGCTGAAATTACTGAAATCTGCAATACTTCCAACAGGCTTGCCATGGTATGTTGCACCAAAGGCATGAGCAGTGTCGGCCATCACAATAACACGCCCGATTGCTTCCTGAAGTCTGTTTTCCGGATGAAAGAGGTGCTTCTTGCTTTCCACGATAGAAAAGATTTTGTCATAATCACAGGGAACACCGCCAAGATCAACAGGAATGATGACCTTCGTCTTCTCCGTAATGGCATCAGCAAGCTTGTCATAATCCATCTCAAGAGAATCCTTCTGCGTATCGACAAGAACCAGTTTTGCTCCAACATGGCAGGCAACAGACGCACTTGCCGTATATGTGTATGCGCTGGTAATCACTTCATCGCCTTCATGAATACCTAAAAGTCTGAGCGTCATTTCGCCACAGGCTGTCTGAGAATTAAGACAGACTGCCCTGTTGACACCACACAATGCAGCAACTTCCTTTTCCAATTCCTTAGTTCTCGGACCCGTTGTTATCCATCCGGAACGCAATGCTTCAGCTACTTCATTCACTTCTTCTTCAGTAATGTCCGGTGGTGAAAACGGAATGTTCATAGGCATATTCATTTCTATCTTTCTCCTTTATTTTGCTAAGTACAATAATCTACTTAATTCTGATAAATCTTTTCCTTACCTGTAGGGTGTGCTCCCACAGGATGGAATGTCGAAACCACTTTTTCCACTCTTTCCACAATATCATCGCTGTTCTGATAACTTGCCTGAGAAAGGTCTTCGAGATTTCTGAAGAAGTTATCCATGTCAAATGGTATTGGCTGACCGATGAAAATCAGCTCATTGGCTGTCTTCTTCAATCCCTCTTCCTTCATCAGCTTTTCTTCGTACAGTTTCTCACCGCTGCGAAGTCCCGTGTAGACAATTGGAATATCAACATCCGGCTCATATCCTGACAACTTAATCAGATTTCTGGCCAGAGTGTCAATCTTGACTGGCGATCCCATGTCAAGAACGAAGATTTCCCCGCCTTTCGCATATGTACCTGCCTGAAGAACCAGGCTGACGGCTTCGGAAATTGTCATGAAGTAGCGGATGATATCCGGATGCGTGACGGTTACAGGTCCTCCCTCTGCAATCTGCTTTTTGAAGAGCGGAATGACGCTGCCGTTACTCCCCAGGACGTTACCGAAACGAACGGCCACAAACTTTGTCCTGGAAGTTTTCGGATGCACGTCCTTAAGACCGTCCTTCCTGTGATCATGCAACAACGGCAGAGAAGCAAAGTCGTTATTCTCGCTGATTCTCTCCATGCTCTGAATAACCATTTCGCACAGCCTCTTGCTTGCACCCATGATGTTTGTTGGGTTAACAGCCTTGTCCGTACTGATGAGAACGAACCTTTCAACATCATACTTAAGCGCCATGTAGGCAACCTTGTATGTGCCAACGACATTGTTCTTGATTGCCTCGTTGGGGCTTGTCTCCATCAGGGGAACATGCTTGTGCGCTGCGGCATGATAAACGATGTCGGGACGATACTTGTCAAAAATCATGTCCAGGCGACGGCTGTCACGAACGGACCCTATCAGCGTCACAAGATTGAGCTTATCGCCATACTTACGGACAAGTTCCTGCTGAATGGCATAGGCATTGTTCTCGTAAATGTCAAAGATAATGAGCTGCTTCGGATTATGTGCTGCAATCTGCCGACATAATTCGCTGCCGATTGATCCGCCACCACCTGTAACAAGGATGGTCTTTCCGGTAAGCTGCCTGAAGACCTCTGCCATGTCAACTTTAATGGGATCTCTTCCAAGAAGATCTTCAACATTGACAGCCTTCATCTTGCTCAACGACACCTCACCGTTGGCAAGCTGATAAATTCCCGGCAGACTCTTGAGTTCACACTTTGTCTCCTTGCAAATATTGAGGATATCCCGCTTGTCTTCGGTTGAAGCCGACGGAATTGCAAACATGATCTGGTCAATGCTGTACTTCTTGACGGCACTTAAAATTGCGTCGCGACCACCGACAATGGGAACACCTTCCATTGTCCGGTCCCATTTGTTGGGATTGTCATCAATGACACAGCACGCCTTGCCTGACATCCCCTGGGAATTGCGCATCTCTCTTAAGATCGTCTTGCCGGCAGATCCTGCACCGATTACCATGACGTTGTGAATTGCAGCATGATTGTTGTAGCGGCGATTACGCTCAAGATTGATGTATCTGTAACTGAATCTGATTCCGACAATCAGCGCAAACTGAATGAAGGCACCGAAGATGTAATATGACGCCGGCATTCTGGTAACCAGACAGGTCATGAAAAATCCCTGGAAGATTGTCGTTACCACAGACGAGGCGATGATTCTGTTAAGTTCATCAAAGCTTGCGAACTGCCACAAGCTGTTGTACAGTTTCAAGCAATGAAACACAATCAGCGTGAAGACTGTGTAGAATGGTGCAAACTTCATAAAAGCATGAAGACATTCAGGAGGAATGCTTGAAATGCGCATGTCAAACCTGAGAAACAGTGCGGCAAAATATGAAACGTTAACCGCAATAATGTCGTAAACAACCAAATACAAGGAAATCATTTTCCAATGTTCGAATTTCTTTTCTGAACCGTTTTTCATCGTCGTAATCTACCCTCTCCGCCATCGCATAATATTGTAATGACGCTGTTTTTCAACAACGTCACTGCAAATAATCATCAGTTAAAAGAACAAGAACCTCTTTTTCTTCTTGATAGGTGAATAGTTGTGTGCAGAAACATAGTCACCATTTATCAGCTTTTCGGCATTGTCCTCGAATTCCATTGCCTTGTCTTCCCCGAAATCTTCGGCAATCCTGTACAATGCCTCACTAAGGACGAACTTCCTGCCCGGAAGGCTGTGAGCATCTGAAGCAACGACTTGAACAAGATTGTGTTCAACCATGTCATGCGAAATCTGTGCAACGTGCTCGCCAAAGCCTCCAACGTAGCTTGTTGCGGTGACCTGTGCCAAGGCACCGTTTGAGATGAAGTCATATAAAATGTCCAAATTGTCCTGAATCTTCTTGTTTCTTTCAGGGTGAACGATTACAGGAATCGTCCCCTTACGCTTCAAATCAAAAATCAGCTGTTCCGCATAGCCTGGAACGTCACCATGCGGAAATTCCAACAACATATAGCGTTTCTGCTCATCAATGCCTAAAAGATCATCGTAACGTTCAATCAGATCACCGTTGATGTGAACTTCTTGACCGGGAAATACCGTCAACGGGATATCCCTGTTGTCAAGTTCGGTCTGAAAATCATCACAGACTTTGATGACGTCATCTTTGTGATTGACATAGTCGTTGTCAAGATGATGCGGCGTCGCCAAAATATGCGTCACGCCGTCCGCAACCGCTGTTTCAGCAAGTTTCAAAGACGTTTCTAAATTTTTGGAACCATCATCAATCCCGGGAAGGATGTGACAATGCAGGTCAACAATCTTGTCAAATCGCATTATTTCTTGTCTTCTTTCCCATAATATCCATAGTAGCCGTAATATCCATAATAGCCGCTGCCGGATGATCCTTTGACGTCATTGAAAATCGTCCCGATAATTTTGGCATTGACGTGATTCAACAATCCGACTGCCTGACGCAAAGCCTCTTTTTCAGTTTTGCCTTCTCGAACGACAAGCACCGTCCCATCAACACGTGTCGAAATCAGCTGAGCATCGGTTACGCTCAATAACGGTGGGGCATCATAGATTACAAGATCAAAGTTATCTTCCAAAGCCTTGATCAAGCCGGCCATTTTCCGCGATCCGATCAATTCTGACGGGTTGGGCGGCACCGGACCGCTTGGCATAACGCTCAGGTTATCAACCGTTGTCTTATAAATCACGGTATTTGCCGGCATGTCTTTTTCCGTCAAAAAGTTCGTCAAGCCCTTCGGATCAGCGATGCTGAATGTCGCGTTGAGCGTTGGACGTCTCAAGTCGGAATCGACCAGCAACGTTTTCTTGCCTTGACGAGCAAACGAAACGGCCAAGTTGGCCGCAACGGTCGATTTGCCTTCAGAAGCCATCGATGACGTCAGCATGATTGATTTGAACTGTTCGTCAGCGCTTGAGAACTCAATGTTCGTGCGGATTGTGTTGAACTGCTCCGTGTTGACCGAACCTGATTTGGACACGGTAATCATGCGAACGCCGTAATCCATTGTTGTAGTTTCAAGATGTTTTTTCTTTTTCTTAAACAATGACATTTCATACCTCCGCTAATCTAAACGCGACGACGAACATGATGTCCATCGCCATTTTCCGGAACGCTTTCGTTCTTTTCAATGATTTTGACCAAGCCGTAATCATGGTTGTCGCTGCTGATGTGGTAAATGGCGCCAAGATTCGTCAAACCGAGTTCCTTGGTCAAGAAGTCCGTATCCTTGACGGTCGTATCGCGAAGTTCTTTGATGACGGCAATCGCAACGCCAATCAATAATCCAAGCAACAAGCCGATTGCCGCATTTTTCATCTTATTGGGCGAAACCGGATTCGTATTGGCCGTTGCCTTCGTAACAACGGTCACGTTATCGATTTTCATCATTGTCTTGATCTTTTTAGCAAAAACTTTGCCGATCGTATTGGCAAGATCTGCGGCCGTATAGGCATTCGTGTCGGTTACGGTCACGCTCAGCACCTGTGAGCTGGTCTGATTCGTAATCGACATCGATTTTTGCAAAGTACCGACGGATCCTTGATAGTTGTCGCGCTCTTTGACTTCTTTGACGACAGGAGCCAAGATGACTGATTTTTGCAAGACGTCCTTATAAGTATTGATTGCCTGCAAGTCCGCCTGTTGTGCAGTGTACTGCATCTGGGTGTTGTCTGCTTTTTGATTGACCAAAATATCGATCGTCGAACTGTACTTTGGAGTCATCAAAACAAAGGTCGCAAATAGGGACACCAGCAAGCCTGCGATGCCCCAGATGATAATACTGACAATGCTTTTCCTGACAGCTCCGAACAGTTGGGATAAATCGATAACTGTTTCTTCATTATTGTTGTCGTTCATTTCACTTCTCCTCATATGTAGATTACTCTCACCATTTTAACATAATTCAAGACAGGTGTTTTCTTAATTTACATAGTTTTTCAAAAAATAGCCAATCGAATTATCGATTATTATATAACTGTAATGCAATGCAAATAATTGATAACGCATTATCGACAATCCTTCTAATTTCTATCAAAGTCTTATAAAAAACATTCTACCACATTAGAATACGGAAAGTAGGGCAAATTTGCCCTACTTTAATTTCAGCATTCATAAATATTATTCAATGTTATATTTTAGTTCACAATTTATTTATATCAAACACTAACTAAAAGGAGTATCATTATAGGTGAAATAAGGGTTATCGACATTTAAAGGTTGCGGTTACAAAAAGGAGTGGTATATATGAAAAAAGAATTGAAGCTTTTCGGAATTTTGCTTGTTTCAGGCTTGATTTTAGGGGCTTGCTCAAATCAAAAAAAAGGTGAAAAAACTTCAAACGAAAGCGAAAAAACAAGTTCGGTATCGTCAGTCAGGACGAAAAAATCTCAAGAAAAGTCACAATCATCAAGCTCCGTCAAAAAAGATGCCTCAACTTCCAGTGCCGGTTCAGTTTCTGATGCTTCTTCGAGTTCCGGCTCAAAACTCGAGGCAAGAGAAACATCAACGTCTTCTCCGACACTGGATTTAAACAACAAACGATTATCAGAACTTAATGTTTCAATACGAAATAACTTAGGAAACATCTTGCTTCCGAGCTCAAACGGACTCGATTCGGCACCCGGATATTTGAACATGCGTTATACCGGCGATGCGAACAATTTCTCCGTTGACTACATCGTAAGCTACAGCCCATACGGATTGAATGACGGGGCAACCAGCGGACACGTGCCTTACGCAACGTTTGTCAAAAAGACTTATGACAGCGAGAGCGCAGCCGCAAACGACGTGCCTTACCAGCCATCAGACAGCTCAAGCGGATTGCCGACAGTCGATCTTGGGTACGGCATCAGCGGCGTCATGGACTCGGGTGCGGGACAACGCTACCTGCAATGGAACGAAGGCAGATGGTCATTCGTCGTTCATGCGAGTGCAGTCGTTGGCGAAGATCCTGTTCCGACAGCACAACACGTCGTTGACCTGCTTGAACGATACTACCTGCCGGCACCAAGTACAAAAGGCGGCGGACAGCTTGAAGCAACCGCCAGCGAAAACGTGCTGACGTGGAACAAGGGCAACGTTTTGTATACGTTGAAGGGAAAGAATATCGATACGCTGGTCAAGATGGCTGCCAGCGTGAAATGATGGATAATAGGAAGCGCTGCGACGGGGTCGGGGCGCTTTTTTGTGTGTTGGGGGGTGGATGTTGCATTATTATGGAAACCCGGAAGCTTCGGCAACATGGTGAAGGGACCTGCATGAAGCTGAAATGAAGCGGTCTTACGCACGCAATGATGATCAACGGCACTGCATTTCACAAAAAAAGCAGCCGAAACAATCGACTGCTTTATAAACAGGTTTCCCGAACCTTTGTATAAAGGAGAAAGGAGCTCGATCTGAAGTAATCAAATCTAACAACCACGGATAAAGCGAGGGGAGCACCACCCCCTACGCTCTATATTATATCCCGTCTCCCCAAACCGGCGGTCCCATTCAAAAGGTCCGGCAGTTCGTTTTTTTGGCACTTCAGGCAGGATGCAGAGCACAAAAACAGGACTTCTCAAGGAGAAGTCCCGTCAATCATTTATTTTTCATCAGCATCCTTGCGCCAGAAGCCGAGGATGAGACCGGCAACGATTGTACCGATGGCAACGGCAAGGATGTAGCCGAGCGGGTTGCTTGCAAGCGGCGTTACCCAGAAGCCGCCGTGCGGTGCGGGAACGGATACGTGCCACAAGCCGATGAGAGCTCCTGAAACGGCAGAACCGATGATGCAGGAAGGAATCACGTGACCTGGATCGGCCGTTGCGAACGGAATTGCGCCTTCAGTAATGAAGGAGAATCCGAGAACCCAGTTGGAAATGCCGGCGCGGCGTTCTTGTTCCGTGAACTTCTTAGGGAAGATCACTGTTGCAAGTGCCGTTGCGAACGGTGGCACCATGCCGCCGACCATGACTGCAGCCATCAAGCCGGCTGCAGCCGTTGAGTGCGGGTCGTTTGCGAAAGCACCGGATGCAAAGACGTATGCAGCCTTGTTGAAAGGACCGCCCATGTCAATGGACATCATGCCGGCCAAAATCAGGCTGAGCAAGACAGCGTTGCCCGTACCGAGGTGGTTAAGGAAGCTCGTGATCCAAACGTTGATCGTTGAGAAGATCGGATTGACGATGAAGTACATGATCAGTGCGATGAACAGCAAGCCTAAAATCGGATAGATCAGCATCGGCTTCATGCCTTCGACTGACTTCGGCAGGTTCTTGCAGAGCTTCTTCAAGCCGTTCATCATATGACCGGCAATGAAACCGGCTGCGATACCGCCAAGGAAGCCGGCAGCGGATTTGGCATCGGACATGACGTTGGCAGTATATGCGCCGCCAAACGAGCCGGAGTAGACGGTTGCCATGAACCCGCCGACGAAACCTGGCATCAGGGCCGGCTGATCGCCAATGGCTTCGGCAATGTATCCGGCAAGAACCGGAACCATGAAGGCAAAGGCCATGTTGCCGGCATTGTTCAAGAAGATGAATGCAGGTGATTTTGCGCCGCCCATGTACTGTTCAACGATAAATGAGATAGCCATCAAAATCCCGCCGCCAATAACGAACGGAAGCATATGAGAAATCCCGTTCATCAGCTGCTTGTAGATGCTGCCCCAGACCGTGTCGTTTGAAGATGCAGAAGATGATTCTTCTTCACCCGCTTCCGCTTTGTATGCAGGCGCTTTGCCGTCAAGAATCGTTTGAATCAGTTCTTCAGGATTTTTGATGGCGCTCGTTACGGGTTTTGAAATCAGTTGCTTGCCGTTGAAGCGTGCCATTGCGACCTTCTTGTCGGCAGCAATGACGACGCCCTTTGCGCGCGAAATTTCCGAATCTGAAAGAAGGTGCTTGACGCCTTCCGAGCCGTTCGTTTCGACCTTGATGTCAACGCCGAGCTTTTCAGCAGCCTTCTTGAGGTTTTCTTCTGCCATGTACGTATGCGCAATGCCGTTCGGGCAGGCCGTGACGGCAACGATGTACGGACGATCGCTTGCAGGTGCGTTGTCCGCTTGCTTTTCAGCTTCTTCCTGAGCCTTGTTTTCGGCTTCCTTCCTTGCAACCGCATCAGCAAAGATTGCCTGAACCTTTTCAGGCGTATCGGCGGACTTCAAAGCGCTCGTAACGTCAGGATTCATCAATACCTGCGACAGTGCTGCCAAAGCCTGAAGGTGAGTGTTGTCGCCGCCTTCGGGAGCTGCAATCATGAAGAAGAGATGTGCCGGCTGTCCGTCAAGCGAATCGTAGTCAACGCCTGCTTGACTCTTGGCAAACATTACGGCCGGTTCGTTGACGGCTTCGTTGTGAGCGTGCGGAATGGCAATACCGTCGCCCATTCCGGTCGAACCTTCTTCTTCACGTTTGATAATGTCTTTTTTATATGCTTCTTCGTCTTTGATGACGCCCTTTTCAAACAGATTGCGGACCATTTCATCGATGACTTCAGCCTTTGTTTGAGCCTTAAGATCCATGATCATCAGGTCCGTTCTTAATAATTCACGAATGTCCATGAGATATTCCCTCCTTATTTATATTCTTCAATTTTGATCAATGGCAAAATTTCGTTGATCTTCTTCTTGTCAGCAAGGTCTTCGGAAAATGCAGTGGCTGAACCGCAGGCGAGACCGTAACGGAATGCTTCCAAAACGTCGCCCGTCCTGGCAAAGGTTCCGGTAAATCCGCCGATCATCGAATCACCGGCACCAACCGAGTTGATGACCGTACCCTTTGGCGCATATGAACGATAGACCTTGTCTTTTGTAATCATCATGCCGCCGTCACCTGCCATTGAGATCAAGACGTGCTGTGCGCCAAGCTCCAAAAGTTTCTTGCCGTATTTCGCAACGTCATCCATCGATTTCAGTTCAACGTGGAAAAGATCTGCCAATTCGTGGTTGTTCGGCTTAACGACAAGCGGCTTCTTTTCAAGCGTCTTCATCAGACTTTCGCCCGTCGTGTCGATTACGAAATCCGCGCCCTTTTCGCGAATCACGTCAATCAGTTCCGCATAAAAATCATCGTCGAGATTTGGTGCAAGGCTGCCCGCAAAAATCACGACGTCGCCCTTTTCCAATTTTTCAAACTGCTTTTTGAACTCGACCAATTCTTCTTCAGAAATCACCGGACCGCGGCCGTTGATTTCAGTTTCTTCTTCTTCCTTGATTTTAACGTTGATGCGCGTGTCTTCCTTAATATGCGTAAAACTTGTGCTCAAACCGACGTTTTCAAGCGATTCTTCAACGAATCTGCCGGTAAAACCGCCCAGGAAGCCGAGCGCTGTATTTTCCACGTCGAGCTCTTTCAAGATGCGCGAAACATTGATGCCCTTCCCCCCCGGGAGCTTGTTGTCGTAGTCCATGCGATTGACTTCGCCCAGCGTCAGGTTCTTGAGCTGAACGATGTAATCGATTGAGGGGTTGACCGTCACCGTATAAATCATTTTTCTACCTCCTGTATCGTTGTCTGCTTGTTGTACTGACTGCTCAGCTTTGGCAACAACTGCGTGGTGATGATTCGCGCTTTCGAAACGTCGGCAACCTTGACGAACGAAACCTCATCAAATTTCGTGTGGTCAGCAAGCACGTAGCACTGCTCGCTTTGTTCCATCGCGGCCTGCTTGACGGCTGCTTCGTTGGGATCAGGGGTGGTGTAGCCATAGCGAGGGTGGATGCCGTTCATCCCCATGAAAACTTTGTTGAACCGGTACTGCTTGAGCGAGTTGACCGCTTCAACGCCAACGATGGCCTTTGTCGTATTCTTGAGCTCGCCGCCGATCAGAATCGTCCTGATGTCCTTGTCGGCAAGCATGGATGCGTGCATGACGCCGTTCGTGACAACCGTCAAGTTCTGTTCCGGTTCAAGATATTGAACCATTGCAAGAGTTGAAGTGCCGGCGTCAAGATAAATCACGTCATCCTGCTGAACATGTTTTGCCGCGGCATGCGCAATCGCATTTTTTTCAGAAGTATTGCGTGTCGCCTTGCCGGTCATGTCCGGTTCGCTCGACAATGAATACTTGATTTTGGCACCGCCATGCACCCTGACTAAAAGATTCTTTTCTTCAAGCAGCTGGAAGTCCCTTCTGGCGGATGATTCCGAGCAGCCGGACTTTTCGCATATTTCCTGAAGCTTGACGACTTTGTTTTCCTTCAACATTTGCAAAATCATTTGCTGTCTTTCTTCTGCAAGCACTTTCATCACCTTCCGATAGTATAATAACATGGCGTTTGAGAAAAAGCAATCAAAAAACGTCAAAAAATTTCATTAATTTGAACGGTTGTGACCGTTTGTGAATGAAGCTGGAGAGTGTGGAAGATGAAGGTAGATTGAGCTGGTGGTGGTGAAAGATGGAGGTGATGAGGGTAGATTATGTAAACTAGTAACAATGGAGGTGGTTCAAAGGTGGGATTATCCGGATGGCGGATTATGTAAACTAGATCTAGAGGAGTATCTGCGAAGAGGAATTATGTAAACTAATGGACGTGAAGATTTGATCAGAGGTATTATACGGCTGTAGATTATGTAAGCTAGATGGGTGGGTGTGGTGAGACGCGTCTACGTATCGATATTATGTGAACTAACGAGGCATGGCAAGTTAATCAATGCGTCATGAAGCCAGATGCGAGCAACGTGAGCATCTGTTCCTTATTGATTTACTGGAAGAAGATTCGCAGCGAAGCGAGAATCTTGTCCTTTTTAATTTAGATCGAGGGAATTCGCAGCAAAGCGAGAATTCCGTTCATTATTCAGGGCCGCGCGGGGACGTTTTGAAGGCAGCGGTAGAACATTTTTTCTTTTTTTCCTGTTTTTGTTCTACTTTCAGCTCTGTGCGGCACGATTTCGGACTCCGCGGTAGAACATTTTTTCTTTTTTCTCTGTTTTTGTTCTACTTTCAGCTCCGCGCGGCACGGTTTTGGACTCCGCGGTAGAACATTTTTTTAATTTTTTCCGTTTTTGTTCTACTTTCGTCTCCGCGCAGACCAGTTTTGGCCGTGCCGGTAGAACATTTTTTCATTTTTCTCTGTTTTTGTTCTACTTTCAGCTCCGCGCGGCACGATTTTGGACTCCGCGGTAGAACATTTTTTCTTTTTTTCCTGTTTTTGTTCTACTTTCAGCTCCGCGCGGATCGATTTAGCTGAAGACATGCGTCCCGGGGGTAACGCAGTGCACGGCAAATGATGCTTTGGAACCCACGGCCATAGCTTTTTAGCCGTGGTACAATTGCACCCGACCAGCAGCCATCAAAGCCCTGCATTTTACAAGAATATTACATCGTGTTTTAAGTATTGAATAAGCCTGGGATAAGAGTATAATTAAAATAATTTTAATATAAGGGGGGAATCATATGGACTCACTGCACGCATTATTGTTAGCCGAGCACGACAAAGTTTTGCAACAGATCGATGTGCTCAAAAAAAGAATAAAAGCGGCTCCGAAGGGAACGCTTCACGTTGTCAAATACAAGGGAAAATCATGGTTCAAGAGATATGATTCAGAAAGAAAACAACCTACCTTCCCAAAAGCAACATCAGCGTGATCAAGGGATTGGCCCAGAAGATGCATGCCGTCGCATGCCTGAAATTTGCCAAGCAGCGACTTAAGGCGATCAATCGGTTTTTGAAAACAGACAGCGAATCTTCCTATTTGGAGATTTACGAAAATTTACCGGACGAATTCAAAAATTTCACCGCACCGCTCGCAAAATCGATGGAATACAAGATCAACGAATGGGTTTCAAAGGGATACGCAAAAATGCGTCCTGTCGAAAATGGGTTCAAGACTCTTAAGGGCGACACGGTTCGTTCAAAGTCGGAGAAGCTGATTTCGGACCTGCTGTATATGCTCGGAGTGCCATACAGATACGAAATGAGGCTCGATATGGGCGACGGAACGATCGTTTATCCTGATTTTACGATTTATGACGTCAGAAACAACCGCTTGGTTTATTATGAACATTTCGGAATGATGGACGATTTGCATTACGTCAACAACGCCATCAGAAAACACAACGAATATCTGAAGCACGGTTTGGGAAACGACTTGATCATAACGTTTGAATCAAGCCAAAAACCGCTTGACCTTGAGGCAGTTGAAGCCCAGGTGAAAAAATACGCGCTCGCCAAAAGCGCGACAAATTAAACAGGATGTTATTAGGCCAAGGGGGTTGGCCTTTTTTTATTGCTTAAATCGCCAGCCTGGTGTTATATTATATAACATGGAGGGATTTATATGGATCAGATTGACCGCACCATCTTAGGATGTCTGGAACAGGATGCGCGAATGTCTCTAAAAGAACTAAGCAAGCAATGCTTTATTTCAGCCCCGGCCGTGAGCTCAAGAATCGCGCACCTGAAGGAACACGGATATATAACGGGATTCCACGCAGCAGTCGATTGCGAAAAACTGGGATACCCTATCAAGGCATTCGTCAGCTTGTGCCTTGCACCAAAAGACAAAGACGAATTTTACCCTTACGTCAAAGGATGCAGGAACGTCGTCGGATGCGACTGCGTAACCGGCAAGTATTCGCAGATTTTGACCTGTCGTTTTAAAACGACGAAGGATCTGGACGAGTTTATCAATGATTTGCAGAGATTCGGCGAAACGCAGACTCAAATCGTTTTTTCGACCAGCGTGGAGCCGCGTTCGCTCGTTCCTGAAGATGAAGAATAGAGTCGCAGCCATGGTTGCGGCTCTTTTTTTGGCAAAATGCAGAGCAGACGGCCGCGATGTCTGAACAAGGCGGCAAAGAGCAAACCGACGCGCCGGGACGATGATTCATCCTGGCCGCGCAAAGAACAGCAGCGTGCGTTTCAAAAGCCGCGGTCCCAAAAACAAACAGTGAATCAACGCCCTGCATTTTTTAAGCGACATAGCCTGCAGACTTAAAAATCTTAAGTTGAAAACGCCGCACACATTGTTTTCCACGCAAAACCGGTTAAGGTATCGCAATTTGGCGACCAATGTTATATTATATAACACGTAAGTTGATTCAGATTTTGAAAGGTAGGTTTTTACAATGCGGATTGAAAGCGACTCATTAGGTACCAAAGCTGTTGACGATGCTGCGTATTACGGCATTCACACCGAGCGTGCTCGCGAGAATTTCCCTGTCACGAGTCGGCCGGTCGACGGAAGACTTGTTAAGAATTTGATTCTCGTAAAGGAAGCTTGCGCAAATGCGAATGCCGAAACGGGCAGATTGGCAGCCGATAAGCACCGGATGATCGTCGACGCATGCGAAGCTATTTTGGACGATTTTGATCGTTTTGCTTCAGACTTGCGGACTCCAGCTATTCAGGGGGGAGCCGGGACGAGCACCAACATGAACGCCAACGAGGTAATCGCCAACCTCGCGGCGGAAATGGCCGGAGCAAAGAAAGGTGCATATGAGCTGATTCATCCAAACGATGACGTCAACATGGCACAATCGACAAACGACGTCTATCCGACCGCCGGACACATGGCTCTGGTGGAATATACGACCGATCTCTTGGATCAGCTTGAGAAGACTGCATCCTCATTTCTTAAACTGGCTCATGAACACCGCTTCTCCTTAAAAATGGGCCGTACCCAACTTGAAGATGCAGTCCCGACAACGTTTGGCAAGGAGTTTCATGCGTATTATCGTGTCCTCATGCGCGACTACAAGCGAATCGAAGCAGCCTCAGCTTCTTTGCTTGAAGTGCCCCTTGGCGGAACGGCGATCGGCACCAGCATCTGCGCAACTCAGGAATACTGTGACGCCGTGGTTCCTGAATTGCGTCGTCTCTCTGGAATGCCGTTGACTCAAGCTGAAGATTTGTCGGATGCCGTGCAAAACACGGATTGCTATGTGGCATTGTCAAGCGCATATAAGAATCTGGCCACTGATCTGATCAAGATTACAAACGACCTGCGTCTCCTTGGTAGCGGTCCGCAAGCCGGTCTCCATGAACTGGAACTGCCAAAAGTTCAAGCCGGATCATCAATCATGCCCGGCAAAGTCAACCCAGTCATTCCTGAAGTTTGTGCGCAAGTTGCATTTCAAGTAGTGGGCAATGATGCTGCAATCGCACTCGCAAGTTCGTCTGGGCAGCTTGAACTGAATGCTTTTGAACCCGTAATGTTTGACGATCTTTTTGAAGACGCATCCCTTCTTCGCGGCGCGCTCCTTACTTTGAAGAAAAACTGCCTCGATCATCTCAAAGTCAACGAGCAACGCTGCGCTGAAATGGCTGCACACTCCGCAGGCCTTGCAACCGCGCTGTCTCCAGCAATTGGCTACCGTGCCGCAGCCAAAATTGCTCAGGAGGCGGTTGCTACAGGCGAGTCGATTGAAGTGTTACTCAAAGAAAAGATCAACATTCCCGATTCAAAAATCAAAGAGTTACTCAATCCACAAAACCTTCTCCAACCGGCAAATTCGAGTGTTAAGCTCGAGACCGCCACAATGTTGAAACGTTAATGTTTCGTTTATGATCTAATAACTGAGAAAAAGATAAACGCGGCACATCTCAAGAACCGTCCGATTTTCGGCGGTTCTTTTTTTGTAAAATCCAGTGCTTTTGGATGCAGCGGTGATGCGCTGCTGCATTTGGACGCGGTGCTGTGAAGATGGGGCGTGCGGGCTGATTTTGGCAGCACTTCCCAATATGACAGCTGACGAGGGCGCGCGGTTTCGGGGGGCAGCGGTAGAACATTTTTCCTAATTTTTGCTTCTTTGTTCTACTTCCAGAGACGCGCGCGCAAATTTTCGAGGCGGCGGTAGAACATTTTTCCCAATTTTTGCTTTTTTGTTCTACTTTCGGGGACGCGCTCAACAACACCCGGTTGTTATGCAGGCTGCTTACCCATACGCGATCCGCCCGCCACCGCAAGAACAAATTCCGCAGCCACGAGCTCTGCATTTCATAAAAAAAGCGGCATGCCGAAATGGCATGTCGCAAGCAACTTAATGTTAATTTTTAAAACTGTGAATCGGAGCCGGAATCAAACCGCCACGGTGAATCATGTCGGCAGAACTTGCCGGGTTGACGCCCATGATTGGCGCATGACCGAGGAGGCCGCCGAATTCCACGGTCTCGCCGACCTTCTTGCCGGGAACCGGAATGACGCGAACGGCAGTCGTCTTGTTGTTGATCATGCCGATTGCTGCTTCATCCGCAATCATGGCACTGATCGTTTCAGCAGGCGTATCGCCAGGAACGGCAATCATGTCGAGACCGACCGAGCAAACCGCCGTCATTGCTTCAAGCTTGGAAAGCGTCAGCGTGCCGGCATTGACGGCATCGATCATCCCGGCATCTTCGGAAACGGGGATGAATGCGCCCGACAATCCGCCGACATGACTGCAAGCCATGATGCCGCCCTTTTTAACGGCATCGTTGAGCATGGCAAGAGCTGCCGTCGTGCCGTGTGTGCCGACTTGTTCGAGACCGATTTCTTCCAAAACCTGCGCAACGGAGTCCCCAACGGCAGGCGTCGGTGCAAGCGACAAATCGACGATGCCAAACGGAACGCCGAGACGTTCTGAGGCAACGGCACCAACCATTTGACCCATGCGCGTAACTTTGAACGCTGTTTGCTTGATCGTTTCGGCAACGACGTCCATGGAAGCACCCTTGACTTTTTCAAGCGCCTTCTTAACGACGCCGGGGCCGGAAACACCGACGTTGATGACGGTATCCGGTTCGGAAACGCCGCAAAAACCGCCGGCCATGAACGGGTTGTCTTCAACGGCATTGCAGAAGATAACCATTTTGGCATTCGTCATGAAATCAAGCTCTGAGGCTTTCTTGACGGCCTGCCCCATTTCAGCAACGGCATCCATGTTGATGCCGCTTCTCGTTGAACCGACGTTGACCGAAGCACAAACAAGATCGGTTTGAGCCAGGGCTTCCGGAATCGACTTGATCAAAGTCTTGTCGCCGTTTTGATAGCCTTTTTGAACAAGCGCAGAATAGCCACCGATGAAATCAATGCCGAGCGTATGGGCTGCCTTGTCAAGCGTCAAGGCATATTTGACGTAATCCTGATCGTGCGAAGCAGCGGCAATCAAAGAAATCGGCGTTACCGTGACGCGCTTGTTGATGATCGGGATTCCGTATTCTTCTTGAATCTGTTCACCGACCTTGACGAGATCCTTGGCCTTGGTCGTGATTTTGTCGTAAATCTTCTGGCAAGCTTTGTCGCTGTCCGAGTCGATGCAGTCAAGCAATGAGATTCCCATCGTGATCGTACGCACGTCAAGATTCTCGTCAGAAATCATGTGAATCGTTTCTAAAATCTTTTCGCTTTCCATATTTTCCCCCATTAAAGATGATGCATCGCACGGTAGATTTCTTCGTTGCGAATGCGAATCTCAACGCCAAGCTTTTGACCAAGGTCTGCCAATTCTTGTGCCAAAACGCCGAATTCTTTTTCGTTTTCCGGCACGTCTACCATCATCATCATTGTAAAGTAGCCATCCATGATCGTTTGTGACAAATCCAGGATGTTAACCTTGTTTTCTGCCAAATATTGACTTACGCCTGCGATAATTCCGACTTGATCTTCACCGACAGTGGTCAAAATTGCTTTCATCTTTTTTGCACCTCGTTCTTTATATTAAACCTGTTAGTTTTAATAAAAGTATAGCGCATAACTAATAATTTCGCAAAACATTTTGAAAATATTCGTGTTTTTTAGCAAATTTGTTTTTTTATCCTCATGTATTTGGTGAAATGTCGAATGTTTACGCACTGCATTTTATAAAGAAGGCTTGAAATTAAATGCAAATGCATTTATTATTAAATGCAGATGCATGTAATTTAGAAAGAGGAATTGAAAACATGGCAAATATTTCAAAAACCATCAATCCGAAACTTCGGACGACAATTACCGTACTGCTGCTTCTTTCATCGTTCATCAGTTTGGCCAGCCAAACGATGATGGTCACAGCTCTTCCTGTCATCCAAAAGGAAATGCACGTTTCACTGACACTTGCGCAATGGCTGACCACCGGTTACACGTTGATCATCGGAGTCGTAACGCCCCTTTCATCCAATATGTATGAAAAGTTCCGCAATCGCTCCGTCTTTTTGGGAACGATCGGCACGTTTGTCGTCGGCACGCTCATCGGCTGCTTTGCGAATAACTTCTGGTTCCTGCTGCTTGCGCGACTCGTTCAGGCATGCGCAGGCGGAATTTTGATGTCGTTTCAAATGACGACGATGATTTCAATCTATCCGATGGAAAAACGCGGAACGATCCTTGGCATGTCAGGCCTTGTTATCGCCTTCGGACCGGCAATCGGACCGACGCTTTCAGGAATCATCGTCAACTCGCTCGGATGGCGTTACATATTCATTCTTGTGCTGCCGCTGATGCTGCTCGTTTTACTGATCGGTTTTGCAACGTTCCCGAACTTCAAAGAACCGCGCGAACTCAAAATCGACGTTCTTTCCGTCTTCTTGTCCTTGATCGGTGCAGCTTTGACGCTTGCAAGCCTGACGTTTTTCCAGACAGACATTGCTCTGGGATTCGTCATGCTCGTTGTCGGACTTGTCATTTTGACACTGTTCATTAAGCGCCAGCTCAAACTCAAAGACCCGATGCTAAACGTCAGAATCGTTGCCAACCCTGCATTTCGCAGAATGACGATCGTTGGTATTTTTGCCTTCATGATTTTGCTTGGCACTGAACAGATGGTGCCGATCTTTGCGCAAAATGCAGCGCACGTCAGCTCAACCGTTTCAGGGATGATTCTTCTGCCGGGCGCAATCGCCAATGCGCTTTCGGCCGCCATCGTCGGACGCTTGTACGATCGCTTCGGACCAAAATATCTGATTACGACCGGTGGTATTTTGATGCTTTTAGCCTCGATTCCGTTGGTTTCTCTCAAGCCGACGACCCCGCTCTGGATCGTGACCGTCGCCTATATGGTCCGCATGATCGGCAATGCGCTCGTCTTTTCGCCTGCAATGTCCGAAGCATTTATCGAACTTGATCAAGCAGAAATCAGTCATGCGACTGCCTTGAACAACTCCATCAGACAGGCTTTCGGAGCAACTTCGATTACCTTGCTGATCGTTGTTTCCGGAATTCCGGCTTCATTTATTACCGGGTTCCACGCTGCCATGTGGCTGACCGTCGTCTTTGCGGTTTTGCTTTTAGCAACGTTTGCCCGCTACTGGCAAGGATCAAGCAGAAGGAATTCTTAAACTCTGCATTTTAAAAGGAACAAAATATGAGATCGAGCATTGAAAAATGGTGTTCCGTCTTCAACCGCAAGATCAGAACCGAAATCAACCGACGCTGCAGCAAATACGGCTTGCACGAGGCTAATTTCTTTTACCTGATCATTGTCGACGAACACCCTGGCATCAGCCAGAATTACCTGATTCAGACGATCCAGCGCGAGCAAAGCATCGTTACCAAACACATCAATCACCTTGTGGCCGACGGTTGGCTGAGAAAAGACGTCGCAAAAAACGACCGGCGTAAAAACGAACTGTTTTTGACACAAAAAGGTCGAGACGTTATTCCCGTGCTCGACCGAATTATGGAAGACATCAGCCATGAAAGCGTTGCTGGCTTGACTGCCAATGAAGCTGAGACGTTGGAGAAACTGTTGGAAAAGGCGGCCAGAACATATGACGTGTAGTTAAAGATGGCGGGAAACCCCGCTTGGATTAAACAAAAACCCGGACGATTTGCAATTGCTTGCAAACCGTCCGGGTTTTTAATTTGAGCCAGACTTTTTTCCAGCCTCCGTTGTTAAAAATTATTTTTGCCTGTTATCTAAATTGAAACGACGATCAAGCATGACCAAGCCGCAGATCGCTAAAATTCCAACAATAACTGCACCAAAGAAACACAAATTTGAACTGAAATCTCCCGTTTGCGGCAGAAGTCCAAAATTCTTTTTGCTTTCGCTTGGTTGAGCAGCTTTTTGCTTGACGGCAAATTTAGCTGGAGCGATAACTTCTGTCTGACGCGGCTGATCTTTTTGTCGATCCACCTGAAATTTTCTCACGTTCCGATCGTTATCTGACCCGTCTGTAACATTTTCTTGTTGCGGGTTTTGATTTTCACCGTTGGCGTTGCTTTCCGCAGAATTATCAGCCACGTAGCTGACCACGCCATCCTTGAACGGATCTTCAGGCGAAGACAAACGGTAGCCGTCGCATTTGTTTGCGCTGACCTGTTGGAGGCTGCCATTGCTGCATTTGACAGTATATCCTTCGACATAAGGAACGGTCTGATTCTGGGCGGCTATCTTGGTCGAATCTGACGGATCGTTTTGGTATGCAATGTCTTGCTCCGGCTTTCCGGGAACGGAAATCTTCCATGAGCCCAGACGCTTATAAACATAGTTGATCGTCCGAGTCTGGTTGCCGAAGTAATTTTCAAGCGGAATCGTCATCCCGCCCACAAAACTGAGATGGGTAGTTCCGTGGCCGAACGGCTCAAGCATCATCGAGTTGCCGATTTTTGCTCCGCCGTAATAGATGTCGGCAATTGCCGTACCGGAATCGTCCATTTGCGTATATTTGATCGTTGCACCGATGCCGCCATGATACTTGATTGTCCGCACCGTTCCGGGAACGTTGCTTTCATTCATGCAATCATCTGCATTCGATGGCGTTTCCGTCAACAGATATCCGGGGAAAACTCGACGCTTGGTTTGGTAGATCATGCCGGTCATGACGTTGTGTCCGATAGACGGGGCAATCCTTTTGCCATTGTTATCAAGGTAATTGATCGTCTGGTTGATCAACCGCGGCGTCGGTTCGGATATTTCCCGGGAAATAATCTGCGAATCTGAATCTTTGTAATGCTGCAAGACAACATTCGTATCGCCTTCGACCATCACATCAAAGCTGTCTCCGTCATGGTAGTAGTGCAACGTAAACGGACGATTGCTTTGATCTACGTACCTCAGTGCTTTATTGCTGTTCGGAGCAAGTTTGAAATTATTCGTTACTCCGTTTGGCATAAACTCCCAAACGCTGATCGTCTGGTCACCATCGCGCCCGATTGCGGCAACGACTCTCGTCGGCCCCTTTGCGTTCAAGATGTCCGCATCAAAGAAAGCATATTGATTTGCACCAACAAAACTTGAATATTGCATATAGTTTTCAGGATTGCAAATCGTGTAGTTTTCGTCCGCATGAACCTTGTTGCCATAAATTGTAAATACTCCAAATATTATGGAAATAATCGTAACAATACCATATTTCAATCTCTTTCGAAATTCGTCCTTCATAATTTATCCCCCTAAGTAATACTAAGGTTAACTATAGCACAAAATTGAAAAATAGTGTGCGTTTTTAATACTTTGCCCATAATTCATCAGACAGGAGGGCAAAGCTTATTTTTCCACAATTTTTCTGAGTTTACGGACACATCGATGAA
>ERZ841120.80-NODE-80-length-96531-cov-13.360525_pt1 | contig 96531 bp, 91 predicted proteins | sample MGYA00519572_ERZ841120 | MGnify/ENA primary metagenome ERZ841120 (study PRJEB31850, sample SAMEA3708890) | human gut metagenome | biome: human gut; feature: human-associated habitat; material: faeces | place: China | collected 2014 ...
ACTTGCATGTGTTAGGCACGCCGCCAGCGTTCGTCCTGAGCCAGGATCAAACTCTCTAAAATTTGTATCTCAACAGCCTTTCAGCTGTTCAAATCAATTTCAGAGCTTTAATCGCTCATTGACGAATATGTCACTGACTATATCCGTAATTCCTGATGCTTTTTAGTGTACATCTCACTGTAATTCTTTGAGCTTTCCTCAAAGTCATTACGGGTTTCTTTACTATTATCTCGTTGTTCAATTTTCAAGGTCCTACGCACTTTCAAGGCTTGTTTGCTTTCTTCATTTGAAGTCGCTAACCTCAGCAGTGCAAGAGCTATTATACTACGTTGTTTTGATTTTGTCAAGCACTTTTTAAAAGTTTTTTAAAAAGTTTTTTCAGCTTTTAAAATCAAAACCGAGCAACACTTTTGATTACTTTCTGAATGTTGACTCTCCACTTCCGTGCGTTCCACACTCTTTCACCATCTGTGTTTTCTCTTGTCTGCCTCGCCTCTCAGCGCAACAGTTGATATTATATCAGCACTTCCCTCTTTTGTAAACCCCTTTTTGACAATTTTTTTATCTTTTTTACATTATCGGCAAATTTTCCATATTATTCTTTATTCTATCTGATTTTTAATGTCTTTTCACTATTATTCTGCCTTTTACACGCTGAATTCCTCTTCATATACATATATATGTAAAAAGAAATTTGTTCTTATCCTTTAAATGTAATTTCACGCCCAATTATATTGTGCTTTTATATAATTGGGATAAGACTTATTTGTTCATTTTGTACAAATTTCGTAAAATTTGTTTTTACAGACTGGACTTTTCGCAAAAATGTGTTATTATAGTATATGTAAAGCGATATAGTTTTGACATTTAGCTACTTAATGTTGCTGCTGTACAACTTTACAAATTGCAAATACCGGGAGGTTTAGTTATGAGTTTTGATAAAATTATTGCCATCACAAGACAGTATGGTTCCGGCGGACACGATATCGGTAAAGCACTTGCCGAGAAGCTTGGTATATCGTTTTATGATAAGGAGCTCATTTCTATTGCCGCTAAAGAGAGCGGTGTATCTCCCGAGGTATTCAAGCATGCTGATGAAAGAGCTACCAACAGTCTTTTGTATTCATTGTCTGTGGGACTGTACAATTACGGTAACAACTTTTCTTCAGTGGGCGACCTGCCGGTTAATGACCGTCTTTATATTTTACAGCACAAGATTATCAAGCAGCTTGCTGAAAAGGAAAATTTCGTTGTTGTCGGTAGATGCGCCGACTATGTTCTTAAAGATAATCCGAAGCTTGTGAAGGTATATATTTACGCTGATCTTGATAAGAGAATTAAAAGAGCTGTTGACAGACAGGACATTGACCCTGCCAGAGCCAAACAGGCAGTTTTGAAGGCAGACAAGAACAGAGCAAATTACTATAGTTTTTATTCAGGGAAAAAATGGGGTCTTGCAGACAACTATGATTTGTGCCTTAACAGCACTAACATTACAGTTGATCAGGCTGTTGACATTATTATAAGTTACATCAATATTTGTGACTCAAATAAAAAATAACACTCATATTCGAGCATTTCCTGAATATACTATATTGTTTTATTAAGGAGGTGTACTATATGAAATTTGTCATTATGGATCTTGATGATTTTATCTTTGGTAACGAAGAATGGCACGAGAGCGAAAGATAATCGCTTTTCGACAGAATTTTAATTTATTTACAGTGATTTTTTATCATTGACATAAAATCAAAAAGAGGCGGATACTTAATCAAAAGTATCCGCCTTTTTTGTTGCCCCTTAAAACGAAACGAGGGCTTGCATTAATATTGTATGCGTCAAAATCGCAATTATTCATTGTTATTTATAAAAGAGAGCGGATCGGCGTACTTGCCATCAATCTTCACTTCAATGTGTATATGGTTTTCGTCCCCCGCCTCAAAGGGGACTGCGCCGATTGTACCGACCTTCTTCCCGACATCGATTGAATCACCCTTGTTTACATCAACCGAGCCAAGTCCGCAATATCTGCATATGACATTGTCGGTTGAAATTTCAACGATTTTGCCGAGCATTTTATCCTCACAAACATTAGTAACCACTCCGCCCGTCATTGCGGTTACATCATCGCCGAGTTTACCGCCGAAATCAACTCCCGTGTGCGGTTTCCATACATTCAAAGTTTTGAAATAAACACTTTTTTCGCTGTACTCACGAACAACATTGTTTGAATTAAGCGGATAGTTCAGGCTCAAATCTGTTGAAAGCATTGTTTCAAGAGCGTTTTTTGAACTTTCCGTCGGATTTGTTGATGGTTCTTCGGTTGCCGCAATGGTAGGAACTTCGACATCAAGCTTAACCTCGGGCAAGGTTTGGGTTACACCCGTGACATTTTCATTAACCTTAACCTCATTGCTTTGAGTTGCGGCAGGAGTTTTTGCACTTGGCACTGATAATGTATTGTAGGTTGAGTACACCGCCATGCAAACGGCAATCAGACAAATTGAGCAAGCCGTGTAAAATCCGATTTTTTCACGGCGACTGCGTTTTTTCTTTCTGTTGTTATAATAATCGCTCATAAAAAAGCACCTCCGTTTCTATTATTGACTGAGGTGCTAAATTTATACAGTTGTATATACAAAAATCCCTCCCGAAAAACGAGAGGGATAAGTTTGTTTTTAAGTATCAATTAGTATCAATTATACTTTTCTGCAAACAGCATTGATTGACTCCGGAATTTCGCTTTCGTCAGCAGAAATAAGGAGAACAATGTTAGTTGATGCAGTTTCGGCAAGATCCTGAAGCTTCTTTGTGAAGGTTTCAAGGCCTGCAAGAGCCTCCGGGCAAATCTTGAATGTTGAGTCAACGAGAATGTCAGTAACATCATAGTTGCCTGCGCAGATACCGCTGATAAAACCGAAAAGCATATCATAACCGCTGATGAGATACTGCTCTGTATCAATAAGTCTTGCCTTATGTGTAACATCATATGTGAGCTTTGAGCCTTTTTCAATTACAACAACATTGCCTGTTGAAGCGGCAACAGCCTCGTTAGCAAGAGAGATGAGCTTTTTAGTTTTGCCTGTTCCTTTTTTACCGATAAGTAAAGTAACCATAATTAGTTCCTCCGTTGTTATACTTTATTAAGAAATTATCCGAGTCTTGCCTCAAGAGCAGCCTTCTGATCCTCATAGCCCGGCTTGCCGAGAAGAGCGAACATATTCTTCTTGTAGCTTTCAACACCCGGCTGGTTAAACGGATTAACACCGAGCATATAACCTGAAATAGCACAAGCCTTCTCAAAGAAGTAGATGAGATAGCCAAGCTCTGATTCGTTCATTTCGGGAACATTAAGAACAATGTTCGGTACACCGCCGTCATTATGAGCGAGAACTGTACCCTCGAAAGCCTTCTGATTTACGAATCCCATTGTCTTGCCCGAAAGGAAGTTAAGACCGTCAACATTTGTCGGGTCTGTACCGAGAGTAACTTCTTTTTTACATTTATCAAAGAGAACAACAGTTTCAAACATTGTGCGTCTGCCGTCCTGAATGTACTGACCGAGTGAATGAAGGTCTGTTGAGAAGATAACGCTTGCAGGGAAAATACCCTTGTTATCCTTGCCTTCACTCTCTGCAAAGAGCTGCTTGAACCACTCTGACATCATTGTGTAAGCCGGCTCATAAGAAACCATAACTTCCATAGTTTTGCCCTTGCGGTAAAGCATATTTCTGATTGCAGCATATTTGTAACAATCGTTTGTCTTTAAATCATCGTTGTCAAATTCTTTCTGAGCTGTTGCGGCACCCTGCATAAGAGCGTCAATATCAGCACCCGAAACTGCGATAGGAAGAAGACCTACTGCTGTGAGAACCGAGAAACGGCCGCCTACATCATCCGGAACAACAAATGTTTCGTAACCTTCTTCGTCGGCAAGAGCCTTGAGTGTACCCTTGGCCTTGTCAGTTGTGCAGTAAATACGCTCTCTTGCGCCCTCTTTACCGTACTTCTTTTCGAGCATTTCACGGAACACACGGAAAGCGATGGCAGGCTCAGTTGTTGTACCTGACTTGGAAATCATATTTACGGAAACATCCTTGCCCTCGCAAAGCTCCATGATTTCTGCAAGTGCAGATGAGCTGATTGAGTTACCTGTGAAGAAAATCTGCGGTGTGTCCTTGCAGGTAAGGTTGTAGTTCTGTGATGAAAGAAATTCAATAGCAGCTCTTGCGCCGAGGTAAGAACCGCCGATACCGATTACGATGAATACATCAGTATCTTTCTTGATTTTCTCTGCACACTTCTTGATGCGTGCGAACTCTTCCTTGTCATAATCTGTAGGAAGATTGAGCCAACCCAAAAAGTCGTTGCCGAGGCCGCTGCCGTCATGCAACACCTTGTGAGCTGCTTTAACTTCGGCAGCAACACCGTCATATTCGTGTTCGCCGATAAAATCACTTAAATACTTGTCATTTAACTTTGTTGCCATTTATAAATTCCTCCAAAATTCCTATAGCGAAAATAGAATCGCAATAAGTATCTTTGTTGTTTTATTATACTATAATATGAGCGTTTTTGCAAGGTCAATTTGTGAATTTTTAAAATAAACCCGCATTGTTTTTTGCACTGCTTTTAATAACAATGCACAAACGCTTGATTTTCCGACAAAATCAAAGCGAAATCAGTGAAGCGAACACATATTCAAGCAATGCACCGAAGCTTGTTTTTTGAACAGAATCGCCTGCACAAATATCAAAGCTCTGCACCTTTTTTGAATTGACAAGATATGTAAGCGTACCTATCTTTCTATTCTTTTCAACGGGAGCGTCAATCTTGTCGGGCAGGTCGATATCGGTTGTAATTTTAGCACCGTTTCCTTTGTCAACCACTATTTTTGAAGAAACCTTACATTCAAGCTTTACGCTGTCGGTCATACCGCCGTTCACTTCAATGCTTTTCGGCATATCTTCGGGAAGTGTTAATTCTTTTACAGAAACATTTGCAAAGCCGTAATCAAGAAGTGCCGCCGCATCTGCAAATCGCTCTTTGCCTGTTTTACAGCCGAGAACAACACTTATCAGCGAAACATCTCCCCTTGTTGCGGTTGCAGACATACAGCAACCCGCATCGTTGGTTGTGCCTGTTTTCAATCCCGTAATTCCGTTATAGGTTTTCAACAGCTTGTTCGTGTTGACAATCTGAGTTTTACCGCCACGAAGATTGTCGAGCCAAATTGATGTGTAGTCAAAAATTTTCTCATGCTTTGTAAGCTCTCTTGACATAAGCGCAACATCATAGGCAGAGGTTATATGCCCCTCCTCGTCAAGTCCGTTACAGTTTTTGAAAACGGTGTCGTTCATTCCGAGTTCTTTGGCACGGCTGTTCATTTTTTCAACAAAAGCGTCCTCGCTTCCGCTGATATGCTCCGCAAGCGCAACCGCCGCATCGTTTGCAGATACAACAACCGTTGCCTTTATCATATCATCCGCACTCATGGTTTCGCCTTTTTCAAGCCAAATGTCACTTCCGCCCATTCCTGCGGCATGTTCGGATGCCGTAATTTCATCGTCAAGGCTTAATTTTCCGCTGTCAACAGCCTCAAAGACGAGCAAAAGCGTCATTACCTTTGTTACGGACGCACATGGTCTTTGCTCATGTGGATTTTTCTCAAAAAGAATTTTGCCTGTTGACGATTCCATAAGCACGGCAGACGGAGCGGATATGCTGTCCGTACTGAGAGCATTCACCTTTAATCCGACAAACGGCGAAATTAAAAGCACAGCACACAATGTTATTGAAACAAATGCCTTTCTTAACATAAAAAACACCTCGTTCATTAATATGAACAAGGTGTCGAATGTATGTAATAAAATATGTGCATTTTCTGAAGCTGTAACTTTTTAATACTTCTCAATAAGACAAACTGCGTGAGCGGAAATGCCCTCAAGTCTGCCTGTAAAGCCGAGCTTTTCCTCGGTAGTAGCCTTAACGCTGACGAGCGAAACATCAATTCCGCAGGCATTGGCGATATTTTTTCTCATTTCGTCAATATGCGGTTTCAGCTTTGGCTGTTGAGCAATAACGGTTGAGTCGATATTGACAATTCTGTAGTTGTACTCGGCAAGCACACGACACACCTCTTTCAAAAGAAGAATACTGTCTGCGCCCTTATACTTTTCATCTGTATCGGGAAACAGCTTTCCGATATCACCGAGAGCCGCAGCACCGAGAAGTGCGTCCATAATTGCGTGAACAAGCACATCGGCATCCGAATGACCGAGAAGTCCGAGTTCAAAGGAAATCTCTGTACCGCCGATTATCAGCCTTCTGTTCTCGGCAAATTTATGCACATCATATCCGTGACCGATTCTCATATAAATCTCCTTTGCACAATCGACCCTGTTGTCTTGACTTGAGAATACTCTCGGCAATCACAATGTCAATCGGGGTTGTCAGTTTAATATTTTCCTCATTGCCCTTTACAACAAGAACCTCGCCGCCCATATTTTCAATCAGCGAACAATCGTCTGTAAAGTTGATGAGATTATCGCCGGCATTTTCAAGAGCAAAGCGGTACAAATCACGCTCAAAAACCTGCGGAGTCTGAACTGCACGGAGCTGTGAACGGATAGGAGTGCTTTCTATATTATTGAAACCGTCAACAACCTTGATTGTATCTTTTACGGAAGTCCCGAGAGTTGCCGCACCCGTATCAAAAGCCGCCTCAACAACACGCTCAATTTCTTCAACGGTAATAAGCGGTCTTGCACCGTCATGAATAGCATAGTATTTGGCATTTTCACTGCACGCACCGATTCCGTTACGCACGCTGTCGGCACGGCTGTCACCGCCCTTGACAAGTTTTGAAACCTTGTTGAAACCGTTAAGCTCGATAATTTTATTGATTCTGTCGTTATCCTGTTCACGGCAGACAATTACAATTTCTTTGATAAGGTGGCATTTTTGGAATGCCTTCAGGGTGTATTCAATTGCAGGTCGTGACAAAAGCGGAATAAACTGCTTGCTGTCGGCAATTCCCATTCTCACAGAACCGCCTGCCGCAACAATAACCGCAGATACAAAAGCTGACATATTCAACCCTCCGTAAATTTATTTTGCAATTTTATGCGTAATTTCTTTTGGAGAAAATTAAATCTTATCAAGAGCCTGACTGATGTCGGCAATAAGATCATCAACATTTTCAAGACCTACCGAAAGTCTGATAAGGTCGGGTGCAACACCTGCCTCAATAAGCTGTTCGTCCGTCATCTGACGGTGGGTGTGGCTTGCGGGATGAAGAATACAGGTCTTTGCGTCTGCAACATGAGTTTCAATGTCGCAGAGCTTTAAGCTGTCCATAAATTTAACAGCACAATCTCTTCCGCCCTTAACCGCAAAAGAAAGTACACCGCATGAACCGTTTGGAAGATACTTTTCAGCAAGTGCGTGATATTTGTCATCTTCAAGGTCGGGATAATCAACCCACGCAACCTTGTCATTAGCCTTGAGGAATCTTGCAATTTCAAGAGCATTTTTGCAATGTCTTTCCATTCTCACATGAAGACTTTCAAGACCGTTCATAACATAAAAAGCATTCTGCGGTGACTGGATTGAACCGAGGTCACGCATAAGCTGAGAAGTTGCCTTTGTAATGTAGCCGAGCTTGCCGAATTTTTCGGCATAGACAATGCCGTGATATGAATCATCGGGAGTTGTAAGTCCCGGATATTTGTCGGCATATTTGAGCCAGTCAAAGTTGCCGCTGTCAACAATTGCACCGCCGACAGAAACACCGTGACCGTCCATATATTTTGTGGTTGAGTGAGTAACAATGTCAGCACCCCACTTAATCGGCTGACAATTGACAGGGGTTGCAAAAGTGTTGTCAACAATAAGCGGAACACCGTGTGAGTGAGCAAGTCTTGCAAACTTTTCAATATCAAGAACAGACACGGTCGGGTTGGTTATTGTTTCACCGAACATTGCCCTTGTGTTTGGTCTGAATGCCTTTGCAAGCTCTTCTTCGGGAAGATTCTGATCGACAAAAGTAACATCAATGCCCATTTTCTTCATTGTAACACCGAGCAGATTATATGTACCGCCGTAGATTGCAGACGATGCAACAATGTGACTGCCTGTTTCGCAGATGTTGAAAAGTGCAAAGAAGTTAGCCGCCTGACCGCTTGATGTGAGCATTGCGGCAACACCGCCCTCAAGGTCGGCAATTTTTGCGGCAGTCATATCATTTGACGGGTTCTGCAGACGGGTATAAAAATATCCGCTGTCCTCAAGGTCAAAAAGTCTGCCCATTGCGTCACTTGAATCATACTTAAAGGTGGTGCTTTGATAAATGGGCATCTGTCTGGGTTCTCCGTTCTTAGGCACATAGCCGGAATGCAAACACTTTGTTTCCTGTTTCATTGTAAAAAATCCTCCGTAATTTCATTCATTTTAACTAAATATTAACTCAAAATCGGATACCGAATTATCCGAAAAATTCTTTAATAAAATTCATTATTGCATCTGTTCCGAATACAACGCCTGCAACTATAAGCAAAAGCAGTAATGCGCTGACAATTCTTACGGTTGTACGCTTTGCACCCGTCATTTTTTCAAACTGCTCGTCAAGCGTTTCGCCGTCATTCTCGGTGTATTCAACATCTTCGTCAAGAATTTCTTCGCCCTCAAGCTTGATTGCGCCGATTCCCACGCAGGTGTCGAATGCCTTTTCATAAGCCGAATACGGAACATAGACATCATAGGTCAAATCATCATAGCCTGTGTATGCCTTTACGCTTTTACTGTATTTATTTTCCATACACTTCTTGATTGTAGCGTCACACGGAACGGTGCTGTCCTCAAGTGCGGCTTTAACTCTCTGCAATTCAAAGCCCGATGCCGTGAGCAGATACACGGGAGTGTTTTCATCGGTTATTGTTTTAAGCTGAACCTTGCAGTTTTTGCAGACTGTTTCTTCATCATTATGCAGTCGCTTGCATTTTGAACAATATTTCATAGACAAATCCTTCGTTATTTCATTTTGTTATTTACAATTCTAACACAAAAAGGCAGCATGAGCAATACCCCACGCTGTCTTTATCCATAAATTTTTGTGCAGTTTTGTTATAAACTAAAGTTATCAAAGTGACTCCACAAGTCTTACGATATACTTTTGAATAAGCGTTGCATCTACAACATTGATAATGCCGTCACCGTTTACATCTGCGACATACACATCTTCCGCATTGTTGACATCAATAAACTTATTTCCATTTTCATCTGTAAGATTAACAACATATTTCTGAATATCGGTAGCGTCAACTACATTAATAATACCGTTATTGTCAACATCGCCTTTAAGTCTTGTGACTTCTGATGAATTAAACTTGTAGCCGTACTTTTTGGCAAAGGTTTCTGCTGTTGATCCAATCTTACCGTTAATTACAAGAGCATTGCAATTGCCGAATGAATCACAGCAAATTGCCTTTACATTTTCCCCGATTGTCACCGATTGAAGATTTTGGCAGTTATAAAAGGCATAGTATGAAATAAATTCAAGATTTTTGCCGAATTTCAGATTTTTAAGTGAAGTACATTCCTCAAACGAACTGTCGCAAATGCTGATAATACTGTCGGAAAAGCTCACCGATGAAAGGTTTGTGTAACCTGAAAAAGCAGATGTGAGAATAGATTCAAGTCCGCTGTTCAAAGTAAGCTTTTCGATTTTACTTCCTGCAAAAGCATAATTGCCTATTGCCTTAACCGTTTCGGGAATTGTAACAGTTTTCAGCGTTGATGCTGACGGGAACGATATCACAACCGAGCCGTACGGAGCATAAGATGTGTAGCTTCTTGATTCCGTAGAAGGTGCATCAGGATCAGTAATATCTTTTGTTACTGAATACATATGATTCTTGGCGATAAGTAAATCGTTTTGAACATAGAAGTTTGTGTTTCCGCTTTGAACCGTAATGCTTGAAAGCTGTGAACAGTACGCAAAGGGATTATAACCCATTGAGCTTACACTTTTCGGAATTGTCACAGTTTTAAGATTAGTGTATGAAAACGCCTGTTCACCGATTGAAACAAGGCTTGACGGAAGTGTGACTGATGTAAGCTTTTGGTCCGTAAAGGCATAATCGGCTATTGAAACAGTTCCGCTTTTTATCGTAACAGAGCTGTTATCCGCAAGCTTACCCTTGTACTTATACGCAACTTTTCCTGCGTAAACAATTCCGTTAGATTGATTTGTGTACCAAAGGCAATTGTCAAATGCGTTATCACCTATCGAAACAACGCTTGACGGAATTGAAAGTGTCGAAAGGCTTGTACAATTTTTAAATGCCCAAAAATTTATTTTTGTCAGTGTACTCGGCAGGCTTACACTTGTAAGTGCGGTACAGCCGAGAAATGCACTTGAACCAATTTCAGCAATGCCCTTGGGAACAACAATTGTTTTCAAAGTTTTGTTAAACGAAAAACAATTGTTGTCAATGCCGACCATATCACAATCACCGACTGACGCAGGAACATTGACGCTTGCAGACTTACCGGAATAAGATTCAATCCATGCGTTAAATCTTCCGTTTGATTTCTGACCCACAATGCGATATTTGTATCCGCCATATGTATAGCTTTTATAAAGCTCATGTTTTGGAATTGCCTCCGCACTTACCTCGCTTGCCGTTGATACAACCGCATTTGCCGACATCGGCAATGCTGTAAACACACCGAACGCAAGAGTTGCCGATAGTGCAACAGAAATAATTTTGTTTACTCTTTTTCTCATTAAATACCCACTCCTGTTCAGCAGAAATACTATACTTTAAGTTATCACACTATTTTTTTATTGTCAACTCAAATAACAGCCGTTTTGAAAATTTGCATTTCAAGACGGCTGTCGTTCTGTTATAAAAAAATCGGCTGATGTTGTTTTCCCTGCAATGCAAGGGTTACGCAATCTTCAAGCTTATCAAAATCAGCCACAAGCGAATTTGGTTTCTTGATGCAATCGTCCTGTTTTAATGGAACGAAGTAAATGTTTTTCGTGTTGAGAAGTCTGCCGATGTTCTGTGCCGACGCACCGAGAGCGTCATTTGTTGCAACGCACAACAGCACAGGTCTTAAAATTCTCAGATGCGACTTTGCCGCCATTGTTACCGCCGTGTCGGTAATTCCGAGCGACAGCTTTGCAAGCGTGTTGCCAGTACACGGTGCAATCACAAGCAAGTCGCACATTTTTTTAGGTCCTATCGGTTCTGTCTGCACAACCGAGTGCAGAACAGCTTTGCCCGTTATTTCTTCTGCCCTCTTTACCGTTTCCTCCGCTTTCCCGAAACGAGTTGATGTTGAAAAGGCATTTTGCGACATTATCGGAATAACATCATAGCCTGAGTCAACAAGCCTCTGCATTTGCGTAAAAGCCTTTGAAAAGGTGCAAAAGGAACCGCACATTGCAAATCCTATGGTTGCTTTTGTCACCTGTAAACCTCCTTGATGATGTCAGATACAGTAGTTTTTATAATTTCTCCTGCCGTTTTCGGAGCACATTTTCCGGGTAGCGACAATGCCCTAACGGCATAAATTCCGAGTTTTTCGGCGGTATCAAAATCAACCCCTCCCGGCAGGGACGCAAGGTCTATAATAAGGGTGTTTGTGTCGGTATTCATAAGAAGTTCCCTGTCAAAAATCAACCTCGGAATTGTGTTGAAAACAATGTCAAACCGCTTTACCGTTCTTAGATTTTCCGTATTAAGTGCATTGTAGCCGAGTGTCTTTACATATGCAAGGTCTGACGGCTTTCTTGCACTCACGGTAACATTTGCTCCGAGTAAAACAAGCTTGTGAGCAAGAATTTTTCCGATTCTGCCGAATCCCGTCACAAGACACTTACTGCCCGAAACCGTACCCTCATATTCTCTCATTGCACATTCAATTGCACCCTCTGCTGTAGGCAATGCGTTGAGGATTGCAAAATCATCTCTTGCTCCGTAATCAAAAATTTCACCATCGGAAAGCCTTGGATATGCCTTTAAAAATCTGCTTTTCATCGTAGTAAAAACAGGCTTTTTAAGGATAATTTCAATATCGTCACCGTCAAGCAAAATGTTCTCGTTTGAAAACGGAGTGTTAAGACTTCCGTCTGTCCTTATTGACGGCAACGGAAAAATCAATGCGTCACTTTCCGAAATTGCCTTTTTAACATTGCAAAGGCTCAATGAACCGTAGCTTTCAAGGCTGTCAAATCCGCCGAGCAAAACATCGTAACAACTGTCAGAAATTGATTTTGCAAGAAAAAGCTGTCGCTTGTCACCGCCGATTATGCCAAATGTTCTTATGTCGCTCTTTTTCATACACAACACCCGTAAATCAAGTTATTCTCTACACCCTCATATTATGCCGAGTGTCCTTGTGTGTGAACAACACATAAAAGCGACCGCAAAGCATATCACTCTGCGGTCGCTGTTTGTAACTTATTATTTGTTTTTCTTCAAATAATCCCAAAAATTATTTTCATCAGATTCATCAAATGACTCTCCGTTTTCGTCCTTTGTACATTCATTAAAAATGTTATACTCAAGCCATGCGTTTGCAGAGTCATAGTCCTTGCTGAAAATATCTGTGTTCTTTATATCAAAAATTCCCATACAATCACCTCAAAGTAATTTTTGTATGTACTCCGTAACTTGATATTACATCATATGAACAAAAAATTCAATACTCATATTAGTATGTTTTATATTTTATTTAATGATTTACCGAATAACAGAACAAAAGAATTTTCAAAATAAAGTTACGGTCTGAGTCCCATTCCGCCCTCAAGGGTAATGGTTTCGCCGCTCATATACTTGAAATCAGGTGATGCAAGTGCAACACAGGCACGGCCGATTTCTTTTTCGACATCACCAAAATGTCCCATTGGCGGCACTTTTACATTCGCCTTGAATGCGTCGGGATAAGCCTGCTCAAATTTTTCAAGCTGAGCAGTCCATGCAAGCGGACAGACAATGTTGACATTTATTCCGTCCTTACCCCACTCGTTGGCGGCAACTCTTGTAAGACCTCTTATTCCCTCTTTTGCGGCTGCATATGCACACTGACCGAAGTTTCCGAAAAGTCCGGCACCCGAAGCAAAGTTTATAACCGTTCCCTTTGACTTTTTAAGGTACGGATAGCAAGCCTTCATATAATAGAAGGTTGCGTACAATCCCGAATAAACAGCAAGATCAAACTGCTCTGTTGTATGATCAGCAAGCGTAATACCCGACGCAGAAGCCTGAGCGTTGTTAATCAAGACATCAATTCCGCCGAATGTTTCAACAGCTCTGTCAACAACATTCCGAACAACCTTTTCGTTATCGCCGTCCTTGCTGACATCAGCCTGAACAGGCAACACATTTACTCCGTAAAGTCTTTCAAGCTCTTCTTTGGCATCCTCAAGCTTTTTGACATTTCTGCCTGTAATAACAAGGTTTGCACCCTCTTTTGCATAAGCAACAGCAATACCGTAGCCGATTGAACCGCAACCTCCGTCGCTGAGAACAGCCCTTCCTCCGCCTGTAATAACAGCGGTCTTTCCTAATAAAAATCCCATTAATCCATCCTCCTTTTGGTAAAAAAATATGCTGCAAGAATACAAATATTCTCACAGCCTTATATTACCAGTTATTAAGTTTGGTGTCAATCGGGTAATGCTATTATACGGAAATATTGGGTTTTGATTTTGAATTAATCTTTTCCTTTTGTAAATTTTCTTTTGCAGTATTTAGATGCAACCAATATTCTGCGAATAGTGCCGCACCGGTTATATAAATCAGTTGATAGTTCTCTAAGCTTTGATTCAGCCATACGAACCTCTTTTAATTTATGACAAGTGAAATATACTCCGTATGTGAAATAATACTATTGTATTGTGAAATTTTCTGCCTGCAAAGAAAGTGAAATAAAATAAATCCTTTCACGCCGTCAGGCACTTTACATGGAAAATCCATATTTCACACCGATAGGTATTTCACAAATCCTTTTGGATTTATTTCACTGAAAAAAGCACTTGCAAAAGCAAGTGCTTTTTTCTTGGCGGAGGACAAGGGATTTGAACCCTCGCGCCGCGTTAGCGACCTACTCCCTTAGCAGGGGAGCCTCTTCACCACTTGAGTAATCCTCCGTGTGAAGTTTAAATTCACTATAAAATAAAATGGCGGAGAGGAAGGGATTCGAACCCTTGGTCCCTCGCGGGATCACTAGTTTTCAAGACTAGCTCCTTAAACCACTCGGACACCTCTCCGTATGCTCATCTTGCCTTTCAGCATTTCAGCAAGATTTATTTTAACACAAGTTTCTCCATTTGTCAACACTTATTTTTAATTTTTTTGAATATTCAGTAAAATAAGAAAATTTCCCAATTTCTTGACAAATCGCAAGCCATCATATACAATAGTTATGTTATGTGCCAATAGCTCAGTTGGATAGAGCGTTCGCCTCCTAAGAATATGTTGCAACACACACTTTTGATTGGAAAGTGTATGGTAATGTGGTAGAATAATCGTAAATTTAATACACGTCTTCGTAGCTCAGCCGGATAGAGCGTCCGCCTCCTAAGCGGAAGGCCGTGGGTTCGAATCCCGCCGAGGACGCCATTTTAAGCCGTTTTTGATAATTTTTCATCGAAAGCGGCTTTTCTCTTTTTACAGCTTCCGCTTCCGTGATCGTGCTAACAAAAGTGTGTGGTTATCTAACAGGTGTTAGCACGAAATCGCTGATTTTGCTAACAAAAACCGTCGTTTTGCTAACAGCGTTAAAAATTCCAATTAATCTCTGCTAACAGATTAGTTGTGCGGTATGGTGGTAGTTTATTCGCATAATTGAAAACAAATCCTTTCTATATATAATAATGGTATAAAGAAGTGATTATTATGAAAGGCCCTAAATACCATATATATCTTACGAATGAAGAACGCTCCGAGGTTTTGAAATCACTTATTGACCTCAAAAATGAAATGATTGTACAGGGTAAATACACTGATGTATTGGATGAAATCATCGTCAAGCTATACAAATCCCGAAAAAAGAATATAAAGGTAATATACATTTAAATTAAGTTATTTAGCCGTCTGTTCCTTAATTGGAGCAGGCGGTTTTTTTGCGTTTATTCAACTTTTTTCAAAAAAAATAAAAAAATTTTGAAAATAGACTTAAAAAACACCCTCTCCCATTGGGTATAGGTGAAAGGGCTTTTTTCCGAGCAATCGGAAAAGACCTTTTCACAGACCTTTGACAACTGAATATCATTTCTTCAAGTACGTTACTTGTGTAAGCAGAAATGTAAAGCTACCTCAGCGGTACGCCACGACCTCATTTCAGGAGCGAGCGCTAATTCCGTCTGTGAGTATCGGGCTGCTCCCGATATGGCGACGACCTGCACAAGCGATAATGATACTTCTCTACGGAGCTGGCGGAGAACCCGGCAGAGGTGAGATTCCTATGAGCCTGATAGCAGTCAGGCGCTTGAAGAACTTCCCATATAGATTTATCTATCCGCTGGGGTGTCGAGGACAAATAAGCGGAAAAGTTACATAGCTGTTTTTGCAGGACAGCTATAAAACTATTTGAAAGGAGGAAAACGAATGCCAAACTGCAAAACTATTGCTATATGCAATCAGAAGGGCGGTGTCGGAAAAACGACTACCACAATGAACTTGGGCATTGGCTTGGCGAATAAAGGTAAAAAGGTGCTCCTCGTTGACTGTGATCCACAGGGAGATTTAACTACCTGTCTTGGTTGGCAGCGTGTCGATGAAATCCCTGTTACCCTCGCTACCAAAATGCACGAGATTATCCGTGACGATAGCACAGATGTAAAAAGCGGTATTCTCCACCACGAAGAAGGCGTAGACCTCATTCCTTCCAACACAGATTTGGAAGCGCTGGAGATGTACCTTGTGACGGCTATGAGCCGTGAGAACATCTTAAAGAGTTATCTTAATATGGTTAAGTCAAATTACGACTACATCCTTATTGATTGCAGACCATCACTCGGTATGTTGACCTTGAATGCTTTGACGGCAGCAGACAGCGTGATTATCCCTGTTCAGGCTCAGTATTTGCCTGCAAGGGCTATGACACAGCTTCTTCGGACTGTTTCAAAGGTAAAGACACATACAAATCCTAATTTGGCGATTGACGGCATTTTGCTGACGCTCGTCGATAACAGGACAAACCTTGCTAAAAGCACTGTGGACGCAATACGGAACAACTTTGGAAGTGTTGTTAAAATCTACAAAGCAAAAATCCCGATGGCGGTCAAAGCCGCCGAGGTAACTTCCAAAGGCAAAAGTATTTACGCATACGAGCCTAACAGCAAGGTAGCACTGGCATACGCTGATTTCACAAAGGAGGTGTTGTCAGGTGGCAGACAGAAAGAGCGACTTCGCTCTGCCGACGCTTGATGACCTTTTCTCCACACAGGAGGAACGTGACGAAGCAAGGCTCGAAAAGATCAGGGATATTCCGCTTGACTTGATTGATGACTTTCCCGATCACCCTTTCCACGTCAGAGATGACGAGGATATGGTACAGCTTGTCGAGAGTATCAAGACAAACGGCGTTTTAACGCCTGCCGTTCTCCGTCAGAAAGAGGACGGACGGTATGAGATTGTCAGCGGACACCGCAGAAAGCGGGCTTGTGAGCTTGCCGAGCTTACCACCCTCAGAAGTGAGATTAAGGACTTAACCCGTGACGAAGCTGTTGTATATATGGTTGAGAGTAATTTTCAGCGTACAACAATCCTTCCCAGCGAGAAAGGCTTCGCTTACAAAATGAGGTTAGAAGCTATGAAAAGGCAAGGAAAACGAACAGATTTAACTTCGTCGCCAGTGGCGACTAAGTTAGGTGGCGGACGTTCTGACGTAGAACTCAGCGAACAGGTTGGAGAAAGCAAAGACCAAATTAGACGATATATCCGCTTAACTAACCTTGTCCCCGAACTATTAGAGTATGTGGACGAGGGCAGAATCAAAATGCGTCCTGCTGTTGAGTTGTCTTATCTTGACGAGGATAGTCAGCGTGATGTTGTCGAGCAGATTGACATTAACGGCTGCACACCGTCGCACGACCAAACAATCCGAATGAGGAAAATGTTTGAAAGCGGCAAACTGACGGCGGAAGCTGTTGAAGCGATTATGTCGGAAGAAAAACCCAACCAGCGTGAGCGCATTGTGCTGCGTAGTGACAGAGTACGAAGCCTGATCCCGAAGAATGTTCAGTTGAAGGACACGGAGGACTATGTGTGCAAGGCTCTGGAACACTACGCCAAGTATCTGCGCCACCGTTCAGAGCGTGACGGTAGGTAGGAAATGCAAAACATATTTTTTTGACTTCCCCCTTCCTCACACTCTAACCCCTAAGACTAACTGTACTATCCGAAAAGAAAGATATAATACTATCTCTTATTATAACTCTATCTCTTAATCATATATCTTTCTCTAAGAGGGCAGGCAAGTTAATCAAACACACAATTTTTATTCAAAAAATAATGGAGGTAAACCAATGACAAAAGTATTCAACAAGAGGAACGCCAAGCGTATTACGGCAATTCTTTTAGCCGTTGTAGCTGTCGTTTCTTCAATTTTCATCATTCCCACCGCCAGCGCTGCCGGAAAAGAGGTCACTGTAACCTTTGATTACTGCTACGACACAGGCGGCAATATCATCTCATTCGTAAAGTACACCGAACACGGCGGCTATACCGTCGGAACTGTCGGCGAGGAACTCTGCCGCATTTATGCGGAAGGCAAAGACGCATATTGCATTGAGCCGGGACACTCGCTCTATTCAGGCAACGCCCTGACAACCGACGCTTCGGCTGCGTGGAACGCACTCAGCAAGACTCAGAAGAAGGCGGTCAATCTCGCCCTTCTTTTCGGAAAGTCAGGCAGCAGCTCCAGCCTTGTCGGTACTGACGGACAGAAGTGGGTTGCAACCCAGCTTGTTGTATGGGAATTCTGCACAGGCTGCCGTGACGCTTCTACGTTTAAGCTCAGTAATTCCAAGTTTATCGACGGCATTACTTCGGGCGGATCAAATCCTAACGTAAAGACCAACTACAACAAGATTATCGCCAAGCTGAATGACTACAATGTCATTCCGAGCTTTTCCTACGATACACAGGCAAAGGCAAAGAGTAACGTCAAGAAACTGAAATACAGCGACGGCAAGTACAGTCTTACGCTGACAGACAGCAACAAAATTTTATCCGACTACACCTTCAAGAAAACAGGCGATGTGACTGTTTCCGTTTCGGGTAACAAGATTACTTTGACTTCCTCAAAGGCTATTCCCGACGCTGTTGTTTTCAGCGCAACAAAGAATATTCCGAAGGTTACAACTACCCTTGTTGTCTGCGGCAGCTCCTCAAAGCAGGACGTTGTAACGGGCGTTCAGTCCGATACCGAAACCAAGACAGCATATTTCGCTGTTAAGACCTTGGCAGGCTCGCTCAAAATTGTCAAGACCTCTGATGACGGAAAGGTTGACGGCGTAAAATTCAAGATTACAGGCGCTGACAATTACAGCAAGACCGTTACCACCAACGCAAAGGGCGAATTTCAGATTGATGACCTCAAGGTAGGAACATACACCGTAACCGAGGTCACCGAGGAAAGATACGAGGATCAGAAGGCGCAGACCGTTAAGGTCGAAAGCGGCAAGACTGCCACCGTCAAATTCAGTAATGTATTGAAGCGTGGTAATCTTCAGGTCGTGAAGTCCTCGGAGGATAATTTCAACGAGGGCGTAAAATTCTACCTTTACGGCACATCACTCTCAGGCGCAAAGGTTGACGAGTATGCTACCACCGACAAGAACGGCATAGCCAACTTTAAGAATATCCTTGTAAGCGGAGATAACCCCTATACCCTTGAAGAGGTAGATACTTCCATTCGCTATGTTGTACCGAAGTCACAGACTGCACCTGTTGTTTGGGACAAGGCGACTAAACGTGAATTTATCAATGTTTTGAAGAAGTTTACCGTAACCGTAGAAAAGACCGACGCTGAAGCAAAGAAGGCACAAGGCGACGCTACGCTTGCCGGAGCAAAGTACGGCATCTATGACGGCGATAAGCTGGTTGATACCTACACCACCGACAAGGACGGCAAATTCACCACAAAGGAATATGTTTGCGGCGATAATTGGACTATCAGAGAGATTGAGCCTTCCGAGGGCTATCTTCTCAACGAAACAGTTTACAATGTCGGCGCAGAAGCGAAAAACTACACCGTTGAGCATAACCCCATATCTGTCGGCGTTACCGAACAGATCATCAAGGGCGAGATTGAAATCGTTAAGCACACCGATCAGGGACAGACTAAAATCGAAACACCCGAAGAAGGAGCCACGTTTCAGCTCTTTCTCAAAAGCGCAGGGAGTTTTGACAAAGCAAAGGACAGTGAGCGTGATACCCTTATCTGCGACGAAAAGGGATACGCAAAATCAAAGAAGCTGCCTTATGGCACTTACACCGTCCATCAGACCTACGGCTGGGAAGGCAGACACTATGTTGACGACTTCGATGTATTCGTCTGCGACAACTCTAAGCCGTACAGCTTCATCATTAATAATGATATCTTCGAGTCCTATCTTAAGGTTGTTAAGGTGGATGCAGAATCAGGAAGAACCATCCCCTATGAGGGAGCGGGATTCCAGATTTATGCACCCGATAATACTCTGATCACTATGTCCGTTCCGTACCCCTCGAATCTCACAATCGACACATTCTACACCAACAGCGAGGGCTATCTTATCACTCCCGAAATGCTCGTGTACGATAAGGGCTATAAGCTCGTAGAGGTGCAGGCTCCGCACGGCTATGTGCTTGACAGTACACCTATCACCTTTGACATCACAGAAGAAAACTCCACAGAGGAGGGCAGCATTGTTTTGACTAAGGTAAATAAGGCAAACTACGCTCAGAAAGGCAAGATTACCATCGCCAAAGAGGGCGAAGTGTTCTACGGCGTAAATGTCAGCGGCGGTACTGATGATGAAGGTAACGAAATTCCGACCATTTATCAGCCTGTTTATGAAACCGCAGGACTGAAAGGCGCTACCTATGAAATCCGTGCCGCAGAAAATATTATCACTCCTGACGGCACAGTCCGCAATCACAAGGGCGACCTTGTAGATACCGTTACCACAGGTAATGACGGCTTTGCAAAAAGTAAGGCTCTCTATCTTGGTAAGTACGAAATCAAGGAGATCCACGCACCCTACGGAATGGTACTCAGTGCTGAAACTCATAATGTGGAGCTTGTCTACGATGACCAGACCGTAGAAATCACAGAAACCTCTACATCGTTCTACAACGAAAGACAGAAGGTTAATGTAAACCTCGAAAAGTGGCTTGAAACTAACGAGCCGTTTGACATCGGTACTAACGAGGAAATCAAGAACATTTCCTTTGGCTTATTCGCTACCGAGGAGCTTGTATCTGCAAGCGGAACTACCATTCCTGCAGATGGCTTGATTGAGATTATCACGCTTGATGAAAACGGCAACGGTTTTGTCGGCACTGACCTTCCTTTTGGCAGCTACTATGTCAAGGAGCTTGCCACCGACGAGCATTATATCTTGACTGATACCAAATTCCCCGTTGTATTTGAATACGAGGGTGAAAACACAAAGACCGTTGACCTCACCGTGAATAACGGAGAGCCTATCACCAATGAGCTGATTTACGGTACTGTTTCCGGCAAAAAGATTGACGAGAACGGCGAAGCACTCGGCGGCGCAGTTATCGGACTGTTTAAGAGCGCAGACGCAAAGTTTACTGCGGAAAACGCAACCTTGACAACAGAATCAGCCGAGGACGGCAGCTTCACCTTTGGCGAGGATACTATTCCTTACGGCACTTGGTATATCAGAGAAATCGAACAGCCGACAGGCTTTGTACTCAATGATACTGTCTATCCCGTTACAATCGGGAAGGACGGCGATGTAGTTGAAATCGAGATTGTCAACGAGCATATTCGTGGCAATGTTAAGACCACAAAGGTTGACGCTGATTATCCCGACAATAAGCTGACAGGCGCAGTATTTGAAATCTATTCCGATACCAACGCTGACGGTAAGCTCGACAAGGACGATAAGCTGCTCGGCGAAATCAAGGAAACCGACACAGGCATTTATGAGATGGACGACCTTGTTTATGGTCACTATCTTGTAAAAGAGGAGAAGGCTCCCGACGGCTTTATCCTCGATGAAAACACCTATCCCGTCTTTATCGAAACTGACGGTAAGACTTACGATGTTGAGAACAACGCAGGCAAGGGCTTCCTGAATGAAGCTATGAAAGGCTCGCTCAAAATCGTTAAGACTTCTTCCGATAATAAAGTTGAAGGCATCTCCTTCCGTGTAACAGGCGAGAATGGCTATAACAAGACCTTTAAGACCGATAAGAACGGCGTAATTCTCATTGATGGCTTACGCATTGGCAAATATGTCGTATCTGAGGTGAACGACGACGCTGCCGCAGGATATATCCTTCCCGATGACGAGGTTGTCGAGATTGAGTACGGCAAGACCGCTAGCGTTAAAATGCACAATGAAAAAATCCACGTTCCGCAGACAGGCGATGACAGTGCTCCGGGCAGCCTTTGGCTGATGATTGGAGGTATTTCGGCAGCCGGTATTGCGGCTTGCGTGACAGCTCTTGTAAGAAAGAGTAAGAAGCATAACAAGGAGGCAGCATAATGAAAGTGATTATTGCTATCGTTTTACTTGTTTTCATTATCGGCGGTTTCATCTTTCTTCAGATCAAGAACCGCAACAACAAGAAGTGATTATAAACACGACGGGCGGCTCATAAGGTCGCCCGTCAGTTTTAGGAGGTACGAATGTATAAGTTAAAAACCGTGGAGAATATGGTGTTAAACGTACTGATTTCAAATTCAGACGCTCGTGACGACGATATGAGATTATATTATTACGTTTGCCGTGATTGCATAAGCGAAACTCACGGTAACACACACCTCTCCTTTGAAGAAGTTATGACCAACTATAAGGAGCTGGGCTGTCCCGGCTTTGAGAGCGTTCGGCGAACAAGGCAGAAGATTCAGGCGATTCTCCCAGAACTCGGCTGCTCGCCTACTGTCCGCCGAAGAAGAAACAAAGGCGTTATAGCATACACGAACTACGCCTTTGACAAGGAGGGTAACTAATGGCTGATAAAACCGTTATCACACCCCAGCAAAGGTTTAAGGTGCTGACAAAACTTTTTGAAGCGGGCTTCAAATCCGAAAAGGACTTGCAGAGCATTAACTTTCAGAATGTTTTCCGCATCGAAGGCTTAACCGTACAGGATATGAGTATCATATCCGAATTACAACAATACACAAAGAGCAACAAGCTCTATTCTTATCTTGGAGGTATGTTTGATGAACAGAAAGAACAATAACCGCATTACTATATGGACGAGTATCGACCTGATGGTACCGTGCCTGAAAGCAAAATTAAGACGGGAATTTCCGTCGGCTGATGAAAATGAAATCACGGCGCTTATGCACTCCGTCAATTTCAGATATTTTGAGGATATGAAAGCAAAGCTCGACGAGGTATCCATCGGCAAGCCGATTATCGTTATCGCTTCCTTCTCCGATCCTTTCAACAAGGATAACTGCTCAAATCACGTCAAGGTGATTGATTCAGGTAATCTCGGCGAATGCTTTGACGAAGATTTCGACCTTGCGGAATGGTATATCGACGAAAACGGCGACCTTTGCTCCTACGACATTGACCGAGAGGGTTTCGGCAATTACGTCTATTTTACATTCAAGGAAGGTACTCCCTTGAGCGTAAAGCAGCATTTCTTTACCAAAGCAGAGAAGGACGACTGCGACCTTACTTTCATCGACGAATACGCAGCTCCTATTGGTGATATGGTGCTGGAAGCTCTCGGCTACGGATGCAGCAAGGGCGGTGTTTCCAATGGAGATTAAGAGCGTTCCCCTGAAAGGCAAGGAATACCTTTACACCTATCGCAACAGCAAGCAAATATCCTCGCAGACGGGCTTGATCGGCTACATTCGTGCGGATATGGGTGCGCACGGTGCGGAATTCTTCTCGACGTGGAACGGTTTCCGTGACGAACTCAATACTCAGGATTTCAAAGACGAGATTGATACCGTCATCAACTTATTAAGAAAGGACGGCGGTTTTCTTTCCAACCGTGATCAACTTGAAGATTTTTGTATTAACAGCGACAACGTATTCGCTTATAATACAGGCGTTGATTACGGCGTGAGAGTAAACACGAAGAAATACGCCTTCCTAATGCGGCTTAACCCGTATAAGGGTAACTACAATCTTTACTGCTACTGCTATAAGAAGGATTGGCTTGACCACCATCTTGAAAAGGCGGAGCGTGGGATTCGCTTTATTGATTCCCATTACAACGAGAAATTCAGGCTGTATGACGGCGACCAAATCGTAATCGGCAAACCCGACGGCAGTTTTGATACGCACAACGGTTTGCGTGACCGTTCCGAAAGGTATGTTGTTCGATATATTGACGACTACCATTTTGAATATGGCAGAAATCTTCGCCATATTTGCGAATTTGCAGAGCTACTCGAAAAGTCAGGCAATGTTGTTGTTCCACTCAGAGCGTCACTTCCTGACCAATGCTACACCTTTGTTGACAGCTTGAATATGATTGCGATTATCAATAATGGCGAGCTTGGCTACACCGACGCTAAATCCGCAAACGGCAGACCGAGTGAAAACCGTGCAATGGTAAATAAGCTGAACGCACAGCTCGGCGTTACACAGGCGCAATATGCGGCAATGAAACAAGGCTCTCGCTTTGGTTTTGATAAGCCAGACGCTGATCCTAAAAACTATACCGAGAAAGGAACTTTAATCAAGCCTAAAAACAGAAATCACGACGCAAGATAAGGAGGTGCTTTTCCTATGGCGAGAAAGTTTGACCTTATCTCACAACAATATGTAGATACCTCGAAAGAGGTTTTGTCGCCCGATAAATGGGCGGCTTTTTTACGCACAGCCTGTTATAATTACAGACTGCGCTTTGACGAACAGCTCCTTATTTACGCTCAGAAACCGGAAGCTACCGCTGTTCTTCCTATCGAGAGGTGGAACAGAACTTTTGGGCGCTGGGTAAACCGAGGAGCAAAAGGTATTGCCGTTTTTGAAAGGCACGACGGCGTTTCACAGAAATTAGTACATTACTTTGATATATCCGACACTCACGCAGGCGAATACTCACGAGCTGTCCCTATTTGGACTATGCAGCCCGAATATACAGATGATGTGATTGCTACGCTTGAAAGCAGCTTCGGCGACCTCGAAGATAAGGATAGCCTTGCGAAAGCGATAATGTCGGCGGCAAACAACGCTGTCGAGGATAACACGCCTGATTATATCAGAGACTTGATTGCCAGCACCAACGACACCTTCCTTGAAGGTTTAGGTGAGGACAGCGTAACAGCTATGTATAAAGAGCTTGTCACAAACAGCGTTGCGTATATGCTGATGACAAGGCTCGGCATTGATACCGAAATGTATTTTGACGACGACGATTTCAGAAACGTTGTCAATTTCAATTCCGATGACACCCTGAACGCACTCGGCGTCGCTACCAGCGCTATTGCCGAGATGGGCTTATCGGAAGTATCCAAAACCGTTTTGGCACTCAACCGACAGAATCGCACATTTGCGGAAAACAGGCAACCCGAATATACTAATGACAGAAAGAATGAAAGGAGTTTTGAAGATGGCAGAACTGACTTACACAATGCAGGGCGATTATCTGCTTCCCAATCTGACGCTTCCCGAACAGCCGAAGGTCGAGCTGGGACAGTACGCTCAGATGAGGAGGAAGTATCTGTATCGTCAGCGCAGAATCCTCTATACCAATCTGCTGACGAAGGGCAAGCTGACCGAACACTTGGCGGAAATCGAACAGACAGCGCTGGAGATGGAGGAACGCCTGCTCAAACAGATGGCAGCTCAGGAGGGCGTGACGGAGAAGCTGAAAGCGGAAGATCCGATGAAGTGGACACACCTGATGAACAATCTCCGGCACTCAGCACAGGAGATCGTACAAGCGGAACTGATTTACGCTTAAATCCCGAAGAACAGGCTCAGAATTTTGAGCCTGTTTTTTCTACCGCTGATACCATTCAGCTTATCGGTAATGTGGTAGATTTCTTTGAAAAATACCCGCACCTATACTCTGAATTAAATCTTGGAACTGACCGCACACAGGCATTTGTACGGCTCAGCTACACCTTTAATCACGCCGAAGATACAGAAAGGCTTTTGGATAAAATGAAAGCCCTTATTATCCCCAAATCGGCAAGTGAGGATTTTGAAGGAGTATATAAGCAGGTTGAACAGCGCCGCAATTTACTTACCGTTATAAGCAGCGACAAGTATGTTAGCGGCGACACTAATTTCAACGTCTTTGACGAGGACGGAGAACTCAGAAAACACCCATTCTTCGGTGTCGATGAAGTGGTGAATGAGATTCTTGCTACCACACCGCACCTCAAGGCAAGCCTTGATGAAATCCGAGGATACTTTGAAGGTTTTTCAGACATTCAAAAGCGTGCCGAGTATATCCGCAGTATATTCAACGATGATTTTACGGAGATTATACTTGCAGATGACACCCGTGTAGGCTATAAGACCTACGAGAACGGATTGCTCATTTGGAAAGGTCGTTATCCTGACCGTGAAGGACAGAGCTTTCATCGTTGGGACGCCGTTGCCGGACACTTTGAAGCAATGCGCTTGCTTGGTATGCTGCACAGCGTTATTAAACCATTACCGTCACAGGACGGACAGTTACAACTCATTACGGAATCGGCAGGAAAGGACAATCCTGTCTTTTCTTTTTCACAGGAGCTTATCGACGCAGCTCTCACAAGAGGAAGCGGTGTATCCGAAGGCAAGCTGCGGATTTATGAGCAGTATCAAAAGTCCCTGTCAAAAGCTGAGAACATTTCATTTTTGAAAAACGAATACGGCTGGGGTGGCTCGTCCAACGCAGTACCATACTCAGGCGTCGCAGAAATGCACGACGGTAAAGGTATCGCATTGAGTATCGGTTATGGTGAGAACGCTCCCAAACAAATGCTCACTTGGAATTACGTTGAAAAGCGTATCGGTGAACTTATCAAACTTGACCGTTATCTCAACTCAAAAGAAAAAGAGTTTTATCCGAGGTGGCTTGAACGTCAGGAAGAACTGCGGGCAGAGCGAGCCGCTGAGCGAGAAATCCGTGAAGCACTTTTTACGCCGCCGTCAGAAAAGTCTGAGCCTAAGCCTGTTGAGTTTGAATACCGATATACGCTTGGCGCTTCGGTATATATCGGCGCAAGCGAGTATGAAATCCTCTCCGTTGATGATGACCGTGTAATGCTCTTTGACAAGAGTTTCCCGTTATTCAACAAGGAAATGCCGAGGACTGAGTTTGACGCAAAGGTCAAAGAAAACCCGATGAACGACCATTTGAAGGTCGCCGTACAAACCGAAAAAGAACAGGAAACCGCCCAGCGTGACTATTCAAAATACAATCCTCTTATGCAGGAATATTTCAGGTTAAAGGACGAACATCCCGACACCATTATTCTGTATAGAATAGGTGAATTTTTGGAAGCAATGGGCGACGACGCAGAAATTGTATCTCAGGCGTTGGGACTGCAATTAACAAGGCGTATGATTTCTTCCGATGAAGATATTAAGATGTGCGGCTTTCCGGCAAGCAGGCTTGAAGCCAATCTGAATATGCTTCTTGACAGAGGACATAAGGTGGGTATCTCGAATATTGACGAAAATCATAGCCACAAGTTTTATCTTATGGAATCTGATAGAGCGCACGAGCCTATTCAGTCACACCCTGTTGGCAGAATTGATTACATCAACGCTAATGGGGAAATTGAAAACTCGATTGAGTACACCAATCCGACAATGCTTGAAAAGGACATCAAGGAGGAAAGTACCTTTGGCGTTAAAATGGCAGTTTATTTGTATATGGACACAGATGGAAATACAATGCCCCACGATTTTATTGATAGACTGCCTACCCCGTTACAGCATTTTGAAATTATCGACCAACCGCAACCACAATCAGAGTACGATTCTTTATTGAAGCGTGCAACAGAAATCCTCTCCGAATATACGATTAGAGAATTTGGTACAGATGACTTTGAGTTACCCGACGATTTATCTGAAATCAACGTCGCATACACAACCACCGAGGACGAAAAGCACGAATTAACGGCTAATGTAAACCTTGTTGATTTTCGTATCGAAACAAAGATTGATGATACCGTTGTCCGCACTGAGCAATACGATTCTTTGCAGGATATTGTCGAGAACGGCTTGGACGGTATGGAGTTTGACGACCTCATTTATGTGTCCGATGAGGAACTTGCACCGTTCTATGAGGAACACGAAGAGCTTGACGACGTAGATCCCGCAGTTATTCGTCAGCAGCTTGAGGACGCAGGGATAGTCAACGGTGAGCTTGTCGATGAAGATAAGCTGAACAGTGATCCATTTATTCAACAGGTTATGGCTGACGTAGAAGCCGTTGCCGACAACTCTGACCTTATCGGACAGAAGCTGACGCTTGATGAACACAAATTCATTGTTGAGAGCGTGGGCGGTAACGGCGAGGTTTCAATGCGTGATATTACCTTTGAGGGCACTAACGGTTTTCCAATATTCCGTTCCGAAAAGGTAGGTTTTGTTCGCCGTGCCATTGAAGAACAACAGACACAGCAGGAAGAAATCACACCCGCTTGGGAGCGTCAACCGAGAGCAAAGGCGCAGACCTTTGACCTTCACCCTGACATTCCTATGGCTGACCGTCATACTTTTGACCTCAAAGCCTTTGAGTTAGAGGATGTTGGCAAAAAGGCACGTTTTCGCAGAAATGTTGAAGCTATACGTGTCTTGAAAGAGTGTGAGTTTGACAACAGATTTGCCACACCCGAAGAACAACAAGTCCTCGCACAGTATGTCGGATGGGGCGGAATCCCCGAAGCGTTTGACGAAAACAATACAGCGTGGGCGGACGAGTTTACAGAGCTTTATGGCTTACTCTCACCCGAAGAATATCAGTCTGCGAGAGAAAGTACGCTGACCGCATTTTACACCCCGCCCGTCGTGATTTCAGCTATTTACAAGGCTATGGAACAGATGGGCTTTAAGGAAGGCAGCATTTTGGAGCCGTCCTGCGGTATCGGTAACTTTATCGGTATGCTGCCGCAGAGTATGGAGAACAGCCGTGTATATGGCGTTGAGATTGATAAGATTTCCGCAGGTATCGCACAGCAGCTCTATCAGCGTTCCTCTATTGCGGCACAACCATTTGAGGAAGCGGAGATACCCGACAGCTTCTTTGACGGCGTTGTTGGTAATGTACCGTTTGGTGATTTTAGTGTAGCCGACAAGCGCTACGATAAAAACCATTTTCTTATTCACGACTACTTTTTTGCAAAATCCCTCGACAAGCTCCGTCCGGGCGGCGTTATGGCGTTGGTAACTTCTAAAGGCACGATGGACAAAGAAAGTCCTGCTGTCAGGAAGTATATAGCGCAGAGAGCCGAGCTTCTCGGAGCTATCCGCTTACCGAATAACACCTTTAAGGGCAACGCAGGTACAGAGGTCGTGTCGGATATTCTTATCCTTCAAAAGCGTGACCGAATCGTAGATATTGAACCTGATTGGGTACACCTTGATACCGAAGAAAACGGTATCCGAATGAACAGCTATTTTGTTGAGCACCCCGAAATGATTCTCGGTGATATGCAAATGGTATCCGGTCGTTTCGGTCAGGAATCCACCTGCGTGCCGTATGAAAACGCAGACCTTGAAAGCCTGCTCGATGAAGCCGTAGCCAATATTCACGGCGAGATTGACGAATATGAGCAGGACGAGGAGCTGGAGGAAGAAGATAATTCTATTCCTGCCGATCCGAATGTCAGGAACTTCTCATACACGCTGCTTGACGATGTAATCTATTTTCGTGAGAACAGCCGAATGTCGCCCGTCGAAATGTCGGCGACGGCTGAGAACAGAATAAAGGGCTTAATTCAAATCCGCAATTCCGTCCGTCACCTGTTGGAATTACAGACGGAAGATTATCCCGACAGCAAGATAAAAGCGGAAATGGAACGCCTGAATACGCTGTATGACAGCTTCACAAAACAGTACGGACTGATCAGCAGCCGTGCCAATAATATGGCGTTCTCACGGGACAGCTCCTATTCCCTGTTATCCTCATTAGAGGTGCTCGACGATGAGGGCAACCTTGAACGCAAGGCGGATATTTTCTATAAGCGTACCGTCAGAGCATACAAACCCGTGACCTCGGTAGATACAGCTTCCGAAGTGCTCGCCGTTTCTATGGGAGAAAAAGCAGAGGTCGATATGGACTATATGCGTGAGCTGACAGGCAAATCCGAACAGGAGATTTACAACGAACTCAAAGGCGTAATCTATCTGAATCCGTTGCACGAGGGCAATCCGCATTATGAGGACAAATACCTGATAGCGGACGAGTATCTTTCCGGCAATGTCCGGGAAAAACTTGAAATTGCACGAGCTGCGGTGGCTAATAAGCCTGAATATTCTATCAATGTTCAGGCTCTTGAAAAGGTGCAGCCTGAGCCTTTGACGGCTTCCAAAATATCCGTCAGGCTCGGCGCTACTTGGATACCGCCTGAGATAGTGCAGCAGTTTATCTATGAGTTTCTTGATACGCCCCGTTACGCACAGTGGGATATAAAGCTCCATTATTCTCCCTATACCAGCGAGTGGAATATTGAGAAAAAGAGCTATGATCCTACGAATATCAAGGCGTACCGTACCTACGGTACAGACCGCATTAACGCCTACAAAATCATTGAAGAAACCCTCAATCTCCGTGACGTTCGTATCTTTGATTATGTAGAGGACGAGTTTGGTAAACGTAAACCTGTCCTGAATAAAAAGGAAACGACTATCGCTTTACAGAAGCAGGAGCTTATCAAAGAAGGCTTCAAGGAATGGATATGGCAAGATCCACAGCGCCGTGAGCGGCTCTGTAAACTCTACAACGAAAAATTCAACAGTACCCGTCCCCGTGAGTACGACGGAAGTCACATTACCTTTAGCGGTATGAATCCCGAAATCGAACTCCGAGAACATCAAAAGAACGCCGTCGCCCACATTTTATACGGCGGAAATACGCTCCTTGCACACGCAGTTGGGGCTGGGAAGACGTTTGAGATGACTGCGGCTGCTATGGAAAGTAAAAGGCTTGGATTGTGCTCCAAGTCTTTATTTGTTGTACCGAATCACCTCACTGAACAATGGGCTGCGGAGTTTTTACAGCTCTACCCGGCGGCGAATATTCTGGTGGCGACAAAGAAAGATTTTGAAACCGCAAACCGTAAACGTTTCTGCGGCAGAATAGCCACGGGCGATTACGATGCTATCATAATCGGACACTCTCAGTTTGAGAAAATCCCGATGAGTATTGAGCGACAGAGAGCCTTAATCGAACAGCAGATTGATGACATTACCGATGGTATAGCGGAACTCAAAGCTAATAAAGGAGAAAACTTCTCCATCAAGCAGCTTGAAAAGAGCCGCAAATCACTGCAAACGAAGTTGAAAAAACTCAACGACCAAAGCCGTAAAGATGATGTTGTCACCTTTGAGGAGCTTGGCGTAGACAGGCTTTTTATTGACGAGAGCCATTTCTATAAAAACCTTTTCCTCGCAACGAAAATGCGTAACATCGGCGGCATCGCTCAAACAGAAGCGCAGAAAAGCTCAGACCTGTTTATGAAATGCAGATACCTCGACGAGCTGACAGGCGGCAGAGGAACCGTATTCGCTACGGGAACACCGATCAGCAATTCTATGGTTGAGCTGTACACTATTCAGAGGTATTTACAATACAATACCCTGTTAGAAAACGGCTTGCAACACTTCGACGCTTGGGCTTCCACTTTCGGTGAAACCGTTACCGCTTATGAGTTGAAGCCCGAAGGTACGGGATACAGAACTAAAACCCGCTTTGCGAAGTTTTACAATCTTCCTGAACTTATGGCGATGTTCAAACAGGTGGCGGATATACGGACGGCGGACACGCTTAACCTTCCGACGCCCACTCCCCACTATCATAATATTGCCGTGAAGCCGTCTGATTATCAGAAGGAAATGGTAGAGAGTTTTGCGGAGCGAGCTGATAAAGTCAGAGGTGGCAGCGTCGATCCGAGCGTAGATAATATGCTCAAAATCACGAACGATGGACGAAAACTCGCTCTTGACCAGCGTATGATTAGTCCTATGCTCCCTGACTTTGAGGGCAGTAAAATCAACGCTTGCGTGAACAATATCTATCAGATATGGGAAGAAAACGCAGACAAGAAATCAGCGCAGCTTGTGTTCTGCGACCTCTCGACACCTAAGTCTGACGCAGAGTTTTCCGTCTATACGGATATACGGCAAAAGCTGATTGAGCGAGGTGTGCCGGAAAGTGAGATACGATTCATTCACGAAGCAAAAACCGAGGTTCAGAAGCAGGAGCTATTCAAAAAAGTCCGCAAGGGCGAGGTCAGAGTTTTACTTGGTTCAACTCAAAAAATGGGTGCTGGAACCAATGTTCAGGATAAGCTCATAGCCTTGCACGATATTGATTGTCCGTGGCGACCGAGCGATCTTGAACAGCGTTCGGGACGTATTATCCGACAGGGTAACGAGAACACTGATGTTCATATCTACCGTTATGTAACGGAGCAGACCTTTGACGCATATATGTATCAGCTTGTCGAGGGTAAGCAAAAGTTTTCGGCGCAGATTATGACGAGCAAATCGCCCGTCCGTTCCGCTGAGGATATTGATGATACCGCACTTTCCTACGCCGAGATTAAGATGCTGGCAACAGGCAATCCGTACATCAAAGAGAAGATGGATTTGGACATTCAGGTGAACAAACTGAAAATGCTTAAATCATATTACCTCTCTCAGAAGTACGACCTTGAAGATAAAATCATCAAATTCTATCCGAAAGAAATCGCCTTGCAGACCGAAAAAATGAAGGGACTGAAAGCTGATTTGGGAACTCAGAAAGCTCACCCGAAAGAGGTTGATGACAAGTTTGTCGGTATGACGATCAATGGCGTTGAGTACGCTGATAAAGCCGAAGCAGGAAAAGCAATCATTGAATTTTGCAAGGCGAAAATGAGCGCAGACGATGAACTGATGGGCTGCTACCGTGGCTTCAAAATGGACGTTTGTTTTGACAGCTTTGAGAGAGCCTATGTCGTTACGCTCAAAGGAGCAGCGTCACATCACGTTTCACTCGGCATTGATAATATCGGTAATATTACCCGACTGGATAACGCCATTGACGGCATTGAAAAACGCCTTGTCAAAGCGGAGGAACAGCTTGAAAATCTGAAAACTCAGCTTGAAACCGCAAAGACAGAGGTTGAAAAGCCGTTCACCCAAGAGGACGAACTCAGACAGAAGATGGCTCGATTAACTGAGCTGAACGCCCTTCTCGATATGAATAAGGGCGATGTTCCTGTTGTCGGCGGAGAGCCTGACGAGGGCGATAACGCACCCGAAAAGAACAGGGACAACCGAAACAGATAAGGAGGATTTTACTACAATGACTGACAAGAATTATAACGAGCTTCTCAGAAAGAGAGTGCTTCAGGAGAACAAAGAATTTAATGAGGAGCTTGAAAAGCTCCCTGCCAACGAAGCATTGAGCCGTGCCTATGAAAAAGTTATCAAGGAGGATTTTGTGTGCAGCATCAGCGAAGGCAATCTCACCAATACGGAAGCAAGAGCGCTTCTGCGACTGAAATATCCGCTTGATGAACTTTACAGCGAATGGCTGCATAACGATATGAGCTACAACGATATGCTCCGTGCAACCATTAAAGACCGTGCGACTTCGGCGGTGCGTGAAATGAAAAGTCAGGCACTCAACGATAGATAACGGCTATGCCGTATGTTGACGCTCAGGCTGTCGCCCAAGCGAGAGAAATGGACTTGCTAACGTACTTGCAGAACTATGAGCCGCAGGAACTTGTGAAGATCTCCGGCAACAATTACTGCACCCGCAGCCACGACAGTTTGAAGATTTCCAACGGCAAATGGTATTGGTGGTCGAGAGGTTTCGGAGGTTATTCCGCTCTCGACTACCTTGTTAAAGTACGAGGTTTACGGTTTTCAAAAGCTGTTGAAACCATCGTAGGCAGATGTGCGGCAGAGCCACCCGTGTATGCCGATAAGAAGAAAAACAACAATCCAAAGCTCTTGCTTCTGCCTGATAAAAGTGCTTCCAACAGAGTGATTTTCAGGTATCTTTGCGGCAGAGGAATTGACCGGGAGCTTGTTGCTAAATGCGTATCTGAGGGTAAAGTTTTCGAGAGCCTTCCGTACCATAATGTTGTTTTTGTGGGCTTCGATACAGAAAACAAACCGAGGTACGCTTCCTATCGGGCGACGGGTAGAATGAGAATTTTGGGCGATTGCTCAGGCAGCGACAAGCACTATTCCTTTCGGATAGCAGAAGGCAATAACGATACAGTCCACATTTTTGAATGTCCCATTGACCTTTTATCATACGCAACATTATTAAAAATGAAGGGCTATGATTACCGTCAATATAACCTGCTATCTCTTGCGGGAATCTACTCACCGAACAAGGAAAAGGAGCTTGTAAAAGTGCCTGTTGCCCTTGTAAACTACTTGCAGGAACACCCAAACACAAAGCGAATCGCTATCCATTTTGATAACGATGCCAAAGGCAGAGAAGCCGCCATTGCACTCAAAAACAGGCTTCAAAATGATTATAAGGTTGCCCTGTTACCTCCGCCGCAAGGCAAGGATTTCAACGACTTTTTATGTTTGCAACTGAATTTGCACAAGCATAAAAACAAAGAAAGGAACGATGAACGATAGATGAAGGTTAACATTTATCAAATCAACCACGACCGTGATGATAAGCGGTTGATGTTCTTCGGATTGGACGAAGTACAAAAGCTCACAGGCAGTAAGATGGTCAAGGCTGAGATTTACGACAAGATTTTCAGCGGTAACGTTGACTGTCCTTCGCTGGAGGGCGTATTCCATAGATTCAACTACAACCACCCCGCAGGTTATACAGGCAGATCACTTTCAGTGTCTGATGTTGTCGAGATTGTCGAGAGCAACAACACGGAAAAAGGCTTTTACTACTGCGATAGTTTCGGCTTTAAGAAGATAAGTTTTGAGTCTGAGAAGACACAGGATACCGTCGGTAAGAATCCGATCACCGTCCTTTATTTTCAGGTCGGCAAGCTCCCGAAAACAGTTTCTATAAACAGCTCTCTTGAAGCAATGCAGCAGCTTGTCGGTGGGTATATTGAGGAATATATGCCCTTTGAAGATGAGGTCGCTATCATCTGCAACGAGGAAGGAAAGGTGAACCGATTGCCCTTGAACAGAGCCGTCTACGACGAGCATAGCAAGGAAATGATCGAGATCATTGCCGGCGATTTCTTTATCGCCTATGCTCCGATAGAATTGGAAACTTTCAAGAGCCTTCCGAAAGATTTGGAGAAGAAATACTCCGAAAAATTCAAATATCCCGAACGGTTTTACAAGCAAAACGGACAGATTAAAGCCTATCCGGTTAAACCCAAAGAACACGATGTAGAGAGATAAATCTGATGATGTTGGCAGCCCCTATATGAGATGCACAATCTTAGCAAGCAGTGTATTTGTAACCACACGGCTCCAAATACCAAAAGGCTTGTTAGGGGACTGCCCCCCTAATACCCCGTGAAGAAAGGACTGAAACTATGAACGGACTAATTCTATTTATACTCGGCTGCTTCCTCGGCGGTTTCCTTGGCGTTACCGTAATGTGTCTGCTTCAAATCAACCGCCTGAATCATTATGAGATGAAGAAAAAGGAGGAAAAAAACACAGATGAGGAGAAGCTATGATAAACACATTCGCTTGACAAAAGAGGAACGTGAGGATTGGTAGCGTAAGGCAGCTATGACCTGCCTGAATGAATCGTCACTTATTCGTATGCTTATGAAAGGGTATGCCCCGAAGGAGAAGCCCGACGAGCGTTTCTTTGAAGCTATGCGAGAGCTGTCGGCTATCGGTAACAACATTAACCAGCTTGCCGCCAAAGCAAACACTCTCGGATTTATTGACGCTTCTATGCTCTACAACGAGGTTAAGCGCTGGCACAAATTTCAAGCTGATATTGAGAGCGTGTTTCTGCGCCCGGATAAGATGAATTTGAAATGGCAGTAAGTAAATTGTGGGAGGTTAAGTATAACCTCTCGTATGTTCTCGATTACGCAGGCAATCCTGAAAAGACCACAAACCCGAACTACACGGAAGAACAATATCAGGCACTCTCGGACGTTATTTCATACGCTAAGAACGAGGAGAAAACCGAAAAGCAATTATTTGTTGATGGAATCAACTGCTATCCCGAAAGTGCCAGAAAAGAATTCATCACCACTAAACAATACTTTGGTAAGGCAGACGGCGTTCAAGCCTATCACGGATATTTAAGTTTCAAGGAACAGAATATCACACCGGAGCTTGCTCACAAGGTTGGTATGGAATTTGCTCAAACCGTTTGGGGAGATAGATTTCAGGTATTGGTAGCGACACATCTAAATACTCACCATCTACATTGCCATTTCGTTATCAATAGTATTTCCTTTGTAGATGGCAAAAGATGTCAAGCTACTTCTTGGTTCAAATTTCGCCACATAGCGGATAAGATATGTGAGAAGTATGGACTTTCGTATATTCAAAATCCAAAGCGTAATCAGCCACACGACTATTACTTTAATAAGTTGGAAAAGACAGGTATGCCAAACAGGTATCAGGTAGTCCGAGAGGTTATTGACCACGCTCTTGAACACAGCAAAAATATGTTGGATTTTCAGGACGCCCTAAAAGATATGGGCTACGGCTACAACTTCAATCCGAGGATAAAGTATTGGACGGTCAAACCGCCCGGTTACACCAAAGCTATCCGTTTGTATCGTCTTGGCGACGACTATACGAACGAAGCCATTACAAATCGCATAATAGATAACCGTACCCGTGTCGGTATGCACAGATACACACGGCTCACGGTAGCCAGCCGACAGTACCGACTTCCTACACGGGGAGATAAGATACGGAAGATCGGCGGATTATACGGTATGTATCTTTACTACTGTTACAGACTCGGCAAGCTGCCGAGATACCGAAAACTGAACAGCGCTCAGATTCATTACTATTTCAAAGAGGAGCTATTGAAACTTGATGAACTCAGCGCACAGACACGGCTGCTCGGAAAGCACGGTATTCAAACCGTCGAGCAGCTTTTTCATTATAAATCTTCTGTTGAGGACGAGATTAAATCCTTAACTGCCGACAGAACACACCTCCGAAAAATTACACGCAGAAAGATTGATGATGTTGAGCTGTCACAGGCAAAGGAAAAGATTTCTCAAATCACAGAGAAGCTCCGGTCACTTCGCAAGGAAGTGAAACTCTGCGAGGGCATCGCCGAGAGGTCAGGCATTATGAAGGACAATCTCGAAAAAGTGCTTGCAGAGGAAGATAAAAACAGAAGAAAGGAGAGCCGAAAATATGAACAACGGCGGTGAAGCTGCCGAAATGATAGTCAGACTTTACCTTGAAGGCTTTGAGGAAGTTGTTAAGCTGACGGGTACGGGCATTAAGAATTTAGTCCCGTTACTCGCTACGACGCTGAAACAGGAATCCAAAACCAAAGGCAAAGAGCGACTGTCAAAGATGATTAAATCAGGCAGCCCCTTGAAGGTCTTTACCTTCAAGAATAAGGACTTGAAAAAGTTTACCGAACAGGCAAAGCGTTACGGTGTTCTATACACTGTTCTCCGTGATAAGAACAGCAATGATCCAAACGCTACGGTCGATGTAATCGCCCGTGCAGAGGACGCTTCAAAAATTCAACGTATCGCTGACCGCTTTGAATTCTCTACGGTTGACAAGGCTTCTATCGTTAAGGAAGTTGAGAAAAAGAAAGCCGACCGTGAGGAAGTACAGGTCGAAAAAACCGTCAAGTCCAAAGAAGATATCGTTGTCGAGGAAGCGATGGCACCTCCTCCCGAGAAGAAGGAGAATGCCCACGAAAACCCCGACGCCGCCAAGACGGACAAAAACCCTCCGTCAAGGCACAGCTCAGGCGCACACGATACGAAAGCTGATAAGGGTAATTCCAAGTCCGACGGCAAAAAGCCTTCCGTAAAGGAAAAGCTGGAACGCTATAAGGCTGAACACGTCGCAGGACAGAAGAAAGAAGCAGAACGCTATCAGCCTAAGCACACGCAGGAGAAGAAAACTCCTTCTAAAAACAGACAGACCAAACACAAACAGCCTAAAAAGGAACAAAAGGCTAAGCATTACAAATCGAAAGAGAGGTAATATCTATGACCAATGATTTCAAGGCAAAGAGAAGCGGCGGCAACTACAATAAGCCGAAGCTCTCGCCTGAAGATTACAAGCAATTCAAGGCAGATGAAAAGAAGGGCGTATATCAGCTCATTGATTCTGCTGTTACTGACATCGTGAACACCCCTGCTGAAATGCAGAAATATCTTGACACACAGGCTCGTATGGACAGATACTCGGCGGCTAACGCCCTGCTTATCTATAAGCAGTGTCCCGAAGCTACTCAGCTCAAGGACTTTGACGGTTGGCGTGATGATAACGTCCGTATCAAAAAAGGCGCAAAGAGCATTTCTATTCTTGAGCCTGTTGATTTCACCAGAGCTGACGGAACGCAGGGCGTTTCGTATAACGTCAAAAAGGTGTTTGATGTTTCTCAGACCAACGGCAAGCGCCCGTCATCGCCTACGGTTAATCGTGATCCGCAGAATCTTATCAAGATTATGCTGCGTACTGCAGCCGTGAATTTTGAAAGCGTAGACGAACTGACAGACTCTAACGCCGTTGCTTTTTATGACAACGACAGGAACACGCTTCTTGTAAAAAGACACGTTAATAACAGCGTTGCTCTCTTTCAGGGCATCGTCCTGGAACTCGGCTACGCAGAGCTTTCAACTCGCAGCGAGAGCTTTAGCCGTAAGGATATGAGTTATCAGGCGGTATGTGTTGGCTATATGATTTGCAAGAAATACGGTGTTGAAGCCAAGTCCTTTGCGATTGACCGTATTCCGGCACAGTGGAAGGACAAGGAGCCAAAGGAAGTCCGTGCTGAGTTGTCCAAGATGAGGACGGCTATGAGCGATATTCACTCCCGTGTTTCCGAGGAAATCTATCGCCAGCAGCAGGAACGCTCTGTTGACCGTTCGAGATAAGGACGGAGGTGTTGTTATGAAAGAGCCTATGTATCATATTGAGCTTGATGATAATCAACACAGCGCAGTCATTCAGTCCCTTAACGATTCCCGGAACGCTCGTATTGCCGAGGGTAAACCTACGGATATGTATGATGAGCTGATTCTTATAATCGGTAAAGCCCCTTACCGTAAAGGCAGAAGATATGAAAGGAACTGGGACGATGCAAGATAGCGACAAAAAGTCAGCTATCATTCTTTCTCTGATCGGTATTGTTCCTGTTGTGTGGCTTGCTTTGCTTATCGCTCCATTTGTTAAAGGCGGCTTAACGGAAATTGTGACAGGACTGATGAAGTCCTTTGAACACCCGTTCCAAATACAGCTTTGTGAGGACAGTGTAAAAACTGTCCTCTTTTTGCTTGCCGCCTACGCAGTGGGTATAGGCATTTACTTTTCCACACGCAGAAACTACCGTCGCAGAGAAGAACACGGCTCCGCTAAGTGGGGTAACGCAAAAGCCGTTGATAAAAAATACCGTCAATCTCCGCCGTCTGATAATAAGCTGATGACGCAGAATGTCCGTATTGGTATCAACGCACAGAAGCACAGGCGCAACCTCAACACTTTAGTCTGCGGCGGTTCGGGTGCAGGTAAAACCCGTTTTTACTGCAAACCCAATCTTATGCAATGCAATACGTCCTTTGTCATTCTTGATCCTAAAGGTGAGATACTCCGTGACACAGGCGGCTTGCTGGAAGCAAAAGGATATGAGGTGCGAGTGCTTGACCTGATTTCAATGGATAAAAGCCATTGCTATAACCCATTTGTTTATCTTCGTGATGACAACGATATTCAGCGTTTAGTTACAAACCTGTTTAAGTCCACCACGCCGAAAGGCTCGCAGTCCAATGATCCTTTTTGGGACACGGCTGCTTCAATGCTGCTTTTGGCTTTGGTGTTTTATCTTCATTACGAAGCCCCGGATGATGAACAGAATTTCGCTATGGTAATGGAAATGCTGAGAGCTGCGGAAATTGAGGACGAGGAAAGTAATGCACCGTCGGCACTCGACGATCTGTTCCGAGATTTGGAAAGCGTCAGTCCTGAACACATCGCCCTCAAATATTACCATTCGTATCACTCAGGCTCAGCCAAAACATTAAAGTCTATACAGATTACGCTTGCCGCACGGCTCGAAAAGTTTAACCTTGAAAGCCTTGCGGCTTTGACTTCTACGGACGAGCTGGACTTACCCTCTATAGGTGAGAAGAAGGTTGCCCTGTTTGCGCTGATACCCGATAACGATTCATCGTTTAATTTCTTGGTATCTATCCTATACACACAGTTATTCCAACAGCTTTTTTATTCTGCCGACCACATACACGGCGGAGCGCTCCCCATTCCCGTCCATTTCCTGATGGACGAATTTGCGAATGTTTCGCTCCCCGATGATTTCGATAAGATACTCTCGGTTATGCGCTCCCGTGCCGTTTCGGTCAGCATTATCTTACAGAACTTGGCACAGCTCAAGGCGCTGTTTGAAAAGCAATGGGAAAGCATCGTCGGTAACTGCGACGAGTTTCTATATCTTGGCGGCAACGAACAGAGTACGCACAAGTATGTGTCTGAGCTACTCGGCAAGGAAACGATTGATACCAATACCTACGGCAAAAGCACAGGTCATAGCGGCAGCTATTCTACCAACTATCAGATAAGCGGCAGAGAGCTGATGACACCTGATGAGGTCAGGTTACTTGATAACCAATACGCTATCCTCTTTATCCGAGGTGAGCGACCGATAAAGGACTTCAAGTTTGACATCTTGAAGCACCCTAATGTCAGCTTGACGGCTGACGGTAAAGCCGATGTTTACAGACACGGCGAAGTCAAAGATGATATTGCCACCATTACTGTTGGCATAGTTGTCGATGAAAAGCAGATTGAAGATATACCTATATCTGATACGAGCTTTGAGTTATTGTCCGAGGAGGACTTGCAAATTCAATTTAATCTTATACAGGAGGATAAAAATAATGAGATTATTTAACAACCATTCAAATACAAACAGACTGCCGATGAAGGGTAAGGTCAAGAGAGGTTTTTGTACCTACTGCGCCGTCGTTATTGCGGTAATGCTCATTGTGAGCTGTTTCACCGTAACGGTTTTTGCTGCTGACGGCAATGGAGCTTTAACCGCAGTCAATAATCTTTCCACCTTCATCTTCGGTCTTATCCGTGCGATTGGTCTTATTCTGACAGGCTTCGGCGTTGTGCAGATTGGTCTTTCGCTCAAATCACACGATCCGTCACAGAGAGCTAATGGTTTTCTTACCCTTGCGGGCGGTGTCATCATCACCTTCGCAAAGGAAATCCTCAACCTCATTATCGGCTCTTAAACAGAACGAGGGGTATGGCTGCTTCACGGCCATACCCCTAAAAAAACAAGGAGGTGCTTAAATGTCCGATAATTGGGTTGTAGGTAATCTACAAAACGCACTCGACACTTGGAATGCCAAAGTTACCGAGTTGTGGAATCTGATCCTTACCTCCCCGCAAAACTTTAAGGGCGGCGGTATCTGGACGGCAATCACCAATGTCAACACCGCAATGCAGGCCCTCGGAACAGGCTTATTAGTCCTGTTCTTTGTTATCGGTGTGGTAAAGACCTGCGGCAGCTTCACAGACTTGAAGAAACCGGAACACGCCGTGAAGCTGTTTGTCCGATTCATCTTGGCAAAGGCAGTTATCACGCAAGGAATGGAGCTAATGACAACTCTGTTTGGCGTGGTGCAAAGCGGTATCGCTTCAATTATGACAGCCGCAGGTGTTTCATCAGCAACGAACACCGTATTGCCGGACGACTTGGTATCCGCTATCGAAAACTGCGGATTTTGGGAGAGTATTCCCTTGTGGGCGGTCACGCTTATCGGCGGACTGTTCATCACCATAATGTCCTTCATTATGATTATGAGCGTGTACGGCAGATTCTTCAAGCTCTATATGTACACGGCTATCGCTCCTATTCCGCTTTCGACCTTTGCGGGTGAGCCTACGCAGAACGTCGGCAAGAGCTTTCTCAAAAGCTATTGCGCCGTCTGTTTGGAAGGTGCAGTTATCGTATTAGCCTGCATTATTTTCTCACTGTTTGTATCTTCGCCGCCTGTTGTGGCTGCGGACGCACCGCCTGTCACAATGGTATGGGCGTACATCGGTGAGCTTGTATTCAATATGCTGGTACTCGTCGGCACGGTTAAGATGTCTGATCGTATTATCCGTGAGATGATGGGACTGTAAGCTATGAAGAACAACACAAAGATATATAACAAATTTGAGGGCTATACCCTTGAAGATTGTAATTGCAAATACTGCTTATATTTCGGCGGCAGACGCAGAGGTAAAGTGAAATGCCTTGTGGGAGAATGTGTTTGCAAAGAGGAAATTGAAGCTGCCCGCCGGAAAGAAAGGAGATTTACGCTTAATGGAAGTTAAGATTAACAGAGAAATCCGTAACTATACAGAAGCAGTATTCTTTGGTCTGTCACTTAGACAGATCATTTTTTCTGTCTGTGCGCTTGCGGTTTCGGTTGGCGTGTTCTTCCTGTTGAAGCCTACGCTTGGTACAGAAACCACATCTTGGATTTGCATTATCGCAGCAGCTCCGTTTGCGGCGCTGGGCTTTGTCAAATACAACGGAATGACCGCCGAGAAATTCATTGTCGCTTGGGTGAAATCCGAATTTCTTACCCCTAAAAAGCTGACATTCAAATCAACGAATACCTACTACAAGCTGATGAAGCCCGTAATTGAACAAAAGGAAAAGGAGGCTATGAAAGCCAATGATTAAAACACTCAGACAAATTGGTAAACAGGATAGGCAGAAATTTGTTGTGCCGAAGGGCGTTCAGGACGTTATACCGATCACCGCTATTTACGATGACGGTATTTTCCAGATCGGCAAGGACAAGTTTACCAAGACCTTCAAATTTACCGATATTAACTACGCCGTCGCTTCCCGTGAGGATAAGGAAGAAATGTTCCTTGAATACTCCGAGTTGCTCAACAGCTTTGACAGCGGAGCGACGACCAAGATTACCATTAACAACCGCAGGCTTAACCGCCTTGACTTTGAGAAGTCAATCCTCATTCCGCTCAAGGGCGATTACCTTGACGAATATCGCAAGGAATACAATCAAATGCTGCTCGACAAGGCGACGGGCGCAAATTCGATGGTTCAGGACAAGTATATCACGGTATCTGTCTGCAAGAAGAATATCGAGGATGCCCGCACTTATTTCAGCCGTGTCGGTAATGATATGATTACCCATCTCAGTAAGCTCGGCAGTAAGTGTACGGAGCTTGATGTTGAGGAGCGCCTTCGTATCTTCCACGATTTCTATCGTGTCGGCGAGGAAAGCAGCTATCACTTTGACATCAAGGAGAACCGCAAGAAAGGACACAACTTCAAGGACTATATCTGTCCCGATTCTATGGAGTTTGAAAAGGACTATTTCAAGATTGGCGACAGATACGGCAGAGTGCTCTTTATGCGTGAGTATGCGTCCTACATCAAGGACAGTATGATTTCCGAGATTACCGAGCTTAACCGTAATCTGATGTTGTCAATCGACGTTATCCCTGTTCCGACTGATGAAGCCGTGAGAGAAGCAGAGAGCCGCTTGCTCGGCGTTGAAACCAATATTACGAATTGGCAGCGCCGTCAGAACTCCAACAACAACTTCTCTGCTACCGTTCCCTATGATATGGAACAGCAGAAGAAGGAAATGAAAGAGTTTCTCGATGACCTGACTACCCGTGACCAGCGTATGATGTTCGCCGTGCTGACGATGGTACACACTGCGGATACAAAGGAACAGCTTGACAACGACACCGAAGCTATCCTGACTACGGCGAGAAAACACCTTTGTCAGTTTTCTACCCTGAAATTTCAGCAGATGGACGGTCTGAATACCGCAATGCCTTTCGGTGTTCGCAAGATCGACAGCTTCCGTACATTGACTACCGAATCGCTGTCCGTCCTTATGCCGTTCCGTGTGCAGGACGTATTCCACGAAAACGGTATCTATTACGGTCAGAACGTCATTTCTAAAAATATGATTATCGCTGACCGCAGACAGCTCCTTAACGGTAACGCCTTCGTCCTCGGTGTATCCGGCGGTGGTAAATCGTTCTTCGCAAAGGGCGATATTGTTAATATCATTCTCGCAACGGGCGCAGATGTTATTATCGTAGATCCTGAGCGTGAGTACGGAGCACTTGTCAATGCTCTCGGCGGCGAGGTCATCAATATCTCAGCTACCTCTAAAAACCATATCAACGCTATGGATATGTCCGAGGAGTACGGCGACGGCGCTAACCCCGTTATCCTCAAATCCGAGTTTATTATGTCCCTCTGCGAACAGTTTGTACCCCTCGGCGCAAAGGAGAAATCTATTATTGACCGTTGTACCGCCAATGTGTATCGTGGCTATCAGCAGAGAAACTACACGGGTAAAGTGCCGACCTTAAAGGACTTCCGTGAAGAACTGCTCAGGCAGGAGGAGCCGGAAGCGCAGAGTATCGCTCTTGCGATTGAGCTATTTACGGACGGCTCGCTAAACACATTTGCAAAGCAGACAAACGTGGATACCGACAACCGCCTTATCTGCTACGATATTCTTGACCTCGGCAAGCAGCTTATGTCAATCGGTATGCTTGTCGTAATGGACAGCATTCTCAACCGTATCACGCAGAACAGAGCGAAGGGCAAGGCAACATTCATCTTTATTGATGAAATCTACCTCCTGTTCCAGCACGAGTATTCCGCAAACTTCCTTTTTACTCTTTGGAAACGTGTCCGTAAGTACGGCGCATTTGCGACAGGTATTACTCAGAATGTTGATGACCTGCTCCAGAGCCATACAGCCCGTACAATGCTCGCAAACTCCGAGTTTATTGTAATGCTCAATCAGGCTTCCACCGACAGAGAGGAGCTTGCACGGCTGCTTAACATTTCCGATTTACAGCTTTCGTATATCACGAATGTTGACGCGGGACACGGCTTGATTAAGGTCGGCAGCTCCCTTGTGCCGTTCGCAAATAAATTCCCCAAGAACACCAAGCTCTACAAGCTGATGACAACCAAGCCGGGCGAAGGCACGGCAGCATAAAGAAAGGACGACCATTATGAAAAAGAAAATCCTTATTATCGGTCTTGCGATGCTGATTGCCGTCTGCGGCGTTAGCACCTTTTTCCACGTCAAGAACAAGGTGGAATCCAACAACAACAACAAGAACATGTATGAATCCGTAGCCGAAGAAGTTTCGGCTACGGAGGAAAGCGCAACGCCTACACCGACCAAAGCACCCGTCAATCCTTATACGGATAACACAACGGTTAGCGGCGGTAGTGTAAACGGCGGCGCAAGCGGCGGAAGCTCTGAGAGCTATACCACCAATATGAATCCCAGCGCTAACCCTGATATGGTAGGTTGGATTAAGATTAACGATACTGTCATTAACTATCCTGTAATGCAGACAAAGAAGATCCCTGACTACTATCTCAATCACGATTTCTACAAGAATGAATCCGTGTACGGCTGTCCGTATGTTCAGGCGAATTGTGATGTTGACGCTCCCTCAGACAATGTAATCATTTACGCTCACCATATGAACGACGGCTCTATGTTTGCAGGGCTTGAGAATTATCGCAGCAAAGATTATTGGTCGTCCCATAAGACAATCAGCTTCGATACGCTGAACAAGAAAGCAAACTATGATATTCTCGCCGTGTTCGCCGTCCCCGTTGACGAGAGCAATAAGAACACATTTAAGTTTTATGAATTTGTCAACGCTTATGATTCCGAGCATTACAGCAGCTTTATCAGCAAATGCAAAGCGTTGTCGTTCTATGAAACAGGAGTATCGGCAAAACAGGGAGATAAGCTCCTGACACTTGCTACCTGTGAATACACGAACAACAACGGCAGACTTGTTGTCGTAGCAAAGCGTACAACCAGATAAGGCAGTGAAATTATGCTGCCACGAATGAACATACAGCAACGCCGCCAAGCTAATAAGCTGCTAAAACATCTATGTGCTAACTATCAGGACGGAAACTGTCTGCTTCTCGACGACGATGAGCCGTGTGTTTGCGTTCAGAGTATTTCCTATTCTCTGTGCTGCAACTATTTTCGGGCGGCAGTTTTACCGACAGAACCTTTACTTGAAGCGGGCATTTTAAGTCCTGTCAACATCAAATATTGTCAGGATTGCAAAAAGCCGTTTGTGCCTAAGAGTAAGAGAAACAATCAGAAATATTGTGTTGATTGCGCTAAACGTAGGCACAGAAAGATTAACGCTGAAAGTATGGCAAAAAGGCGTTTGAAAAGTGTACAAAGTTAGCTTGAAAAAGTCAGTATTTAGGCGGCTTTTTAGGCGCAGTATTTAAGGGGTAAGGGTAATTTTATACCTTTACCCCTGATTTCACTATATTTGCCCTTTACGGGCGTTTACGAAGGGAGGTAAAAAGTTGGCTGATATTAAGACAAGAGATACGGTCAAAGGAACAATCCGAACTCTTGATAAGGGTAGGATTGCCGCCAGTCGTATGAAACAAGCGTATATTCAGACAAAGGACAAAGCGGAGCACTCCGTCGAGCCGGAGGAGCATAACGAAACGGGGTACGCTTCTGATTGTATGGAATCCGGTACCAAGCGAGTGGCGGAAGAAACTGTACATCAAACGAAGAAATCCGTCAACAAAGGCGCTGAGAAAGTCAAAGACAAGGTTGAGCGAAAAATCGAGGACAGAGTTAAGAAGAAGTTCGAAAACAAAGCTGAGAATACCGCAAAAGATACGGTTAAGAATTCAGCCGAGCGAGCTTCAAAAAACGCTGCCAATAAATCCGCAGAGAAATCTATCCGGACAACAAACAGCGCAGGACGTAAAAGTATTCGCACTGTTGAGAAAACATCGGCAAAGACCGTTAAACAATCAGCTCTATCCACGGGCAAGGCAACCGTTAAGACAGCTCAGAAAGGCACAGTCAAAACCGTCAAGACTTCCGTTAAAACAGCGGAGAAAACATCGAAGGCGGCTATTAAGACTACGAAGCAAGCAGCAAAAGCCGCAGAAAAATCAGCGAAAGCGGCGGCTAAGGCGGCTCAAAAGGCAGCCAAAGCCGCACAGCAGGCGGCAAAGTTAGCGGCGAAAGCAGCTAAAGCGGCAATCCAGCTTTTGATTAAAATTATCAAGGCTATTATAGCGGCTATGCAAAAACTGATTTCTGCAATCATTGCCGGAGGTTGGGTATCTTTGCTCGTGATCCTGATAATTTGTATGATTGCTCTTTTATGTTGGAGTGTGTACGGCTTATTCGCTTCCGCTAACGCAAATGAAGGCGAATACACTATGCACAACATTATTACTCGTATCAATAATGAGTTTAACGATAAGATTACAGATATTAAGACCGATAACCAACACGATAAACTCGTTATGTCCGGCTCAAAAGCAGAGTGGCGGGAAGTCCTTGCTATTTATGCTGTCGCTTACAATATGACGGATACGCACCCCGCCAATCCGGATGAAGTACAGGTAGTAACTCTTGATGAAAGCAAGGAAGAATATATACGCAATCTCTTTTGGGAGATCAATAAGATTGACCACAGAATAGAAACGTACACCGAAACTGAACAGGTCGAGGAAAAACAAAAAGACGGCAAGGTTAAGAAGGTCAATAAGCAAGTCCAAAAGAAAGCCCTTTATATAACCGTTTCTCACGTTGACCTTGAAACGATGATGAACAATAAAGGTTTTACTGCTGAACAGAAGAAAATGTGTCGGCAGTTGTTATCTGATGAGAACAACGACCTATGGCGTGAACTTCTAAACGGAGTAACAAGCTCGAACAGCGATATTGTACTGATAGCACAGGAGCAGCTTGGAAACGTTGGCGGAAAGCCTTATTGGAGCTGGTACGGTTTCAGTTCTCGTGTTGAATGGTGCTGTTGCTTTGTATCTTGGTGTGCGAATGAGTGCGGTTATATTGAGAGCGGTACTATTCCAAAGTATTCTGTTGTTGATGATGGAGTAGTATGGTTTAAGAACAAAGACCAATGGCTTGATGGCTCAGAAGAACCGGAACCGGGTATGATAATCTTCTTTGATTGGGCAGATGACGGACTTGATGGCGGTGGCGATCATACGGGTATCGTTGAAAAAGTTGAGGGCGGCACAGTTTACACAATCGAAGGCAATAGCGGCGATAAGGTTTGCGAGAATCAGTACAGCATTGGCAACAAAGAAATTTTGGGGTATGGTTTCTACTCAGGTAACAATACCGTTGCGACAGGTGACACAGCGCAGCAAGTGTGGACGTATCTTAAAAGCTATGGCTACTCAGACAGCGTTGCCGCAGGAATTATCGGAAATATGATGCGTGAATGCGGCGGCGATACACTTAATCTTGATTGGAACATTGTCGGTCACTATAACGGCGATGAGTTTTACGGCTTGTGCCAATGGTGCCTAAGATATACTCCTACGGGATTCAAAGGCTCTAACGTTAAAGAACAGTGTGAGTATCTGCAAAAGACGATAAAATCCGAGTTTGCAAACTACGGAGGGAACTATAATGGAATTACTTATAACGAATTTCTTAAATCCAATACCCGAACGGCAGCGATAGCCTTTGAGCGGGTATATGAGCGTTGCGGAGATTACTCGTTTGAGGATTCTCGCAGAGCAGACAACGCAGAAAAGGCATATAACAAATTCCATAAATAAGAACGGCGGCAGTCCATTACGGGCTGTCGCCTATTTTTTATTTCAGTTTTTTGTGAAAATCCGTGTACTTAATTGTGACCGAGTGTTATAATAGAGCAGAGGTGATACACTTTGACTGAAAACGAGATAAAAATGCACTGATGCTGTTTTACGGGACACAGACCTGAAAAGCTATTCTTAGTTGATAGAGAAATAATCAAAGAATTAGAGCGTGAAATCAAAGCAACCATTGAACGAGGATACACAACTTTTATATCGGAAATGGCAAGAGGTGTTGATATTTGGGCTGCGGAGATTGTATTAAATCTCCGAAAAAAGAATAAGGATCTACACTTAATCTGCGCTTCCCCATACGAGGGATTTGAAGCACGTTGGTCGCAAGATTAGCAGAAGCGATATAGGAAGATTATAAAAAAAGCTGACTATGTAAAATATGTATCACCTGAGTATAGTTCGGCTTGCTTTCAGATTCGCAATGAGTATATGGTTGATCATAGTAATTTTCTGATAGCAGTTTATAATGGTAAAGCTGGTGGAACACGCAATACACTTAAATATGCTAAGAATAGAGATGTTGAGATTGTTGTTATAGAAGGATAGTTGTTTACTTAGCAGGATACTTACTGACCATAATTTCAAGAAACAGAAGGAAGCTCAATGAATTTGCGGGCTTCCTTTTCTTTTTTTATAATTGACAAAAGAGTAATTGAATATCATACAGTTTTATGATAAAATATAAATAAATATAGCCAAAATTAGCTTTAGTTTTGTTGAACATAACAGAATCATAACGAGGTATTTGATTTATGGATTTTGAAAAGGCTAAGTCTTTATCTATTGAAAGATTAAAAACGATATATAAATATCATCTTGAAGCGCAAGGGCTTGGGCGTAATACAGTTGGTACCGTTATTGGTGATACTTTCTATCTGTGGAATAACGTTAATGAAAATGTATTTTGGGAAACTGTAACAGCAGATGATTTTGAAGAAAAAGCAAGAGTTGAGTTATTTAATGCGTTAACTCAAAATTCATCGGGTAATGTTACAAGTCTTATTAGCGGTTATGTTTCTAAATTACGTAAATTCCGAGAGTTTATTCTTTCTTTCGATGAGCTTTATGATGAAGTAGATGATTATACTGCAATAAAGGATTTTTTACTTGATATTGATTGCCTTGAGCCTTTGACAAAATGGACAAGTCAATTCAATCTTTTTGATGTTCTAAAAATCACACGAGTTGAGATTAGACACAGTAATATGTTGTCTTGGTTATTAAATCCTAATGAAAATCACGGACTTAATGATAGCGTTTTGCGTGGCTTCATTCAATTTGCGGTTACTTATTTTTCAGATGAAACCGAAATATTTGATACGTTGTTAATGGATCTTCACGATTTTGTTATTCAAAGAGAGTGGCATAATATTGATATACTCTCTGTTTCTGCAGATGAGAAGTTTGTTTTATGTATTGAGAATAAAATAGATTCAAAAGAGCATAGTAACCAATTAAACAGATATAGAAAAATAATTGAAGAAACATATCCGACTTACAAGGTTGTCTATATTTATTTGTCACCTGATGGAACTGAATCAAGTGATCCAGAGAATTGGTATTCAATGAGTTATTCAGATGTTCTCCAAATCATTGAAAAGGCTTGCAATTCAACAAAACTTCTACCAGACACAGAACTACTTATTAAGAATTATATAGATACAATTAGGAGGGATATTGTGGGTGACGAAAACCTCGCACGAGTTTGTGCTGAAATATACGCAAAGCATCAAAAAGCATTAGACTTAATATTTGAAAACCGTCCAGATCGGGCTTCTGAATTAGCTTCTATTTTTAGAAAATGGGCACAAATAATGAATGATAAAGGTGAGATTATATTTTCACCTGAAAAAAGCGTGAAATCATATACAAGATTTAAAACTCAAACAATGTCAAGGTTTTTACCTTATGTTGAAGGATTAAGAAGTGGTTGGAATACTCCAAACTTTTATTTCTACGAGATAAGAAATAATGGGAATGACTTCTTTATTCAATTAGCACTTAGTTCTCGGAACATACCTGATGATTTAAGGAAAGTATGTGAACAAATAAACAAGTATTTCCCGGCACGTACAAAGAAAGTGGATTGGCAATGGAGAACCCCATTTTCTACTAAACATATAAAAGTTGAAGAAGAATTCTCCGAAGAATACATATGTGAACAATTAAACAGACTGTTTGAAAATGTCAAAAAGTTTGAATTAAAACTAACTGAATCACTCGACAAGGATATAGAATAATTCCAACTTTTTTGATATCTGATAGAGCACAGTCCGTTTTATGGGACAATGAATTTTGTATAATGGTATTAAGAGGTACTATAATACTACTATTATAATCCAAGTCAGTGAAAAGGTGAGATAAATGCCTGCGACCAATGAATACATTGAGCAGATTAAAAACACGCTTAAAGATAAGAAAAATGCTGATGTTTATATCCTTAATGATAAACTAACTCTCTCCGTTTTTTCGGTTTTGGAGCAGAGCTTGAAAAATGTGCGCCGAATTTACTTGATAATTCGTGGTAATCAGCAGCTTCCAAAAGAAGAAATAGCAAGAGAGTTTGAAATGAATCCCAATGATACTCTTTATAATGAGTATGACATTGTTGAGAAAAACGAACTAACGCATTTTGCAAAAGCAAAATCTATGCACGACTTTATTTTAAAAAATGTAGAGATTCGTCGACTGAATCCTCGTGCAAAAGTAGGACTTAATATTTTGATTATTGATGAAGATTTTATGATGTCTGGTACATCTTCATTAGAACTTAATGAGAGAAAATCTGAACAAAGCATCAATTTTAATTCAATAATCAATAGCGAAATGGATAGTGAGCAAATTAAACGCTTCAAAAATGAATTTGAAAGAATCTGGCTCTCTGATCAACTGACATACGATTTCAAAGATGAACTATTGAATAGTTTGGCGTATGTATATAAAGAGCATAGTCCTGAGTTTGCTTATTATTTTACACTTTATGAGTTGTATGGAAACAAAATAGATGAATCTGTACAGCGTTTTGAAAGAGATAATTCAGGCTTTAAGGACAGTATTATTTGGAATATGCTTTTTGATTTTCAAAAAGAAGCTGTCCGCTATGCTATTGAAAAGATTAATAAATACAATGGCTGTATAATAGCTGATAGTGTAGGTCTTGGAAAGACATTTGAAGCGTTAGCAGTAATCAAGTATTTTTCGGACAGGCAGGATAACATTCTCGTTTTAACTCCTGCAAAACTCTATAATAACTGGGATTCCTACCGTGATAACGATTATGAAGATAACCCATTAGCAGACGATGTTATTAAATACAAAGTGCTTTGTCATACGGATTTATCAAGATACTCAGGTATATCTCGAAGTGGTATTGATCTCGAACGCTTTGATTGGAGCAGATTTGATTTAATCGTTATTGATGAATCACATAATTTCCGTAATAGAACTGAAAAAGAGGAAAGCGAAACCCGGTACCAGCGATTACTCGAAACAGTAGTTAAAAAGAAAACGCATACAAAGGTATTGCTTTTGTCAGCTACGCCAGTAAATAATAGTCTTACTGACCTAAAAAACCAAATCAGTTTAATAACGGGAGATCAGGACGACGCATACGAGAAGTATGGAATTGAAAGTATTTCACAAACATTGCGTAAGGCTTCGGCGGTATTCAATGCGTGGGAGAAAAACGGCAGCACTTCCAAAGAAGAATTGTACGATTCTTTGCCCAAAGACTTTTTCGATTTACTTGAATTATTGACAATAAGCAGAAGCCGCAAACATATTACTAATTACTATAATAGTGACGATATAGGCACATTTCCAAATAAGTTGCCTGTCAGTACATATAACCCTAATATTGATACTGAACGCAAACTGCTTAATTTCAAAGAAACACTAATGACTTTGGAAGATTTGCTGCTTGCGGCATACACGCCTATGAGATATATTAAGCGTGAGTATCAAGCTATGTATCAGGAAAAATACCAAACCATACATAAAGGCAGAGTTGTATTCACGCAGGAAGGACGTGAAAACACCACCAAGATACTACAGATGTTTAATCTGTTTAAGAGATTGGAAAGCTCGGTGTATGCTTTTTGTCAAACATTAAAAAGGCAGAATGGCAGAATAGATAACTATATCTCTTTACTTAAAGGCAATGCTACCGAATTAACTGATGAAGTTTATTCAGACGATGAAGAAACTTCATTAGATTACAAGTTGGATATTAAGGTAGCGCATCTTGATAAACAGGCATATTTGAACGACCTATATCTTGATAAAAGCATTATCGAAACTCTTATCAATCAAGCTGAGGAAATACTTGAAAATCATCGTGATGAAAAGATAATTGAGTTAAGAAAAATTGTTAAGGATAAGATAAAGAATACTCCCGTAAACGAAGGCAACAAAAAAATACTTATCTTTTCAGCATTTGCCGATACTGCAAATTATCTATATGATTCAATTTCCGAGGAATTGCTAAAACAGGGTTATTATACGGGTATAGTTAGCGGAGCCGATAAACCTCGCACTACTATTCCTCAAAAGTACAAGCCAACAAAGCCGAATGGGAAACAACTTGATTTTGACTTTAATAAGGTATTGACATTCTTTTCCCCTCTTTCAAAGAACGGCAATGTGCCGGAAGATAGACAGATAACCGTTTTAATAGGAACTGACTGTATTTCGGAAGGTCAAAACTTACAGGATTGCGATACCGTAATTAACTATGATATTCAATGGAATCCGGTCAACCTTATTCAACGATTTGGACGTATTGACCGAATTGGCAGCTGCAATACACAGATTAAGCTGATTAACTTCTTTCCAGCTATGGATTTGAACGAGTATCTCGGTCTTGAAAGCAGAGTAAAGAATAAGATGGTACAATCCAATATTGTATCAACGGGCGATGATAACTTGTTAAGCCCTGAAATGAACGATATTAGCTTCCGTACACGACAAATGGAGAAGTTGCGTAGCGAAGTTATTGATATTGATGACGCAAGCGACACTATATCTATTACTGATTTAAATATGAATCAATACATATATGAGTTGTCACAGTATATCAAAGCTCACAAAGAGCTTGAGCAAGTACCGAGAGGAATCTACTCTATAGCAAAAGCAAACGAAATAGGAATAGATCAGAACGGTGTGCTATTCTGCTTTAAGTATAAGAACAATGAAGAAAAGCCAAACTCTGATAGCTCTCTTTTCCCGTACTATCTTTCCTTTGTTTCTGACGATGGCGAAGTTGTTTATAAAAGCACACAGGCTCGTGAATTGCTAAAGCGTTTTCGAGGACTATGCTATCGAATGAATACTGTCAACGAGCCGCTTGTTCAAGCATTTCTCAAAGAAACACGCAATACCAAAGATATGAGCAGATATTCAGCCTTACTTAATAAGGTGGTCGGCTCAATCCAAAAAGTCGAAGAAGATAACGCAGGTTTTACGCTCTTTGACTTCGGCGGATTCAAAAACGAATTTGCTGATAAGACGAGCGACGATTTTGAATTGGTATCATTCATTATCGTGCGTAAGGAGAATTAGTATGCTTTCATTACCCGAAAAGTATAAGAAAGATGCAAATATAGCGAAAGTGACTTTTGTGCGTGGTGGAGGATTGACCGGAGCAGACAAAAAGCGATTTGAAACAGCGGTAAAAGATATACGGCTTACCTATCAGATCGAAGGATTTGACATTCCGAATTTGGTAAACGACGATTATAATTGTCAAGTTATTATGTTCCTGCGGATAACTCTTACTACACTTAAGCAAGCTCAGTATGTGGCTGCAATCGTTCAGAAGTGCATCAATCCTCTTTGCGTTATTGAATTTACAGACAGCGTTGATGAACAATACAGCTTTGCTGATAAGCGTTTGAATAAGCAAGACAAAAAACAAATAGTAATTGAAAATGAATATCTGTCATCAAAACTTCCTCTTGAGTTTGAAAACGATACCAAAACGCTGTTTAATCTCTACATAGATTATGACACCATTCTCAACCGCAATAACAAGCACGCATTTTATGTTGAGATGATGACAAAGGCGTATCTTATCAGTAATCAAGGCTTATTTGCCGCAGAGGATAAATTGCTTGACAACAAAAAGCTATGGTATGATGATGAACGCTCCCGAAAAGTATTCCCGTTAGCTCGTCAACTAAAAGCGGCAAAGCTCTCGGCAGCACGATCAAAGACGATAGCTGAAAAAAGCAAGTGCAACACACAAATAAAGAAGCTAATAAAGGAATTGGAGGATTTGATGAGCTATGAGAAAGGATAGTAATGATACGAATGCTAATAGAAATCAAACGGTCAAGTGGTGCCTTCAACAATCATTTATAGACCTTGATGATAGACTGCTTAAGTTTATAAATCCCGTGCGTGGTGTTTACGGGATTTTCATAAAGGATAAAGATCAGAAAATATGTGTTTATGTTGGAAAAGCGGAAAACTTGTATAGCCGTATGTTTAGTGACAATGGACACCTTGTAAGAATTAGAAAAGGCAAACATACAAACCCGAAGCTAAATGAAGCAATAGAAAAAGGGCAAACAGTTTGTATCGAACTTTTGGAAGAAGTCCCTTATAATAAAGGTAACTGTACAGAAACTGATTATAACCGAGATATGCAAAGGTTAGCATCTGCGGAATGTAAACATATAGACTTCTATCAGAACAAGGGTGAATGCTTGTGGCAATTACCCGAAGGAAAGCATTTATCGTTTGATGAATGGCGCAAGAAATAAGAGGTGTTGATGGAATATGAGCGATAATAACGCAATTACCCCGTTAGAGGACAAGCCACTGCTGAATATATTTGCAACTGAGGAAGATAAGAACGGGACAGACCTTCTTGAAATGTCAAACTTCTTTGATTTGTTTCTTGATGATATAGGTGAGAATATTCATACGAATTATCAATGGCAAGATGTTATGATTGACTTCGGCGCTATGTTCGGACGTTTTGCTGCTGCAATTAAAGCTGGTTTTGACATCAATGATATGGGTGTTATGGTAGCCGATTATTCGCATTTCAGCAAGAAAATTATTGACGGCTTAAAAAAGGGTATCTATCATATCGGGGAATCAAAAGAGGTCGCAGGCAATATGCGTCCTGCAATATTGGATAAAGACGAACATATTGTAAAATGGTTTACGATGAGGAAAGCCGTCAATCCGAAAGAAATGTTGTCCGATGTAGGCTCTTTGTCAATGCAAAACTCCCTACGACAGATTTCGTCTGAATTGAAGGGAATCAGCCAAGACCTCAAATATGAAATTGAGTTTAATCGCCGTCAGAGCTTGAGCTTGCCTTTTATCAATGCAAGGACGAAGTTTTTGAATGCGATAAACAATCCCGAAAGAAAAGTACAGTTTCTTGAGCAGGCGGACACATATTTGTTGGAGGGCTTAAACTCTTTATACGCTGACATTGAAGCGGAAGTGAAGCGTTTAGCTGAATCTGATCTCAAACCTAATCAGAATAAAATCATAGAATTCTTTACAGGTAATCTTAAATATGCCGATGACATATTAGGGCGTATCAATGAAGATATGCTGATGATCCCCAAATATGTAGCGGTTGAGGTTTACTTGTTACAGCATTTGGAGAGGTACGATGACGCTAAAGCCGTTATCGGACAGTATAAATTCCATCTTGATAAAATGGCAAATACGCCATTGATTGGAAGTGAATATACAGCAGCCGAGGTTATACACGACCTATTCCCATACCACAAAGATAATGTTGACTTTTGGCTTGAAATGCCAAAGCAGACTATAACGGCTCTGGATTCCTTGCAACTTTTGATTGAGCAAAAGGAAAATGATGTGTTTCTTATTGAAGCCGAAGCCGTAAGTGTAGAGGATAACAATGATGATATAGCGGAAGAAACGGAGGACATAGATGAGCAACGAGAAGAAAGATGAAGTTAAGCGCTGTTTTTTCTGTCATAAAAAGATTCTCAACAACAAAGACCTTGTTTGTAAGCGTTGTTGGTTGCAAGGCAAGGACATTGGAGAAAAAGTATTAGGCGTAGGTGCGGTTGTTGGAACAGTAGCATTAACCGCATTAAAAGTTGTTGGAGATATAAACAACAGCAATTCAGACGACGATTGAGGAGGTAAAAAATGAACGATTATCATAGAATATCCGAAGGAATACTCGGCGCGGAAACGGTAGAAAAGACTAACACAGAACTTTTCTTATCCCTTGTCAGTCAGTATTTTCCCGAAGCTATCAAGGACGGTGAAGTTGACTTCACTGCCCTAAAAGAAGAAATGGGCGAATTTCCACAAGTATCAAGTGAACACTACGAATTTACTTGGGCAGGTAAGCAAGCGGCAAAAAAAGAAGCACAGGCTGATTTGTTTGGTAGAACTCTCAAATACAAACCGCAGGATAGCTTGAATCCTGACACTACCGAGAACATCTATATTGAGGGAGATAATCTTGAGGCACTAAAACTGCTCCGCCGTAACTATCACGGTAAAATCAAGATGATTTATATTGACCCTCCTTATAATACAGGTAATGATTTTGTCTATCGTGATAATTTTACTATGACGGAGGAAGATCTTGCAGAATTGTCGGGAGATATTGAAGATGGATTCAGACTTCAGAAGAATCCGAAAGATAATGCAAAGTATCACACAAAATGGCTCAATATGATGTATCCGAGGTTAAAAATAGCAAGAGATTTATTAGCTGATGACGGTGTTGTTTTTATTTCAATTGATGATAATGAACAGGAAAATTTGAAAAAGATTTGTGATGATATTTTTGGTAATAATTTTATCGGACAAATTGTATGGCAATCCACACAAAAGAATGATCCGAAATTTATAGCAATCAATCATGAATATATTTTATGCTATTGTAAAAATATACAGCATTTGTCAACTATCGGTAAATGGAGGATAAAACATCCTTTAGTAAATGATATGATAAATGAATACCAGAAAATAAAACAATCTTGCGATGATATTGATGAAATACAAGACAAATGGAATAAAATAATTAAATTAGATAAATATAAACCATTAAAGCACTATAAGTATGTAGATTTTAGAGGTCCTTATTTTGCAGCTGACATTAGTGACCCACAAAAAAATGGTCCTAAACACGATTTCGTTATTCACCCTGTAACTAAAAAATTATGTAAAGCACCTGCGGGTGGATATTCTCCGCGTGAAGAAGAAATGAGAAGAAGGTTGGAAAATAATGAAATTCATTTTGGACCAACACACGAATATGTTGTATGTTCAAAAAAATATTTAGTTACTGCAGAAGATAGGTTAAACAGTGTTTATTATGAGGACGGGCGCAGAACATCTAAAATGGTTGATAAACTACTTGGATCTGATGTGTTTAAGCACCCTAAATCAGAAATTCTAATAAAACGCCTAATTGAATTTACAACCAATAAAGATTCATATATTTTGGACTTTTTTAGTGGTTCAGCTACCACAGCTCATTCTGTCATGTTGCAAAATGCAGAGGATAAAGGTAAAAGAAAATTTATATTAGTTCAATATCCAGAATTAACATATTATTATGACAAAAACAGCATTATCCAACCTAAAGCGGATAGTAAAGCAGCATTTAATGCAGGCTACAAAAATATCTGCGAAATCGGCAAAGAGCGCATCCGCCGTGCCGCAAAGAAAATTCACGAGGATAACCCCGAAGCAAAGTTTGACGACGGCTTTAAGGTGCTTGAGGTTGCCGATACCAATATCCGTTGGAACACAATAGACGACAAAAGAATCAAGTTGCTTACCGATTATGATTATCTGAAAGACGATAAGGATGATATTGATTTTACCCCCGGTCACAATGACATTGATATTGTTTACGAAATTATGCTCCGTCAGTTTGATATTCCTCTTTCTACACCGATTGAAAAGCTATCATCAGTAAGTGACAGGACATACATTTTTGCTGACGCAGTTGCAGTATGTTTGGAGCCGGACATTGACGAGCAACTCATAGAACGTCTGGCGGCTATTGAGCCTACCCCAGCAAAGTTTGTATTGCGTGATAGTGCTTTTAATGACGATATAGAGCTGAAAGACGTATCTTTCAGACGCTTGTCGGCACTGATTGCCAATCATCAGACTGAGAAAGAACGAAAGAGTAAGTATAATAACTATACTGTAGAATTTATTTAAGGAGTTGAGTGCTTTGAGCGATAAGATAAGATTTCAAATTGAGGAGCTTGATTATCAGGAAGAAGCGGTAAACTCCGTTATAGATTTGCTCAAAGGTATTGATCGTCAATCTGTCAGCAGTATTTACAGCACAGCGAGGACACAGGGCAGCTTATTCACGGCTCGTCCCGAAGCTAATGTGCGTTTCAGCTCTACAAGCAGATTGCTGAATAACTTACAAAGTGTTCAGTATCGCAACGGATTATTCAAGGATAATAAGATTGTAGGTGCTATTCCGCAGTTTACCATTGAAATGGAAACAGGAACGGGTAAAACCTTTGTATATCTTGAAACGATCCTGCGCCTTTGGAGTGAATTCGGCGGACAATTCAAGAAGTTTATTATTGTCGTGCCGTCAAACCCTATACTGCTTGGCGTTAAAAAATCAATCGAAACCTTTGCTGATTATTTCAAGCCGAAATACAACAACATAGATCTCAACGAGCGTTGCTTTGTCTTTGATAAAAACGTAACGCCGGAAACTGTTACTTCTAAACTAATTGAAAGTACCGACCTTTCAATTATGATTATCACTAACCATTCCTTTAACAAGGAAAGTAACCGCTTGAGAAAAGAAAGCGAAAACGGCGTTGTTATTTGGGACGATATTAAGGATATTGCTCCTATCGTTATAATTGACGAGCCGCAAAAGATGGACGGTAATGGTAAGAAGAAAAGCGCTTCCCTTGCTGCCGTTGAGGAGCTTAACCCTCCGATGATACTCCGCTATTCCGCAACACATAAAAATCTTTATAATCCTATCTATAAGCTGGATTCCTATGACGCTTATCAAAAGAAACTTGTCAAGGGAATCAAGGTCACTACCATACACAGCTTAACACCGAAGAACTACCCATATATCCGCTATGTCAAATTTCTTGATAAGCAGCTTCAAGCCCGTATAGAGATATTCAGCAAAACACAAGGTAGGGACATCAAATGTATGAAGTTTGATGTAGATAACAACGCTTCATTGGAAGAATTGTCGGGCGGTTTACCGCAGTATCGTAATTGGTATATTTCAGCACAACCGAGAAAGTACGATGACCTTCAAATCAGCACAAGCAACGGTGACACGTTGTATATTTCAGAGGGCAAAAGTAACGACGAAGTTAACCACGATGTAGCTGTCGAGAAGCAAATGGAGATTGCAATTAAATCTCATATTCAAAAACAAGCCGAGATTTTAAGTAGCGGCAAGAAAATCAAGGTGCTGACATTATTCTTTGTGGATTCCGTTGGTAAGGTCAGAAGCAACGAGGGTGACGGCAGAGGTATATACCTGAAGATTTTTGACCGAGTATTTGATAAAATACGCTCACAACCTAATTTGATTGACCAAGCTATTCTAAATAAGTATCCAAAAGAATTTGCAATACTGAATCCTAATGTTTCAGCAGAAGATGTCAGAGAAGGCTATTTTGCCATTGATAAAAATAAACGAGAAGTAGATGTTGAAGGCTGGAATAGTGATGTTGATGATGAAGATGTTAAGCTGAAAGCAAAAGCTCAGGAAGATGTTGACAGAGGAATTGACCTCATTCTCAACAAGAAGGATGAGCTGATTAGCTTTGATGAGCCGTTATCCTTTATCTTCTCACACTCTGCTTTGCGTGAGGGTTGGGATAACCCAAATGTTTTTGTTCTTGTTACTATCAAAGAAACAGGCAGCGACATTGCAAAAAAGCAAGAGGTCGGACGTGGCTTGCGCTTACCTGTTGATGTATCTGGAGCAAGGTGTTATGACAGCGCTATCAATGAGCTGACAATCGTAGCAAATGATTACTATGACCATTTTGCTGATTCCTTACAGAATGACTATAATCAGTCATCAGGATTCAATAAAGAAGAAGTTACTGCCGATATTATCAAAAGGACAATCATTGAAGCAGGTGTACCTGAAGATAAGGTTGAGGACGCTTATGACGCTTTCAAGCGTGAGCTTGTTGCTTCCGAATATGTCAAGGTAGATAAATCAGGCAAAATCATTATGCAAACATCAGAGGTTGACTTTACCAATATTGAATTTAATGATCCTGTTCTTATTGAACACGCAGAAATGATAAAAGAAACCTTTGTAAAGGCAATGAAGGAAAAAGGCAGCAAAAAGATTGAAATTGCTAATGGTGACGAGCCGCCCTTTGAAAACAAAACGCAGAAATATGTAACCGAAGCAGAGTTTTACAATATGTATCAAAAGCTCTTGTCAATCTTACAAAAGCGTTCTGTATATCGCTACAAACTCGACAAGGACGAGTTTATACATAGGGCAACAGCCGGAATTGAAAACCAACTCTTACGCAAGAATGATTTTATTCAGTTTGAGATAACAAAAGCCGAGGTGGATTTCAACGATTCCCGAAAAATGAAGATGGCTAATGCACAAAAGCAGGTCGAAGATAGTGACACTCACACAATAACCTATGAGCCAAAGCCCTTGTTCGATCTTGTGAATGTTATAATGGCAAATACGATGCTGCCGAGATTAGCTATCATCAGGATAATAAAAGGTTTATCAGCAGAAGCAAGGAACAAAATTAACAATCAGGATTATCTTGAAGAAGCGATTAAAACAATTAACAAGCTGCTCAAAGAATTCAAGAGTAAGGAGTTTTTGACAGCCGAACTTATTGAGGGTGTTGGTGCTCTTGAAAAGGATATTTTCGAGGTAGATAAGATTGTCAACGAGGACGAGATTAAATATCTATTCACGCCAAATCCAGCTCACAAAAAAGCGATGAACTTAAAATACAAGTTTGACAGCGAAGGCGAATTGAAGTTTGCAAAAGCTCTTGACGATGATTCGAATGTAATGCTATACACTAAGCTCAAAAAAGGCGGTTTTGTTCTTGAAACTCCGGCGGGTAATTACTCACCCGACTGGGCGATTGTCTATCAGAAGGACAACGATAACTTTGCTATGTACTTTATCGCAGAAACAAAATGGGATAAGGAAGCTGATGGACTTAATGATGATGAACGAATCAAAATAAAGTGTGCTACGAAACACTTTGAAGCAATCAATCAAAGTGTAAAAGAGGTCGTTAAGTATGCGTGGGTAAACGCTTACAAAGACACCACAAAGGGGCAGCCTTTCCCACAGGTGTTTACAGATGAACGATACAAAGACACACTAATCCTTGAAAGATTATAAAATTTTCAGCGTTACGGTGATTATTCTCCGTAACGCTGATTTTTTAGGCACCCCATAAAATTTTGTGTAAATAATAATCCTTCAAGCAATAACAAAACAGCGGACTGCGGCGGTAAAAACGGCTCTGCCTTTGCCGGCTTTAATGCAAACACCGTATTTTAGAATGTTTCGCTCGGTCTTGTCATGCTGTTTGCCCGTTTCCTTCCGATTATAGGAACACTGGCGATCGCGGGCAGTCTTGCCGGCAAAAAGAAGATTGCAACAAGCGCAGGTACACTTTCCACAACAAACGGTATGTTTGTATTCCTGCTGATTTTAATCGTCCTTATTATAGGCGCACTCAGTTTCTTCCCAGCGTTGGCGTTAGGACCGCTCGCTGAATTTTTCAGTAATGTTATTTAAGGAGGCACTGTTATGGCATCAAATAATAAAAGTGCTTTTGCCGATAAAAAGATGCTCGGCAGAGCCATAAAAGATTCATTTGTAAAACTAAATTCCAAAACACAGGTGCAAAACCCCGTTATGCTTTTGGTATATATTTCGGCAATCCTCACAAGCGGACTGTGGATTGTATCCCTATTCGGACTAAAGGACGCTTCAAGCGGATATACCTTGGCAATCGCAGTTATTCTGTGGTTTACCTGTATTTTTGCCAATTTTGCCGAAGCGATTGCCGAGGGCAGAGGCAAGGCGCAGGCGGACGCTCTGAGAGCTTCAAAAAAAGATGTGGAGGCACACAAGATACCCTCTGCCGATAAGAAAGAACAGATAACCGCTGTTTCTTCCGCGTTGCTTAAAAAAGGCAACATTGTAATTGTGAAAGCAGGAGAGCAAATTCCGGGAGACGGTGAGATTATTGAGGGAGCCGCTTCCGTAGACGAAAGCGCTATCACAGGCGAATCCGCACCCGTTATCCGTGAGGCAGGCGGCGACAGAAGCGCAGTAACTGGCGGTACTACCGTACTTTCCGATTGGATCGTTGTGCGGATAACAAGCGAAGCGGGCGAAAGCTTCCTTGATAAAATGATTGCCATGGTCGAGGGCGCTTCCCGTAAAAAGACACCAAACGAAATCGCATTGCAGATTTTTCTTGTCGCCCTTTCCATTATCTTTATTCTTGTTACGGTATCGCTTTATACCTACTCCATATTCTCGGCAAAACAGGCGGGAATTGATAACCCCACCTCTGTTACTACCTTGGTAGCGTTGCTTATCTGCCTTGCCCCTACCACCATCGGCGCATTGCTTTCCGCTATCGGTATTGCGGGAATGAGCAAACTGAACCAAGCAAATGTACTTGCTATGAGCGGAAGAGCTATTGAAGCCGCAGGCGATGTGGATATATTGATGCTTGATAAAGCCGAAACAATTACGCTCGGTAACCGCAAGGCGAACGCATTTATTCCCGTAGACGGTGTAGGTGAACAAGATCTTGCCGATGCGGCACAGCTATCCTCTCTTGCCGATGAAACGCCCGAAGGCAGAAGCGTGGTTATTCTCGCAAAAGAAAAATTCAATATTCGTGGCAGAGAGCTTTCCGACAAGAACATGACATTTATTCCCTTTACGGCGAAAACCCGTATGAGCGGCGTTGATTATGACGGCAACGGAATCCGCAAGGGAGCCGCCGATACCATGGAAAAATATGTAACCTAAAGCGGCGGAATTTATTCGGAGGAATGCGACCGAATCGTTAAAGAGATTGCGAACAAAGGCGGAACTCCCCTTGTTGTAGCGAAAAATCATAAGATTTTAGGCGTTATTCATCTGAAAGACATTATCAAGCAGGGCGTTAAGAAAAAGTTTGCGGATCTTCGTAAAATGGGTATAAAAACCATTATGATTACAGGCGATAACCCGATGACCGCCGCCATTGCGGCAGAAGCGGGCGTGGATGATTTCCTTGCCGAAGCAACTCCCTAAGGCAAGCTTCAAATGATACGCGATTTTCAGAGCAAAGGACACCTTGTGGCAATGACGGGCGACGGCACGAACGACGCACCCGCACTTGCACAGGCTGATGTGGCGGTTGCGATGAACACCGGCACACAGGCGGCAAAGGAAGCGGGAAATATGGTTGATCTTGATTCGTCACCGACAAAGCTTATTGATATCGTCCGTATCGGTAAACAGCTTTTGATGACAAGAGGCAGTCTGAACACCTTCTCCATAGCGAACGATGTAGCAAAGTATCTCGCCATTATTCCCGCCTAGTTTATGGGACTGTATCCGGGTCTTTCGGCACTTAACATTATGGGACTTCATTCCCCGCAAAGCGCTGTTTTATCGGCAATCATCTACAATGCGCTGATTATTATTGCGCTGATTCCGCTGGCACTCAAAGGTGTGAAATACCGTGAGGTTCCCGCAGGCAAGCTTTTGTCCCGCAACCTGTTAATTTTCGGTCTCGGCGGTTTGGCGGCACCCTTCATCTTCATTAAGCTGATTGATATGCTGCTTGTACTGTTCGGCTTGGCATAAGGAGGTTTTATAATGAAAACATTAAAAAATGTACTGCCGAGAGCGGCAATAATTTTTCTTATATTCACATTGCTCTGTGGCGTGGTTTATACGGGTGTCGTTACAGGGTTTGCGCAGCTTATTTTCCCCGACAAGGCAAACGGGAGTATTATTGAGGTTGACGGAAAAAAGTACGGTTGTGAGCTGCTCGGGCAGCAGTATACGGATGACGGACATATGTGGGGGCGCATTATGAATATTGATGTTTCAACCTACAAGGACGAAAACGGAAAAACTCTGATGTATGCCGCACCGTCCAACCTTTCCCCGGCAAGCGAAGAATATGATGCTTTGGTGAAAGAGCGTGCGGAAAAACTGCGGGAGGCCAATCCCGACATGGACGAAACAGCAATCCCCGTTGATCTTGTGACCTGCTCGGGCAGCGGACTTGACCCCCATATTTCCCCCGCCGCCGAGTATCAGGTGGCAAGAATCGCAAAAGCAAACGATATGACCGAGGACGAGGTACGGGAGATTATTAAGAAATGCACCGACGGTAAATTCTTAGGAGTCTTCGGAGAAGAAACAATAAATGTTCTTAAAGTAAATTTGATGCTGGACGGAATTCTGTAATAGTTTTAAGGCGGAAGAGTTTCGGCTTTTCCGCCTTTACCTTTATGCAACCTTAATATCGTCTTTATCTTGCTTACGCCGATTTAATGCAGATTAAGATAAAACAAAGACAGTCTAAATTTGATATTAAGATTGCGAAGGTATCCGTTATGATAAAACGGCAAAATCCAAAACACAAGCACATTACATCGTTCCAGATTATTATATTAGACTTTCTGTCTGTGATAATTTTAGGCAGCATACTGTTAATGCTGCCCGTCGCAACAAGGGTCGATTTTCAAAGATCGCTTGAAACGACATCTCTATTAAAGGAATTGGATGCCAAAAAGATAGTTTCCCGTGCGGCACGGGAAGTACACGCAAAATTCCTTCTGCGAAACGGTGCGGATGAAATCGTATATCCCGAAAGGCAGCTTGCGGATTGGACGGCTATCCGCTATACTGCCGACCATATCCTCGATTACATAGAGTTGGACAGCGATCACGCAATTTTTGAAATTGCCGTACCCGAAAAATGGATCGGAAAAACCGTTATTGAAGCAGATGTGCGTAAAAAGCACGGTATCAATATTATGGCGATTAAACGCGACGGTAAAATGAATCTAAATTTTGCGTCTGAAACAAGCTTTATACCGGGTGACACTATTTTGGTGCTGGGTGATACCAAAAACATACAAAAGTGTTTTCACATATAAATTCCGAAAGAAGACGGAAAGCATGAAAGAATTATTGTTAGTGTGCGCAGTGGCTGTCATGATTGTGTTCGGTTACTTTATAATGAAAAGGCTTGACGATTTTTTAGCAAATAACCACCACTTAATTGACGAAGAAATTGCAGAAAACAGCCTTTTTATTGCGTTTGATAATCCTATGATCTTGGATTCGCTGATACCGCTATTTGAAAAGTTTTAAAAAGGAAAGCCGAATTGTCAGCTTCATTTCCTGTTTGGAAATACTGAGGATATATATGATAAGCTAAACAAAAATCGCATTGACTTTTGCTTTATTGAAAACAATGCTTCTGCAAATGACGATACATACTGCTGTCTTATCATTTCTACAAAGCAAAATAGTATTATCTGTGAGGAAGCAGGATGTACGATAGAACCGCTGGAGCCTTCCGTAATTCAGACCGCTGTGATATGGAAAAAGGCTTCAAAAAATGCCTTTGCAAAAAGCTTCTCTGATTTTCTCTTTTCAAATCAAGCGGTGATCAATGCAGAATATGTAAAGTAGAAAATACTTTTATACTTGTGATATATGTGATATAATAAAAAGTAGAAAGGGGGAGTTGTAATGCAATACTTTATAAATTCAAAAGACGGGAGTCTGCAAGCCGCCCAAAACTGCGGCGATAAAAAGCCGTTTTTTACATTTATGAGTACGGCGGAATTTCACAAATGTAAAGAACAACTACCGTATTATAAAGAACTTCTTCACTGTCTTGGATCGATTCGTTATTGTAAGGCAGAGGTTTTCAAAAACTGCATCATCGGAACATTACGCCTGCCTCAAAAAAGCGAACAGCGTTCACCGCAGCTTTCCTTCAGCTTTTATTTGACGGGACAGTCGCTCTTATTTGTGGAAGATGTAGGCGATTTGAAATTATTGGTAGAAAAACGGATAAGTATGTTTCAGGAGCTGAACAGTCCGGCTCAGCTTCTTTTGCAGTTTATGGAGCAAATGATAGAGGATGATGTTCTCTATCTTTCTCACATTGAGTCAGAAACAGAAAAAATGGAAGAAAATATCGGCTCCGGCGGTTCGACAGACTTTTTCCCTCTGCTCACAAAACGCAGGCAAAAGCTGTCTGAATTAAATGCTTACTATGAACAACTGACAGATATCGGAGAGTTGTTTCAATCCCGCGCGTGTTCTCCATTTGCAAACGATACGCAGGACTGGGATAAATTTACCCATCGTGTCGAGAGATTGCAAAACCATGTAAAGTTGCTTCGTGAAAATATGCTTCAACTTCGTGAGCTTTATCAGTCTATGCAGGATGCGCGGCAAAATAAGATTATGGGGATTCTCACAATCGTCACCACCTTTTTCCTGCCTCTTACTTTAATTACGGGATGGTATGGAATGAACTTTGCTTATATGCCGGAGCTGAATTGGCGATACGGTTATCTGTCGGTGATTATTGTTTCTCTTATTATCGCAATAGGAGAAATCATCTACTTCAAAAAGAAAAAATTCTTTTAATTTTTCCGACTTGAAATATGAGACTTACAGGGATGTTTATATGGATGAAATAAGGCATAGTCCAGAACATTTTCTAAAAGAAATTGAAAAGGAGAAACAGAACCTAAACAGAGGACATTTGAAAATCTTTTTTGGCTATGCCGCAGGAGTCGGCAAAACCTATGCTATGCTGAAAGCAGCTCATTCGGTAAAGAGGCATGGTATTGATGTCGTTGCCGGATATATTGAACCTCATGCCCGTCTTCAGACCTCTGCACTTGTAAACGGATTGGAATGTCTTCCGAATCTTGTTTCGGAATATAACGGAATTACTCTTTCAGAATTTAATCTGGACGCTGCACTTGCCAGACATCCACAGTTAATTCTTGTGGATGAGCTTGCCCATACCAATGCCCCCGTGTGCCGACATACAAAGCGTTATCAGGATATTGAAGAGTTACTTAATGCGGGAATAGACGTTTATACCACGGTAAACGTTCAGCATATTGAAAGTCTAAATGACACTGTTACATCTATAACGGGCATTATGGTACATGAGCGAATCCCCGATTCGGTGTTTGACAACGCAAGTCAGGTTGAGCTTGTGGATATTGAGCCGCAGGAATAGATTGAACGGCTGCAAGCGGGCAAAGTTTATAACCCGACCCAAGCTGAGCGTGCAACAGAGAATTTCTTTACCATTGAAAATCTTACGGCGCTTCGGAAAATTGCCTTGCGCCGCTGTGCCGACAGGGTGAATCTGCTTACCGAAACCGTCAGAACGAAAAGTCACAGCGATTATCATACCGATGAGCATATTCTTGTCTGCCTTTCGTCGTCACCGTCGAATGCAAAAATTATCCGCACCGCCGCCCGAATGGCGAATGCTTTTAAGGGCGCTTTTACCGCGCTGTTTGTTGAAACCCCTGATTATCAGGTAATGTCCGAGGAAGATGTAAAACGCCTGCGAAACAATATGCATCTTGCAGAACAATTAGGCGCTAAAATCGAAACCGTGTACGGTGAAGATGTTTCTTATCAAATCGCCGAATTTGCAAGACTTTCGGGTGTTTCAAAATTGTGATAGGAAGAAGCTCCGCAACCCGAAAGAGCATATTTTCCAAACCTACTCTTACAGAAAAACTGATTGCAAACGCACCGAATTTAGATGTGCATATCATACCCGATGCCGGCGGCAAAAACGCCGCATACCGTGCAAAAAAAGCGAGAAGAAAAAGCAAAAGTGTATTTTCGGTATCCGATCTTTTAAAAAACGTTGCCATTTTAATTTTGGCAAGCTGTATAGGAATGCTGTTCAGGCAATTGGGGGTTGCAGAGGCAAATATCATCACGGTATATGTTCTCGGCGTTCTTGTGACCTCGGTCGTTACAAGGCATCGGATTTACAGCCTGATTTCTTCTATTGTCAGCGTTTTGGTTTTCAACTTTTTCTTTACCAATCCGCAGTTCACACTTCGGGCTTACGATCAAGGATATCCTGTCACCTTTTTAATTATGTTTTTGGCGGCACTGCTCACAAGCTCGCTTGCCGTGAAGTTAAAAGAGCATGCGAAACAGTCTGCAAAGGCGGCTTAATATGATACAGAACGAGGCCGCCGCCTAAGCGTCTGTTTTCACAAACGGTCAGCTTCGTATAGATTATGCCGCAGGATGCGCCTATCTCGGCGACGATAAACTACACCTTACACCTATTGAATATAAGCTTTTGTGTCTGTTTTCAAGAAATATCGGCAAGGTTTTAACCAATACCTTTATTACCCAGAACATTTGGGGCAGCAGTTGGGATAACGATATTGCTTCCTTGCGTGTTTTTATGGCAACGCTCAGCAAAAAGCTGGAGAAGGACGCAGATTCTCCCCAATATATCCAAACGCATATCGGCGTAGGCTACCGAATGACGAAGGTTGAATAATCTGTTAAACAGAAAATGAATAGCAAAAACTGTGCTGTAAATTCTTTTGATGTTTACAGCACAGTTAATCTTTTATGAAAAAATCAATTCATTATTTATGACTTCCTTTGCTCTGCTGCGGATATTGTTCATCCGATCAACCCATTCCATTTGATCGTCAGCCTTGAGTTTTTCCGTCACTCCCTCACACTCTGCCATTTGTTTTGCGAGCCGAGAAAACATATCTTCTGCCTGTTTGTCAAGACCTGAGAGGTAACCGTTCAGTTTACCGCTTGTTAGCAGATTGAGATAAAAGACCTTGCGATTTTGCTTGATATACCGCAAATGTCGTTGTCCTCATAAGCCGACAGGCTGTTGTTCTCCTTCGGGCAGTTTTAAACATAGTAGATAGTAGTCACCTTGAAGTTCGTACCAAAGACCGTTCTTTTTGTCATAAATAACCTTTTCCATACTCACGCCTCCTTGTAGATCACTTTGAATTCTTTTTGCTTTGCATCAATGATTTTCAGTAAAACCTCGTCCACCGCATCGGTGTACTTACCATTAGCAATAAGGTTGTTTCGCATTTCGTTCAAGCAATTCACGACCACCCGCCGTTCAGAATCATCAAGTGCTATGTAATACTTCTTACCTCGCATATCAAAACCTCCTTTGATTTTCTACCATAATTGTACTCAAAGGCGGTTTAATAGTCGAATGTATGAAATTATGATTTGACCTTTAAGCTACTAATTGTTAATTGCTTAAAATTATGATATAATGTTTTCAAAGAGGTGAAAAAGATGTTTGATGATATGGTTAATCTCTTTAATTTGGGGGCTTTTTCGGATGAGGAAAAAGAATTGCTCAGAACCGATTTTACATATAAGAAGCAAATGAGTCGACTTTTAAAAGAAGCACGTCAAGCTGCAAAGAGAGATACTTGTTATTTTTGCGGAAAGAGCGTTACAAGTTTTTGTAATTCGCATTCCGTTCCGAGGTTTTGTCTTGAAAACATTGCCACAAATGGCGATGTATTAACATTAAATACCGTTGTGGATAATCCTTTGATGGATACTGAAAATGGAGTGAATAAAGCAGGAACATTTCATTTAATTTGCAATGATTGCGATAGTAAAATTTTTTCAGACTATGAGAATCCTGATAATTATTCAAATCAACCTACTCCAAAAATGATTGCCCAAATGGCATTAAAAAATAGTTTGAAATCTATTAGCAAACGGCTTTTTGAAATTGAACTCTTTAATATTTCCGCTAAAAAAACAGATGCTGCTCGGATGTTTAGTGATGCAAAAAACGCCGCAAATAAAATGGATTTAAAGGAATATGTGGACAGTTATAAAAAAGCAAAGAAAGCATTAGAAAAAGGCAGTTCAATAGACTACTATGTATGCTATTACGAAAAACTAAATTATGTGGTTCCAATTGCATTGCAATGTTCGTTAGCATTGGCTGTTGATTTTAACGGTAATATCATCAACAACATTTATAATCCATCTCCTGAGTACCGAATACAAAACATTCATATAAGCATATTACCTTTGAAATCAGAAACTGTAATCGTGATGTTTATTGAGGATGGAGATAAACGTTATAGACAGTTTTATAAGCAATTTAATAAACTTACATTAGATGATAAACTTGCCGCATTGACATTGATTATGTTTATGTATTCGGAAGATATGTACTTTTCAAAATCTATTGAAAATGAGGTTCGTGAAAGCAAGGCTCTTTGTGAAGCGGGAAAGACCGGGCAAGACATTATTTCATTTACACCATTCTTCGATCCTTTGGAAATACTCAGAGAATCACATTCTTTAGATAAAAGGCACGAGATTCCAAACTTACTTTCAGAAAAATATAAATTGTCATAACAAAACCGCCACCTTAGAACTTAATCTAAGATGGCGGTTTTCTGTTTCGTATTAGAGCATCACCTTGACGGCAAAGCCGCCACTAAAAAAATAGGTGTTCGTCCAATACACGTTTGGTGGAGGAGCATTTAGCAAAGAGAAGGAAAAGGGAGATAATCACGGCAACAACCGCAATGATGGTTCCGCCTTTTGTGCCTTTGCTATTTGTTGTATTGTTGTTAGTATAACTATACTTCGCAGGCTTGTGGTAAGAAAGTGAGGAATCGTTTTCTTCCTTAATTGTTTCCTCGTAAATTTTGTAAGCCACATACTGCTCGTCTAATGTTGTTTTGCCGTTTCCGTCAAAGTCAAACATTCCGCCCATAAAATCCTTGTCGTTGAACATAAAATCACCTATGTCCTTTCACGGAGAATGATTCAGTTTAATTTATTGCTGGTCAGTGTTTTCGGCTTGCGAAAGAAAAAGCTATCGGCTTCACAAGGAACTCTAAAATCATAACCGAGTTTGTTAAGCTCTTGAAGTTTTATCAAAACGAGATTGATATTCACATTTAGCATTTTTGCCATCTGAACGACATCGTACTTATCCTTACTCATTGAATAAATGTCATCATCGTCAATTATCAGATGTGCTGCAAAAGCGTTGGCTTCATATTCCGTTGTGTCTTTCATATTAAAAAGCACAAACTCTTTAAGCCCCTCGCCTTTGGCTATATCTCTATGAAGGGCATCGTGTCCAAGCTCGTGAGCGCAGACCATTCGTGCCATTATTTCCTCCATCTTATCATTAAGAAGAATAATTCTGTGCTTCCAGCGATATGTGTAAAGTCCCAACAGTTTATCTAATTCCTCTGAATAACGGAGCATAACACCAATTTCGGAAGCAATCTTCATAGGATTGCGAGTGCCTGTTTGCTTAACCATTTCGGTCGCTTTAGAGTAAATGTAAAATGAATCAATCATAATATCACCACCCTAATAAGAGTAATTAAGTTGATTAAAACATCAGAGAGGAATAATCTTATAGATTCCTTTTAATCTCTGTACAACAGTCAGAATAATACTTACACCATAAGCAATTATGACTGCAATGTTTTCTTGAAATGAACAAGTGTTTAAGTCGTTTTATGAATTGCAATAAGCTCACCTCTTAATTAACGCTTACCGAAAACAGCAAATTCGAGAAAATTCAGCCCGAATTTTTTACTGCCTACTATAATTATAAATCAAGAAGTGTCCCAAAAAACGGACTTTGCTCCGCTACTCGTTAGATTCTTTTAATTTTTTTGGAGTATATTTTTCACGGTTTTCTGCCTTGCACTCCCAATATATATCTTGGAGAGCTTTCATAACGCCATCCATTTCATCATCGGACAGCTCACCGCCTGCAAATAAGCCGCCAATCTCCTGTACAAGCTGATCGGCTTGTTGCTTACCTCTATATCCATATTTTTCAGATGCTTCAGTAATAAACTCCTCATTTTCATTTCGGAGATAATTAACGTCAACCTCAAGGATCTCTGCGAGTATATCATATACTTCTCTTTTCTTGGGATATGTTTTTCCGCTTTCATAATTACTAATTGTGTTTAGTCCGAGATTTGCTGCTTTGGCAAGCTCGCTTTGTGTCATTCCCTTTTTCGCTCGGCTTTCACGAAGTTTCTCACCAAATGTCATTATTACAACCTCCTTGATTTCACAACTAACTTGTGAATGATTAAAATTGCCTCTTGACTTTCACAAGTATCTTGTGCATAATGGGCATGTAATTCACAAGTAACTTGTGAATTACTACTTGTATTCTACATTAAATTGTGAATTAAGTCAAGAGGTATTACAAAAATGACACGAAATATTTTGCATTGCGATATGAATAACTTTTATGCTTCTGTCGAATGTATGCTAAGCCCTGAATTGAAACAGTACCCCGTTGCTGTTTGTGGATCAGTTGAGGAACGGCACGGCATTGTACTTGCAAAAAATTATAAAGCCAAAGCATTCAAGGTCGCAACAGGTGACGCAGTATGGCAGGCAAAACAGAAGTGTCCTGATTTAGTTGTTGTACCACCTCATTACGAAGAATACTTGAAGTATTCCAAATTGGCAAAAGCAATCTACTGTGATTATACCAATCAGGTAGAGCCTTACGGTATGGACAAGTGCTGGCTTGATATTTCCGGCACAAAAAAGCTGTTTGGCAATCCGGTAGATGTTGCTAATGAGATTCGTGAGAGGATAAAGTTTGAACTTGGCTTGACCATCTCCGTCGGCGTTTCTTTCAATAAGATATTTGCAAAGTTAGGCTCTGATTATAAAAAGCCTGACGCTGTAACAGTCTTTGAAAAAGAAACCTTCCGGGAAAAGATTTGGGGCTTACCGGCTTCCGATTTACTCGGCGTAGGGAGAGCTACGACAAGAGTCCTTAATAACTACTGCATAAGAACAATCGGTGACTTAGCAAATTCTGACTATGACTTTATAAAAAGAATATTAGGCAAGAACGGAGTATCACTATGGTTATATGCAAACGGTAGAGATAATTCAACGGTTAAGGATATTAAGTTTGTTTCACCTGTTAAGAGTATCGGACACGGAATCACAACGGTTGTAGATTTGAGTAACGAAGAAGAAGTTTGGCGTGTTTTCTTAGAATTGACACAAGGCATCGGACATAAGCTGCGTGTACATCAAAAGGTTGCAAAAGCCGTTGCTATCTATGTTAGGGATAATACCTTGTTCTCAAAGCAGTGGCAGACGCAAATGCAGATGGTGACGCAATCACCATTGGTTTTAGCACAATATGCTTTTCAGCTATTCAAAAAAAGATATGATTGGAGAAATCCTATTAGATCGGTAACTATTCAGGCGATTAACCTGTTTCCGCAGGATATGCCGCAGCAGATTGATTTGTTCTGCGATTATGAGCGAGCCGAGAAGCAAGAAAAGCTGGATAGCTGTGTTGAAAAACTCCGACAGAGATTTGGTAAACGCTGCATAAGAAATGCTGTGTTGCTGCAGGAGCTTGGAATGCCGATGGGTAATGTTGAGATTACTATGCCAACAGGATTAGTCAAATAGGAGGTTGCCTATGTTCGCTATTAAAACAGAATCAATCAAAAGCTATGTTGAAGCACCAAAGTCTTTACTGAAAGAACATCGTAATTTGATTGCCTTAATTGCCGATAATGGAGATCACTTTCTTGCTTATGGAATAGTTGAGGAAACTACTTTGTATATTGATTTAGATGCAGAATATGAGGAAAACACACTATCGTGTTTTATCAATAAGCAATGGCAATTCAAACTGTTTATATGTGAGCTTGAAGGCTATGATTATGTCGGCAGGATTGTTGCTGCTTATAAGTCTTACGAGGTATAGATATGCAACAGGAAAGGAACAAAGTTTATGTATTAGTAAACGCAGACCACAATCCCGACGGGACTTGTCGTCCCCGGTTCATTACGCTGGAGGACGGACGCAAATTCGAGATTGACCGTCTGATTCATCGCTGCCGTGCGGCAGCTACAAAAGTTGGCGGTACGGGTATCCGTTATACAGTATCTATCTGCGGAAAGCAAACCTACCTTTTTGACGAAGAAAACGGCAAATGGTTTGTAGAGTTTAAGACTGTTTAGGAGGAACATATAATTGAAATATTTGTCACGCAAAGATATTGAAGCTATTGGTGAACGAGTGACAAAAGCATATTTCCGATTACCTGACTTAACGGGCAAAACAGTATATAAGATTACACCTGACAAGCTAATTACTGATTTGTTAGGATTCAATCTTGAATATCACCACTTATCTTTAGATGGTTCTGTCCTCGGACTTACATCATCGTATGGTGCTGTAACATACAAAGTATTTGATTACGCTGATGAGGAGAGTTATTGCTATCTTGACGGCAAAACAATATTCATCGAGCGTGATCTGAATGAGGACATTTCGCAGATTGGCAGATGTAATTTCACCAAAGCGCACGAAGCCGGGCATCATATTCTGAAAATTCTTTTTCCTAAAGAATATGGCGGCGATAACAGAAAACTGCATTTCTGTTTAGCACACCCACCGAAGCAACGAAAAATGGATTGGTTAGAATGGCAGGCTAACGCTATTGCGTCCGTGATTCTTATGCCAAAAGAAGTTATAATGCGAGCACTGTTCTTATTTGGTTTTGGTGAGCGGGTAAAAATGATAAATAAGGTATATGCTACTTGGGAATACGAACAGTTTTCGTCTATGGCGGTTTTTTTAGGTGTATCCAAAACAGCCTTGTCCATCCGGCTCACTCAGCTCAGATTGGTTGACAAAAACTATTTTGGTAATCCCTACGACTTAACAGATATATATTGTGATAGAGGTATTTGAATTGGCAAAGTTTAACGCAAAAGAAAACGATCCTGAGCGCTATGCAAGGGTGAAAGAAGAACAGGCTAAGTTGCAGACACGGTGCAAGTCAGAGTTGTGATTGGCTCGCCTGTGTCCGTATTGCGACTATAAACTGTCTATCGCTATTAAGGGCGAACACAGTTGGACAAGCGAAAAATGCCCTAATTGCGGAGAGGTGGTCTATTTCCTACCTATATCGTTCAGAAAGGCATCCAACAACTAACATAAACCAATTTTTTCAATATTATCCAATAAAATCAAATATTAAAAAACTATAAAAAGCAAGTATGAGCTTGGAGCCGCTTGATGCGTTGATTTCTATTGCCACTTGATTTAGATTTTATCCTTTTACAAGGGATAGATCTATCTTGTGGCAGTAGGCGACGCATCAAGTGGCTTTTTATCTTTTCATCAGGTGGCTCCGTGAAAGGAGTTACTGATGAAAACAATTACTGAAAGCAATGAAAACTATTCCATTATCGACCTGACTCTTGAATATGAGAATTGGACAGGTACAGAGAGATATGCTGTTATTTCTGATTTCGATCAGGAATATCTTGAGCAAAACTATTCTTCTGAACTCTCAGCATTCAAGCCGTATTTATTTATGACGAGTGAATTCCTTGATGTACGAAGGAACTTCCGAAATAACAATAAGAAGTTTGAAATGCGTGAGTTGCTCTATCACGCAGTATATGATTATCAAGATGGGATAACTGAGGGCGCAAATCTTAGCCTTGTAGCTGATGACTTTGTTGATAAACTGATTGAATCAGAAGAATTAAAACGTGCATTAACTGTTCTTTCACAAACCGAAAAGGAGCGTTTGTTGGAATACCATATAATCGGAAAGACACTTAGTCAAATTGGAGAAGAACAAGGCTGCTCGGCTGCGGCTGTAAAGTATTCTGTAGACCGTGCAATAAAAAAATTGAAAAAATTTTATAATTTGACTTAAAAAATGACCTCTCCCATTGGGTATAGGTGAAATGGTTAATTACTTTCAACAATACTTAATGAAAAGAGGACTTAAAATGAACAACAAAAATGAAAGAAAAATCAAAAGAGGAGATATTTATCTCTACGATTTTGGTGACAACGAAGGCTCAATCCAATGCGGATACAGACCTGTTGTAGTTTTGCAGGCAGACAATTTCAACGCCAAAGCTCCGACCATTATGGTTGCGGCTATCACCACAGCTATCAGAAAGACATTTCTTCCTTCACATATCTTGGTAGAGGATAAGTATGGACTGACAGAACCTTCAATGATTATGCTGGAACAACAGAGGGCAATTAACAAGGATGAATTAGTTAATTACGTCGGTCATATTGACGACAACGATGTTCTCCGCAAGATTCACAACGGCTTAATGAAGCTGTATGGATATTGGGACTACGCCCGTTATAACAAAGCAAATATCCGCTGTTTGTGTCCGAGCTGCTTGAACAAGTACAAATATTTGCCGGAGCTGATTGTAAAGCGAGTAGATCCGCTTAACAGTGTAAAAGAGAAATGTGATCAGTGTCAGGGATACAGGTATGACTATTTTGTATATGAGCGTTCCCCTCGTAAAAAAGGGGGTGAATCTTTTGACTAACAATAAGCGTGTCTATACTGTTGAGGAGATTCAAGCAATCTTGGGCGTAAGCAAGAATACAACTTATGCTCTTGTCAAATCTGGTGTTTTCCATTCTGTGAAAGTTGGAGGACAGTACAGAATATCCAAAAAGAGTTTTGATGAATGGCTTGATAACATCGGCATAGCCTCAGATGTTTGTCAAGTGTGTGACGAATAAAATCGCATCATTAACAAAACCATTCTTTTCGTCTATGATAAATCCAAGCTCAACAGCTTGGATTTATCATAACGATTTGGAGGTGTTGTATTTGGATAAGAAAAGTATATCTGTTCCTGAAATGCGCCGTATTCTCGGTCTTGGAAAAACTGAATCTTATTGGCTTATCAAAAAGGGATATTTCAAAACGATTATGCTTTTCGGAAAGATCAGGGTGATGACGGACAGTTTTGAAGAATGGTACGCTAATCAGTTTCATTACAAAAAGACGGACGGAACGCCGCTGGGACAGAATTGGTGGCATACAATGTCAATTCGTGAAACAGCCGATATACTCGGAATTGCTCCGACAACGGTTTACTCTCTAATAGGCAAGAATTTGTTTACCGTGCTGACCGTCAGCGGCAAAAAGCGAATTGAAAAAAAGAGCTTTGAAGAATGGTATGCTAATCAAAGCAAATATCACAACGACGACAAGGAGGTTATTGATGATGTTTGAAGAGAAAATCGCAAAGCTCAATAGCCAGCAAGACAGAAAAAAAGCTATTCCGTCCCAGAAATCCAAAAGATATTGAAGGTCGAAAGGCATACTGTTTATAAGTTGATCAAAGAAAGGCACTTCAAAGCTGCCTTTATCGGCGGCAAATGGAGAATTTCAAGGTTGAGCTTTGATTTATGGCTCGACGGAAAGGAGTAAATATATGGCTTCGATTATTAAGAGAAAAAACAGTTACTGCGTTGTATATCGCTATACTGACGAAAAAGGCAAATCACACCAGCGCTGGGAATCATTCCCGACTAACGCAGAAGCGAGGAAACGAAAAAATCAAATTGAGTACGAACAGGACAACAATGTTTTTACCGTTCCCGAAGCAAGAACAGTCAGAGAATTGCTTGTGGATTATATGGAAATCTACGGCGTAAATAAATGGGCAATGTCTACTTATGATGCAAAAAACAGCTTGATTAATAACTATATCAATCCGATTATCGGCGATATTCCTTTGAGCAATCTGAATCCTCGAATGATGGAAAAGTTTTACCTTGACCTTCTGAAAGTCAAATCAAAGGTTATCAATAACCGTAAACCGGATCACCAATATCTTACGCCGTCAAGAATCAGAGAGGTACACAAGCTCTTGCGGAATGCCTTTAATCAAGCCGTGAAATGGGAATTGATGACAAGGAATCCTGTTGAACACGCTACAATACCCAAAGAGAAGCCTAAAAAGAGAGCTATGTGGGATTTGCCTACATTCAAGAAAGCTCTTGAGCTTTGTGACGATGACGATTTATCGTTAGCGCTAAACCTCGCTTTTTCCTGTACGTTGCGTATGGGCGCAATGTTGGGCATCACGCTTGACTGTATTGATGTGTCAGAGGATAAAATCGAAAATGGTACGGCTTCCATTTTCATAGAGAAGGAATTGCAAAGGGTAAAGCGAGATGTTTTTGAAAAGCTCAACCAGCGTGATGTGCTGTTTGTCTTTCCGAGATGTTTATCCGGCGGCAATACGGTACTTGTGCTGAAAGAGCCGAAAACCGAAACAAGTAAACGCCGAGTGTATCTTCCAAAAACCGTTGCAAAAATGGTATTACAGCGCATTAAGGATATTCAGGAGATTAAGGAATTGCTTGGTGATGAATACCACGATTACAATTTGTTGTTTTCAAGCTCCACAGGCAGACCGATGGAGGGACAGATAATCACAAGGGCATTAAAAAAGCTAATCAGAGATCACAACTTGCCTGATGTTTGCTTCCATAGTCTGCGTCATTCGAGTATTACATATAAGCTCAAATGGTCGGGCGGTGATATAAAAGCCGTTCAGGGCGATTCAGGACACGCACGGGCTGATATGGTAACAGAGCAGTATTCTCATATTCTTGATGAAGATAGAGTTGCCAACGCCAGACGAGTTGACGAACAGGTATATAACCAGCAACCACAGAAGACACAAGCGGATAACACCACCGATATGAATCCGACGGAGCTTCTCGGATAGATTTTCTCAAATCCAGAAATGGGCAAAGCGTTTCAGGCTTTTCCCCAGCAGTATCAAAGCAACTCATAAATAGCTATATATAAATGTAAAAGGACGTTCCGTTTGGAGCGTCCTAATTTTTCCTTGCCTATGTTTTATATTTGTGTTATACTACTGTCGCATAATAATTTCTTAAGAAGTACATCCCAAAACTACCACCTTATGCGACAACTTTTTTCAGGGGCGTGCTAACACCTTGCTAACAGGAATACACACAACTCGTTAATGTTAGCACATTTTAGATGGTAACAGACTACCTCTTTACTTGCTGAAAACCGCATTAGGATGGGAAAAGTTGAGGTTTGTTTATCTTGGAAATAACGCTTCGGAATGAACTCCTAAGCGAAAGGTCGGGGGTTCGAATCCCTTTTGGCACGCCAAAAACTCCGCCGGAAAACCCAGCAAAAGGCAGGCTTACATAAGGATACTTTCAAAAAGTGACCGATTGAGAGCAGCACAACGCCACAGAGTTTTAAAACTCTGTGGCGTTGTGCTTTTTTATAGCTAACAGGAAAATGATTAGAAAAAATTTTGAGCTTTGATTAAGGTTGCGGGCGTAACAGTTACTGCAAAGTGATTTATTCTACAATGGCGGCATCCGTCAGTCCGGAATAGTAAGCAGTATATTTCCGTAAAAACAGCAAAGCCGCCCGGTTTCGGACGGCAAATTTGCACAGGCTGTGTTTTATACTCCCCAAAGCAACATGCCGAGTGCGGCAGAAAAGAGTATCATTATAATCGGCGACGGTGCAGTTTTTTTGATTCTTTTATATCCGAAATGTGTCAGCCACAGAATGGCAAAGACCAAAATGGATTTAGGATCCGGAGCAAGCGCCGAATGAATATTCGCAAAACCAAGCAATGTTGATATGGCCATACCGATTGCCGTAGCGAGAATCATTGCAATAACGCATGGGCGGACGCCGGAGAGAAAAGCGTTGACGCCGGCATATTTCATCAGGTTTTTGAGTACCGCCGCAATTAAAAGTATAATAACGAAAGACGGAAGAACAACGCCGAGCGTAGCAATAAACGAGCCGAGAATGCCGCCTTGTGTGGAGCCTATAAATGTCGCCATATTAACGGCAAGCGGACCGGGTGTCGATTCCGAAACGGCAATGAAATTTAAGAATTCGCTTTCCGTTAGCCAGCCGTTTGAAATGACTGTTTCTCTTACAAGGGAAACCATTCCGTATCCGCCGCCGAAGGAAAGGGCGCCGATCATTAAAAAATTCAGGAATAATTTCAGGTAGATCATTGTTAATTGTCGTTTCCTTTCCGCAGTTTTTTCAGGAAGAAAATTGCAAGTCCTGCTGTGCCGCAAATCAGAATATAGTAAACGGAAGAAAAAGAAACGGCGAAAACAGTGCACGCCAGCATTGCAACAATGACCGACAGCAATATGACCGTGTTAAAGGCATTTCTTTTAATGCTTTTCAGCATTTTCAAGCCGGCAAAGGAGATCAGATAGATCACACATACCTGTATTCCGCGGAAAGCACAGGAAACCCATGTAAGGCTTAAGAATTGATCAAAAAACAGTGAGATGCAAAAAATTACGGTAAACGAAGGAATACAAACCGCCACGGTAGCCGCCGCAGCACCGAACAAGCCTGCAATTTTGTAGCCGATGTATGTGGCGCTGTTGATTGCAACCGGTCCGGGTGTAGACTCGGCAATGGCTACCATATTCAGAAAGTCGTCCTTTTCAATCCACTTCTTGCGCTCTACAAATTCGTTTTCAAGCAGTGCAATCATAGCATATCCGCCGCCGAAGGTAAAAGCGCCGATTTTAAGAAAGGTGAGAAACAAAGTCCACTCTTTTCTCATTGCCTCACCGCCTGCCTTTTACGGATAATAAAAAGTATAACGATACCGAGAATAATCAGGCAGCCGGACAGCACCTGTGATACACGGATACCCGGAAGGAGATAAAGGCTGTCGGAGCGCAGCCCCTCCACAAAAAACCGTATCGTTCCGTACCCGATCATATAAAACGGAAGAAGATAGCCTTTTCGCCTGAAATGCGGGTAGCATATCAGCATAGCGGTGAGTAAAGCTAAATTCAATGCAGATTCGTAGAAAAAGGTTGCCTGCCGCCATTGGTCGATTTCTTCTATGTAAACGCCGTAAGGAAAAAAGCAGAGCGAAGGATTTGTAATTTGGTTTCCGTATGCCTCTTGATTGACAAAATTTCCCCAACGCCCGATAGCTTGCCCAAGCACAAGGCTCGGCATCAGGGTATCGGCAAGTGACCAAAAGGAAATCCGTTTTACTTTACAGTAAATCAATGCGACTGCGACACCTCCGAGCACTCCGCCGTAAATGGCAAGACCCCCTCGGTTAATTTCAAAAACAGAAATCAGGTCGTTTTTGTAATTATCCCATTCGAAAATCACATAGTAGGCTCTTGCACAAATAATGCATACGGGGATTAGCCAAAGAGCAAGATTGTATATATGCTCCTTGTTGATGCCGGTTTTTCTGCATCGGCATATCGCCAAAGCAAAGCCAAGCACCATACCGCAGGCGATAATGAGTCCATACCAAGCGATATTCAGCCCTTCAATTCCGAAAAGATTTTCTATTGCATATTGGTTCAAATCCTTGTTTCCTCGCTTTTCTCAGTCTACCCGCAGCATACGGTAACCGACGCCGATATGCGTCTGAATGTATTGCGGACAGTCCTTTTTCGGCTCCAGCTTTTTACGCAGGGTCGCCATAAACACCCGCAGAGAAGCAATATCGTTTTCCCAGCTGCTGCCCCAAATCTGCTGCGTGATATAGGTGTGCGTCAGCACCTTTCCGACATTATGAGAGAGCAGACACAAAAGCTTGTATTCAATCGGGGTCAGGTGCAATTCCTCCCCATTTAGATAAGAGCAGCCGGCGGCATAATCAATTTTAAGCTTGCCGTTTTGGAAAACGGGTGAGTCGGCGTCGCCGCTTGCCTGAAGCAGCAGCAGCCGTCTTTGCGTGACCCGAAGGCGTGCCAAAAGCTCCTCTATGGAAAAGGGCTTTGTCAGATAGTCGTCCGCCCCGGCATCCAGCGCCGTGATTTTGTCTTTATCCTCGCTGCGCGCACTGATCACAATAATGGGCATATTTGACCATGAGCGGATGCTTTCGATCACCTGTGTGCCGTCGATATCCGGCAGCCCCAGATCCAGCAGAACGATATCCGGGTTATGGGAGGTCGCTTCTATAATAGCGCTGTGTCCGTTCTCCGCGGTCAGGTAGTGGTAATCGTGAGCCTTTAGCGTTGTTACGATCAGATTGCGGATGGGGCGGTCGTCCTCCACGACGAGTACAAGGGGTTTATTCATTCAGAGTCACCTCGCTAAGCGGTAAAGTAAAGGTAAATATGCAGCCGTGCGGTACGTTATCCGTAAGCGTCAGCGTTCCGCCGTGCAGCTCTACAATAGATTTACACAGGGTAAGCCCGATCCCGAAGCTTCTGCGGCTGTCTGCAACGGTATTTTTTCCGGTGTAAAACATCTCAAAAATATGCGGTTTCATATCGTCTGCAATTCCGTTTCCGTTATCGGTGACTCGGATCACGGCATCCCCGCCCTGTTTTTCCGCACTTACGCAGATCTCGGAGCCTTGTTCGGTATATTTCAAAGCATTATCAATAAGGTTGACAATGACCTGCACGATAAGCTGTGCGTCCATACGGGCAAGGATCAGATCGTCGCACCTTACCGTCACCTTGTGTCCGACGGATTTTTTCTTCAAATGCGAAACGGCTTCGTTGACCACTTCGTCCACAAGCTGGTCGGTAAGCTCCAGCTTCAGGCGTCCGTCATTCAGCCGTGTAACATACAGCAGATTTTCCACCACGCCGATCAGCCATTCGGAATCGTCATAAATATCTTTATAGATCTGCTGCTTGGTTGCTTCGTCCAGGCAGTTTCCGTTATGCAAAAGCGTGTCCGCATTACCCGAAACGGAGCAAAGCGGCGTGCGCAGATCGTGTGAGATCGACCGCAAAAGGTCGGCGCGCAGCTGCTCGCTTTTTGCAAGATCTGCCGCCCGTTCCTTTTCGGCGGCGTTGTGAGCATTATCCATTGCCAGCGCACATTCGTTCACAACCGACAGTACGATGCTGCTCTCAAATGAATCGGGCTTTTCGGGTTTCATCGGTATCCCAATTACACCGTAGACTCTGCCGCCTGCACGGATCGCAAGATAAAGACATTCGGATTTTCCAAACTGTGCTGTCGCTGCTCCTGCACGGTGACCGTTTTGAAGCACCCATTCTGCGGTCTGCCGCTCTGCATCGCTTAGAAGCTTTTCAGCGTGTGTATCCTTTTTTTCGGCATACAGCCGCCCGGACAACATTCCGTTTTCGCCTTTCGTATAGGCAACAATACTGCGATCAAGCAACCGCGAGAGCTGCATACAGGTCACGCTTAAAACATCATCGTTGCTTTTTGCTTTTTGCAGCAGACGGTCAGTGTCAAACAGCACCTGCACACGGAACGCAGAGCGAGCCGAGAGCCTTGCATGATCTTTCAGCTTCGAGGCAAGCGTGCCGGTGAGAACGGAAGACGCCAGCATAACTGCAAAGGTAACGGGATAGCCTACGGCATAGGTCTGAAAGGACAACCTGGGTTCGGTAAGGAAAAATCCGAACAATACAACACTTAGAAGTGAGCCTGCTATACTGCAAAGGTATCCTTTGGTCAAAACGGAGATCATCAGCACACCTAGGATGTATACCGTAACGATATTGGTATCGGGAAAGTCGAGATGGTCGAACAGAAACCCGATCGCCGTACATACGGCAAGCGCCAGGACGGTCACGGCAATATCCCGCAGCGACGGTATCTCTGCACCAAAGAACAGACGGCGTCTGTGCGACTTTGTGTAGTTCAGTGTGTCGGGAATAATATGAATGTCAACATCGGGGGCGGAGGAGATCAGCTTTTCGGTGAGAGTCGGTCTTCCGAACAGCCCTCTGCGTCTGGCACTGCTTTGCCCGATCACGATTTTTGTGACATCGGAAAGCCTGACATATTCCGATATCTGCAGCGCTACATTCTCGCCGTGCGTCATAACGATCTCGGCGCCGAGCCTTTGCGCGAGCTGTATGTTCTGCGAAAGCCGGGACTGATCCTCATCATTTATGACCGTATCCGTCTGCACATAGATGGCGGTAAATCTTGCATGAAGGACCTTAGCCATCTTTGCGGCGGTGTGTATGATCCTTGCATTGGACGGCGAAGAGGATAGGCAGACAAGGATATGCTCGTCTGTATCGAATTTTGACTGTTCGGTTTGTACTTTCATCGGTTTCACCGCCCTTTTTATTTTATTATTATACAGTAAAACTGTAAAAAAATCTACCGCAACCTAAAAATCATTCTTCTGCCCATCGGAAAGAATAATATCGACATTTCCGTGCGTTTCACGAAAACGGCGGATCTCACATAATATTTCACTTTCGGACAGTCCATGCGGCAGCAGGACTTTGGAAGGCTCGCAGGATTCGTTTTCCTTTAACAGTGCCTTTCTGTTTTCTTCAAGAAATCGATCCAGCCTGCTCATAAGATAAAATCCGAAAACAAATACGGCAAGCAGGCTGACAATCAGCAATAGCTCAGCCATCCTCATTCACCTCTGTTAAATGCGAAAACACTTTTGCAGTTCTTTGTAAGCACCGAGAACCAAAAGAGTGATCTTGTCCGTAAAAACGGTTTCCGGTGAAACTGCCATATTGATTTTTCCGTTCTCCTTGGTTGCCATAATATTGATGCTGTATTTTCTGCGGATATCCAGTTCTCCGACGGTTTTGCCGATCCATCCCTCCGGCACCTCTACCTCAAAAATGGCATGACCCTCATCAACCTCAATGTAATCCCGAATGTGGTCGGCGGTGTACCGAATAGCAGCCCAATTTGCTACCTGTTTTTCCGGGTAAATGACCTCGTCCGCTCCGTTCCGCAGAAGGAATTTTTCCTGCACATCACGCTCGGCACGGGATACAACTAATTTTGCGCCGAGTTCTTTCAGCAAAGAAGTGGTTTCCAGCGAGTTTTGAAAATTTCCGCCGATGGTGACGATGCACACATCAAAGTTTCCGATGCCGAGCGACCTTAAAAACTCCGTGTTTGTGCTGTCGCCGATCTGTGCATTGGTGACAATCGTCAGACTTTCATTGACTCTTTCTTCGTTGATGTCTACCGCCATCACCTCGTGTCCGAGCTTATTCAGCTGCAAAGCAATATGCCTACCGAATCTGCCGAGACCTATTAACAATATGTTTTTCATAATATAGTAACTCCTTTATCCGACTGTGATTTTTTCGAGCGGCAACTTTGCTCCACTATGATTTTTGTTGGAAACCGCCGCGTAAATCAGGGTAAGTCCGCCGACTCTGCCGAGATACATCAAGACGATCAAAATAAGCTGAGAAAGAACACCGAGCTGCGGTGTGATTCCAAGGGTAAGCCCGACCGTTCCGACAGCGGACGCCGTTTCGTAAAGGCAGGTGCTAAGCGGCAGACCTTCTGCCGTGCTGATAACAATGCCGCCGACAAAAAACAGCAGGAAATACATTACGGCAACGGCTGCGGCGTTTTTCACTGCCGAACCGTCAATGCGCCTGCCGCAGACTTCGGCATCGTCCTTTTTGCGACAGACGGAGAATGCACTCAGAATCAGAACGGCAAGCGTGGTCGTTTTCATACCGCCTGCCGTGGAGCCGGGCGAGCCGCCGACGAGCATGAGCAGGGTCATAATTGCCTTGGAAGAACCGGTCATAGCGGAAAGATCAGCGGTATTGAAACCTGCGGTTCTCGGTGTGACAGACTGAAAAAGCGACGCAAGAATCCTTTCGGCGAGCGGCAGCCCCGTAAAATCGCAGAAGAAAAAGAATACTGCGGGAGCGATAATGAGGATTGCCGTTGTTACCAATATGACCTTACTTTGCATACGGTATTTTTTGAAATGCCACTTGTTTGTGTAAATATCGTCCCAGGTCAAAAATCCAATACCGCCCACAATAATTAAAAGCATAATTGTAATGTTTATCGCCGGATTTCCTATGTATCCCGTAAGTGACGGGTATTTGTTTTCGGCGGTGCCAAGTATGTCAAAACCGGCGTTGCAAAAGGCGGAAACCGAATGAAACGCCGCCATCCAAATTCCCTTAATACCGTAGTTTCCGCAAAATGTCGGCAGCATGACGATCATCCCGATAAGCTCGATCAAAAAAGTTCCCCGCACAATAAAACGAGTCAGGCGGACGATCCCGCCAACCTTCGGGGCAGAGATGGCATCCTGCATGGTACTGCGCTGCATCAGCGATATTTTTCTGCCGGACAGCATAGCGAAAAGTGCCGCAACTGTCACAACACCGAGCCCGCCTATCTGAATCAGCAGCAGTATTACCGTCTGCCCGAAAACGGACCAATAACTGCCCGTATCCTGCACGACCAGCCCCGTAACGCAAACGGCGGAGGTCGATGTAAACAGCGCCTCGTGAAACGGTGTAACAACTCCGGCAGTCGATGAAAACGGCAGCATCAATATCAGCGCTCCAAGCACTATGACGCCGGCAAAGCCCAAAACGATCAGCTTAAAGGATGACAGCCGCTTTTTTCTATGTGTAATTTTAGGCATATATACTTCTCCTGTTTCTACTTGTTTACAAAGAGTATACCGTGAAATATAAAAAAACGGTGTAATGATTCGGCACTCTGTATTAAGATTGCATTAAGGCGCTCATTCTTTAGAAAAACAGCGCAGAGCATAGCAAACGGCACAGACAAAGTCGGAGCGTTTGTAACCGTTGTGCGGCTTGAAACAAAGTTCAGAGCCACTCTCACAGGACAACAAAAGGCTCTGTTCGAACAAATTAAAAAACGGATGTAGAAATTACAACCGGAATGAGCTACAAGCGTTCACAAACGGATTTCGATTTACATCGCCGCTAACATTTCAGGCTTTTCTCCAGCAGTATCAAAGCAACTCATAAATAGCTATATATAAATGTAAAAGAACGTTCCGTTTGTAGCGTCCTAATTTTTCCTTGCATATGTTTTATATTTGTGTTTTGTTTTTCTTGGGATTGTCGGGCATATCAGTCATTTTTGACATTCTCACAAGCATTTCTTCTATGCCTTTTCTTCCTCTGTCTCTGTCGTCAATATTCAAAACAACACTAAAATAGGGGTGTCACAATGCATGGTACTCCTTGATTTTATGCGGATATTCAGAAATACTTAAAAATCGTAACGCAGAATTTCACAGTTTTTAACACCGAAATCTGCATACTCCTCATTTGTCATATCGTTAAAATATGAGTTGACAACTCTTGCAATGCCGTTGTGAGCAACTAAAATACAAACCTTTCCGCTTGCTTTCACATCATCAAGCAGATTGTAAATTCTTTGTGCAAGGTGCAGCATAGACTCTCCGCCGTCATAACGGCTGACGAAATCTCTTTTGGCAATGCGAAATTCTTCGCCGTCTCTTGGCGTTCCCTCATATTTTCCAAAGTTTTGCTCGGTTAATCTCGGCTCTGCTTTTGCAGGAATTCCCGTGATTTCCGAAATGTGCTTTGCGGTTTTTTCGGCTCTCATAAGCGGAGAATAGAGGATGATATCTGCTTTTATATTCTCTGAAAGAATTTTCTTGCCCGTTTCAACAGCCTGTTCATGACCTTTTTCCGTGAGGTCAATATCCGTTGAACCGCAGATTTTATTTTCAACATTCCACACGGTCTGTCCGTGTCTGACAAAATACATATGTCCCATAAGCGTTCTCCTTGCAGTTTCTCTGAACACTATTTTAATTGAGTCGACAGTGAAAATCAAGTTACAAACCAAATTTTTTGCAAATAAATTGACAGCAGCAAAGTCAGCTGATATATTTGATATGTACAGTTCAAAATTAAAAACGGAGTGATTTGTATGAAGAAAACTTTGATTGTAATAGATATGCAGAATGATTTTATTGACGGCAGTCTCGGTACTGATGAGGCTGTGAAAATTGTGCCTAATGTATGCAAAAAGATTGAAGAATACCGTTCAAACGGTGATGAAATTATTTTTACAAGGGATACTCACGGTGAAGATTACCTAAGCACTCCCGAGGGCAAAAAACTGCCCGTTGTGCATTGCGTAAAAAATACTCACGGCTGGCAGATTGCAGACGGACTTGATGTTCCCGACGCAATCCATATTGACAAGCCGTCATTCGGCTATACTCATTGGGATAAATTCTGCTTTGAAAAAATCGAGCTTGTAGGACTTTGCACTGATATCTGCGTTGTGTCAAATGCGTTGATTCTAAAGGCACTTTTCCCGAACGCTGAAATCAGCGTTGATTCGGCTTGCTGTGCCGGCGTAACCCCCGAAACCCACAATTCCGCCCTCGCAACAATGAAAATGTGCCAGATTGATGTGGTGTGATTTAATAATAAAATATATTGTGATTTTAAGTTCGTGATATTGAGTATATTAAAATACTTTGCGATAATTACTTGGTAAGGAAACGGTGGCGGCTGTTTCGACTCCCTTATCAGAGAGGGGGTGATTGCGTGGAATACATAGCTGTGATAATCATCTTCACATTTTTTATTGTGTTCACCATAAAGAAATAACCGCCCTGTGTCGTGAACAGAGCGGTTAATCTTTAATTAATTTTTATTGTTCAAACTTGCAAAACAGCTAAAGCCGTTTCCTTACCTATATATTATCATTGATGAATAATTATGTCAATAAAAAACTTCAATTTCGGTTGACAAGAGATTGAAGTTTTATTTTTTGTATGTGCAAGTTTTTTAGAAAATTGAAGATTATTCAAAATAAATCAATTGTAAAATTTTTTGTATGAAGCTACTCGGAAAGTTCAAATATTCTTTCTATAACAGCTTTGAAAAATGGTAAATCTTTTTCCTGCTGATAATCCATATAACTCCAATGTGTGATATACCTCCATTTTGAAATCAACAATGATGTGGCTGTGCTGTAATCCGTATGTTTCAGCATTTTTTTAAGCTGATTGTAATCGGTAATATTTAAAATGTTTTTGTTATTATATTCATATTTTGAATCATTGAAACTGCCTAATTTAAATCCCATTTTTACCAAATCATTACCGAAATTCATTTCAAAATCATGAATATCCATAGAATTATTGATGAATTTTTCGTAGTATGGTTTTAGCACCTTAGCAGCATTTTTTCTTCCGTTTATGTATGAAATAGGATTTTGCGTCATATTTACTAAATCGGCAATGTTTTTGTTTATGTAAATATTCGGCTTATTAACTGCTTGACAGGTGCAGTATTTGCGATTTGACCTTGAAAGATTTTCTTTGCACAATCGTGGATAGAATGGAGTTTCCACACCTGAAGAATACCACTTCATATTTTCATAAACTCCGACAATCAGTCCGTGATTTACAGCAATAAGATAGTCGCAATTTTCTGCTCGTTTGGTGTCGATTATCCAATGACCTCTCGCACATTCCATAACTTGGCTGTCTGACATATCGTATTTATAAAGTGAATTTATTTTAACAATTAAAAGATTGCGGAAAATATCTTCTTTTGAAAGAATTTCGGCACCGTAAATTTTTTCAAAATCTTCAGCTGTAATAACAGGTGCTGTGTGGTGTCCCGAAACTACATTAGTCAGTGATTGAGAGTCAATGTAGTTCATTATATTTATCAAAGCCGATTCGGCAACAAATGCCTCTTTTTCCGAAAGACCATATGATATAATTAGTTTTTTGATTTTGTTACCCGATGAGAGTATTTCTTTTATACGATTCGACTTATTTGAGTTATCGAGTTTTTCTTCGTGTTGAAAAATACGGTTGTTAATTCCTTTGCCTATGTAAAATATTTTGTTATCTCTTGGATCTGCAAGGGCATAAACATAGTAACCCAATTTTTGTTTTACCTTATCGGAAAAACCATTCATAAGAAACATACCTTTCAACTTAATTTATTTAATGATACCATAAATGTTAAATACGGTAAAGCGTTGTTTTGTGTACTTGATTTATACAAATACGGTCGGGAAAATTCGGTGTATTGTTTTACACCTGTCTTCCCGACCGCATTTTTTATTATTACCTATTTTTAAAAATCATTCTTCCATTTGCTTGCCGAGGAATGCGGCGGCTGTTTGTGCAAGCTTAATTTCGGCATTTGTCGGGATTTTGGTCTGTTCGCCTGTGAGCATAACTACCGCACCCGAAACATCTCCTGCGGCGATAATCGGATAGATTACCGATGCATAATGTTCAATGCCCTCAATCGGCTGAATATCGCCGAGCGTCTGCTGTGTTGCCGAATAGGTTTTGCGATTTTCCATATATCCCTCAAGTACGGTTGTTACCCTGCGCTCAAGAAATTCACGCTTTGAAACTCCTGCGGCGGCGATTACATGGTCACGGTCTGTTATGATTGTCGGCATTGAGCTGATTTTGGCAAGCACATCTGCGTATTGTGACGCAAACTCCGCAAGCTCTCCGACAGGCGAATATTTTTTAAAAATAACCTCGCCGTCAGTTGCGGTATAAATTTCGAGCGGATCTCCCTCACGAATACGAAGCGTCCGCCTGATTTCTTTCGGTATAACCACTCTTCCGAGATCGTCGATTCTTCTGACGATTCCTGTTGCTTTCATATTAAAAACTCCCTTCGGACAATTTTGTCCTTTGTCTGATACATATTCAGCAAATTATTTGCAGTAATATTGTTTGATTCATACAGTTTTTTATACCGAAATTTTCTTTGGTGACATATTTTTACAACATATAAAAAATATAACTTTATCACAATTCAGTTAATCGTAACCACCTAAATTGCAAATGAACAAATTAAGAACAGCTGACACAGATTATTTCGTATCGGCTGTTCTTAATAATTTTTTAGATTATGCTTTCTTGGATTTTGAGGTGATTTTATCTGCGATTTTGGTAACTATGACGCAGAGGATGATTGTGAAAACCATATCGGGCAGAGTGTTGCCGACGATAATGTCAACATTCATCAGGAAACGATATGCCGCAAAGCCTGCAAGCCATACTATGATGTTGCAGATGTCAACGGCTTTGTTTGCTCTGTCTTTTTTGAGAATGAAAAAGTCTGCAATCTGAATGGCAATCATCGGAGCAAATACCGAACCGATGAGATAGAGAAAATCGGTGATATCATCCATAGGATAAACAATTGCGGCGATTACACCTACTATTGTTACTGCAACGGCAACATATTTTCCTTTGAGTTTTGAGAATATCGACTCACTCGAAATTCCTGCCGAGTAAGCATCAAGGAAGGTTGTTGTAACTGTTGAAAGAATTACAATTACAAGACCTGCAATACTGAGTCCTGATTTAAGCATGATTTTTGCAATATCGCTTTCGCCTGTAAGGATAGATGCACTCATACCGATTATGTACATCCAACAGCTTACCGCACCGTAAACAAGTGTGCTTGCGAGAGTTGCCTTGAACGGCTTTTCCGCCTCTCTTGTGTAGTCGCTGATGAGCGGTAACCATGAAAGCGGCATTGCTACCGAAAGCTCAACTGCCGCACCGAATGACATTGAGTCATCGCCTGCCGCACACATACCGTTGCCGTTTCCGAAAATAAAGAAACACATCACGATTGTGAGAATGAATAGTGCCGCCATTGCGATTGTGTTGAGCTTGCCGAGGTTTGAAATGCCGACAAGAATCCAAAGTACAATCAATGCACCGATTACAATACAGGCAATCCACCTGCCTGTGTCGCCCATATTCAAAATACTGTTTACCGAAAGCGAACCGTCATAAATCATAATGGCTGTCCAGCCGACAAGCTGAATAACATTGAGGACAGAGAAAAGAAGTCCGCCTTTGTTGCCAAAGCTCATTTTTACGGTTTCCATTGAGCTTTTACGGCACTTACCGCCGATGAGTCCTGCACAAAAGAGCATTGCACATCCGATTATGTGACCGATGATTACGGCTAAAATGCCCTTTTCAAAACCTAACGGAGCAAAGTATGTACCTGTGAGAATTTCGGCGATTGAAACGCCTGCTCCGAACCATATCAAACTGTTTTCAAATACACTTGTCTGCTTTTTCATTGCTCTGCCTCCGAATTTTCTTTTGTAAATTTACTTTGAATGTCAAAAGCGTGGTTCATGGGACCGCTGCCTTTGCCGAGGTCAAGCATTGCCGCAAGTGCGCCTGAAATATAATCCTTTGCACGCTTTACGGAAGCGTCAAGGTCAAAACCTTTTGCAAGATTTGCGGCTATCGCACTTGAAAGTGTACAGCCTGTTCCGTGTGTGTTGGGATTGTTGATTCTTTTGCCGTTGTACCATGTGTAGGTGCCGTCTTTAAAGAGCAAATCATTTGCATCGTTAATCTGATGTCCGCCCTTGCAGAGAACCGCACAACCGTACTTTTCGCTGATTATTTCAGCGGCTTTTATCATTTCTTCCTCATTTGAAATTTTCATTTCAGAGAGAACTTCCGCCTCCGGAATATTCGGTGTAAGAACTGTTGCAAGCGGAAAGAGATGCTCTTTGAGAGTGCTTACCGCCTCGTCGCTGATAAGCTTTGCTCCGCTTGTTGCCACCATAACCGGATCGACAACAATATTTTTTGCATCGTACTTTTTCAGCTTGTCCGAAATTGTTTTGATAAGGCTTGATGAAGAAACCATTCCGATTTTTACGGCATCGGGATAAATATCCGTAAAGATACTTTCAAGCTGTTCACCCAGAAATTCGGGTGTAGATTCCATAATTGCCGTAACGCCGGTTGTGTTCTGTGCGGTAAGTGCGGTGATTGCGCTCATAGCATAAACACCGTTTGTTATCATAGTTTTGATATCCGCTTGAATACCGGCGCCTCCGCTGCAGTCACTGCCAGCGATTGTTAATGCTGTTTTCATTTTAATCTCCTCTTTGCATTAATTTTTTACAGCGACAAAAGGTGGTGCCCCCAATCTGCCGCTTTTTCAAAGCTGTCTGCGTAGTAATCGCAAACGGCTTTTATTCTGTTTTTATCATTCCTGCTCGATTCGTCATACACTCCCACCGTTTTGAAACCTGCCTTGTGAGCAGTTTCTGCGGCAAAAACAGCGTCCTCGAATACAAGCGTTTCACTCGGAGCTGTTCCGAGTTTATCTGCACAGGCAAGGTAAATGTCGGGGCTTGTTTTGCCTTTTCCGATTTGTGAACAGGTCACAATGTCCGTAAAATATTTTAGAATACCGAGCCTTTCAAATGCCTTTTTAATATGCGTTTTGTCGCTTGATGTTGCAATAATCATTTTGATATTGTTCGATTCCAAAAACTGCAAAATTTCTTTTACATCGTTTTTTAAACCGACCTCATAAAAGTAAAAATCTTCAATGATTTTCAGCACACCCGAAACTATTTCATCAGTTGAAAAGGAAAGAGCATACTGCTTTTTCATATATTCCGCACCCTCCGTCAGACTCATATCACAGAGCTTTTCGGAAAGTCCGTTTTCGGCTGTTTTGCCAACAGACGAGAGGTAACGCTCTCCTGCGTTATCCCATATCTTCATTGAATCGAGAAGTGTGCCGTCAACATCAAATATTGCAGATTTAATCATTCGCAACCGTCTTTTCCGTAAGTGCTTTAAGCTCTGCTGTTGCCTTTGTAATATCGGGCTGAGCGAAAATAGCACTGATAACGGCAATGCCTACGATACCTCTGCCCTTGAGTTCCGTAACATTTTTGGAGCTGATTCCGCCGATTGCGATTACAGGAATGTCAACAGCCTCACAGATTTTCTGAAGTTCATCGTGTGAAACATCGTCTGCATCGTCCTTTGAGCCTGTTTTGAAAACGGCTCCGACTCCGAGATAATCTGCTCCGTGCTTCTGAGCAAGAAGAGCCTGTTCAACAGTCTGAGCCGAAACACCGATGATTTTGTCGTCACCGAGAATCTTGCGGACATTGCCTGCCTCCATATCACTCTGACCGACATGAACACCGTCAGCGTCAATTTCTTTTGCAATTTCTACATTGTCATTGATTACGAACGGAACATTATACTTTTTGCAGAGTTTCTGAATTTCAAGAGCCTCTTCAAGAAAATGCTTTTGGTCAAGATTTTTTTCTCTTAACTGAATGAATGTTGCACCGCCTTTAATAGCCTTTTCAACCTGACTGCAGAGTGTTTCACCGTTAAGCCATGCTCTGTCGGTTACGGCATAGAGCAACAAATCTTTTTTATCGCAATTCATACTTTGCTCCTTTTTCAAGTGTTTCGGCATCCATATTATAGATAGCGTCAATAATTCGGTTGCGGTATGTTGAGTTGCCGTCTGTTTCTGCCATATTTGCAAAAGCGATTTCACCTGCAAGTCCCATTGTACAAACTGCTGCGGCAGTTGCCTCAAGAACATTGTCGGGGTTTGCAACGATAAATGCAGTTGTCATGCCCGAAAGCTGACAGCCTGTTCCTGTGATTTTGCTCATCTCGGGACGACCGTTGCGGATTACATAGCACTTTTCGCCGTCACTTACAAGGTCAATAGCGCCTGTGATTGCAATTACGCATCCCGACTTTTTGGCATAATCCTTTACAAATGCAACTGCGTTATCGAGATTTTCTTCTGTTACCGCATCCGATACATCGGCATCAACACCCTTTGTTGTGCCGCTTCCGAGTGCAAGAGTTTTGATTTCCGAGATGTTACCTCTGATAACATCAAATTTGATTTCTTTTGCAAGCTTAACCGCTGTGTCTGTGCGGAGCTTGCTTGCACCTGCACCGACAGGATCAAGCAGAATCTTGTGAGAAAGTTCATTAGCTTTTTTGCCCGCAATGAACATACCCTCAATTGAGTTTTTGTTAAGTGTACCGATGTTGATGTTAAGACCGCCGCAAATGCTTGTGATGTCGGCAACATCATCGGGTTCGTCTGACATAATCGGACTTCCTCCGCAAGCGAGAAGTACATTTGCAACATCGTTTACTGTTACATAGTTTGTGATGTTGTGTACAAGCGGTACATTTTTTCTTACATTTTCAAGACAATTTCCAATCATAGCGGATTCTCCTTTATAAAAATAAAACGGACGCACCAACAAAAGGTGTGTCCGTAAAGGCTCGCTGTTTCCCTCCGTTGGCATTATCCAAATCAGGTCATAGGTCGAGGCATTCAGCCTCCTCTCAGCCGACTAACTTGTCAGCTCCCTTACTTATAATATACAATTTGTGTCGTAATTTGTCAATGAAAACTTGACAAATAGTCACCGAGAACAATTATACAAATCTATCCTCAGTAAAATCTTCTGTATTCAGTATATCATTTATGTAAAAAAACACTGATTTTTAAATATCAGTTGACTTGAAGAAGAAAAAACAGTACAATAAAAATAACAGATAATATGGTTGAATTTGCTGTTGTAAAGGGGTTTTCCTCGAATTTATTTTTTGTTGAACAGGAGAAGAAGTATGTTTTGTAAAAATTGCGGAAGACAGTTATTGCCTAATGAAAAGTTTTGTGCCGATTGCGGAGCGCCTGTACCCGTACAGGAATCAGCTGTACAGAACGAACAGCCGATTGCAGAAAATCAGTCGGTTGAACAGACTGCCGATATGAATGTTCGGAATGAGCAGACACAGCCTGTTGAAAATCATCAGACTGACGCATATAATCAGATGCCTGCAAATGATTATTCCGCACCGCAGTATCAGACAGTTAATGCACAGGGCGGATATAATCAGTATCAGAACGGTCAGCAGGGCGGATATTCTTATGATTATAACAATCAGAGCGTTCAGCCACAGTATGCACAGCCGATTCCAAAGAAAAAGTCAAAGACACCGTTTATAATTACAGCGTGCGGCATTGCGGTTGCACTCGTTGTTGCAATTGCGGCATTCTTTATATTTAACGGACTTAACAAAGCCACTCCTCAGGGACAGATTCAGGGTACATGGATTGCCGAGGAGGACGGAGTAAGCCTACAACTTGAGTTCAAGCCTGACGGAACAATCGGTATCCCGAATGCAAAAGAGCTTGGCAAGCTTATTTCAAGTTATGCCGGCAGTTCCGATTACGGCGATTTAATAAACTATGATGAGATTTTTAATATGATTAAACTGACATACAGCATTGATGACCAAAAGACCCTTTCGGTAAGTTTTGAGGTGTCTTTTATCAATCAAAGTCAGTCGCAGTCACTCAAATGGTCTGACGATCCCGCAAACGGCGGTTCGGATACATGGGGAATCGACGGCGATACTCTCTACATAGCCGGCACAAAGCTGACAAGAGTCAATAACTGATAAAGTCTTAAAAAATTCGTAAAAAACAAGGTCACGGTTCAAAATCGTGACCTTTTGTTGTGTGGAATATACAGGCTCTGTCAAAGGGATTCCGTCGCTGGCCGATGAACGATACTGTATGACAATCACTTTGTGTTTTTAGATAATTCGATTTATCACAAAATATGTGCGCTTACTTGCGGGCGGATGATATCTGCCCCTACAGATTTGTACAAAAAGAAAAGACAGCACAATTTCTGTACTGTCTTAGTTGGAGCGGATGACGGGGCTCGAACCCGCTACCTCCACCTTGGCAAGGTGGCGCTC
>ERZ841120.88-NODE-88-length-88332-cov-14.807968_pt1 | contig 88332 bp, 77 predicted proteins | sample MGYA00519572_ERZ841120 | MGnify/ENA primary metagenome ERZ841120 (study PRJEB31850, sample SAMEA3708890) | human gut metagenome | biome: human gut; feature: human-associated habitat; material: faeces | place: China | collected 2014 ...
GGTTTTCCCCAAAAAATTTTTAAAAAAAAAAAAAAAAAAAAAAAAAAATGGATCAAACCTCTCAGGCGCTTCGCGCCAGTACGGGTTGCGGCTCCCAGCATCCACTTCGTGCTGTAAACAGCACTCGTATCTTGCTGGCCGCGGCCCCAACAGCAACGCCCTTCATCCGCCACTGGCGGCGGTTGTTGCTGTTGCTCCTAGTAGGGGAGCCCTTGGCATAATGGGCAAGTCTCTTTTGCAAAACTTCAAGTTATGCTATACTGTTATTATACTATAAGAAGGAGGCAGTTTCCATGGGGGGAAGCACCAAACAGGCCCTGCTGCAGGCGCTTTCGGCGGCAGAGGGAGCCTATATCTCAGGCCAGCAGCTGGCCGAAGCGCTGGGCGTGAGCCGCGCGGCTGTCCACAAGGCGGCACAGGCGCTTTCGGCCCAGGGATATACGCTGGATTCCGCCCCGCGCCGGGGCTACCGGCTGGCAGGCGGCGACCCCTTCTGCGCCGAAGCGGTGGGCCCCTATCCCGCTCCCATTCACCTCTACGACACGCTGCAAAGCTCCAACCTGACGGCCAAGCAGCTGGCACTGGGCGGTGCGCCCCACGGCACGCTGGTGCTCACGGCCCACCAGAAGGCGGGGCGCGGGCGGCTGGGGCGGCGGTTTGAAAGCCCTGCCGGGAAGGGGGTCTACCTCTCCCTCATCCTGCGGCCCGCCCTTTCTGCCGCCGATGCCCAGAGTGTGACCATCAGTGCAGCAGTGGCCGTGGCCCGGGCTGTCAAGGCCCTTTGCGGGCTGGAGCTGGGCATCAAATGGGTGAACGACCTTTACTATCAGGGCCGCAAGGTCTGCGGCATCCTGACCGAAGCCGGGACCGACATGGAATGCGGTCAGCTGGAATGGCTGGTGGTGGGCATCGGCCTCAACCTGACCACCTCCTCCGCCGATTGGCCCGAGGAGCTGGCCCGCACGGCGGGCAGCCTTTACCCCGGCGGGCCCGCACCCGTGAGCCGTGCAGTGCTGGCCGGGGCCATTGCCCGGGAGCTGCTCTCCCTCTGCCCGGCCTTCGACTGTCTGGACGAGTACCGGGCCCGCTGTTTTGTGCCGGGCCACTGGGTCACTGTCTGCACCGGGGCCGATACCTATGCCGCAAAGGCCCTTTCCATTGACGATGCGGGCCGTCTGGTGGTGGAGCGCGAGGGCGGCAGGCAGGTTGCCCTGCAGCATGGTGAGGTCAGCATCCGGCCGACAAGGACAGGGTGAGGTGGATTGTCAAGGAGGAGAGGTCGTCCTCAAAAAAAAAAAAAAAAAAAAATTCCCAGTCAGGTGAAAGGATTCCTCATTTTTTGCATTATAGGAAGTAGAAGAGTATAAGCCCCCATACCACCCAGCCGGGAGACCGGCGCAAGGAAAGTGAGGAATCCCCTATGAAGAAGCGACTACTCAGCCTGTTGGTGGCAATCAGTATGGTGCTGACGTTCCTGCCCGTGTCGGCATTGACCGCAGCAGCAGCGGAGGATAGCAGCAACGGCGAACTTAAAATCGGACAAAACGGTTATCCTGTTCTGGATCGTATCCCTCACCAAACAGTCAACGAGCATGATATCTACACTGGTGATGGCTGGACTTACGATGCCGATGAAAATTGTAAAATTCTGACCCTGTGCCCCAGTGCCCCAACAAACTATGATTTTTTGCCATTCACGTAGGGCAATCCATCACAACCGACTGTAACCTGGTAATTGGCGAAAATGCAACCGTTACGGATGGAAATTTTATAGCCTCTGTTACGAACAATGGCACTGTCAAGGGCGGCATTTTTAAGGGTGCTGTTACAAACCATGGCACAATAATCGGTGGCCGTTTTTTCTCTTCGGTCACCAATGAATTGGATGGCATCATTGAAAATGGTCAGTTTGGTGATTGGGCTTCCCCGTACACCGTTACAAACAATGGCGGCACGATCAACGGCGGCACTTTCAAAGAGATGTCAAGCATTAGCGGCACCAGTCCCGTAGCATCAGGTTATACCCTCTCAGCAACAATGCCAACTGGTTTTGATTCTGTTTCGGTCAATGGGTATCGCAATTCATGCTATATCATCCCGAATCAGGCATCCGTTTCTGTTGATATAAGCTATCATTTTGAGCCTGCGATCAATTTCCAAAATCTTCCATCCCTTGATGTAGCCATCGATAATGCACAGCACATGCTTCTTTCCGACTGGTGTGTGAGCAATTTCAAGATTGAGTTCGAGGATATCCGCGGAGTTTATGAAGTCACCTTCACCGCACCGCCTGCAAACGGTGTGACCGAAGTAACTATAAGTCCGCTGACCCGGCTGGTGATTGAGAAAAGCGGTTACCCTGCCGTGGCACAGGATCGGAATGGCAACCGGGCAAATTATCCCGGCGATGGTTGGAAGTTTGAAAACAACAGCCTGATTTTGGAGCCTACCGCCGAGAAAAGCTATGACTTTAACAACACCGACCTGAACCCCCATAGAGTGGCGGTGAACTGCCCGGTTACGGTGGACAGCAACGCCACCATCACCAACGGCATTTTCCTGAAAGAAGTTACCGGCAGCGCCAGCGCCCTGAACGGCGTGTTCCTGAACGTTCCCAATGGCTGTGAGAACAGCGCCAAAAAGATCACGGTTTCGGATAACGGAACCATTACGGCCCTGAAAACCAGCGGCGATACCACCACACTGGAAAGCGCCGCCAATGAACTTTATGTGGTCGGTACCCCCACCGACAGCACCCTGTATGTGACCCTGAGCAGCGGCAAGGTACGGGAAGTACAGCTGCCTCTTACGGCTGACCTTGAGCTGCTGCTGAACGACCCGAAACCGGAACCCAAACCCGAACCGGAACCGAAGCCTGAGCCGAAACCCGAACCGAAGCCTGAACCGGAACCCGAACCGAAGCCTGAACCGGAACCGGAGACCTACACCCTGAAAGTGGTGGGCGGCAGCTTTACGACCGGCGAAAGGGATGCGCTGACCAGCGGCACCGTGCCGGTGGATGCAGAAGCAAAAGTGGCCCTGAACCCGGATGCCGTGCCGGAGGGCATGGTGTTCGACCAGTGGACCATCAGTGAGGAAAGCCTGCTGGGCAACCCCAATGTGGCCTACAACGCCGAAAGCTTTACCATCCCGGCCAATGCAGTGGAAAAAGGCAAGACCGTTACCGTGGAAGCCCAGTACCGGGAAGCCACCATTGAAAGCGAAGGCCCCGGCATCCTTGGCACCGCCGCCATAATCGGCACGGCGGGTGCTGGCGCTGCCGTGCTGGGCTACACCGGCTACATGATCGGCACCGAGCTGTACCTGAACACCGTCCTGCCTGCCGGTGCAGCCATCCCCAACAACGCCGGGGAGCTGGCCCTGCTGCTGTGGGAAGCCGCCGGGACCCCGGCCCCCGCTGCTCTTCTCCCTGCCGATGCTGCCCCGATCCAGCAGGCCCTTGCATGGGCCATCGAGAACCAGCTCCTCGCCCCGGATGCGTCCGCGGAGGATTCCGTCAGCCGCTGGGAGGTTATTCGGAGCTGGAATCAGATGAAGGGGTAAGTGGCGAACCCTCTCAGTCAAAGCCTTCGGCTTTGCCACTAGCCGGGTTGTGGCACCCAGCAGTTACTTCATGCAATAAATTGCATTCGTATCTTGCTGGCCACTGCCCCAACAACTCCTCCCTCAATCCGCCGCTGGCGGCGGTCGTTGTTGTTGCCCCAAAGGGGGAGCCAAGGGCAATCCCAGATTTAGCAGCATCTGCCCTCTGTGATGTCTTGCCTCTCCCTTCGGGAGAGGTGGCATTGCGCAAGCAATGACGGAGAGGGTGAGGATGCTAACCAAACAGCGAACCCCCCGGTGCGATCTGCACTAGGGGGTTCGCTGTTATTGTTGCTTCAGGAAATATGTACCGCTTCCAGCACCCTGATGCCCTCCTGCTCCATCACGCCGCGCAGGGCTTCGAGGTAGCCGGGCTTGTCCACCTTGTTCTCAATACAGCAGGTCAGCACGCCGTGCAGGCTGGTGACCTCCATTGCAAGGGACGCACCGTCCGGCAGCACCCAGGTCTGGAAATCGGTCAGGTATGCTTCCAGCTCCGGGCTGTGCGGCAGCAGCGGGCTGCCGATGTAGCTGACCCAGAAATCTGCCGGGAAGCCGCTTATGTACTCGCCCATCTGGAACACACGCTTCTTGATCTTGAGTGCGGCCTTCTGCCGGAACACCTGATACACCCAGCCCATCTGTTCGGCCATGCGGAACAGGCGGCGCTCCGGGGTCAGGCTTTCCCGGATCTCATGGTCGAGCCGCTTTGCAAAGCTGTGGAGCCGGGCCTGCGGTTCCAGCCGCAGGGGCAGCTGAAAGGACGCAATGCAGTTGTACAGGGCATGCGGCACCCCCAGCGCCGCGCGGGTGTCGGCAGCATAGCTGTACGCAAGGTCGTTCTTTTCCAGATACCGCTGCGCTGCCTGGCAGGTCAGCCCCATGAGGGCGCTGAAGGGCTTCACGCCCTCCTTCTGCGCCAGATCCACAAGGCTCTGCCTGTCCAGCCGCAGCCGCTGAAAATGGGGCGTGCCTTCGTGGATCTGCAGCACGTCCTTCTGCATGTTGTTGGCCACTTGGCTCTCCGGGTAGCGGGCCAGCAGCTGTTCCACATCGTAGGGCGGGTCAGAGGCAAGGGCCTCGCACACAAAACCGGCGTTGGAGCGCAGGTTGCAGTAGAGCTTGAGCAGCAGGGTGAAAAAGGGCGAGCCGCCCCGGCCATCGGCCAGGAAGTGGAACCAGTCCAGATAGACCGTGTTCCCCTCACAGCCCAGCGAGAAGAGATAATCGTTCGTCTCCTCGGGGATCTTTGGCTGGGTACTGCCCTGCCGCACACGGCAGGGGGCAGTGTTTGGCTCCAGACGGGCCTCCCGCTTTTCCCACACCACATGGCAGAAATAATATTCTGCCAGCGGGCGGGCCGCATCCAGTGCCTGCTGCAGAAGGGCCGGATCAACGGCCTCCTTCAGCGTGGCCTGATAGCGGCAGAGGACCTGATTTTCACGGTAGTAGTAGACGATGCCCTGAAACACCGCACGCTGCTCTGCATTCATCCGGAATTACCCCGCGTTCTCGGCCAGATAATCGGCCAGATCGCCGATGGTCACAAAGTTGCGCAGCTCCTTTTCGGGGATGCGCAGACCAAAGGTCTCTTCCAGATCGGCCACGACGGTCAGGATCTCCATAGAGGACAGATCCAGATCATCCATCATCACGCTGTTTTCGTTGACATCCTCGGGCGAGATCTCTGCCACATCCTCCAGAATTGCCAGGATCTGAGACACGATTTCTGCTCTTTCCATCAAAAAATCTTCCTTTCCGTGAGGGATTTTTTATCGCCTGCAAGGGCGCAGTTTCAGTATGCCACGCGCCGGGCCGGTTTAGCCAGCCGGGCGGGACATTCCTGTGTTTTATAATACCTGTTTTATAGAGGAAATGCAACACACAGGCCGCCCGGTTTCGCGCTTTTTTCGCAATTTCCGCGCTTACCTGCGCAGCAGCTTGCCCATGGCGTTGCGGGGCAGGGGCTCGGCACTGAACTCCACCGCCGTGATCCGCTGGTACAGCGGCAGGGTACGGTTCAACCCGGTGATAAAGGCCCGGACCTCCGCCTGCTTTTCCTCGGCACAGCAGATCAGCGCGCCGATCTTTTTGCCCATTTCCCTGACCACGCACTCCTGCACCTCAGGGCAGGCGTTGAGCTTTCTTTCCAGTTCCTCGGGGCTGACGTTCTCGCCGGTACCCAGAATGATCAGGTTCTTCTTCCGGCCCACCATGTAGTAATAGCCGTCCTCGTCCTCACGGGCCAGGTCGCCGGTGTGGAGCCAGCCGTCTTTGTCGATGATCTCGGCGGTGGCTTCGGGATCCTTATAGTAGCCCAGCATCACACAGCCGCCCCGGATGCAGATCTCGCCGGTCTCATCCAGCTTGTACTCACAGTGGCCGTCCGGCTTGCCCAGCGCCCGGATATGGGGCTCTGCCTGGGCGTAGTTCACCAGACCATCGCCGCAGGTCTCGGTCATGCCGTAGCACTGGGTGATGTACATGCCGTTTTCCACCAGACCCAGCAGCAGCTCGCTGTCGAACATGGCAGAGCTGCCGCAGGGGTTCCACAGGCCGTTCAGCTTATCGGCGCGGCCGCGCTTGACATCCTTGTAGATGCTCTCCATCAGCACCGGGGCCACGGCAATGGAATCGCTGTGCATCAGGCCCAGATCCCGGTAGAAATTCCGCAGGTCACTGCAAAGGTTCAGGGCCCAGCCCTTGAAGGGCCAGGAGAACAGGCAGATAAAGGTGCCCAGATGGAACAGGGGCAGGATGGCAAAGTTGCTCAGGACATCGTTTTTGTCCTCGGGCAGCTGCCGGTGCTTGAAGTCCAGCATGTGGTCGCCCATGGCAACGTGCATCTGCATCACGGTAAAGAAGTTCCGCTCTGCCAGCATCACGGCCTTGCTGCGGCCGGTGGTGCCGGAGGTGAACAGCATGACCATCAGGGCATTGGGGTCGATCTTCTTTTCCAGCCCGCCGGGCGCGGTGTCCTTCCAGACATCCATCGGCCGCAGGCGCTCCCCATACGCAGCCTCCAGCTGGTCACGGCAGCCATAGTCCACCCCATCGTTCAGGATGAGGGCAGGCTCTGCCAGCTCCAGCTCCCAGCTCAATTCGTCCCAGGTCTTTTTCTGGTTCATCGTTACCAGAACAGCCCCGGCCAGCACAGCGCCAAAGGTGTTCACGCCGTACTCATAGCAGTTCCGGCTCAGCAGGACCACCCGCTTGCCCTCCACTTCCGGGATGTTCCGGGCAAACCAGGCAGCGGCGCGGCGGATATCCTGTGCATACTCGGCATAGGTCTTTTCCTTCACGGTGCCGGTGGCATCCTCTACCCAGCGGAACGCCACCCGCCCGGGGAATTCCTGCTCCATTGTCCGGGTGACAAGATCATAGACATTGTTTACCATGGTCTGCTCCTTTTTCTCCCGTTTGATTTTACTTGCGCAGCAGTTTGCCCAGCGCGTTGCGGGGCAGGGGCTCGGCGCTGCATTCTACAACGGAGATGCGCTTGTACATGGGCAGGGTGCGGTTCAGCTCGGTGACAAAATCCTTCACCTGCTGCCGCTTGTCATCCTCACAGCAGACTACGGTGCCGATCTTCTTGCCCATCTCCTTGACGATGCACTCCTTGATGGCATCGCACTTGCCCAGCAGCTTTTCCAGCTCCTCGGGGCTGACGTTCTCGCCGCTGTCCAGAATGATGAGGTTCTTCTTGCGGCCGGTCATATAGTAGTAGCCTTCCTCGTCCACGCGGGCCAGGTCGCCGGTGTGGAGCCAGCCGTCCTTGTCGATGGTCTCGGCAGTGGTCTCGGGGTCCTTATAGTAGCCCAGCATCACGCAGCCGCCGCGGACGCAGATCTCGCCGGTCTCGTCCACCTTGACCTCACAGAAGCCGTCCGGCTTGCCCAGGGCACGCAGGTGGTCGCCCTCCTGGGTCACGTTCAGCAGGCCATAGCCGGCCAGCTCGGTCATGGAGTAGCACTGATTGATGTAGAAGCCATTCTTCACCAGATCGCTCAGAATGGCGGGGTCAAGGATGGCAGAGCTGCAGCTCAGGTTCCACAGCCCGTTCAGGCGGTCGGCATGGCCGCGCTTGATCTCGTTGTAGATCATCTCCACCAGCACCGGCGGGGTAGACATGGCATCGCTGTGCATCAGGCTCATATCCCGGCGCAGGTCGCGGGCATCACAGCAGAGGTTCAGCGTCCAGCCATGCATACCGTAGGCAAAGTAGCAGATAAAACCGGCCAGATGGAACATGGGCACCAGCGTAAAGTGGCTGAAGTTCCGGTCGAGGTACTGGGGGGCCAGCCGCTCCTCCTGGTCAAGGATGTCCTTCTGGCCATTGATGTACATCTGGCAGGCGGTGAAGTAGTTCTTCTCGCTCAGCATCACGCCCTTGCTGCGGCCGGTGGTGCCGGAAGTGAACATCAGCATCAGCAGACCCTCGTGGTCGATGCGGTTGACCATCTCGGCCTCGGGTGCAGTGGTCCAGGCATCCATGGGGCGGAGCTGAGCGCCGTAAAGTGCTTCCAACTGGGCGCGGTAGCCGTAATCGATGCCATCATTGAAGATAAGATCCGGCTCCACCATGCCCAGCTCATATTCCAGCTCGGCCCAGGTCTTGCCCTGGTTCAGGGTCACGATGACAGCGCCTGCCATCATGGTGCCGAAAACGACCGCGCCATACTCATAGTTGGTGCGGCTCAGGATGACGATCTTCTTGCCCTTGGGCTCGCCCAGCTCCTGCTGCAGGTAGCCGGTCGCTTTGCGGATATCCTGCACATACTGAGCGTAGGTCTTTTCCACCACCGTGTCCTTGCCCACCACATAGCGGAACGCCACACGGCCAGCATACTTATTCTGCATCGCAGAGATCATATCAAAAACGGTCATCGGCATATTTGCCACGGTCACAACTTCGTTACAAGCCTTGTCTGCCATTATTTTACACTCCCTGTTTATTTTTGTTAAAATATTCCCTTTCGTTTCCGCCAAATGGAATCTTCTGGGTACTCTAGCCTAGAGTATACCGCATAGGAGGCTCAAACGCAAGATTTAATTGCACAAATATGCAACTTAAACTTACAGTCAATCTGTGCACCCGGATGTAAATCCTGCCTTTTGTTGCGGGCAGGCCGTGAGTGTGGTACACTTTTCCCGGTATCCGCCTACCGTGCTTTCTCCCTGGGTTTGATTGACAGCAAGGGCAAAAAGCATTATACTTATTATAAATATCTCTAATTTTTAACATGATGCGCCAAAAATCCGGCAATTCTGCCATCCCGGGGCGGGGTGCGGCGCAGAGGAGGACCTTTTTATGGAGGGAACCAAACGCCGTGCCGCAAATTCGCTGGGCATGTTCGATCTGCTCAAGGGTGTCGGCATGCTGACCATCGTCTTTGCCCACACCGGTGAGCTTTATCCCATGGGCGATGCCAGCCACATCAACCCGCTGACCTTTTTCATGTTCGCCTACCGCGAATCCCTGATGGCGGCCTTTTACATTGCCAGCGGCTACGGCTTCCGCAAGCGCTCCATCGGCAAGTGCATCGACCAGCAGTTCAAGACGCTGCTCAAGCCTTACATCTATACCGGCATTGCCACCACCGTGTTCCACTTTATCATCCATTACAGCCTGTTCGGCAGCCTGCACAACGCCACTTACGAGACCTACAAGGTGCTGGGCGGCTTTGCACTGGGCCTGCCCCACACGGCCACCTATTTCGGCCAGCTGTTCTTCTCCTGCGGCCCCATGTGGTATCTGCTCTCGCTGATGGTCGCATGGATCCTGCTGGATCTCATCCTGAATATCTTCCCGGAGCAGTACATAAACTGGGCGGTGCTGGGTACCATGCTGTTAGGCTGGGGCATCTGCATCACCTGGGAGGCCCCTTTTTGCATCGGCCAGGGCATGGTCACCGTTCCGGCTCTGTATGTGGGCTACCTTGTCAAGAAGTATAAGATCTTTGAACAGCCTCTCTCGCCCCGTCTGCGCGGCGGGATGATCGCGGCGGCGCTGGCTGTGGCCGCACTGGTGCTTCTTACCAAGAGCACCGACTGCGTCTCGATGGCCGAGTGGACCCTCGGCCCCGTGAGCATCCTGCTGGATGCCGTAACGGGCCTGGGCATCCTTTCCATCGTCATCTGGTTCCAGCGCAGGGTGGAAAACGTTGTCACCCACGCCATCCAGGCCATTGGCCGTCGTTCGCTGTTCATCTTCTGCGTCCACACCGTGGAGCTCACGGCCATTCCCTGGTATCTGATGCCCCAGAAGTTTGCGGCTCACCCGGTGCTGGGCATGGTGCTGCAGTTCACCCTTTCGCTGGGCTCCACCCTGCTCATCTGCGAGCTGCTGGTGCGCCGCCGGGACCTGAAGTTCTGGCTCACCTCCCGCCGGGAGCAGAAGGCGGCGGAAGCGCCCCGCCGGCGCAGCGCCCGCACCGAAACGCCCGAGCGTCATTTTGCGGCAAAACACTGATTTTTTGCGGAGGGTGCCCCCCTCTGCTGAAGTGAAATAATATTATGAGGAGAATCCGGTTATGAACAACGCAGCTCCTGAGAACACTGCGGCTCTGCAGGAAAAGATCGCCGAGCTGGAACAGCAGCTCAAGCTTTCGGACGAAGGCGTTTCCCATCTGGCAGAACGCTGCCTTGCCCTGGAACAGAAGGTGCAGTCCTACCTTGCGGCACACCCCCAGCGCGAGATGCATACCGACTCGCCCACTCTGCTGCAGCCGCTGCTCTATTATGATGCAGGCTTCGGCTTTTCGGAAAAGGACACCCTGACCGCGCCCGACTGCACCACCGACGAGCTAACCGGTGCCGTGACCGCGACCTTTGAGCTGCCGGTGGCTGCGCAGGCCCTGCGGTTCGACCCGGGTGAGCTGCCCTGCTGCATCACCAACCTGATCTTTTCAGATGACCGCATCATCTGCTCACCCACCAACGGCCTGAACCTTTCCGGCGGCAGCACCCTGTTCCTGGGCGATGACCCCAACTACCGGCTGGAGGGCACCACCCACTACCCCGCCGGGATGAAGCTGGTGGTGAGCTACGGCTACTTCCCGCTGGAGACCCTGACGGACGAGCCTTTGTTCTGCGCCGTGTTGCAGGGCGTGCAGCAGCTCCAGCTGCGCAAGGACAGCGAAAAGCAGCATATCCAGCAGCTGGAGCAGAATGCCGCGGCCCAGCAGCAGATGGTGGCCGCCCTGCAGCAGGAGATCGCACAGCTGCACCAGAAAAACGCCGATCTGCAGGCCCGGAGCATTGCCTACGAGACCTCGCTGGAAAGCGTGTTTTCCAGTAAAAGCTGGAAGCTCACTGCTCCCATCCGCAGCCTGATGCGCCTGTTCCACCGTGGAAACTGAGAAGCGGAACGGAGGAACAGCCATGTACAACAATTACACCCCCCTGCAGCAGCGTCAGCTGGCCCTGCAGGAGTACAGCAACACCCAGAGCACCTATCTGCTGGTCTGCGCATCGGCCCGCAGCACGGCCCTGAAAGCCACCCTGACTGACCAGCTCCACCGCAAGTTCCGGTTGGTGGACCGGCTGGACGGGGAACTGACCGCAAGCGTGGACGGCGTGCTTCTGGCCGCTGAGGACGTGGAGCTGATGTCCACCGCCCTGATGTACTTTGCCAAAGCCCTGCAGGATGGTGCAGATTACGCCGTCTGCAACGCTGTGTTCGGCTTTGGCGGGGCGACTGCCCTCTATCAGAGCCAGCCGCTGCAGGCGCAGAACCGCTGCGCCGTGGTCAGCCGCACCCTGCTGGAGCGCTGCCGCGCCGCCGCCCATGACCCCGAAAATGTGCCCGAGCTGCTGGCGCTGGCCGCGCAGCTCTGCACTAAGCCCACTCTCATCCCGCAGGCCCTGCTCCACTACGAGCGCGGCATCTGCGCCGAGGATGCGTTTTCGGCCCACGGCAAACGTGCCTTTATTATGAGCCATGTGCTGGATATGACCGGTGCGCCCATCGTGCTGGTGAGTGCCGTGCCGGTGCTGCGCAGCATGGGGTATGAGGTACTTGTGCTGGGCCCCAGTGACGGCGGCTCCCTGCATCTCTTCCTGGATGCCGGGGCCTCGGTCATCACCCGGTCGTCCTGCCGCAATGTCTCCGATGCCTGGGGCATGGCCCTCTGTGCCGACTTCGTCATCGTCAATACGGTGGTCATGGCCCGGGCTGTCCGTGCCCTGAGCGGCACCGCCGTGCCGGTGCTGTGGTGGCTCCACGATGCCTTTGCAGGCTATCCCCACATTGCCCACCAGATCCCCACCCAGCTGGGAGAGAATGTCCGGGTCTACTCGGTGGGCAACCACGCCGCCAACGCCATGCACGCCGTGCGGCCCGAGTTCGAGATCCGGCCGCTCATCTACGGCCTGCCTGATTACGCGGCAGAGAACTTTGTCCGCACCGATCTGGGCTACAACCGCGGCCGCCCGCTGTTTGCCACGGTGGGCTCCTTTGAGCGCCGCAAGGGCCACGATATCTTCTGCAAGGCCATCCGCCTGCTGCCGCCCGAGGTACGGGAGAAGGCCTCCTTCCTCTTTGTGGGCCAGGCCGCTGACAAGGAGATGATGGACTCCGTCCGCGCCCTGACCGCAGACTACCCGGAAAACGTGTACTACTGCAAGCGGCTCACCCGTGACGAGATCAAGAGCCTGATGGAGCAGTGCACCGGTCTGGTCTGTGCTTCCCGCGATGATCCCATGCCCACCTTTGTCACCGAGGGTCTGATCTTTGGCAAGCCGTCCATCGTATCGGAGCACACCGGCACCGCCGGGCTCATCTCCGAGGGGCGGAACGGCTTCGTCTATCACAACGACGACCCGCAGCAGCTGGCTGTCCTGCTGGAGCACGCCATTGAACACCCGGAAGAGCTGGCCTCCATGCGGACAGAATGCCGCAAAATGTACGAGCAGTATTATTCCAAGGAGGCTTTTGAGCAGACGCTCCGGGCTGCTGTGGAAGATCTGACAGCGAAAAAGTAACACAAAACCTCTCCGTCATTGCTTCGCAATGCCACTTCTCCTCATAGGAAAGCTGGCGAACGAAGTGAGCCGGAGAGGTTCTTTTTTATCATATCACACAAAGTGACGAGAAAAATTTTGTTTCAGTTCACAAAAGCAAGGCCCCGCTGTGTTATACTGCAAGCAGTATCGTGAAAGGAGCCTTGTCCCATGGAACAGACCAACACCCCCCAGCAGCCCTCCCGCAAAAAAGCGATCCTTTCTCTGCTGGTACTGCTGGCGCTGACCTGTGTAGTGGTTTTCATCTTCAGCAGCCACTGGGCCGAGATCTCGACCGCGCTGGCCCAGCTCTCCTTCTGGCAGGTGCTGCTGGTGCTGGCCATCGGCCTGACATACCCCCTGCTTGAGGGAATCGTCTGCTGGCTCATCATCCGCTGCCGCCTGCCGGGCTTCACCCTGCGGCGCGGCATGGATGCCGCCTTTGTGGGCATCTTTGGCAACGTGGTCGGCCTGGGTGCCGGGGCTGTGCCCATGGAGTCCTATTATCTCTACCACTGCGGCCTGCCGCTGGGCCCCGGTGTGGGCCTGATGACCCTGCAATATGTATTCCACAAAACCACCGTTCTGCTCTATGCCACTGTGATGCTCCTGCTGCAGCACCGTTGGCTCGCCGCCAACACCTCCGGCGTGATGCACTATCTGCCCGCCGCCTACTGCGTGGTGGCGCTGGTCATCGTGGCGCTGGTGCTGCTCTGTGTCTCGCCGCTGGTGCAGCGGCTGGCCCGCTGGGCCATGGGCTTTCTGCCCAAAACGGAACCATGGCAGACCCGCCGGGAAAAGTGGCTGGAGCAGCTGGACACCCTGGCCACTGAGAGCCGCCTCCTGCTGGCCGACAAGGGCCGTTGTGCCCGTATTCTTGCCGTGCAGACCCTCAAGCTGTTTCTGATGTTCACCCTGCCGTGGTTCTGCATCCGGTTCATGGGGCTTTCCTGCGGGCTGAGCTTCTGGCAGGTACAGCTGCTCACCAGCCTGATGCTCTTCCTTTCCAACGCCCTGCCCAATGTGGCAGGCATGGGCTCCATTGAAACGGCTTTTCTGCTGGTGTTCAGCAGCTTTATGACCAGTGGCGAAGCCATGAGCACCCTGATGCTCTTCCGCATCGCAAGCTACTATTTTGTGTTTGCCGCCAGCGCCGCAGGCACTTTTGCGGCGCAGAAGCATCTGGAGAACAGTTGACATCCTGCGCGTTCCGGCACTATAATGAGAGCGTACTCTCTGAAGATCTCTGGCCGCCCAGCTGTGCGGCCCGCCAAAGGAGAACGCCTTATGGAAAACAAAAGTCTCCGTTTTTATGCCATCATGGCCCTCTGGGTCCTGTTGTTCGTGCTGCTGTTCGTTTCCAACCGCCGTATTGACCTGAAAACTGATATCAATAAAAGCACTTCCGTCTCTGTCAGTGTGGAGGATACCGTCAGCCTGAGCCCCTCTGTGGTCACCACCCGTGCCTATTCTGCGGGCGATGACACCTATCAGGCATTTTTCAAGATCCTGCAAAACACGAGCTGCTACCAGAAGTTCAACCAGAATGCCCGCTCCTACTCCCACGACTACGAAGCGCATTCCATCACCCTGCGCTTTGCAGACGATGCCAGCCAGAACCTGCTTTTCACCGTCTATTCAGACGGAGTCTGCCAGGTAAACGGAAAATTCGTCTTCCTCCGCTCCCCCGATGGAAACGCGGAGGCGATCTACCAGCTGCTGCGGGACGCGGTGGTGTAAAGAATGTTGTCCGCTCCCCGGGATGCGGCTGATAAACGACCGGGACAAAACAAAAATCGGGGCACTCAGGTGGTCAAGCTGAGTGTCCCGTTTTTGTTTTCATCTGCGCACAGTGCCGTACCAGAGCCCTGTGTGCCGCGCAGCGGATGCAGAGCAAACCAGAATGCTGCATCCTGCCAAGAAAAAGAGAGTATGGAATGGAGGAATGGAACGGAGCGCTTGCAGACGCTCCGTTTTTTGGTGCATCGTGGTTAGAATTAGCTAACCGCCGCTGCGAGAACAGAATACCATAAGCGGTTAGTCTTGTCAACCCTCAATTTGCAATTTTCCGCGAAAAAGGTGTGTGTCGCCGGGGTTTTAGCTTTTTTTCTACATTCTGCCCAAAGAATCCCCCTTGCTTTGGAAGAAAACCCACTTGTTTTCTATTGCTTTTTAAAGTGGTTCTTGTTATTATAGTAACGCAAGATTTTGTGGGCAGGTTTTCATTTTTGTCTACACCTTGTAGTCAGAGCTGCCGCAGACGGCAGTTCAAGACTGTTTCGCCCCCAGAAAGCCGCCTATACAGTGCGGTTTTTCAAAGGCTCAGTAGTTAGAATGCGCTAACTTGCGCATGAAATGGAGCAAGGAGGTTCCAATGATCAATTTTGAACAGTGGGAAGGCTTTGAGGGCCGCATCTGGAAAGAGGAAGTCAATGTCCGCGACTTTATCCAGAAGAATTATACACCCTACGATGGTGACGAGAGCTTTCTGGCCGGTCCCACCGAGGCGACCGATAAGCTGTGGGGTGCCCTGCAGAAGCTGCAGAAGGAAGAGCGCGCCAAGGGCGGCGTGCTGGACATGGAGACCGAAGTCGTCAGCAGCCTGACCGCTTACGGCCCCGGCTATATTGACGAGACCCTGAAGGATCTGGAGCAGATCGTCGGCCTGCAGACCGACAAGCCCCTGAAGCGTGCATTCATGCCCTACGGCGGCATCAAGATGGCAGAGCAGGCCTGCACCACCTACGGCTATCAGCCCAGCGAGGAGCTGCACAAGATCTTTACCGACTACACCCGCACCCACAATCAGGCTGTGTTCGATGCCTACACCCCTGAGATGAAGGCTGCCCGCCACACCCACATCATCACCGGCCTGCCCGACACCTATGGCCGCGGCCGCATCGTGGGCGACTACCGCCGCGTGGCCCTGTACGGCATCGATGCCCTGATCAAGTTCAAGCAGGAGGATCTTGCCAACTGCGGCGACGGCACCATGACCGATGACGTGATCCGCCTGCGCGAGGAGATCGCACGCCAGATCAGCGCCCTGAAGGGCATGAAGAAGATGGCCGAGGCCTACGGCTGCGATATCTCCCAGCCCGCTAAGAACGCCAAGGAAGCCTGCCAGTGGCTGTACTTCGGCTACCTGGCCGCCATCAAGACCCAGAACGGCGCTGCCATGAGCGTGGGCCGCATCTCCACCTTCCTGGATATCTACATCCAGCGCGATCTGGAGAACGGCACCCTGACCGAGAGCCAGGCTCAGGAGCTGATCGACCACATGGTGATGAAGTTCCGCATGGTCAAGTTTGCCCGCATCCCCAGCTACAACCAGCTGTTCTCCGGCGACCCCGTGTGGGCCACCCTGGAAGTGGGCGGCATCGGCATGGACGGCCGCAGCATGGTCACCAAGAACTGCTACCGCTTCCTGCACACTCTGGAGAACATGGGCCCCGCACCGGAGCCGAACCTGACCGTTCTGTACTCCTCTGCCCTGCCCGAGAGCTTCAAGAAGTACGCCGCCAAGGTGTCCATCAACACCAGCTCTGTTCAGTACGAGAACGATGATGTGATGAAGCCCGTGTGGGGCGACGATTACTCCATCTGCTGCTGCGTGTCTGCCACCCAGACCGGCAAGGAGATGCAGTTCTTTGGTGCCCGCGCCAACCTGGCAAAGTGCCTGCTGTACGCCATCAACGGCGGCGTGGACGAGAAGAGCCACGAGCAGTGCGGCCCCAACTATGCCCCCATCACCAGCGAGTACCTGAACTATGACGAGGTCCTGCCCAAGTATGTCCAGATGCTGGACTGGCTGGCCGGCCTTTACGTCAACGTGCTGAACCTGATCCAGTATATGCACGACAAGTACTACTACGAGGAAGCCGAGATGGCCCTGATCGACACCGATGTGCGCCGCACCTTTGCCACCGGCATTGCAGGCTTCTCCCACGTCATCGACTCCCTGAGCGCCATCAAGTACGCCAAGGTCAAGGTCGTGCGCGACGAGACCGGCCTGGCCACCGGCTATGAGGTGGAGGGCGACTTCCCCAAGTACGGCAACGATGACGACCGTGCCGATGAGATCGGCGTTTGGCTGCTGCGCACCTTCCTGGAGATGATCAAAAAGCGCCACACCTACCGCAACTCCGAGGCTACCACCTCCATCCTGACCATCACCTCCAACGTGGTGTACGGCAAGTACACCGGTGCTCTGCCCGATGGCCGTGCCGCCTTTACCCCCTTTGCACCCGGTGCAAACCCCAGCTACGGTGCGGAGCAGAACGGCCTGCTGGCTTCCCTGAACTCTGTTGCCAAGCTGCCCTACCACTGGGCTCTGGACGGCATCTCCAACACCCAGACCATCAACCCCGAGGCTCTGGGCCACAGCGAGGAGGAGCGCAAGGAGAACCTGGTGCAGGTCATGGACGGCTACTTCGATCAGGGTGCACACCACCTGAACGTGAACGTGTTCGGCAAGGAGAAGCTGCTGGATGCCATGGAGCACCCCGAAAAGGAAGAATACGCTAACTTCACCATCCGCGTCTCCGGCTATGCGGTCAAGTTCATCGACCTGACCCGCGAGCAGCAGATGGACGTGATCTCCCGTACCTGCCATGCCGCACTGTGATCCTGTCGGTCTCGTCCACTCGCTGGAAAGCTTCGGCTCTGTGGACGGGCCGGGTGTCCGGTTCGTTGTCTTTCTGCAGGGTTGTGCCCTGCGCTGCAAATACTGCCACAACCCCGAAACGTGGAGCGCTGAGGGCGGCACGGAATGGTCTCCGGAGAAGCTGTTCCAGCACGTCTGGCGCTACCGCAATTACTGGGGCAAGAAGGGCGGCATCACCGTCAGCGGCGGCGAGCCGCTGCGGCAGATGGACTTCTTGATAAAATTCTTCCAGCTGGCGCGCGCCAAGGGGGTACACACCGCGCTGGACACGGCCGGTCAGCCGTTCCAGCCCGATGACCCCGCCTACCTGGCCGCCTTCGATACCCTGATGGCTTCCACCAGTCTGGTCATCCTGGATCTCAAGGAGATCGACCCGGAGAAGCACCGTCAGCTTACCGGCCGGGACAATGCCAACATCTTAGCCATGGCACGGCACATCTCTGATCTGGGCGTTCCGCTCTGGATCCGGCATGTGCTGGTGCCCGGCCTCACCGATGACGAGGAGGGCCTGCGCAGGACCGCAGACTTCATCCGCAGCCTGAAAACGGTGCAGCGGGTGGAGGTGCTTCCCTACCACACGCTGGGGCTGTTCAAGTGGCAGAAGCTGGGCATCTCCTATCCCCTGCCCGATGCCGTTCCCCCCACGGCGGAACAGGTCCGCCGGGCGGAGGAACTGCTGGAAGTGGCTAAGTACCCCGGCTGAACTGCACCGGCAGGGTGGACTGGGAAAGCTTCATCCTGACTTAAACAAAATGAATGACCCTCTCTATCACGCTGACGTATGCCCGCTCCCTTTTGGGGGAGGTGGCACTGCGAAGCAATGATAGAGAGGGTCGTTTATTTTTCTTCACTTCCGGCGTGATACACCTGCAGATACACCCTTTTGCGCTCGGCATCCGTGTTCTCTGCCAGCTGCTGGCAGAAACGCTCGTCCTCGAACAGGGCGACCACATTGGGCGCATAGCGGGTGCCGCTCTGGGCCCGCAGCTCTTCCAGCAGAGCGCGGAAGGGCTTGGCAAGGTTGTAACACCGGCCGATATCATCGGTGGCGGCATCCAGCGAATCCGCCACGCTCAGCGCATCCACGATTCCCTTGATCTCCGCCGGGCAGGAGGATGCGTCATTGGGATAGCCGCCCTTGCCGTTGTAATAGCAGTGGTGATAGAGTGCCGCCGGGGCCAGCGTTCTTCCGCAGCCCATTCTATTCAGAATGGCAGCGCCGGTCCTTGGGTGGCTCTGGATGCAGAAAAACTCCTCATCCAGCAGGCGGCGGGCGTTGTTGTCGATGTACATCAGAACAGCACACTTGCCAAGGTCGTGGTACAGGCCGCACTCATAGGCCGTCTGGCAGAGCTCTTCCCGCCGGGCCTGCACCTCGGCCGCGCTCCTGCAGCCCAGCAGGCCCACCAGTGTTTCGGGCCTTGTCTCGATCTGCCGATGCAGCAGGGCACGGGTCAGCTCTGCCACCATCAGCGAGTGGACATAGGTCGGCTTGTGCCCGGCCAGGATACTGCCCAGCATCCGGCGGTTCGCCGTTTCATCTGAGCTGGTGTTGATCTTGCTCAACTCCCAGGCGGCAGAGTTTACCACACGGGGATACTGGCTGGCCGGCATCTGTTCCAGATACTGATCCGCAGAACGGCGTACCTGCTCCACGGTTGCACGATACCTCTGTGCTCCCGCCTCGTCCAGACGTTCTGCATAGACCGAAAGATAGGCCGCCAGAACCAGCTTCCGGTTGATGGCCTCGGCAGAATAATCATCCTGCGCCACGCTTCCCGCCGATTCCAGAAGGATCTTGACCACGTCTTCCAGGCTGCCCACCCCGGCATGGTAGCGGGCAGCGGCATAAAAGTAGGGCACCCGCCAGTTCTGCAGGCGTGCATCCGGGCCCTTGTGTTTCTTCTTGTGCGTCCAGATGTATTCCGCCGATTCCAGCACCTGCCGCGCCACCTCGGGATCCTCCTCCTGCCGCAGGTGGGTCAGCAGGGTCATGCGGTCCATGTGCATGGAATAGATGTAGCTTTCCCAGGGGAACTCCGGGTCCAGTGCATGGTAATGCGCAGACTGGATGACCTCCATTGCGCGGCGGAACCGCTCCAGATACCGGCAGCTTTCCTCGTGGGTGCCGCGGGACATCCCCAGCCGGGTGTTGCCCACACAGCGGATGAGATACTGCCGGGTATTCCTGTCCAGCTGTTCATACCGTGACATGGATTCAGCAGCTTCCGTAAAATAGACCTGGATCGCATCGCCCAACAGGTTGATGCCAGTTCCCTCATCCCGGACGTTCATATAATGCAGGGTGATGCCCGTGTAGTACAGCTCCCTGACGATCATGGGCACGTCTTCCCGGCTGCGGGCCGCTGTCAGCAGCAGCTGATGCACCTTGAACGCCACGCCCATATCCTCGCTGTTCGCGTAGTTGAACAGCCTGCCCGCAAAGGCACTCAGTCCCTGGATATCCGCTTCGGTCAGGGAGGCAGGGTCGCGGTCGTAGACAAACTGCGCCAGCAGTGCCTCATTCTGCCGCATCAGGGCGTTGCATCTCAGCGCGTTGGTCTGGATCTCTTCCAGCACGGCAGCGGGAGCCTTGCCCTCCGGAAAGCTGGGCCGGGAGATCGAGCGCACAACGCGCAGATCCCGAATATACTGTTCAAAGGCCTCTGCCTGTGTGCACTCCATCTCATCAGCCCCTTTTGTCGAAGTCCGTCGTTCGATTTGAAACTATAATTCAGTATACGGCATTTTTCGGCAAAAATCAACTGATTTTCGCAGATTTTTACCCCCCCCCGAATATTTTTACGCATTCATACGTTACTTTTTGTATAAAATGCACTTCCACCGGGGGATCGGGTGCGTCCGGTTTATGAAATTGCTTCCGGCAGCTGCATCCATTTGCCCTTCCATGCGTAGAGCACCATCAACACTGCACCCACAGCCCAGGACACCGGGTAGACCAGCAGCACACCCTCAATGCCTGCAAACAGGGGCAGGGCAAACTGGATCCAGACGATGCGGAACAGGCACAGGGAGATCAGCAGCACCACCATGGGCGGCACACTCTTCCCGGTGCCGCGCACCGTACCGGCAAGGCCCTGCAGGATGCCCAGCATCCAGTAGAAGGGGCAGAAATAGATCATACAGATCTTTCCGTAGGCAACGACCATTTCATCGCCGGTGAACAGGTGCATGATGGGGTCCTGGAAGGCGAGCAGCAGGATACCGGTCAGGATGGTGTAAACGATGCACATGCCCAGGGTGACAAAGGTGCCCTTTTTGACACGGTCGATCTTGCCCGCGCCAAAGTTCTGGCCCACAAAGGTGGTGGCCGCCATGCCGAAGCTCAGCACAGGCAGAATGTTGAAGCCATCCACCTTCATATAGGCGGCAAAGCCTGCCATGGCAGCGGCACCATAGCCGTTGACGCTGACCTGCACCAGCACATTGGAAAGGGAGATGACCATGTTCTGGATACCGGTGGGCAGGCCCACCTTGATGATGCGGACCGCCATCTTTTTGTGCACGCGCACTTCCTTTGCCGTCACGCGGTAATCGTCCTCCACCCGCATCAGAAAACGCAGGGAGAGCACACAGGACACCAGCTGGCTGATATCGGTGGCAATGGCCGCACCGGCCACGCCCATCTTGCATCCGGCGATCAGAACAAGGTCGAGGACGATGTTGGTGATGGAGGCAACGCCCAGGTAGAGCAGGCTCCGCTTGGAGTTGCCGGCGGCGTTCAGGATACCGGCTGCCATGTTATACACCACGCTGAACAGCACGCCGCCAAAATAGAGCCGTATATAGAGCACCGCATCCTCCAGCACCTCTGCGGGGGTGTTCATGGCGGTGAGCAGGGCCCGGCTGACGGCAATGCCGCACACGGTCAGGATCGCACCCAGAATGGCCGAAAGGGCCAGCGAGGTGTGCACCGCAGTGTGCGCGCCCTCCCTGGCCTTGGCTCCCAGAAACTGGGACACCACGACACCGGCACCCACGGCAATGCCCTGGCTGAACCCGATGAGCAGGAAGATGGGCGAGCCGCTGGAACCGACGGCTGCCAGCGCGTTGCTGCCCACAAAGTTGCCCACGATGATGGAATCGGCGGTGTTGTACAGCTGCTGCAGCATGTTGCCCAGGATCAGCGGCACCGAGAAGAGCAGGATGCTCTTCCAGATGCTGCCCTCTGTCATCAGCCGTGATTTCTTCTTTTCTTCTAAAATCGTCTGTGCCATAATGCTTCCTTTTTCACGCAAAGCTTCAACTCATATATCAATCGTCATACAGATAAACGATACCTTGTTTCTGCCAAAAAGTCAAGCAAAAGCGTAAAAAGGGGGCGTTTTCACCGGTTCCACCCTATTTCCACCCTCTTGCCGCTGGGTCCAGCATCTCGGCGGCAGAGTAGACCAGGGCGTTGCAGACTGCGGCGGCCACGGTGCTTCCGCCCTTGCGGCCCATGGCCGCGATGGCAGGCACGCCGTGGGCTGCACAGGCGGCAAACAGCGCTTCCTTGCTTTCCACCACATTCACAAACCCCACCGGCACGGCGATGACCAGGGCAGGCCGCAGCCCGGCCTCGATCTCTTCCGCAATGGTCAGCAGGGCGGTGGGGGCATTGCCCACCGCAAGAATTGCCCCGGGGTGCTCCTGCGCCGCGCGGTGCATGGAGGCCACTGCCCGGGTGGTTCCGGTCTCGGCTGCGATCCGCGCCACCTCAGGGTCCGCCATATAGCAGAGGGCACTGCCGCCCAGCCGGGCAAGGGCAGGCTTGGAAATGCCCGAAAGCGCCATGTTGGTGTCGGTGATGATAGGAGTTCCGGCCCGCAGGGCGGCCACACCTGCTGCCACAGCCCCCGGCGTGAAGCGCAGATTTTTCGCATAGTCAAAGTCGGCGGTGGTGTGGATGACCCGCTTGACCACAGCGGCAGTCTCGGGCGGCGGGGTCAGGCCCTGCGCTTCCAGCTCTGCCGTGATGATGGAAAGACTTGTCCGCTCAATGTCGGCGGGCAGATGATGTTGTGGGATCATTGTGCATTCCTCCGCGGGTTCTCCAACCCCATGGCCGCGTAAACGGCATCCAGATCCAGCGCACCGCGCACGCCATCGGCCAGCAGGTCAAACTGCTGCTGGCGGTACTGCTCCATCGGGATGAGGGCCGCGCTGTCCGGCGCAATGCCCTTGCGCCGGCAGAGCAGGGCCACCAGCTTCTCGGTAAGCTCCCCGGTATCAAACAGGCCGTGCAGGTAGGTGCCGAACACATTGTCCTGCACGCAGCCCTCGGGTGTGCCGTCTGCCAGTGTGCAGAAGGGCACACCCTGCACCTCGGTGCGGCCGGTGTGGATCTGGTATCCGGTCAGGGCCGCGCCCGCAAAGGGGGCGGCGATTACGGCAGCAGTGTCCTGGGTGCGGTGCTTCTGACCGGTAAAGACCGTGCGGGTGGGCAGCAGCCCCAGCCCCCGCACAGTCTGCGCCGTGCCGCTCTCCGTGCCCTCAGGGTCGGCCAGCGTCTCGCCCAGCATCTGATACCCGCCGCAGACCCCCAGCACCGGCGTGCCGTTGGCCGCCAGCTTCAACAGGGCTGCTTCCAGCCCGGACTGCCGCAGCCAGAGCAGGTCATCCACCGTGTTCTTGGTGCCGGGCAGGATGATGAGATCCGGTGTGCCCAGCTGGCGGGTATTCTGCACATACCGCACGCCCAGCAGCGGGTGCTGCTCCAGCGGCATGAAATCGGTAAAGTTGGAGATGTGCGGCAGGCGGAGGATGGCTGCATCCAGCGGGTGGACCGTTCTGCCCGCATCCAGCCGGGTGGAAAGGGAATCCTCGTCCTCAATGTCCACCTTCAGGTAGGGCACGACCCCCAGCACCGGCAGCTGTGTTTTTTCTTCCAGCATCGCAAGGCCGGGGCGCAGGATCTCCACATCGCCGCGGAATTTATTGATGAGCAGCCCCTTGATGCGGGCGCGCTCCTCCGGCTCCAGCAGCGCCACCGTGCCGTACAGCTGGGCGAACACACCGCCCCGGTCGATATCGCCCGCCAGCAGAACGGGGGCATCCACCAGCCGGGCAAGGCCCATGTTGACGATATCGTCTGCCTTCAGGTTGATCTCCGCCGGGCTTCCGGCCCCCTCGATGACGATGATGTCCACGGTTTCGGCCAGACTGTTGTAGGCCGAGAGGATCTCCGGGATGAGCGCTCTTTTCATTTTGAAATAGGCGGCGGCGGACATCTGGCCCCGCACCTCACCATTCACGATGACCTGGCTGCCCACGTCACTGCTGGGCTTGAGCAGGATGGGGTTCATCCGCACATCCGGCTCGATGCCTGCGGCCTGCGCCTGCACCACCTGTGCCCGGCCCATTTCCAGCCCATCCCGGGTGACAAAGCTGTTCAGCGCCATGTTCTGGCTCTTGAAGGGAGCCACGCGGTAACCGTCCTGCGCAAAAATGCGGCAGAGGGCGGCGCACAGCAGGCTTTTGCCTGCACCGCTCATGGTTCCCTGCACCATGATGCGCTTTGCCTTGCTCATTTCAGCACCTCCGCAAGAAGTTTCAAAAGCTGTTCGTTTTCAGGCCCGGTGCGCACGGCGGTGCGGTACCAGCCGGGGCCCAGCCCGGGGTAGTTCGCACAACTGCGCAGCACAGCACCCCTTTGCCGCAGGGCTTCTCCCAGCGTCTCCGGGGCCTGAAACAGCAGGTAATTTGCTCTGCCGTCCAGCACCCGCAGGCCCAGCGCCCGCAGCCCGTCCGTCAGGCGGGGCCGCTGTTCGGCAATGAGGGCCCGGACCTTTTCCACATACGCTGTCTCCTCCAGCGCGGCAAGGCCCGCCGCCTGCGCCAGACTGGACACACCCCAGGGCTGGCCGCAGGCCTGCATCTGTTCCAGCAGCGCCGTGTCGGCACTCAGGGCATAGCCCAGCCGCACGCCCGCCATGCCGTAAAGCTTGGTGAAGGCTTTCAGGATGACCAGATCTCCCTCCCCCAGCAGACCTTTTGCCGTGTGCAGGGCATGGTCGGGCAGGAAATCGAGGAAGCATTCGTCCACCACCAGCAGGGTGCCGCACGCCGCGCAGCGGTGGAGGATCTGTTCCACCAGCGGCAGGGCCGTCAGCTGGCCGGTGGGGTTGTTGGGCTGGCAGAGAAACACCATGTCCACCCCCGGGCGGATGGCCGCACAGAACGCATCCGTGACCGCAAAGTCCTCCTGCTCCCGCAAAAAGAAGCGTTCCACCGTGCATCCGACACTTTCCAAAGCAGTGGCATACTCCGCAAAGGTGGGTGCGGTGACCAGCGCCCGGCGGGGCTTTTTGGCCCAGACCAGCCGGAAGATAAGGTCTGCCGCCCCATTGCCGCAGAGGATCTGCTCCGCCGGCACCCCCTCATGGAGCGCCAGCTTTGCCCGCAGCTCCCGGCACAGGGGGTCGGGGTAGCGGTCGGCCGTGGGCAATGCCGCCGTGATGGCCCGGGCCACCCCTTCCGGCAGGCCCAGCGGGCTGACGTTGGCCGAAAAATCCAGCGCGTCCCGCCCGAACTCGGCCCGATAACCGGCCCAATCGCCGCCATGTACTAGTTGCATGTTCGTTCTCCTTTTCCTGGATGGTTCTGGATCCCAGCTCTTGGCTCCCCCTTTGGGGGAGCTGTCATGCAAAGCATGACTGAGAGGGTGAGGTCGTTACAAAATAGCCCGTATTGCCACGCCCCACGCCAGTGCAAAGGCGCTTGCCACGTACATCATCCGGTTGGCACGCAGGATATCCTCCGGTTCAATGGGACGCAGCGGATCGCCGATGGTGGGCTTGGCGTAGTATTCGCCAAAGTAATAGGCGGGCCCGGCCAGCTGCACCCCCAGCGCACCGGCGCAGGCGCTCTCGGTTTGGGCGCTGTTGGGGCTGGCGTGGTTCCGGCGGTCCCTCCGCCAGATCTTCCACGCCCCTTTTGCGTCATTGTGCGTAAAGGCCGCGGCAGCCACCCACAGCAGGGCGGCAAGGCGGCTGGGAAGGTAATTTGCCGCATCGTCCAGCTTGGCCGGGATGCGGCCAAAGTAGAGGTATTTTTCGTTTTTGTAGCCCAGCATACTGTCCATCGTGTTGATGGCCTTGTAGGTCAGGGCCAGCGGTGCTCCGCCGATGAGCATATAGAGCAGGGGCGCGATCACGCCGTCGCTGGCGTTTTCGGCCACCGTTTCCACAGCGGCTCTGGTCACCCCCTCCAGCGTCAGATCCTGGGTGTCCCGCCCCACGATGCGGCTGACCGCCCTGCGGGCGGCAGGCAGGTCGGGCTTGACCAGCTCCCGGTAAACATTGGTGCTCTCCTGCGCCAGCCCATTTGCGGCCAGTGCCTGCCCGCACCAGAACATCTGGATGGCCAGCCCCAGCCACGGGCTGATGCGGGCAGCTCCCAGGCAGACCAGGCTCGTCAGCAGAAAGGTACCCACCGGCAGGCAGAAGGCCACAATGGCACCGCCCAGCAGTTCCCCCTGAGGCGTTTTGGGCAGACGGGCCCGCAGGCGCTTTTCCAGCGCCGAGATGGCCTTACCCATGTACACCACCGGGTGGGGCAGCCAGGCCGGGTCGCCGAAGAGGCAGTCCAGCACAAAACCGCCGAGTACTGCGTATTCGATCATCGGGCATCCTCCTTTGTGTACTGCACAGTTTTCAGCAGGTGCAGCACCCGCTGCTCCGCCCAATCTCCTGCATCCAGAACGTAGCCGCCTGCGTTGGGGGCACACCAGTGGTAATAATCCGCATGGGGCAGGGCGTAGCGCTCCATGGCAGCCATCTGGGTGCCGCCGTGGGCCAGAATGACCAGTGTCTCTTCCCCATCGGCAAGGGCCTTGTCCACCAGTGCGGCAAAGGCCCTGCACACCCGCTCCGAAAAAACAGCCTTGGTCTCGCCGTCCGGGCAGGGGCTTTCGCAGTTGGCGTTCACCCAGGCCAGATAATCCGGGTCGTGCTCCATCTCAATGAAATTGCGGCCCTCAAAGCTGCCGAAGCACATCTCCTGCAGGTCTTTCACCTCCACGAGCCTTGCACCCGGGAAGAGCACCTCAGCGGTCTGCCGGGTGCGGCAGAGCGGGGTGATATAGACTGTTTCCGGCTGGAGGTCAGCCTGCCGCAGCTGGGCGCGGCCCGCAGGGCACAGGGGGATATCCCGCTGGCCCTGATAGCGCTTTTCGGCGTTGTAGGCCGTCAGGCCGTGGCGCAGAAGATAGATCAGCATGGGGGCAGTTCTCCTTTCAATACTGTGGGGATGCCGCAGAACATCTGCACCACGCACCCGGCCCGGGCCGCCAGCAGGCAGGCCAGCCGCCCGGCGGCTTCCCGGGCGGCCCGCTCCCCTGCGTCCATGGGCACCACGCCGCCGCCCACCTCGGTGGCCATCACGATATCATAAGCGGAGAGCTCCTCCGCAAGCTTTTCCAGATCCTCAGCCTCTGCGGCCAGGGCCTGCACCTCCGCAATGCGGGTGCCGGGCAGGCGCTGGGCAAAGGTGCGCTTGCCGCTGTACAGCGGCCCGGTGATAAAGATCATAACAGTCCTCCCCACTGGCAGGCACACAGCGCCGCCAGCATCCACAGCTCGGCTTTCTGCAAAAACCACCCGGCCAGATCGCCGGTGATGCCGCCAAACTGCTTGTCCGAAACAACATGGTAGCGTGCAAACACCAGCACTGCCGCCAGCACCAGCGCCCAGCCGCCCAGTGCCAGCAGGGCGGCGCTGAGCAGAGCGGCCAGCACCATCAGCACCCGGCGGACAGTAGTTCGATCCGCCGCCGTGGCAAAAGTGTGGGCAAGGCCGGTGTTCTTTGCCATCGGGAACGATGCCACGGCCAGGCCCGAGAGGGCCCGTTCCAGCACAAGGGCCAGTGTCCAGCAAAGGCCCACCCGGGGCGTAAAGTCCACGCAGGCGCAAAGGGCAAGGTAGGCCGCAAAATAACTGCACAACCGGATCACCGCAAAGGCACCGCAGTGGGGGTCTTTGAGGATCTCCAGCTTCTTTTCCCGGTCGCCATAGCTGGAAAGGGCATCGCAGGTGTCGGCATAGCCATCCAGGTGGATGCCGCCCGTGACCCAGACCGGGATCAGGCAGAACCCCGCCGCCTTTGCGGGCATCGGCAGGGGCAGAGCGCCGCACAGGCACCACAGCCCGCCAATGACCACCCCGATGAGCGGGAAGGCACACATGGCATACCGCATATTTTTCTGGTTCCACGCGAACTGCGGCACCGGCAGGGCCGAAAACATAGCAAAGGCCACTGCAATGGTCTGCAATCCAATCATTCTTCCACTCCTTTATAATAGACCGGGATGCCGCACACCACCCGCACCACATGGTCAGCCCGGGCGGCAAGGGCATTGTTCACCTGCGCCAGCGCTTTCAGGTAGCGCCCGGTGTCGCCTGCATAGTCGGCACCGCCGCTGAACACCTCGTTGGAGACCACGATGAGGTGCGCGCATTGTCCGGCCAATTGGTCCAGTCCTTCCAAAATGGCCGAAGCGGCATTTTCTCCTGCCCCTGCGGGGTCGTAGAGCTCGTTGGCGGTCAGGTTGCCCAGATCCTCCAACAGCGCAGTTCCCCGGGCAGGCAGACGGATGTTCTCCAGATGCAGGGGACACTCCACGGTCTCAAACTGCTTTGCCGCCCGCATCCTCCGGTGCTTTTCCACCCGGGCGGCACACTCCGCATCCCACACCTGCATGGTGGCGATGTAATAGCGCGGGAGCGCGGTTTTCAACACCAGGCTCTCGGCATACCCGCTCTTGCCGCTGGCGGCGCCGCCCAATACCAGCGTCAGCATTGGGGGGTGTACGGCGTAATGCCGCCCTCCGTGAAGGAATAGCAATCGCAGTAAACGGCCAGTGCCATATCCCACAGCGGGATGCTTGCCACCGCTCCGGTGCCCTCGCCGAGATGGAGCCCGGCGGTGAGCAGGGGCGCTTTGCCCAGCGCTTCCAGCACCAGCCTTGCTGCCGGTTCGGTGGAGCAGTGGCTGGCAAACACGGCCTTTTCCGCGGCGGGGCAGAGCCGCACCGCGCACAGAGCCGCCACCCCGCTGATGAAGCCATCCATCAGCACGGGCAAACCTTCCAGCGCGCCGCCCAGAAAGACACCGCACAGCCCGGCGATGTCGAACCCGCCCAGCTTGGAAAGCACGTCCAGAGGGTCAGCGGCATCGGGCCGATTCCGCGCAATGCCCCGCCGGATGGCATCCAGCTTGCGGGCAAGCCCTGCATCCGAAAGGCCCGCGCCCCGGCCTGTCATCCGCTCCACGGGCTGACCCAGCAGAACCGCAGCCACGGCGCTGGAGGTGGTGGTGTTGCCAATGCCCATCTCCCCCGTGGCCAGCAGCTGCACCCCCGCCGCCTTCTGCGCCCGGACAAGCCCGATGCCCGCCGCAATGGCATCCACCGCCTGCTGGCGGGTCATGGCAGGGCCGGTGGTGAAATCCGCCGTCCCGGCGGCAATGCGGCAGTTCTGCACCCCGGGCACCGGCTCCCCGGCCATGCCAAGGTCCACAGGCACCACTTCACAGCGGGCCGTTTTTGCCATCTGGCAGACACTGGTGCGCCGGGCGGCAAGGTTCTCGGCCACGGCCCGGGTCACGCTCTGGTCCGTCTGGCTCACGCCCTGCGCCACCACGCCGTTGTCGGCGCAGAGCACCAGCACGGCCCGGCGGGAAAACGCCAGCTCTGCCGTGCCGGTCAGGGCGGCGGCATCCTCCAGCATGGTCTCCAGCCTGCCCAGCCCGCCCAGCGGCTTGGCCAGGCTGGCCCAGTGAGCATGGGCGGCGGTGCGTGCGGTCTCGTCCGGCCGGGTGATCCTGAAAAGAAGCTGTTTCAGTTCAAGCTCTGTCATTGGTCCTGTTCCTCTTGATGATAGTGTGCGGCGGCATCCACGAACCGCCGGGGCAGGGCCGTGCCCGCCCAATACAAATGCGGGAAGCCCGCATAGAAATGCTCATTTGCAAAGCCGCAGTCCCATTGCTTCCCGTTGGGCTTTGCGGCGGTAAAGCCGGTGCCGTTGTCTGTGGAATCCCAGTGGTGGAACTCGTGCACGGGCAGACGCTCCCCGGCGCGGAACAGCATACTGTCGGCGTGGGCAGTCAATGCCGCGTATCCAAACCGCACCAGCCGCCCCACCCGGAAGCCCTGCCCCGGCAGAACGCCTGCCATGGGCCAGCGTTCCCCGCTGGCATCCTCCAGGCTCTGGCCCAGATAGAGAAAGCCCCCGCACTCGGCCACCGTGGGCAGACCGCGCTCCACAGCCCGGCGTACAGAGGCCAGCATGGAGCGATTCGCGCTCAACTGCCCGGCATACAGCTCCGGGTAGCCGCCGGGCAGATAGAGCCCGCCGATCTGCTCCGGCAGGGCGGGGTCCTGCAGGGGGCTGAACCAGCAGAGCTCCGCCCCCGCCCGCTCCAGTGCTTCCAGCGTTTCGGCGTAGGTGAAGCAAAACGCCGCATCCCTTGCAACGGCAATGGGAACGCGGGGGCGCTGTTCCTCTGCTCCCTGGGGCGGCAGCTCTCCCGCAGGGGGGAGCCGATCTGCATGCTCCAAAGGCGCTGCGCCTTCGGTCAGGGCAAAAAGCTTTTCCCAATCCATCACCAGCGCATCGGCCATCCGGCTGATCTTCTGCTGTAAGTCCGCGATCTCCCCGGCAGTTTTCAGCCCTAAGTGGCGGCTTTCAAGGGCGGCATCCGGCAGGTGGGGCAGATAGCCCAGCACCGGCAGGCCGGTCTCCCGTTCCAGCATGGGAGCCAGCAGAGCATATAAATGGGGGGCGCAGTCATTGAGCAGGATGCCCGCCAGATGGCTGGGGGTGCGGAACTGCTTCAGCCCGTTGATCTGGGCCGCCAGTGTCAGGCTGGCCCCTCTGGGCTGGACCACCAGCAGCACCGGCAGGCCCAGCGTATCGGCCAGATGCCAGGCACTGGCGGTATCACTCACGCCGCCCAGTCCATCGTAAAAGCCCATGGCACCCTCGCACACGGCTGCCCCGTGCCCGGCTGCGGCCTGCGCATAGAGAGCGCGCACCGTCTCCGGTGCGGAGAAAAAAAGGTCGAGGTTGTGGCTCTCCACCCCCAGCACGGCCCGGTGAAACATGGGGTCGATATAGTCCGGCCCGCTCTTGAAGGAGCAGGGGTCCTGCCCCCGCCGCTTGAGCGCCGCCAGCAGAGCGCAGGTCAGTGTGGTTTTGCCGCTGCCGGAACAGGGCGCGGCCACAAGAAATTGGATCATTTGCGTTCTCCTGTGATAAGGAAGATGGGGTTATTGGCCATCAGCAGGTGGAGCCTGCCCGCAGGCCGGGTGCGGCTGACCGCGATCTGCGTCACCTCCGCAGCAAGGCCGTGGGCAGTCAGTGCGGCCACGGCGGCGCTCAGCGTTTCCAGCGCAATGGCAGAGATGCAGATGCGGGCGTTCGGATTCCGGGCAAGCACCGTGTCCACCACAGCCTCCATCCCCCCCTTGGTCCCGCCGACGAACACGGCATCCGGGGCGGGCAGGTCAGCCAGCGCAGCGGGGGCGCGGCCCTCCACCAGTGTCAGGTTGCAGGCGTGGAACCTTTCCCGATTCTGCCGGATGAGCCCGCAGGCCTCCGGGTCACACTCCACGGCATACACATGCCCCCGGGGTGCGGCCAGCGCCAGCTCCACGCTCACGCTGCCGGTGCCCGCCCCCACATCCCACAGGGTATTGCCGGGCTGCACGGCCAGCTTGGCCAGCGCCGCCGCCCGCACCTCCTGCTTGGTCATGGGCACCTCTCCCCTGTGGAAGGCTTCATCCGGGAAGCCGGGCACCCGCCGGGGCGGCTGAGGAAGATGCTCCACAAGCAGAACGCTCAGGCTTGCAAACTGCTTTTGCGCAAATTCCTGCGCCGTGCCGAACAGGATCTTCTCCTCTGCCCGGCCCAGCTCTTCCCCCACCAGCACATGGGCATCGCCCAGCCCGGCAGCAGCCAATCGGCCGCAGAGGGAGGCAGGCGTTTCTGCCCCGCCGGTCAGGAAAAACACGGGTTTTCCCCCGGCTGTCAGGCACTCGGCCACCGGGTCGCAGGCACAGCCGTGGGCCGAGACCAGCTTCCACTCCTGCCAGGAGCGGCCCACCGCAGCGGCCAGCAGCTGAACGCTGGAAAGCCCCGGCAGCACCCGGCAGGAGATGCCAAAGGCCCGCAGCATCGGCAGCAGCTGGGCCGCACCGGAGTAAAACCCGGTGTCGCCGCTGTACACAAGGGCAGCATCCACCTCCGGGTCAGCCGCCAGCGCGGCAAGGACATCCTCAGGCTGATACAGGGCCTTCCGGTGTTCCGTGCAGCCCTGCGGCAGCTGTTCCAGCAGGCGCTTTGCCCCCAGGATCAGTCCGGCGTTCTGCAGGGCGGCAAGGCCCTGCGCGGTCAGGCTTTCCGGCGTGCCCGACCCCATCCCGATGAGTGTGATCATTGCAGCATCTCCTTACAATGTGTCAGGATCTGTTCCGCCGTTTCGCCCTGCTCGGCCGGGCGGCGGATGACGATGAGCTGTGCCCCGGTGTCCTGCGCTGCCCGGGCTTTTTCTGCAAAGCCGCCCGCCGCGCCGCCGTCTTTGGTAACGAGGAAGCGGATGGCAAACTGCTCCATCAGTGCCCGGTTCAGCGCATAGGAGAACGGCCCCTGCATGGCGATGATGTTCTTATGGGGGATCTCTGCCCCCTCGCAGGCGGCAATGCCCTCCCGGGTGGGCAGGACACGGGGAAAAAGCCGTGCCGGTTCCAGCACAGCAAAGGCAGAAAGCTCCTTGGCCCCGGTGGCAAGCAGGATATTTCCCTGCGTCCGGGCCAGAAATCCCGCCGCATGGGCCGCAGAGGCAAACACCATGCTCCCGGCAGGCAGCGGGCTTTCGGGCCGGAGCAGGCGGCGGTACTCCGTGCCTGCTGTTTTGCAGGCTGCCCGGATGTTCCGGGTGGCCTCCACCGCATAGGGATGGGTCGCGTCCACGCAGAGGTCAGCCCCCTGCAGCAGGGCGGTCATCTCCTCCGGGGTCAGCCGCCCGCAGTGGACGGTGATGCCGGACCTTTCGCCCTGTTCCTCGGCCCCCAGCGGGGTGGCCACGCTGACCAGTACCTCGGCCCCCAGTGCGGCCAGCTGCTTCGAAAACACACGGCCCTCGGTGGTGCCGCTGAATACCACGACCCTCATGCGCGGTACCCCCGCGGCGTGACCATCCGCCCGCTCCGCTGGCGGGTCTGGGCGTTGCCGACAAACACGGTGGTGAACATATCCACCGGGGTGGTTTCCAGCGCAGCCAGCGTCAGAACGCGGCTTTCCTGCCCCTCCCGGCCAATGTTCCGCACGATGCCGCAGACCGTTCCGGGTGCTTTGCCGTTTGCCAGCAGGATGCGCACCGCCCGCGCCAGATAGTCCGGCCGCCCCTTGGAAGAGGGGTTGTACAGCGCGATGCAGAAATCCCCCATGGCTGCTGCCGCCAGCCGCCGCTCAATGACCTCCCACGGCGTGAGCCGGTCAGAGAGGGAGAGCACACAGAAATCGTGAGCCAGCGGGGCACCCAGCACCGCACCGCCGCTCAGGGCGGCGGTCAGGCCGGGCACCACCTCCACCGTCACGTCCGGGAAGTGCTCGGCCAGCTCCAGCAGAGGGCTTGCCATGCCGTAGACCCCGGCATCTCCCGAGCAGACCAGCGCCACCACCCTGCCGCTCCGGGCCGTTTCCAGCGCCCAGCGGCAGCGATCGATCTCCTTGGTCATGCCGGTGGAATAATAGAGCTTGTCCGGGAAGTAGGGGCGCACCAGATCCAGATAGACCGTATAGCCGCACAGCACCTCGGCTTGCGTTAAGGCGCTCTGCGCCTGTGCGGTCAGGAACCGGGGATCCCCGGGCCCAAGTCCGACAACAAAAACAACATTAGGCATCCTGCCACCTCCAATCCGGGGCAAAGGGACGAAGCGCCAGCGCAAAGGTCACGCCGTTGCCCGCCTGTTTGGGAAGAATGATCGTGCCGCCTGCCGCCAGCACCGCCGCCCGCTCGCAGACATTGTCCACACCGGTCACGCTCCGGACAAAGGCCGAAGGTGTGAACTGCCCGGGGGCGTTCTGCAGCTGTGCGGCAGAATAGAACTGCACCGGCCAGCCGTGGGCTCTGCAAAATTCCAGCAGGCCCGGCTCATGGGCTTTCAGGTCGATGCTGGCCGCCGCCGTGATGCACACTGCCGCAAGGCCGTGGGCCGCGCAGAACTGTGCAAAGGCCGCTTCCAGCTGTGCAGCGCTGGTCCCCCGCCTGCACCCGATGCCCAGCACACCGATCTTCGGGATCAGGTGCAGCGCATCGCCCGCCGGGAAAAGGGTCAGGGCAAAGTCGGCGCGCTCTGCCTCCCCCGCCGGGACCACCCCGGCAGGGGCCTGCCCGGCAATGGGGAATTCCGACCGGTATCGCACCGGCCCGCCCGCCAGCAGCCTGCTGCTGACGTGCTTGATGCGCTCCGGCTCCAGCACGGCGCAGTTCTGGTGCCTGGCCCACGCATCCACGGCAAACACACCGTTGGCATCGGTGGCCGTGGTAATGACCGGCACCGCACCGCAGACCGCCGCCAGCGCCCGGGCCAGATCGTTGGCCCCACCCAGATGGCCCGAAAGGATCGGCACCGCAAAATGGCCGCACTCGTCCAGCACCACCACGGCAGGGTCCACCGCCTTGCTCCGGCAGTGGGGCGCAATGGCCCGCACCGCAATGCCCACAGCCCCCACAAAGATCAGGGCATCCGCATGGGCGAACTGCTCCGCGGTCCAATCGGCAAGGCTAGGCCCGCCATGGCCGCAGCGGGCCACGGTGCCGGGCAGGGCACTGGCCAGCTTTTGGGCCAGCGCCAGTCCTTTTTCCGTAAAGGCGAGATAGGCGCGGGTCACTGGTCTGCCCCCTTGCGGAACTCCGTCGTAAAGGTTGGGTCGTAGAGCTTGCTCCGCTCATATCGGGTGCCCAGAAATTCCCCCACCACGATGAGCGCTGTTTTGGTGATGCCGTTGGCGCGGGTGCTCCCGGCCAGCGTGCCCACGGTGCAGCGCACCACCTTCTGTTCCGGCCAGCTGGCCTTGTAGACCACGGCGGCAGGAGTCTCCGGCGTGTAGGCTCCGCCCGCCAGCAGTGCCTGCTGCACCTTGTCGATGAGGCCGATGGAGAGGAAGATCACCATGGTTGCCCCATGGGCGGCAAGGCTGGCCAGCTTCTCCTTTTCCGGCACCGGGGTGCGCCCCTCCATCCGGGTGATGATCACGGTCTGGCTGATGGCGGGCAGGGTGTACTCGGCGTTCAGCGCCGCCGCCGCCCCGCAAAAGCTGGACACGCCGGGGGTATCATCGTAGGGGATGCCATCCGCATCCAGTGCGTCCATCTGCTCCCGGACGGCCCCATACAGACAGGGGTCGCCGGTGTGGAGCCGCACGGTGGTCCTTCCTGCGGCTTCCACCCGGTGCATCACGTCCAGCACCTGTTCCAGCGTCATCTCAGCGCTGTTGTATACGGCACACTCCGGCTTCGCCAACCCCAGCAGAGCCGGGTTGACCAGACTGCCCGCATAAATGATGCAGTCGGCTTCCTGCAGCAGGGCCGCGCCCCGCCGGGTGATGAGATCGGGTGCGCCGGGGCCTGCGCCTACAAAATGTACCATCTCAATGCTCCTTCCATTCGTTCAGCAGTTGTGCGGCAGTATCGGTGGCTCCCAGCGGGCCGTGCTGGTTGGAAAACAGCACTGCCCCCACCCGGAACGCCCCGCAGGCCCGCCGGTCAAGGTGGAGCTGGACTGCCCGCAGCAGGCTTTCCAGCACCGGAGCCCGCAGGCCGGCGCTGTCCAGGAGTTCCAGACAGGCATCGGTGGTGGCAGCGTTCATCAGGGCGGCGCAGACTTCCCGGGAAGCGCCGCAGAGCGCCGCATGGGTACAGAACAGCTCGGTGCGGCAGTCGGCAGTGTGGGAATGGGTGTTCATAATACCGCCCGCCACCTTGACCAGCTTGCCCACATGGCCCACCAGAAGCACCTCTTCAAAGCGGGCCGCTGCAGCCATATCCAGCGTATCACCGATAAAGTTTGAGGTCTTTACCACCGGGACAGCGTGAAACTCCGGGTATCTTTCGTGCAGATAGTCCAGCCCGTAATTGCCGGGTGCCAGGATGAGCCGCCTGGGGCTGCCTGCCCGGAGAGCGGCCTGATTCATTTCCAGCTGGATGGTATCCAGGATCGCCTGCTGGCTCATAGGCTCCACAATGCCGCTGGTTCCCAGCACCGAAAGCCCGCCCTCGACCCCGATGTGGGGGTTGAAGGTGCGCTTTGCCACCTCTTCCCCGCCCTCGATGGAGATGGTCACGGCAAAGCCGCCGGTGTAGCAGGCGCTCTCGGCTTCCCTTTGCAGGGCCTCAGCGATCATCTGCCGGGGCACATGGTTGATGGCGGCTTCCCCCACCGGCTGATCCAGCCCGGCCTTGGTCACCCGGCCCACGCCCTTGCCGCCGGAGATGCGGATCTCGGTGGTATCGGGCAGCAATTCTACGGCGGCGATCACGGGCAGGCCGGTGGTCACATCCACATCATCCCCGCCGTCCTTCTCAATGGCGCATTCGGCACCGGCTCCGGCGGGGCGGCAGTACAGCGGGGCCACCTCCACCACGATGCCCTTCGGCGTGCGCAGGGCAACGCTCTCCGGGGCATGGCCGGTGAGCAGGAGCCGCGCGGCCCCCGCCGCACCCAGCGCCGCGCAGGTGCCGGTGGTGTACCCGCAGCGGAGCAGCTTCTGCCCACTGCGAACGTAATGTTCAAACTTTGGCCCGGCAGGCTTTTCCGGGCCGAACACGGCCTCGTACTGTTCTTTGGTCAGGCTGTACAGCGCCCGGATATTCTCCGGGGCAAAGGCCTCCTTTGGGGTCAGCACCCCCGAAACGCTGTGCGGGAACACGCAGACCACCGCATCCGCGATCTTCTGCGCCATGTCCAGCTCGTGCAGGCTGACGATCACGGCCAGCCCCTGCTCATGGGCCAGTTTCTGCAGGATGGTCAGCAGCTCGATCTTTCCCTTGACATCCAGAAAAGAGGTCGGCTCGTCCAGCAGCAGAACTCCGGGCTGCTGGCAGATGGCACGGGCCAGCAGAACGCGCTGGCGCTGGCCGTCGCTGATGCAGTTGAAATCCCGGTCCGCCAGAGGGGCAGCCCCCACCAGCTCCAGCGCATCCCGCACGGCCTGCCGGTCGGCATCGGACAGGATGCCCAGCCGCCCGGTATAGGGGATGCGCCCGGCGGCGGCAAACTCAAAGCAGGAAGTCAGCTCGGTGCGGCGGGTATGGGGCAGCATCAGGGCCAGCTTCCGGGCCCGGGCCGGGCCGGTGTAATCGGTCAGGCTGCGGCCATCCAGCAGGACAGCCCCGCCCAGGGGGGCCAGCTGGCCCGCCAGCGTTTTGAGCAGGGTGGATTTGCCCGCGCCGTTTGGCCCGATGAGGGCCAGGATCTGCCCCGGCACCGCCCCCAGCGTGATGCCGGAAGCAAGGGGCGCACTGCCATAGCCGATGGCCAGTTCTTTCGTTTCACAGAGATATTTCATCGCACACCCTCCTGACCCCGGCGCACCAGCAGCCAGATGACCACCGGTGCGCCAAACACTGCCGTTACGGCGCTGATCGAAAGCTCGGTGGGGGCAAACATACTGCGGGCGATGAGGTCGCACAGCAGGCAGAAGGCGGCCCCGCCCAGGCAGCACCCGGGCAGCACCACCAGCGGCCTTGCACTGCCGAACAGCTGCTTGACCAGATGGGGCACCGCGATGCCCACAAAGGAGATGGGCCCCGCAAAGGCCGTGACACAGGCGGCCAGCAGGCTGGAAAGCAGCACCAGCAGCCGGGAAAAGGCTTTGACATTGATGCCCACGCTCCGGGCGTAGGCCTCCCCCATCTGGTAGGCGGCCATGGGCTTGGAAAGGCAGAACGCTGCCGCCAGAGCGGGCAGCACCACCAGCGCCGCCGCCCGCACATTGCCCCAGGTCATGCCGGAAAAGCTGCCCTGAGACCAGTTATGGAGATTGACGATGTTGCTGTCCTGGGCAAAGGCCACCACAAACTCCGTGACGGCTGAGCAGATGTAGCCGATCATCACACCGCAGATGACAAGGATGCTCATCCGCTGCACCCGCCGGGAGACCGCCAGCACAAAGGCCATGGAGGCCATGGCCCCCGCAAAGGCGGCAGTGATCAGGGTAAGGGAGCTGGTGAGCAGGCCATGGTTCAGAAAAGCCACCATGACCAGTGCCACGGCCAGCTTGGCCCCGCTGGAAATGCCCATGACAAAGGGGCCTGCAATGGGGTTGGCAAAAAAGGTCTGCAGCAGATAGCCTGCCGCCGAGAGCGCCGCCCCCAGCAGCACCACCATCACGGCCCGGGGCAGGCGCAGCTGGGTGATGATGCCCACGCTCAGAGCGTCCTGCCCGCGGCCGGTCAGGGCCGCCAGCACTGCCCCCGGTGTCAGGGACACACTGCCCCAGAACAGGTTGGCGGCAAACAGCACCGCCAGCAGCAGGGCAAGGATGCCGTAAGAGAAGATCAGGCGCTTTTTGCTGGTCATAGGTTACTCTACTTTCCTCAGAAATTGCAGGTCGGCGGGGTCATCCTCCGTAAAGACACGGTGCAGGTCGAGCACAAAATCGACCAGCGCCGTACTCTGCTGGAAAAAGCTCTGGGTGGTGCACCAGACACTGCCGCTCTGCACGGCCTTAAACTCGGCCAGCAGGGGGCATTTTGCCACCAGTTCCTCCGTGGTATGCACCACGCCCTCAATGGTGCTGTTGTAAAGGAGTACATCCGCATCCTTTGCACCGGCGTAAAAATCCTCCAGCGGCAGGTTCATGGTGGAAAGGTTGTTGCCGTTGTCGGTCAGGTCCGCAAAAACATAATCACCGCCCGCCATCTCGATCATCTGGGCCACATAGTCGCCGCCCTTGCGCACATTGGCAAGGTTGTTGGCTGTAATGGAGAAAAAGGCACAGCGCTTGCCGGTGGAAGCCTGCCCGGTCAGCGGCGCAAGGCGCTCCACCTGCCGGGCGAATTCCTGTTCCGCCAGCTCCTCTTTCCCCAGCAGGATGCCCCAGAACTTGAGCCATTCCAGCCGGGCCAGCGGGCCGCTCTCATAGCTGGAGCGCTCTACCAGCACCGGGATGCCGAACCGTTCCAGCTGCTCCTTGACCTCTGGGGTGTGGTAGATCATGGTGTTCTCGATGGCAAGGCCGCAGTTGGCCGCAAGGATCTTTTCGTAGTCCGGGGCGCTGTACTTGCCCGCATAGGCAATACGCCCGTCCTCCATGGCGGCTCTGGCCTCATCCAGATACCAGCCCTCCGCCTGGGTGCCGGAAAGGGTCACGCTGTCCAGCCCATCCAGCGCGAGGAACAGGTCCATCACCGAGGTGGAGACAAGGTAGATGTTCCGGACGGGCTGACGCAGCACGGTCACGCTCTCGGGCAGGCCTTCCACCGCAGCGGCATCCTCCGGGGTCACAAGGAACTGCTCCCCCGATTCGGTCAGGGTCAGCATGGTATAGCCGCCCTCATAGCAGTCTGCGGTAAACTGCGTGGCGTAATCCAGCGGGCAGGCGTGGTCAAAGACCAGTTCTTCTGTGCTGGCGGGAGCCGTTTCGGTGGCGGCGCAGCCCGACAGGGCCAGTACGGTAGCAGGCAGAACGCGCAGGAATTGTTGTCTCGTCAGTTTCATCAGTTCAGCGCAAAGGTCAGCGTATACTCGATCTCATGGGGGGTGCTCATGGCTACGGTATCGGCAGTGACAGCCAGCGGGGTGCCCAGTGCAGAAACAGGGATCTCAAAGGTGGAGTTGCCCTCGGTGTTGGTGGGCAGATACTTCTCGCCGTCCACGATCATGTAATCATAGTTGGGGCTGCTCCACAGGATGACAGCGGTCATTTTTCCGTCCGCCACGGTCAGGGCGGCAGGGCTTTCCACGGTGGCACGGCCAGAGCCGCCCTCCAGGGTCACATTCACGCTGTATTCACCGTCCGCAGGGGTCTCGGCAGCTTCCTCAGCCTTGGGCTGTGCATTGCGGATGCTCACGGTGTGGTCATACCACTTGCCCTTGGTCCCGAGGAGTGCCAGCTGGAAGTCCTCGTCCACAGCGGCCACGGGGATATCATAGCCGTAGACCTCCTCCGAGGTGCCATCAGAGTAGGTGACGGTGTCGGTGGTAGGCAGCAGCCAGTCTGCCTTGTTGGCCTCGGCATCGGCGGCCATGCCAACATACAGGTTGACGATCTTCTTGGAGGACAGACTGACATGGAAGGTCATCTGCCCGTTCTCCACGGTCAGGGTGCCCATGCCATTGCAGGCTTCGTTGGCGTGGAACATGCCGCTGTCGGTGTCGAACTCAGCCGTGTACACGCCGTCCGGCAGGGCGGCTTCGGTGCTTTCGGAAGCGGCGGCAGCGCTCACGGCAGAAGCAGCCTCACCGGAAGCGACAGAGGAAGCAGTGGAAGAAGCCCCGCCGCAGCCGGTGAGGACGGCGGCCAGCATCAGGGAAGCAACGGACAGGGAAACAAACTGTTTGCAGTGCATAAACAAAATACCTCAAAAATTCAGAATTTGAAATGGGAGTGTTTCTCCTCATGCGGGGAAGCTCTCCATAAAAAATGCCCGAAAAGATCTCTCCCTTCGGGCATTGGAATGCGGAATATTAGCCGTTCAGGGAATCAATGGCGGCTTTGGTGTGCTCAATGTAGCGCTGCTGGATGTCCTCGATCTCACCCAGACCGGCGATCTGGCACTCCACGGACGCGAAGTCACCGGATGCCTGGAACTGGCTCAGCCAGGAATCGTCATCCGCACCGGCCATATCGTTGTTGGCGTGGTCACCGGCAACGACCATCAGGGGGCGCAGGATGACCTTGGTGTAACCGGCGGCCTTGACAGCCTCGATGACGTTCTCGCAGGCGGTCTCCTCAGGCTCACCCTCCACCGTGCCGATGAACACGTTGCTGTAGCCCAGGGTCTGCATGGCGGTCTGCATCTGGCTGTAGCTCACCTTTGCGGTGTGGGAGGTGCCGTGGCCCATAAAGACGAAGGCGACCTTCTCCTCAGCAGCGGCATCCAGGCTGTCGAAACCGGCATCCTTCACAGCGGCAGCGGTAACGGCCTTGGCAACAGCTTCCTTGTCGGCGTTGATGACGGCAGCGTCGGCACCAACCTCGCCCAGCAGGGGCTCAGCAACGGCGACGCTCTCGAACTTGTCCTTGTACTCGTCGATCATCTCCATCATCTCGTCGTACTCTGCACCGTGCATCAGGTGGGTGGGCTGGACGACCAGATTCTTCACGCCGTTGGCCACAGCGCGGTCCAGAGCCTGCTGCATGTTGTCGATCTTCTCGCCGTCGCGGGCCTGAACATGGTTGATGATGATCTGTGCGGTGAAGGCGCGGCGGACAGACCAATCGGGATAAGCGGCCTGCAGCGCATCCTCGATGCCCTTGATATCCTTCACTCGGCTGTCGTTGAAGGAGGTGCCGAAGGAGACCACCAGCAGCTCATTCTCGCCGATGTCGTCCTGATTGCGGCTGTCGTCCTTGGAAGCATCGCCGGTGTCGCGGCCAAAGTAGTCAGGGTCAGCCTCTTCACCCTCGACCAGTTCCTTCTGGGCATCGGTCAGGGCATCCCATGCGGCCTTGGCGGCCTCACACTGGGCATCGGTGTCATCGGTGCGCTCCTGCACATAGATGGCATCGATCAGATCTGCAACGTTCTTTGCGGCCAATTCGTCAGCCTCCTCGCCGGAAACCTCGCTGCTGGCAGCAGATCCTGCCGTGCTGGAAGCAGTGGCACTGCTTGCGGCACCGCCGCAGCCGGTCAGTACACCGGCGCAGAGGGCCAGAGCGGTCAGAGCGGCCGCTGCTTTGTGGATGGTGCGTTTTCTCATTTTTGTTCGTTCCTTTCCTGTTTTTGAACATGATTTTTGCTGAACAGAAGGTACAGGAAAGAGTGCCCGGCAAAACAAAAGGGGCCTTTCTGCTTGCGGGACGGCAAAGCAAAAAGGCCCTTTTCAGTTTTTTCAGGCTTTTTGGGTACAACCAATTCCTCGTGATCTGGGGCTTGCGCCCCCGTACCAACAGCGGGCAGGTTTCCTGGCTGAAAGCTCAACATCCACCGCCGCCTTCCCGGAACATACGTTCCAGTGACCGGTGCAGCTGCACCCTGGCGGTAAACTCCCTTATCACAGTGACGAGATCGTGCGGGATTTGCACCCACTTCCCTTTTAACGTGCCTGCCCCCGGCCAGAGCCGCGGGCGGTACGCACCTGCTGTTTTCTATTCAGTTCGCTGTTCAGTATAACATACTCAACGGAGGAATGCAATCACCACTCCGGGGAAACTTCCGGGCTCACAGGCGGTGTTTTTCCCCGATCAGGGCCACCGCCACATCGTTGACATTGGTGCCCGTTGCCCCGGTGATGATCAGGCCATCCACTGCTTTCAGGGCGTGGTAGGAATCGTTGTTCTGCAAAGCAGCGTATCCGCTCCAGCCCCCGGCCTCCAGCGCGGCAAGGGTATCCCCATCCACATAGCCGCCGGCGGCATCGGTGGGGCCGTCTGTGCCATCGCTGCCCACAGAGAACACCGCCGCGTTCAGCCCGGCAATGGCAGGCGCAGCCGCAAGGGCCAGCTCCTGATTTCTTCCGCCAAGCCCTTTTCCGGTCAGGTGAACGATGGTCTCGCCGCCTGCGATGTAGGCCAGCTTTTTCCCCTGCCCTGCCTGGGTGCGGACAATGGAGCCAAGAAAGCTGCCTGCTTCCCGTGCTTCGCAGCAGAGTTGGTCGGTCAGGAGAACCGGTTCATATCCCAGATTCCGGCAGGCGCTGGCCGCGGCACGGCAAAGCTCCCGCACGCTGCCGGTGATCCGGGTGGTCACATTGTCCAGCGTTTTGGGCGTTTCCTGCGCCAGCAGGGCCCGGGCCTGTGCTGAGAGTGCCAGATGATACTTTTCGGCAACGGCAAGCGCCTGGGCGCAGGTGGAGGTATCCGGCACCGCCGGGCCGCTGGCGATCATATCCAGCGGGTCCCCCAGAATGTCGCTCAGCACGATGCTGAACACCTGCGCAGGGGCACAGCGCTGCGCGAACCGCCCGCCCTTCACACCGGAGAGCCGCTTGCGGATGGTATTCATCTCCACAATGTCGGCCCCGCTGGCCAGCAGCTGGTTCGTGATGTCCTGCAGCTCTGCCCCGGGAACGAGCGGCTGCTCGAACAGCGCACTGCCGCCGCCGGAAAGCAGGAACAGCACTGTATCCCCGGCGGTCAGCCCCTGCACCAGCTCCAGCGCCTTTTGGGTGGCCGCAAAACCGTTTGCATCCGGCACCGGGTGGCCCGCCTCATAGCAGGTCACCCCGGGGATCTCACCTTTCACATGGCCGTACTTGGTCACGACCACGCCGCCGTCCACCCGGCCCAGCGTTTCAACCGCCGCGTGTGCCATCTGCCAGGCCGCCTTGCCCGCCGCCACCAGAAGCACCCGGCCCTTCCCGGGCCGGAGATCCCGCAGCGCGCGGCGCACCGCCTCATCCGGCAGAACAGCGTTCAGGCTGGAACGAAGGATCACATCCGCATCCCGGCGCAGTGCAGCATTCATAGACTCGCCCTCCTTGCAGCGGTGCCCGCCCCTCCGGGACAGCGCACCAGAAACAGCCGAATAAAAAATCAAGACCGACGATCTCTTTTGAAATCGTCGGTCTTGTTTCAATCCGAGTGGCGAGAATCGAACTCACGGCCTCTTGAACCCCATTGTGCTTCTCTCAAAAACGCAATGGACACTCCGATACCACTTGTACGCAGTATCATCAAATTTCAAAATTATTTTATCATTCTGTTTCGTTAGATGTCAAGATGTTTCGTTTCTTTTGTGGTCAAATTGTGGTCAACCGACCCTGACAAATGACCATTCTCCCCTACTAAGTTACATGGCGCAATTCCGATTTTCAAAAATCGAGATTGCGCTTTTTTGTTTGCACGAATTATTCATAAGGAGGATTTGTCAACCATGTCAATGAAACATCGTCATTTTTTCATCCTTGACAGAACTGTATGACGCTCGACTACTTCTATGGACAGGCCGGAAAACTTTTTTCGTTCTATCGCATCCCCAAAGCACTGTTTCAGGAGCAGCGGTTTCAAAATCTGTCAACCGATGCCAAAACACTCTACGGCATCCTGCTTGACCGCATGAGCCTTTCTGTTAAAAATGAATGGTTCGACAAGCAAGGCCGGGTGTTCATCATTTTCACGATCGAGGATGTCAAGAGGGCTTTGTGTTGCGCAGACAACAAAGCGACCAAGCTACTCCGGGAACTTGAAAATTTTGGTTTAATTGAACGAAAACGCCGTGGACTGGGCAAACCGAGTTTGGTGTATGTGAAAAACTTTTCGTCAGACCTTTCAAATGAGCGTGTCCAGAATCGTGAAAATCACGAATCTGGAAGTCCTAAAAACGCTTGTCAAGACCCGCCCAAATCACGATGTAATAAGAATAAAAAGAGTAAGACAGAGCGGAATAATACGAATCCTATCCTTTCCGATGAATCGGAGAAAATGAAGAATCGTAAACTGCTCGAAGAATATTTTTCACGTTCTTTGGAGATAGAACTTCTTCTCCGGCTTTACCCGGATGATGAAGATACCATCTATCAGATCGTAGATTTGCTGGTGGACACCTGTGACAGCAAGCGTAAACTCATAAGAATCGCTGGCGATGATAAGCCCGCCGAAGTTGTGCTCAGTCGGCTAAAAAAGTTGAATGCAGACCACATCCGCTTCGTACTGGACTGTCTGGCAGCGAACACTTCCCCGATACGGAATATGAAGCAGTACCTTCTGGCCGCACTATTCAATGCTCCAACCACAATACAGCTCTATTATCAAAACAAAGTCAACCATGATTTAGCAGCTCGGAGGTGATGAAAATTTCCAAAAAGGCAACAACGATAGCCGTTATCAACCAGAAAGGCGGCACGGGCAAAACCACCACCTGTGAAAATTTGGGCGTAGGGCTTGCAATGGAGGGCAAGAAAGTTCTGCTTGTGGACGCTGACCCACAGGGTTCGCTTACTGTCAGTATGGGCTGGCAAGACCCGGATGCACTGCCCACTACACTCTCCACTCTTATGCAGAAAGCCATGAACGACCAGTGTATTCCACCCGGCGAAGGGATTTTGCACCATGCGGAGGGCGTTGACCTTATCCCGGCCAACATCGAACTGGCCGGACTGGAAGTGGCTCTGGTGAATACCATGAGCCGGGAGAAAGTGATGAAACAGGTGTTGGAAAGCGCAAAACGCGAGTACGACTATATTCTGATTGACTGCACTCCCTCTCTCGGTATGCTGACGGTCAATGCGCTGGCAGCGGCAGATTCCGCACTGATTCCGGTGCAAGCACAATATCTTTCGGCAAAAGGGCTGGAGCAGTTGCTTCAAACCGTGCAGAAAGTAAGGCGGCAGATAAACCCGAAACTGAAAATTGAGGGCATCCTGCTCACCATGACGGACAGCCGCACCATCTATGGGCAGCAAATCAGCAATCTGATTCGGCAAGCCTACGGAAAGTATTTGAAAGTGTTCGACCAGACAATTCCCCGTTCTGTCCGCGCTGCCGAAACCAGCACGACCGGAAAAAGCATTTTCCAGTATGACCCGAAAGGCAAAGTGGCAGAAGCCTATCATTCCATCGCAAAGGAGGTGCTGGCTGATGCCGAAAAACAGCTTAAACGTGTCGCTGAAAGGGGCAGATGACATCTTCTCCACCGAGGAATCCCGGCAGGAGCAGCAGAGGGAACAGGTGCAGCAGATTCCCATCGGAGAACTGTTCCCTTTCAAAAACCACCCCTTTAAGGTCTTGGACGATGAGTCCATGCAGCGCACGGTGGAAAGCGTAGAACAGTACGGCGTGCTTTCTCCGCTGATTGCACGTCCACGCCCGGAGGGTGGCTACGAGATCATCTCCGGGCACCGCCGCCAGCACGCTGCACAGCTTGCCGGGCTGGAAACCCTGCCTGTCATCGTCCGCAATATGGATGATGATGCCGCTGTTCTGCTTATGGTGGACAGCAATCTCCAGCGTGAGAACATCTTGCCCAGTGAAAGGGCTTTCGCCTACAAAATGAAGCTGGAAGCAATCGAACGAACTGTTGGACGACCAAAAAATGTGGGACAAGTTGTCCCACATTATTTCGGGAAACGCAGTACAGAGGTTGTTGCTGAAGGAACAGGCGAAAGTTATAAGCAAATCCAGCGTTTTATCCGCCTGACCAGCCTTATCCCGGAACTGCTGAACATGGTGGACGAAAAGAAAATTGCTTTTAATCCCGCTGTGGAGCTGTCCTATCTGGACGAAAGCCAACAGCGGGATTTTTTAGAAGCGATGAACGACACCCAGAACGCACCGTCCCTTTCCCAAGCGCAGCGGCTTAAAAAGCTGGCGCAGGAAGGGCACTTCTCGTATGACGTTGCCTTTGCGGTCATGGGAGAAGAGAAAAAGGACGAGCTGGACAAGGTGGTCATCAAAAACGACACCCTGCGGAAATACTTTCCTCGCAGCTACACCCCGAAACAGATGGAGGACACTATCATCAAGCTGCTGGATCAGTGGCAACGTAAACAGCAGCGGCAGAATGAACGCTGACTTATACCGTAACGAAAGACCCGATGGGGTCTTTTTCTTTTGCAAACAAAAGGAGAAACGCCTATGAAAAACAACGCTACCCGTACCATCCGCTCCGAGGAGATCACCATTGATGTGCGTATCTGCGCTGCACTGGCGGCAAACCGGGGCGGCGAGGTCTACCTCGCAGCCATTGCCCCGGATATGGAGCTGACCGTCATCACGCTGGACGAGGCTCCCAGCATCCTGCCCTGCTTTGACGAGGACGATGCCTGCCTGAACCTCCCCAACACCTCGCTGCTGCTCTGCTACAACCCTGCGCAGGTGCTGAAGATGGGCGGCAAGCACTACCTGACCGGCCCGGTGATTCTGGCTCGCACCAACATGGACGGCGAGGTCATCTCGCTGACCATTGATGAGGTCTACCTGTTCCAGAAGTATCTGGCAAGCCACAGCATCACCCTGATGGCAGATGACCAGAAGTTGCCCTGCATCTGCATGGAGTGAGGTGTGCCATGCTGAACTTTTTTATCGGTTTCGCATTTTTTGAAGCCGGCGCTTTTTTCGGCTTCTTCGTGGCAGCTCTGTTGAACGCCGCCCATGCCGGGCAGGAGATCTCTATCAAATTCGAGGAGGACGATAATGGAACAGAACGAGAACACCTTGTCGGTGCTGAAAATTGCGCCGGGACAGCATCCGCAGCAGGTCGAGATCGATAACGACCTGAAAGCTTTGCAGCAGGCGGTGGGCGGCTCCATCGGCGCAAGTTACCCGTTTGAAGATCCAGTTGCCATCGTCTACAACGATGACGGCAAGCTCATGGGTCTGCCCCTGAACCGTGCTCTTCGGGATGAAAACGGAGAAATGTATGATGCCATTGCCGGAGACTTTCTAGTGGTGGGATTGGGCGAGGAGGATTTTGCATCCCTGACCCCAGAACTGGCGCAGAGGTACGAGCAGCTTTTCCATCAGCCGGAAGCCTTTCTGAAGCTAGGCAACCGTCTGTTGGTGCTGCCGGTGCCTGATGAACCTCCCGCAGAAAAGCCCCGCACCAAGCCCCCGGCAGAGCATGACCGCTAAAATCACCCTGCTGCACGGGAGGTGATGGCATTGCAGGAAGAAATCGAACAGAAGTCATTCAACATTATGATCTCCACCACAAAGCTGTCTGCCCGGACTGTCCTGCGGGCGGTAAAGGCGGCGTTTCGGCTGTACCAGTCCAAGACATCCCAAGGTAAGCAAAGTGTCCGCACTCTTCTGCGGCAGAACCGGGGTGTGTCCAGCGTGGAGATCAGCAAGACCGGCATCCGTGGGCTGGAACGCTACGCCAAAAAGTACGGCATCGACTATGCCATCCGCAAGGACACCTCCGAAGTGCCGCCCCGGTATCTGGTCTTTTTCAAAGCCCCGGATGCAGAAGCATTTCAATCGGCGTTCAAGGAGTATTCGGCATCTCTGCTGAACAAGGATAAACGCCCCTCGGTTCTGGCACGATTGCAGGAGTTGGTGCAGGCGGCGGCAGAACTCCCCGGCAAAGTCCGGCACAAGGAACAGGAGCGTGGACTGTGACCACGAAAAAGCTGACAAAGCTGCTGGCGCTCTATCTGCCCTATCTTCTGCTGGGGCTGGTGGCAACCAACTTTGGCGAGGCGTGGCGGCTTGCCGAGGGCAAGGAGCTGGGTGAACGCATTATGTCCATGATGGGCACCATCCCGGTGGCGTTTGCAAACCCTCTGCCCAGCCTGCATCCGCTGGATTTGCTGGTGGGTTTGTGCTGCGGCACAGGGTTGCGCCTTGCCGTCTATTTGCGTGGAAAAAACGCCAAAAAGTACCGCCATGGCATGGAGTACGGCTCTGCCCGGTGGGGCAATGCCAAGGACATTGAGCCGTTCATGGCTCCTAAGTTTGCCGACAACATCATCCTGACTAAAACAGAACGGTTGATGATGTCCAACCGCCCGCCTGACCCCAAGAACGCCCGGAACAAAAACGTGCTGGTAGTGGGCGGTTCCGGCAGCGGTAAGACGCGGTTTTGGCTGAAACCGAATCTGCTTCAGTGCCACAGCTCCTATGTCGTCACCGATCCGAAGGGTTATAATTATCAAGGATAAAGCAAAGATGCGTTTACAAAGTTAGAAAAATATCGTATCTTTGTTACATATCGTGTCCTCACTAAAAATAAAAGAAGGTGAAACTATGGCGAAATCCAACCAAGGAAAAATCACGGCACTGTACGAAAGGCTTTCCAGAGATGATGAGCTGCAAGGTGAATCTAACAGCATTCTGAATCAGAAAAAGTATCTGGAAGATTACGCTCGCAAAAACGGCTTTAACAACATCCAGCATTTTACGGACGATGGATACAGCGGAACGAATTTCAACCGTCCCGGCTTCCAGTCCATGATTGCCGCAATCGAAGCCGGGCACATTGCAACTGTCATTGTAAAGGACATGAGCCGCTTTGGAAGAAACTATCTGGAAGTTGGATTTTACACAGAAATTCAGTTTCCATCAAAGGGTGTTCGGTTCATCGCTATCAACAATAATGTTGACAGTGCTAATCCCACAGACAATGACTTTACCCCTTTTCTGAATATCATGAACGAGTGGTATGCCAAGGACACCAGCAATAAAATCCGTGCCGTTTTCAAATCACGGATGCAGGATGGCAAACGGTGTAGCGGCAGTATTCCTTACGGTTATAAGCGGGTTCCCGGTGATAAGCAAACCCTTCATGTAGATGAGGAAGCAGCTTCCGTTGTCCGCAGGATCTTCGATATGGCAGCCAGTGGTGCCAGTCTTGCACAAATCGGCCAGACGCTTTCGGACGAAAAAGTGCTGATTCCGTCTGCATATGAAGAACGGTATCATCCTGAATCCGCTCGGCACCATTCGTACCACGACCCCTATCGGTGGAATACGACCACCTTAACGTATATTCTTGACCGGCAGGAATACCTCGGCCATACAGTGCTATGTAAAAGTATCCGTGAGAACTTCAAGTTGAAAAAGCGCCGTGCTGCAACCCCGGAAGAAAGGATCGTATTCAAAAACACTCATGAGGCTATCATCGACCAAGAAACATGGGATAAAGCACAGCGTCTGCGCAAGAGAAATCCGAAAAAACTTCCGAGCGGAACATACTCGCACCGTTTAGCCGGGATGGTGTTCTGCGCTGACTGTGGTTCCCGAATGAGCTTTTCCAGCCCCGAATCCAAACATCGGGATTCTGATGTGGTGTATGATTCGGATTCTTCATGGCAGTGCAGCAAATACCGCAATATGTACGTTTCCTGCACATCCCATTTTATCAAGACCTCAACCATTGAAGCTGCTATTCTCAATGCAATCAAAGCGATGACAAAAGAAATTATTGAAAATGAGGATGAGTTTGCCGAGCAGCTTCAAGCTGCATGGGAAAATCAAAACACACAGGTATCTTCCGAAAGTAAAAAAGAACTGCATTCAGTTCAAAAAAGAATGGACGAGTTGGATGCTTTGATTCGGAGCCTATATGAAAACAGCGTCTTAGGAAAAATCCCAGAACGACAGTATCAGCGTTTGATGGCACAATATGATGAGGAACAAGCTGTCTGCGAAGCTCGCATTGCCGAGTTGAAGAAAGAACTGGACGTCGTTGAAACAACGAAGGTTGATCTGAAACGCTTTATCAAACTGATTCGGAAATACAAGGACTGTGAAACGCTGACAGATGAAATGATGTACGAACTGGTAGAAAAAGTGGTGATTCATTCCGCATCCGGCGGGCGGACGATCTACCGTCAGCAGCAAATCGACATCTACTTCAATTTTATCGGTGATACGTTTCCTAGTCAAATTGAAATCAGCCACGGTGACAAGAAAAATCTTACAGAGCAGCAACTTGCCAAACGCAAGAAATATCAGAAAACTTCCGGGGAAAACCGCAAAAAGAAACGTGCAGCTCTGCGTGAAGCGGCTAAAACTGATCCACAGTCGGCAGCAGAGTACGAAGCCCTCTTGCAGAAAGGCCGTGAACGATGCCGCAAGTATGCCCAAAATAAAAAGTTGGCTCAACAGGAGCCTGCTGATACAGTCACCGTTCAATTTGAACCGTCTGAAGAAATGAAAGGAGAATCTGCATGAACGAACTGAAGAAATCCATCCATGACAACACTACCGGCCTGGACTACACCCTTGTTAATAACCACTATCTGCCGAACCTGACCGCAGCAGCCCCGGCAGAGCACCCCACCGGGCGGTGGGGCCGCTTACATAAGACATATCTGAAGGAGCAGCACCCCATCCGGTACAACCAACTGCTCCTGTCCGGTGAACTGGACGGCTATCTTGCCAAGCTGGACAAGCAGGCCGAGGAACAGCTTGCATTGACCATCCGGCAGATGCAGGAAGCTGAGGGCGTGACTGAAGCCCTGAAAGCCGCCGATCAACTGGAATGGGTGCGCAGGATGAACAGCATCCGCAACCGTGCCGAGGAGATTATCAAGACCGAGCTGATTTTCGTCTGATACAATATCACATCCCTGACCGCCCTGCACAACGCACGGCGGTCTTTTTGCTACATCGGGTCTGCACAGGGCAGGCCCTTTTTTAATACGGAGGTACAAGCCTATGAAACTGACGTTTGAAGAAAAAAGCTGCTCTACACCTATGGCTGCGCCGATCTGGAACTGACCCATAAGCGGCTGTGCGGAGTTGCCGGGCTGACGGTTGATCCCGACCAGAACAAGCAGGTGTATGACTTCTGCCGGAAGCTGGAGGACGAAACACTGGCAGACTGGTACGACCAGATGTTCTACTTCGTCCGTTCCGAGATGGAGCATTATACCATGATGCAGAAAATGTCACGGGACATCGAGGAGGACGAGGATTGGGGCCCGACCATCTTTGACGAATCCGAGGAGGAAGAACTGATTGACGATGTTTAAGCTGGAAACCATGATCTACGCCAGTGAGGACGGAACAAGCAGCGTGTTCACGCTGAATCCCGCCCTGCAGAAGCAGCTTGATGCCCTTACTACGGAGCACCCGGAGGTGTGCCAGAGGAAAGCAAGAGGCGAAACTGGCGGGGTGACGTATCAGGTTAAGGGTGCTGCGCTGGCTATCCAGCCGGTGCGGGTATCTTGAGAGCGATAACCGATCTGCTATGGTAGAATAAAGATCAATGGGCAAAGCGTCAGGAGGGATGCTTTGCCCGTTTTACATAGAACAAAAATTTACTTTTAGCAGAAAGGGGCGATTTATTGGGGAATTTATATGGCTATATCCGGGTCAGCACCCGTGACCAGAACGAGGACCGACAGTTGATTGCACTGCGGGAATTGAAAATCCCGGAGAAAAATATTTTTATGGACAAGCAGTCCGGCAAGGACTTCAACCGTCCGCAGTACAAGCGGCTGGTGCGGAAATTGAAAAAAGACGATCTGCTCTACATCAAGAGCATCGACCGTCTTGGACGAAACTACGCTGAAATCTTAGAGCAATGGCGTCTGCTCACCCAAACAAAGGGCATTGACATCGTAGTGCTGGATATGCCGCTGCTGGACACCCGGCGTGGCAAAGACCTGATGGGCACTTTTCTGAGCGACATCGTGCTGCAGGTACTTTCCTTTGTGGCTGAAAACGAGCGTACCAACATCCGGCAGCGGCAGGCGGAGGGCATTGCAGCGGCGAAAAGCAAGGGAGTCCGCTTTGGACGTCCGCCCAGCCCCCTGCCGGAAAACTTCCACAGTGTCTATCAGAAGTGGTGCTCCGGCAAAATGACAGGTACAGATGCCGCGAAAGCGTGCGGAATGCCACTGTCTACCTTTCGGTACCGTGCCAAAATCTACGAAAAAGCCACTTTTTTGTAAACGCTTCTTTTTACAAGAAAGTGTACCTTCTTGCAAAATGCCCTCAGATTTGCTTTTGTACCAATTATAGCATATTTCCCGGTTAAATCCACAGATTTTTAGCTATTCGTTTCATCTCTTGAGCCGCTTGTCAAAAGGTACACTTTTTGGCAAGCCCTTCAAAGAGGTGGAACGAATGGCAGAAAAACAGGTCAAATCCCGGCAGCGGGTGGCAGACCACGGTGAAGTCTTTACCGCAGAGCGAGAAGTGCGCGCGATGTGCGATCTTGTAAAGAGCGAGACGGAGCGCATCGAAAGCCGTTTTCTGGAACCCGCCTGCGGCAACGGTAACTTTCTGGCGGAGGTGCTGCGCCGCAAGCTGGCGGTAGTGAAAAGCCGTTACGGAAAAAATCCCAGCGACTACGAACGTTACTCTGTGCTGGCGGTGACCAGCATTTACGGCGTGGATATTCTGGCAGACAACGCACAGGAATGCCGGGAACGGCTTTTTGCGCTTTGGGATGAGGAATATACCGCCGTTGTAAAATCGTCAGCCAACCCGCAGTGCCGGGAAGCGGTGCGGTATATCCTGCAAAAGAACATCCTGTGTGGCGATGCGCTGACCATGGAGCAGTCCGACGGCAGTCCCATCGTATTTGCGGAGTGGAGTTTTCCCACCGGCAACTTTATCAAGCGGCGGGACTACCGGCTGGATGTCCTGCTGAAAGAAAACACTGACAACGATGCCTATTCCGACCAGCTTTCCCTGTTTGCCGATGAACCGGACGGCACGGAAAACTGGATGATTGACCCCATTACAAATGAGCAGATCCCTCGCCCTCTCCGTGAATACCAACCGGTGGATTACAGGAGGGTGCAGGAAAATGGCTGACGTTTATCAGAATTTTTATAACCCCGATGTGCTGTCCTGCCTTGCCAACCTGTCCAACGACGAGGTATTCACTCCGCCGGAGGTGGCAAATCGGATGCTGGACCTGCTGCCGCAGGAGCTGTTCCGCAGCCCGGACACCACATTCCTTGACCCTGCCTGCAAATCTGGCGTTTTTCTGCGGGAAATTGCAAAGCGGCTGCTGGTGGGGCTTGAAGATGAGATCCCTGATTTGCAGCAGCGGGTGGACCACATCTTCCACAAGCAGCTCTATGGCATTGCCATCACGGAGCTGACCAGCCTGCTTTCCCGCCGCAGCGTCTATTGCTCAAAATATCCCAACAGCAAATATTCCATTACGCATTTTGATGATGCAAGTGGAAACATCGAATACAAACGAATATCCCACCGATGGTCAAACGGTAAGTGCGCCTTTTGTGGAGCATCTGAGAGCGAATACAAACGCTCCGATGATCTTGAAACGCACGCCTATGAGTTTATTCATACGATTCGACCGGAGGATATTTTTAAGATGAAATTCGATGTGATTATTGGAAACCCACCGTATCAGTTGAGCGATGGTGGCGGTGGTGCTGGTAAAAGTGCAGCGCCCTTATATCAGAGATTTGTTGAGCAGTCTAAAAAACTCAATCCGAAATACTTGACAATGATAATTCCGTCCAGATGGTTTTCTGGTGGAAAGGGCCTAGATGAATTCCGTACATCTATGCTTAATGATGACCGAATTTCACATATAACAGATTATGCCGATTCAAAGGATTGTTTTCCGGGCGGTGTGGATATTCCGGGTGGTATCTGCTATTTTCTTTGGGAGCGTGCATACCATGGTGACTGCACAATTTCAAACATTCTAAAAGGCGGCGCAACAACTCAATCAGTTCGCCCCCTGAATGAATTTGCTACATTCATTAGAAATAATGAAGCTGTTGGAATTGTGAAGAGGGTTTTGCTGAAGAAAGAAACTACCCTCAATACGCAGGTGTCCAGCAGAAAGCCGTTTGGATTGGAGTCAAACACAAAGTCAGACGATTCGGGCGAGTTGCTTTTGAAAAGCAGCAATGGCAACGGCTCCATTGCACGAAAAAAAATCTTGTCCGGGCTTGAAATGATTGAAAAATGGAAAGTCATCGTATCAAAAGTATCCTATGAACACGCAGGAGTTCCAGATAAAGATGGAAAAATGCGTGTTTTATCCGTTGTGCAAACTCTTCCGCCGAATGCCGTCTGCACTGAAACATATCTTGTTGCAGGCATATTTGAAAACGAAGAAACGGCGAACAATATGATAACTTATCTGAAAACAAAATTTGCTCGATTCTTGATTGCCCAGATGCTTGCATCTATGAATATGTCAAAAGCATCTTATAGTTTTGTTCCAGTTCAGGACTTCTCCAAACCGTGGACAGATGCCGAGCTGTACGCCAAATACAACCTGACCGAAGAAGAAATCGCCTTTATCGAATCCATGATAAAGCCTATGGAGAGTTGAATGAAGAACAGATATGATTATATTTGTGAGGAGGTACAACAAGTTAAAGATAGCCGTTGCTCTAATCCATCAGGTGAACTGCTGTTTTATTATCGGGGCCATTCTGATATTGACTGGGATTTAGTGCCAACAATTATTCGTTCGAGAAGAAAGGTGACAGAGTACTCTGAAATTTGTAGAGCAATGAACGATGGAAATTGGTCATTAGCCGATAGTTCATTTGTTAACATTGCCCGAATGCAGCATTATGGATATGCAACCAGATTTTTAGATTATACAACCAGTTTGGATGTTGCACTCTACTTTGTATGTAATGATTCAAACTATTATCATAGGGATGGATGCATTTCTATTTTCCCTTATACAAATGATCGTCACATTGAAACACCTGATACATTGGCTATCTCAGAACTGGCTCTTTTAACTTCTGACATTTCACTTATGGATTTTGCAAAATCGGTTAGTGAAAAACATGAAAGTGCGATAAAAAAAGAGCACAAATTATATCAAACTTATCCATTTCTTTTTGACGAGTCAACTGATATGGCGTGGGCTGCAACTGTGTGGCTCAATTCTGGCTTTATGATTACCCCGACAGAAGATGAATTGAATTATTTGGCGAAAAGCAACCCTAGAATTTTACGGCAAAAGGGAGCATTTTTCATTTTTGGTAATGAAACTACGCCTTCCAAAGTGCCAACTCGTTCATCTTTGCTCGATACCGTAATGATTCATCCCATAATAAAAGAAAAGTCAAATTTAATTCGTCCAGATATACTCGGAAACGGTGCGATAAATATAACTATTCGAAGTCGCTGGAAACCAGAAATCATGAAAATGCTAGAGAAAAAAGGAATCACACATGAATACCTTTTTCCCGACGAACAATGAAAGGGTGACGATTGATGCCTACAATGGACTTTTTCCCACAGCGTCCACCGGTAAGCCCTAAAATTTATGCTTACGATCTGATTGGGGTGGCGTCCCACAGGGGCTACATCAAGGTCGGCTACACCGAGCGGGATGTGGATACCCGCATCCGGGAGCAGACCCATACCGTTGCCGTGCCCTACCGGGTGCTGGAAACGTGGCCTGCCATGCGTAGCGATGGTAGTTGCTTTACGGATAAAGACCTCCACGCTGTGCTGCGCCGCAAAGGGTTTCGGCAATTGAATGAGGGCGAGGACCGGAATGAATGGTTCCGCTGTACCGTCAACGATGTAAAAGCTGCCGTTTATGCGGTACGCAACCGCACCGAAAACGTGGAAAGCCGCACCAACGATTTTTCCATGCGCCCGGAGCAGAAAGAGGCAGTGGATAAGACCGAAGCCTATTTCCGCTCGGCAGCCGCCGAGGACTACCCGAAGTTTTTGTGGAACTGCAAAATGCGGTTTGGTAAGACCTTTGCCGCCTATCAACTGGCAAAGCGGATGGGCTTCAAGCGGGTGCTGGTGCTTACCTTCAAGCCCGCCGTGGTCAGTGCGTGGCAGGAGGACCTGAACACCCACAAGGATTTTGAGGGCTGGCAGTTTATCTCCCGCACCACGGAATTGACCTACGAGACCGCCGACCAGAGCCGTCCCATCGTCTGCTTTGGCTCGTTCCAAGACTATCTCGGTGTGGACAAGACCACCGGCACCATCAAGGGCCGCAATGAGTGGGTACATACCATCAACTGGGATCTGGTCATTTTCGATGAATACCACTTTGGTGCATGGAAAGAGAACGCCAAGAAGCTGTTTGAGCAGGATGATGAGGACGACTACGATTCCGAGAATATGGAGCAGTACAGCCGTGCCGACGCCTACGATGAAACATGGCTGCCCATCACCACCGACCATTATCTGTATCTGTCCGGCACGCCCTTCCGTGCCCTCAACTCCGGCGAGTTCATTGAGGAGCAGATCTACAACTGGACCTATTCCGATGAACAGCGTGCCAAGGAAAACTGGCAGGGAGCGCACAACCCCTACGCCGCTCTGCCCCGGATGGTCATGATGACCTACAAGATCCCGGAAAGCATTCAGCAGATCGCGAAACAGGGCGAATACGATGAATTTGACCTGAACGTGTTCTTTTCCGCCAAGGGGAAAGGCCGGGACTGCCGTTTTGTCTACGAGGATTATGTGCAGAAGTGGCTGGACCTGATTCGGGGTTCCTATCTGGAAACCACCGTGGACGAGCTGAAGCTGGGAGCCAAGAAGCCCGCTCTGCCCTTTGCGGACTCTCGTCTGTTGAACGTGCTGCAGCACACCCTGTGGTTCTTGCCCAACGTGGCATCCTGCTACGCTATGGCAAACCTGCTGGCAGATAGGAAAAACACCTTCTACCACGACTACCGGATCAATGTCTGCGCCGGTACGGAGGCTGGCATTGGTGCTGCCGCATTGGAACCAGTACAGCGTTCCATGGGAGACCCGCTAGAGACCAAAACCATTACCCTTTCCTGCGGCAAGCTAACCACCGGCGTAACGGTGAAGCCGTGGACAGGCATCTTTATGCTGCGGAACCTCTCCAGCCCGGAAACCTATTTTCAGGCCGCATTCCGTGTGCAAAGCCCTTGGGAAGTGACCACGGACAAGGGACAGAAGGAGATCATCAAGAAAGAGTGCTATGTGTTCGACTTTGCGCTCAACCGTGCTCTGCGGCAGATCTCCGATTATAGCTGCCGTCTGAACATCCACGAGGGCAACCCGGAAAAGAAGGTAGCGGAATTTATCAACTTCCTGCCGGTCATTGCCTATGATGGCAGTTCCATGCGGCAGATCAACGCCGGGGATATTCTCGACATTGCTATGGCTGGCACCTCTGCCACCCTGCTGGCAAAGCGCTGGGGAAGCGTACTTCTGGTGAACGTGGACAATGAGACCCTCTCCCGCCTCATTGCCAACAAGGAGGCCATGGATGCTCTGATGAAGATCGAAGGCTTCCGCAGCCTGAACTCGGACATCGAAACCATCATCGCAAAGTCCGAAAAGGTGAAAAAGGCGAAGAAGGAAGGCACCAAAGACCTTACCCCGAAGCAGAAGAAGGAGCTTTCGGACGAGGAAAAAGAGTACAAGTCCAAGCGCAAGCAGATTCAGGAAAAACTCATCAAGTTCGCCACCCGCATTCCGGTGTTCATGTATCTGACGGACTACCGGGAGCGCTGCCTGAAGGATGTGATCACCCAGTTGGAGCCGGGCTTGTTCAAGAAGGTCACCGGTCTGTCGGTGAAGGACTTTGAGTTGCTGGTATCGCTGGGTGTATTCAACGATTCCCTGATGAACGATGCTGTGTACAAATTCAAGCGGTACGAAGATGCCAGTCTGAGCTACACCGGCATTAATCGTCACGATGGCGAGGATCGTGGCGGCTGGGATACGGTGCTCTCGGATGCCGACTACAACAAGATGTTTACCTTGCAGCAGGCATCTATGGAAGCCCCTGCGCCCGCTCCGGATGACCTGCCCGCGAAGCCCTATTTCACCCCGGACGAGGACGAGCCGAAACCGGCTCCTGCAAAGAAGCCTGCGCCACAGCCCGCAAAGCCCATCATCAGCTATGGCGGTTTTACGCCCAAAACCAACACGGCGCAAAACACGCAGGCTTCCGGCAGCAAAATCCACAAACCGAGCAACAGCTATACACCTCGCCCGGTTTCCGGTACCCCCGGCAACTTTACACCCCGCCCGGTGAGTTCAAGTGGCAGCATTGGAGCTGTAAAGCCGAGCTTTGGTCTGAACAGCCAGCCAGCCGCTCAGCCAAAACCGCCTGCCAAGGTGGATGTTTCCAAAATCAAGGTTGGTGTCAAGGTCAAGCATAAGGCGTTTGGCGTTGGCACGGTAGCAGCCATCCAGCCCGATATGGTCACGGTACGCTTTGGCAGCGTAGAAAAGAAATTCCTGCTGCCTGCGGCGATCGTGCAGGGGTATTTGATGTTAATCTAAAACCAGATAAGTGCATAAGTGAAGCCTCGGTCTGTAAAAATGATAGACCGAGGCTTTTTTATTGATAAATCGATAATGTTCGACTATAATTAAGAAAATACATAAAGAGGGTGCTAAGATGGCAGAAAAGAAATTCATCCCGGTAAAGGTAACAGACCGAGAGTGGGCCGAAAAACTTTTAGATGGAGAAGTGTTTATGCGGCCACTGTATGAATTTGGCGCATGGAATTTAAAAAAAGAGGACAAACAATTGAATAATAGCTTTCGTGGAGATCTCTGTGAGGGAATGTCTGGCATCTTTGGCGAAGTGGAAGAGTGTCCAATTTATGATAGCTTCGACGAAAACGTAAAGAAATATATAAAGCAGATTTGGTATATCGATGATACTGATATAAAATATTTTAAGATTTTTAGTTTGTATTGTATGGAATATGATCCGTCTACAAATTTTTTTCTAAAGCCAAATCCTAAGATGTGCGAATTCGGAGATACAGCTGTCATCATAGCTGACTATAACGAATTTATCGAACGTTTTGGAAAGGCATTATTTAAGAAATACGATTCTGTAGTTTCAATGATGGATCGCGTCAAATTTTACAATTTTAGAGAAACCAGAGAAACGAATCCGCCGTTTGAAAAACATGAAAAATATTCATATCAGAATGAGCTTCGAATGGCATTTTGTGAATTAAGAGAAAACAAATTTGCAATGGGTATCAATTCTGATACCTCAAAGGAAATCGTTGAAGATCTAACACCTGTAAAACTTCAAATTGGCAATATTAGAGATATTGCCTACGCAATTCCTATTGAAAATTTCTTAAAGCTGTTGATTCCACGATATATACCACTGCGCTTTCCTATGAGAGAACTCTATGAATCTCAAAGCAATTATGACAAACTCGTTAGTAACACTAGATCCGTTATGAAAAATCACAAGTCACCGTTTGTTCGGCCTATGTTGGTTATAGACGGAAATGCAAGAGTTACAGATGAAGGAATACTTATATAACTAGCAGGTGAGGTTGTGTTATGAATGTAACATCAGAAATAAAAAGCTATATTGAATTAAAAGAGACATGTGGAGCACTTCTTTTAACCGGAAAATGGGGATGCGGCAAATCATATATTATGCATCAACTGGCGGATAGTCTAAATGGAGAAGACCAATATGCTGTAGCGATTGTTTCATTGTTTGGAGTGCAGAGCATTGAAGAACTTGATAAAAAAGTAAAAGAAGCTATCCTATACGTTAGAACCATAAATAAATCAGAAAATGATTCTTCTAGTAAGGTGTCGGCTTTGATAAAAAACGCAAAGAAACTATCGAGTGAGCTAAGCGATGTTTGGCAGGGATTTAGGGGAATCAATGCGGCTCTTTCAATTAATCTATATGACTTTTTTGATATAAAATCAGAACTACTGTGCTTCTCTAAAAACGGAAAGACAATGGTTTCAAAAACACTTGTCCTAGTTTTTGATGATTTTGAGCGTTCAAAGCAGGATAAGACAATATTGCTAGGCACAATTAATAATTATTGTGAAAACAAAAAAATAAAAACAATTTTAATCGCGGATGAAAATCACATTGACGAAGAAGCTTATAAAGAATTTAAAGAAAAAGTAATTTCACATACCATAAAAATAGCAGCAAATTATTCGGAGATTATTCAATGTATTGTTCGAGATTATAAAGAGACTGTCGTTGGATATTGTACCTTTCTTGAAAAGCATCAGGATACTATTAAAGAAATATTTGGCGAGAGTAAGTCGGATAATCTAAGAACACTTAAAATTTGGCTTACAGATTTCGAACGAGTTTACAAATTATGGATAGAGTTAGATCTTCCGTTAAAGGATATTGATCAAGTCTTTTATAATTTCGGGGCAGTAATGTTTGAATACAAATCGGCTCAGTGTGAACTTGACCAATATGGCCTTGTTGAATTCAAGTCGAAGGAAAGCACCCATAAAAGAACTGATATTCAACCTGAACGTACATCAGATAAGTACAAGCGTCTTTCCAGATATAAGGGATTTACTATATTGGAGAAGTGGATTGTGTCAGGTGAGTGGAATGAAGAATCTATAAAAACGGCACTTGCTGCGCCATATAAGAAAATTCCTATTAAAGATGAGTACTATTTTATTCAATCTGAGTTTTGGTCACTAACGCAAGAAAAAATAAACAGATTTTTGCCATTAACACTTGAATTAGCATATAATGGGTGCTTGACTTGCGATGAACTAATAACTCTTATTCAACGATTGGAGAATTTAAAAGAGATTGGCGTAAATATTTCAGTCAAAATTGATTATGAAAAAATATATAGCGGTCTTGCACAACGTGAAGAAAAAGTAGAATCAGGCGAAGTAGCTGAACCGGAACGTTGGCAGTTCATAGAAAAGGTGGATGAACTTTCTCCGGAGGCAAAAAAAATATATGATGAGTTGGATATGCTAAAAAACAAGAAAGTTGATTTGAATTCTCGTAAAGCATACATCGATTATCTTGAAAGTCCACAAATTGATTTTGAAAACCACTATGTTCATCGATTGGCCGTATTTGATGACGATTTATATGATTTGTTTGTGCAAAAGCTCGGCGGCAATGATAATTATAAAAGATTACATCTTATTGATAGCTTAAATGTTTACCTGACAGAATTAATCCGACAGCCTAGCACGGAAGAAGTGTTTAAGACTATGAACAATCTAGAAAAGCTTGACAAGTGGATTGATAACCAATACGTGTGCGAGAGTGACGGATTGAGAAAGTATACATATAAAACTGCTGCCGAAAAGCTGTCTGAGCTAATTAACACTATGAAAAGAAAATATGGAATCTCATAGTCATACAAACTGTAGAGGGAGTGTGATGCCATGACCCAACCAAAAAACAGCCTATCCTACCTCCGCAGCGAAAAAGCCAAAGTAGAACAGAAGCTGCGCTCTTGCCAGCACCGGGAGAAGATCCTTGAACGCCAGATGTCAGAGCTGAATCGGAGAGAGCGTGTGCATCGTCTTTGCACCCGTGCCGGAATGCTGGAAAGCTTTCTGGTCTGTCCGGGGGAGCTGACCGATGATCAGGTGATGGAGCTTTTGAAGATCTCGTTCCGTCAACCGGAAGTCGTGCTGGCTCTTGCAAAGATGGTGCATGATGTTCACGAACGCAGCAACGTCCAAAACCCTTTAGAATAAAGGGCGCAATTATACACCGTTCCGGTGAAATTGCGGTCTTGCAGACGGCTCGATGAAATCGAAGCTGGCGTTTGTGCGCCAGCCCGATTCCATCCCAAGGAAAACTGCATTTTCCTTGCGCTGCTTTGCAGCTATCCTTTTGCCCGCTACCATAAAACACGCATGAAAAAGCCGATTGGAAACAGCAACATTTCCAATCGGCTTATCTTTTTGTTAGGCAGATTTCTTTTCAGCTAATGCCCGGACTTCCTCAATTGAAAGGTCGGTGTACTTTGCCACCTTTTCACAAGGCACACCATCTGCCAACATTGCCAATGCGTGTTTGACCGATGTTTCATGCTCGGTTTCATCCCGCATCTTTTCCATAGCTCTGCACATAGCTGCCACTCCCTTCGTATCTTCTTTAAAATAACGAACTCTCTGTGCCAAAATGGAATAATTCATATCCTTTGAGTTGGTACAGAAAAAGTCGTGCATCAGTTTTCCTAATGCGGTTTCGTCCTTGATTTGTGAGTTCACATAAACGATGTGCGCCTGATCGTTGAAAGCCGTTCCAGTTTCCCGAACTGTACGGTCAACATGATAAATTGGAAGGCCTGCCTTTAATACGTCATTTTCCGTGATAAAGATAACGTATGTTTCGTTCAGCGCATCATAATCATCGCCCGCATCAGTCAGGTTTGCATCCAACAGACTACTGTTATACCGTGCGCGCTTTTCACTCGCACCACGGTCACTGCGCTGCACCTCAATATTATATGCACGGTTTTCCCGATCCACTGCCAAAATATCCAATCGGACTGAACGCCCTTGCAGATTTTTGATGCTGTACTGGCCGTGAACCTCTTTGACGGTCAAATCATCCCGTTTCAAGATGATCTGCAAAAGAAACTCAGCACAGGCACGTTCTTCAAACACCGCAGCCATGAAATCATCATCAATCAACCGCAATCCACACAACCGCTGCAAATCTTCTTCATGTTTCCGTTCAAAATCCAGTTCCTGTTGTGATTTTCTTTCCGACATTGGCTCACCAGCTTTCTGCTTACTTATCCAAAATAATAGTACCATAATTCCGTGATTTTTACAAGAGAACGATTCAAATGTCATCAGGAGGTGATGCCTATTCCGTGTCCGCATTTCAAAATTACCATCGTTAAGCGCAGCCAAGGGCAGTCCGCTGTTGCCGGGGCCACTTACCAGAGCGGCGAACGGCTGTTCAGTGAGTACGACCAGAAAACGAAATTCTACAACAAAAAGAAAGAACTTGTCCATGCCGAGATCATGCTGCCAACCCATGCGCCGCCCGGATATGCAGACCGGGCAACGCTCTGGAACTCAGTAGAAGCCGTGGAGAATCAATGGAACTCCCAGCTTGCCCGGCGTATCGTGCTGGCGTTTCCGGTGGAGGTGCCGAAGGAACAGTATCTCTCCATGATAAAAGAGTTTTGTCAGGAACAGTTTGTTTCCAAAGGGATGATTGCTGACTTTGCCATCCACGACAAGGGAGATGGCAACCCACACGCCCACATTCTGCTGACGCTCCGGGCAATGGATGAACACGGCAGGTGGCTCCCGAAAGCCCGAAAGGTTTACGACCTTGACGAGAACGGCGAGCGTATCCGGCTCCCTTCCGGGAACTGGAAGTGCCACAAGGAAAACACCGTGGACTGGAACGACCAGAAATACGCCGAGGTCTGGCGGCATAGCTGGGAAACCATCACCAACCGCTATCTGGAAGCGGTTGGCAGACCGGAACGTGTTGACCTGCGCTCCTTTGAGCGGCAGGGCATCCAGCAGATACCGACCGTCCATCTCGGCCCCGCTGCACACCAGATGGAAAAGCGTGGAGTGGAAACCGTTCTCGGCAACCTGAACCGGGACATTCGAGCCGCCAACAGCCTGATGCAGTCCATCCGCAGCGCCATCCGTGGTCTGCAACGCTGGATCGCAGACCTGACTGAAAAGAAGCAGATTCTTCTGGACGCACTGGAAAAGGCGAAGGAGCCCACGCTTTCTGATTTGCTGGTGGACTACTTCAACCTCCGCAACGAGCAGCGGAGCGATTGGTCTGGCAAGGCAAAACTGAAATGCACTGTCCGGGACTTTGAGGAAGTCAAACGGGCGGTGGACTATCTGAAAGCCCATTCTCTGAACACCATCGAGGATTTGGACACTGCAATTTCTAACCTAAATCAGACCGCCGCTCCTCTCCGCAAGCAGTTGAAGCAGAACGAAAACCGTATGCGGGCAATCGCCCAGATCAAGGATGCTGCCGCCGCCCATGTCAAGCTGAAGCCCATCCATGATACCTTTATCAAGAAGAACTTCAAGCTGACCAAGGACGCTTATGCCGCCCAGCACAAGGACGAGTTGGAATCATTCAACAAAGCCGTCCGCCCCCTGATGAAGCTGAACGGCAGCACAGAAGTGGATTTTTCGGCATTGGATGCCGAATTTTCTGCGCTGCAATCGAGCAGCGCAGAGTTGCGCACCCAACTGGAAACCTTACAGCCGGACGTCTCCGCACTGAAAAATATCCGCAAGTATATCGACATGGTGCTGAATAAGCAGCAGCTTTTCGCACCGGGCGACAAGACCACGGAGAAGAAATCGGTGCTGAAAAAGCTGGAAGAAGCCAAGGCGGTGCAATCCCAGAAGAAGGCCGAGCAAAAAAATCACACACAGGAGCTTTAAGGAGGAAGCAACATGACCTACACCCAAGCCCAGATCGACAAAGCCAATGCGGTGGATCTGGAAAAATTTCTCCGGGCACAGGGTGAAACGCTGGTGCGCAGCGGAAAAGAGTACCGCTGGAAAGCCCACGACAGCCTGACCGTCTGCGGCAACAAATGGTTCCGGCACAGCCAGAGCAAGGGCGGCATGTACTAAGCCAAAACCGCCGCTCCCAAGAATCCCAATTTATAAAAAGAACGCAGGCAGAACTTTTCGCAAAGGCGAAGGCTCTGCCTGCTTTTTTGCACCCCTGCCGCACTTTTCTCTTCGCCGCAAATGTGCTACAATAGCCTTAGCATAAGGAAAAGGGGAACGCGCATGGCCAGAAACAGGCAGAACCTGAACATCATCTATATCTCGGACCGAATGCGGGAGACGCTGCGGCCCATAGCGTCCTGTGCGCTCACGGCGGTGGTGGCCCCCATGGGCTACGGTAAAACGACGGCGGTGCGCTGGTTCTTGGCAGAGCAGGCCAAGGCGGGGGCCGTGGTGCTGCAAGCCAGCATCTACTCGGATAACCGCTCCATCTTCTGGAAAAGCGTGCAGAAGGCCTTTACCGCCGCCGGGCTGACGGTGCTGGAGGGCTACGACTGCCCCGCCGACGCCAGCGGCGCGGCTTTGCTGCTGGAGGACCTGTGTGCCGCGCTGGGCGGCAAAACGCCCTACTATCTTTTTCTGGACGATTTCCACCTGCTGGGGGACGAGCGGGTGGCGCAGTTTTTGTGTCGGCTGGCCTACCGCCTGCCCGAGAACGTCCACCTTATCGTGGCCAGCCGCAACCGCTTTCTGCCCGGGGAGCAGGTGGTGCGGCTGGGGCGGCGGCTCCACCGCATCGAGGCCGACGGCCTCCGCCTGAACCGGGAGGAGCTGCTGGCCTACACCCACCGCTGCGGCGTGGAGATCACCGCCGCCCAGGCCGAGAGCCTGCTGCGCTCCTGCGAGGGGTGGTTCTCCGCCGTCTACCTGAACCTCCATGCCCTGGCCGAGCGGGGGAGCCTGCTGCAGCCGGGGTCGGACATCTACGCCATGTTCACCGCCGCCATGCTGGAGTCCCTGCCCGAGAAGACCCGGGGCTTCCTCGCTGTGATGGGGCTGGCCGATGAGTTCACGGTGGAGATGGCCCGGGCTGTCACCGCCCTGCCCGACGCGGAGGAGGTGCTGCGGGCCCTCACCCAGCAAAACGCCTTTGTCACCCGCCTGCCGGACGGGGTGAGCTTCCGCTTCCACCACATGATGAAAGAGTGCGCCGAGCGGCTCTTTGCTCAGTTGCCCGCCGCCCGGCAAACGGAGGTCTGGCAGCGGTATGGCCGCTGGTATGCCCAAAAAGCCCAGTACCTCCACGCTTTGCAGGCCTTTGAGCACTGCGGCGACCGCGACGCAGCCCTTGCCGTCATCGAGGCGGACGCGGGGGATCTGCTTGCCTCCCTCAGCCCCGCCGAGCTGCTGCAGCGGCTGGATCGCTGCCCGGTGGAAGCGCTGCAGCGCCACCCGCTGGCCATTCTGGTGCTGATGCGCCGGATGTTCACTTGGCAGCAGATCCCCAAAATGATGGAGCTGAAAGCCCTGCTGGAAGCCGCCGTGGCCCAACACCCCGAGTGGCCCGCCGCCGAGCGGGGCAACCTGCTGGGGGAGTGCGACCTCATCCAGAGCTTCTTGTTCTACAACGACATCACTCAGATGAGCCGCCTCCACCGCAGCGCCAGCCGCCAGATGAGCCGCCCCGCCGTCACCCTGCGCAACAGCGGCAGCTGGACCTTCGGCTCCCCCTCGGTGCTGATGATGTACTACCGCGCCCCCGGGGAGCTGGGCAAAGAGCTGGCCGAAATGTACGAGTGTATGCCCCATTACTATAAGATCACCAACGGCCACGGCCGGGGGGCCGAGCTTTTGATGGACGCGGAAGCCACTTATTTGCAGGGGGCGTGGGAGAAAGCCGCCGTGCTGCTGGAGCGGGCCCGGGCCGACGCCGCCGGGCAGGAGAACATGACCCTCTGCTGCGACTTTTTGGCCCTGCGGCTGGCCCTGTGCGGCAAGGGGAAAGAGGGGTACGATTTTGCCGCCAAGCGCGCCGCCCTGCTGCAAAAGCACGACGGGGTGCAGGTGCATCTGCTGGAGAGCATCGCCGCTTATTTCTACGCTTTGCAGGGCAGGCCGGAGCAGGCCCCGGAGCTGTTTCGGGAGCACAAGCTGGGCGAGGTGAGCTTCTTTGGGCCCTGCCGCCCCATGATGTCCCTCATCGAGCAGCAGGTCTGGCTGGCGCAGGGGGAGTACGTGAAGGTAATCGCCCACAGCGAGGGCCTGCTGCGCCGGTGCGAGGCCATGCACTACGGTCTGGTGGGCCTGCAGGCCCGCATCCAGCTGGCGGCGGCGCAGCTCCACTTCGGCCAGCGGGCCGAGGCCCGGGCTGCGCTGGCAGCGGCTTTGCTGGACGCTGTGCAGGACGATTTCTGGGTGCTCTTTGTGGAGCAGTATCCCGCCTTGGCCCCCCTGCTGGAAGGGGAGGACTGGGCCGTGTGCGAGCCGCGTCTGGGGCCTTTCGTGGCCCGCATCCTGCCCGCAGGCCGGGCCTTTGCCGCCCGGCTGGGCCTGCCCGCCCCCACCCCCGCGCCGGAGCTGCCCCTGACCGACCGCGACCGGGAACTGGCCCGTCTGGTGGCCGGGCGGTGCACCAACAAGGAGATCGCCGCCGCCCTCTACCTCTCCGAGGGCACGGTGAAGCAGTACATCAACCAGCTCTACGCAAAGCTGGATATGGGCGGCGACCCCCGCACCCGCCGCGCCCGGCTGGCCGAGTGGTACCAGAAAAACGCCCCCCGGAATTAACCAAAAACTAACCCCGGGTTAATAGCAAAAACCAAAGCTCCACGGTATCCTAAAAGTGAACCGTGGAGCTTTTTTCCTGCAACAAAATTGGGTGAAAAAGGGAGGCTTTTGCAATGAAACGAAGATGGAAGAAATTCCTCGCCGGGGTGCTTTCCGCAGCCCTCGCGCTGAACCTCGCGGCCCCGCTGGCACTGGCAGATTCAGGGGACTGCACGGTGGCAGGTCGGGTACTGTCTGGTGATGTTGATTCTGTCACAGGAGAATACATCCAAGGCAAAGTGTCTTATCTCAGTAACACCCTGACCTTCGACGGAGACGTGAAGCTGGATACACGAAGCAGCTCATCATCGGTACCACTGATCAAGGCTTCAAATAGTAATACTACTCTAACCGTCGCGGCAAACGGTACAGTGGAAGGCTGGACAAAAAGCAGTGGTTTTAATGAACCGAAAGAAATAACGGGAGGAACGTACATCTTCCACAATACCGATTGGAACAATACGTCGAAAGGAATTTTGGGCGGAGACACGGAAAAAACGATTGTTTCCGATACCAACATCACGCTGGATGGTTTCCAGACGGGCATCGGCTGGGGATGCGTCCAGATCAATAGCAAGGGCATGGTGACTATCAAAAAAGCAACATGCGGCATCGCCAATTTCACTATCATGAACCATGGCAGCGAGCTGGTGATCTATGCGCAGCAGTACATCGGGGAACATGGTCATCTGACCTACAACGGCGGCCACCTGCTCATGAATATGACATATGGAAATCCCCAAGACCTCGGCTTGGAGGAGCTGGGCATCGGAGAGAACGTGGGAAACATCTGGTGTCGCACCAGCAAGAATGACGCGTTTACGAAAATCGACACAAATGTGCAGCAAGGAATCGATGATTTTTATGCAGTCAAAGAACAGAACCCCGCCTATCTGGAACTGACGGATGTGGACCCGAACCAGCAGGAAAGCGAAACCTACGACCTTTGGGTGGCAGGCAAGCAGGTCACAAAGACCAACCAGAGCGATGTGCTGGACAACGGCACCGTGTCCTATGACCCGAATACCCGCACCCTGACGCTGAATGATGCGCACCTCACGCTGAGCGGGGATGCAGAGGAGGGCATTTCCAGCTGCATCGATTCCGACTTGACGGATGATATGCTGACCATTACCGGCAAGGCCACCCTTTCCGATGCCGACGGGATTATGACGGCTGGCCCGCTGACGCTGGATAACGCACCCCTCACCCTTACGGGCGAGAGCGGGGAGGGCGTCGAGGACGCGATCCGGGCAGGCAGCCAGTGTGACAAAGACATCACCATCCGAAACAGCACCGTGACCATTGCGGACTCAAACGCGGAGGGAGACTTCTTCCACTATGGCATTCGGTGCGGTAAGCTCACCGTGGCAAACAGCACGCTGAACGTGAAAGTCGGCGGCTCGGCCATCGTGGCAGACGAGTTGGTGGCTTCCGGCGCAGGCACCGTCATCACGGCAGAAACGGATGCATCGGAGGAACAGGATTATTATGCCCTCGAACTGGACAAGCTGACCCTGAGGGACAGCCTTGACCTGGTGGAAGGCAGCGTAAAGGAGAGCAAGAAGGCGAAGATCGCCCGGCCGGAGCAGGCCCCCACGGACTTTAAGGTCTACTGGGTCGTCCATCCGGGGGACGAACCGGTGAATGGAGGAATGCAGATCCCCGGTGCGATCTTCGAGAACGAGGGGGAAGAACGCCTCTTTGAGGGCTGGTTCCTTGAGGACGGCACCCGCCTGGAGGATAGCCCCTACTACATGGGCCCGGGCGTGGACCATGTGGGCAAGCTCGACCGGGACGTGACCTTCTATGGCCATTGGCGCACCGCCGAGAGCGGCGAGGGCAGCCCAGACGGCGGAGACGGCTTCGGCACCCTTCTGGCGGTCGGCGCAGTCGTGGGCGTGGCGGGCGTTGTGGCCTATCAGGTGGGCATGGAGCTCATCCTTGACCTGCTCCTGCCTGCAGGGGTGGCCGTGCCCCATACCCGCGCCGAGCTGGCAATGCTCCTCTGGAACACCGCAGGTCGCCCGGCCCCGGCCACTCTGCCCGCCTTTGCGGACGTAGCCGACCCGGAGCTGGCCCAAGCCGCCCAGTGGGCCATCGAGCAGGGCTACCTGAAAGCCCGCGCCGACGGCAGCTTTAAGCCGGACAAGGGCGTCGCCAAGTGGCGCGTCATCCGCGGCTACCGGGCAGTGACCGAACCATGACCGTGCAGGTAAAATAGCCCCACAGCACAAGGCCCCGCAGACTTTGAAAAAGGTCTGCGGGGCCGCTGTTTGTTTATTGCAGCGTCTCCAAGGGGCATCCCCGGCAGAACCGTCCGGGATGCCAAGCGTGAACTGGGCGATGCCCTGAAATGCAAGATCGTGGAAGGCCGCAAAAAGGTCTTTTGGATGGAATGAGCCGTTTGACTGGCAGAAAATTTTGGCTGGCAAGAAAATCATGGTACACCCACAGTTGCCAGTCTGCCAGCTAAATTCGGAAATTGACGATAAAAGGAGAAATCAAATGGAAAATCAGAATTCGAGTTATTCGGTGCAGATTGGCAAAACCACCTTTATTGTGTGCGTGAAGCAGTCCGAAACCGCCCAAAAGCCGATTGAAAAGATGTTCAAGGATATGTGCAGACACGAAATTACAAGGGACTTCCTTGCGGACAACCTGATGAATTTAGAAAAATTACCGAAAACCTCTTGACGAAGTCCAGCCCGAAGGTACGGGCTACCGTGCTCGTACCCGGTTCGCCAAGTTCTTCAACCTCCCGGAACTGATGTCCATGTTCAAGGAGGTTGCGGACATTAAAACCTCTGACCAGCTTCATTTACCGGTTCCCGAAGCGAAGTTTGAAACGGTGGTGGCAAAGCCGTCCGAAATTCAAAAGGAAATGGTGCAGGAACTGAGCAAACGTGCCGCAGAAATCCACTCCGGCACGGTGGATGCGTCCGTGGACAATATGCTGTGTGTCACCAATGACGGCAGAAAAATCGGCTTGGACGTGCGCCTGATGAACCCCATGCTGCCCGATGACCCCAACAGCAAGCTGAACGTCTGTGTGCAGAACGTGTTGAAAATCTGGGAGGAGGGCAAAGATCAGAAGCTGACCCAGCTCTTGTTCTGCGACCTCTCGACACCAAAGAACGATGGCAACTTCAACGTCTACGATGATATTCGCAAAAAGTTGGTTGCTGCCGGTGTGCCGGAAAATGAGATCGAGTTTATCCACAACGCCGATACTGAAGCAAAAAAGGCGGCGCTCTTTTCCAAAGTGCGCTCCGGCGATGTGCGAGTGTTGCTCGGAAGTACGGCAAAAATGGGAGCAGGCACCAACGTGCAATCCCGGCTTGTGGCGGTGCATCACTTGGATGTTGGCTGGAAGCCCAGCGACATGACTCAGCGCAATGGGCGCATCATCCGGCAGGGCAATATGAACAAGGAAGTCAAGGTCTTCAATTACGTCACGGAAGGGACATTTGACTCGTATTTGTATCAGACTTTGGAGAATAAACAGCGATTTATCTCGCAAATTATGACCAGTAAATACCCCGTGCGCTCCTGTGAGGATGTGGACGAACAGGCACTTTCTTATGCAGAGATCAAGGCACTGTGTGCCGGAAATCCGCTCATCAAGGAGAAGATGGATTTGGATGTGCAGGTTGCAAAGCTGAAGGTGCTGAAAGCTGACCACCAGAGCCAGAAATTCCGGCTGCAAGACAAATTGCTGACCAAGTTTCCGGCTGACATTCAGGAAACGAACGCCCACATTGCCGGGCTGAAAGCCGATGCACAGCTTGCCGCCGCCCATCCGCAGGGCAAGGAGGAGTTCTGCGGTATGGTCATCAAGGGCGTTGCCTACGGCGAGAAAAAGACCGCCGGTGAGCGGCTGGTGCTTGCCTGTTCCGAGCTGCCCAACGCCGAGGAAAAAGTCATCGGCAGCTACCGGGGCTTTGAACTGTCCCTGCGGTTCGATGCTTTCCGCACGGAGTATCAGGCACTTTTGAAGGGGCAGCGAAAGTACACGGTACCCTTGGGCACCGACCCATTGGGCAACATTATCCGTCTGGATAACTCCCTGAACAACTTCCCGGAGCGCATCACCGCCGCAGAGAACGAGCTGGCCACCCTGCATCAGCAGCAGGCGGCGGCACAGATTGAGGTGGAAAAGCCCTTCCCGCAGGAGGAAGAGCTGGCAGAGAAGTCCGCACGGCTTGCAGAATTGAACGCCCAGTTGGATGTGGACGAAAAGAGCCACGAGCCGGAACAGGACGAGCAAGAACAGGAGGATGCACCTCGCCGCCCCTCGGTGCTGGCGGCGCTGGAAGAAAAATCGGACAAGCCGGAGCCGGTGAAGCCCTTCCGCAGCTATTATGATAATGGCGGTGATGCCCGGTGAGCGACCGCCGCGACCAGCAACTCCATTTCCGGGTCAGCAAGCCGGAATTGGAGCAGATTCGGAACAAAATGGAAGCCAGCGGCATCCTGAGCATTGGCTCCTATCTGCGCAAGATGGCACTGGACGGGTATTGTCTGCATCTGGATCTGCCGCAGCTGCGCCGGATGGCGTATCTTTTGCAGATGTGTAGCAACAATCTGAACCAGTACGCCAAAGTAGCCAATGAAAACGGTCAGATTTATACTGCCGATCTGGAGGATTTGCGCGCCCGGTTGGATAAACTGATCAGCATTGGCAAGCAGATTCTTTCCCGGCTGGCAGAACTCTAAAATCTTCCCCGCAGTTGGAGGACTGCGGAGGTACATAAGGGTTGCCTGTTATACCCGTTGCGTTTTGTCAAGATTCCCGACAGAATGTGGCGGTGCCAACACTTATATTGGAGCCATTGCCAAACACAACGCATCATTTTCAAACGACGCAACGAAATAATTTGGACTGTATTTTTCAAAATCAAAGTGAGTGTAACACTGTGGGACAGCCAGTAATTGAGGCATTTTTGCTAGCGAATACTTGAGCCATTTGTCGCATTCACACTCGATGGAAATGTCATGCACTTACTTTTGTATTATCGCTTCTACGATTATTTTTGAATCTTTATAGGGGCATCTATGTTGCGTTATTTTGCAACATAGATGCCACCCAGTCGCTTGCTCAAGCTACCCAAAATAGCCCCGCCCTTGTTTCCTGTTACTGAAACCGGGGCGAGGCTTGCTCTTGCAGGTGACGTAAAATCACATCTGTTGTCGTTTGCTTTTTGATGTTATTCTTACTGGATTTCTTCCCGGATGGACCCGCCCATCGCGCTGATGAACACGTCTTGGTACAGAGCAACTGTCTTGGTCGCGCCATTGTCCGAAAGGGCATCCGGGATCTCTTTGAATTCCACGGTACCGTCCAGCAACTTTTCCAGGCAGATGATGAGGTTGGGCAGGACATCCGGATTCAGCGGACTGCCGAAGCCGCGGAAATCGTGATGGAAGTTGTACACGGCATCATACTGATCGCGCATGGCCCAGATGCGCTGCAGGGCCTTGAGGGAAATTTCTGCACACTCCCGCACGGTGGGGGCGAGGGTCGTGTTCAGCAACCAGTTGCAGTTGCAGGCATCGCCGCACAGCAGGGTGTGGGTCAGATCGTCGATGAAAACCAGCTCACCTGCGGTGTGGCCGGGGCAGTACCAGGCCGTCACTTTGCGATTGCCCAGGTCGAAGACATGGCCGTCTTCCAGCGGTTTCCAGGTAGGCTCGTGCGGCCAGGGGCGGATATCGATGTCCGGGTCATAAGCGTAATACTTTCCTTCTCGCTTCCGGATAAGTGCTGCGTATCTTTTACGGAACTCCGTTGTGGGGGCGGTCCCTTCGTCGGTGTTGTCCATGTCGGCGGGATGGATGAAGATTTCATCAAAGAAACCCGCACCGCCGATGTGGTCGCCGTGGTTGTGGGACACGGCCACCTGATAGGGCTTATCGGTGATGCGGTTCTCGACCACCCATTTCAGGTCGCCGATACCGGTGCCAACATCCAGCAGAAGCGCACGCTCGCTTCCAACGACCATAAAGGAACTCACGCAGTCGAATTCGTCGATTTCAAACAGGCCGGGGCGAAATTCGTAAAAAGGTATTGTTTTGCAAGCCATAATATCTTCTCCCTATTCCAGATTAGGCAGCCTTCTTCTTGTTGGCCACCTGATAGCAGTCAATGGCGACAGCGGCCAGCAGGATCAAGCCCTTGATCACGCTCTGCCAGTTGGTATTCACGCTCATCAGGACTAGGCCATTGTCCAGAATGCCCAAGATGATAACGCCGATAACGGTGCCGCTAATCTTACCTTCGCCGCCGGCGATGGAAACGCCGCCCAGGCAGGCTGCAGTCATGCAATCGAAGGAGTAACTACTGCCTGCTCCCGGCTGGGAAGCGTTGGTGCGGCCTACCATGATGAGGGCCGCAATGGCAGCGCAGAAGCCGCAGAAGGTGTAGACCATAACGGTCAACTTGTCAACGTCGATACCGGCCAAACGGGCAGCTTCCTTGTTGCCACCCAGCGCGTAGATGTAACGGCCGATGTATGTCTTGTTCATCAGGATAGCTCCAAAGATGATGAAAAGCACAAAGATGATGACGGGAACGGGGATGATGCCGATGTAGCCCTGACCGATGAACTTGAAAGCTTCGGGCATACCGGTGATGGGGTAGCCGCCGGTGATGAGGTAGGCAACGCCCTGTAACACCAGCATGGTACCTAGCGTGACGATGATGGGCGCAATGTGCAACTTGACGGCCACGATGCCGTTGATGGCACCCAGCAAGCAACCGACCACGATGGTGACGATGACAGCCACCGGGATGGGTAAGCTGAGATTGGTCATCATATAACCGACCAGCATTCCGTCCACAGCCATCTGCATACCGACAGACAGATCCATGCCGCCGCCGATCATGACCATGGAAACGCCCACGACGACGATGCCGAACATTGAAACCTGGCGCAGGATATTAATGACGTTCTTTGTCGCCAGGAAGTTGGGTGCCATGATGGCAAAGAATGCGAACACGACGACCAGCAGGATATAAATACCGTATTTCTTATAAATATCGATCCACTTTGATTTCATCTCAGCAAGCTCCCTTCACTTTACCGCCGGACGCCAGATCCAGAATGTAGTTCTGGTCGAAATCCGCTTTTTCTACTTCACCGTTCTTGCAGCCCTCTGCAATGACCACGATTCGGTCAGACATGCCCAGCAGTTCCGGCATATCGGACGAGACCATGATGATGGAATGGCCTGTCGCCACCAGCTCGTTCATCAGCTTGTAAATTTCCTGCTTGGCACTGACGTCGATGCCGCGCGTAGGCTCGTCGAAGATAATGATGCTGGATTTGGCCGCCAGCGTTTTGGCGATGACGACCTTCTGTTGGTTGCCGCCGGAGAGGTTGTTGACCTTCTGTTCCAACGACGGAGTGCGGATGTTGAAGCGAGCGCGGTATTCTTCGGCCACACGCTGTTCGGCTTTGGTATCCACGAACAGGCCCTTACTGTAGCCAGGGATGTCATTCACGATGGTGTTCCATTTGATGGTGTTGCGCAGGAACACGCCCTGGTTCTTGCGATCCTCCGGGATGTAGCCGATGCCGTGCCGGATGGCATCGCCGCAGGAGCGGATTTTCACTTCCTTGCCGTGCAGGAAAATCTTTCCGCTCTCAACGGGGTTGGCACCGTAGATCACACGCATCAGCTCGGTGCGGCCTGCACCGACCAGACCGGCAAAGCCCAAAATCTCGCCCTTGTGCAGGGTGAAGGAGATGTCCTTGTCGCCGTTTCCGGTCAAATGCTCCACCCGGAGCACTTCTTCGCCAATGGCTGTCTTGCGGGAGGGATAGCTTTCCTTCATCTCACGGCCTGCCATCATGGCGATGAGCTGCTGGCGGTCGATGTCGGCAATGTTCCTGGTGCCAACGTACTGGCCGTCCCGCATGACAGTGACGCGGTCGGCCACTTCGAACAGCTCTTCCAGTCGGTGCGAGATGAAAATGATGGTCACGCCGCGTTCCTTCAGATCATGAATGATGCGGAACAGAGTCGTAACCTCATTCGTGGTCAACGGCGCAGTGGGCTCGTCCATGATCAGCAGCTTGACATTTTTGCTGATGGCCTTCGCGATCTCCACGATCTGCTGCATGGCCGGAGAAAGGTCCCGAATCTTCTGCGATGGGTCGAGCTTGATGCCCATCTGATCGAATAATTCCTGGGTGCGGCACTCGCGTTCCTTGATGTCCACGAACAGGCCGGGTTTGGTTTTTTCTCCCAGGAATACATTCTCGGCGGCGCTGATACCGGGCACGAGGGTGAACTCCTGATAGATGACGCTGATGCCCTGCTCTTTAGCCAGAGCTGGTGTAAAGGAATCGAAGGTCTTGCCGTTGATCGTAATGCTACCGCTGTCCGGGGTGATAGCCCCCGAAAGCGTTTTGATGAGCGTTGATTTGCCTGCACCATTTTCGCCAATCAGAGCGTGGACTTCACCTTCCCGGACATCAAACGAAACATGGTCGATGGCCACAACGCCGGGATACGTCTTGACGATATCCTTGACGCTAAGGATGATTTTTTCTGCCACGAAAGTCTTCCTTTCCAAGAACGGCACCGCCCGAAGACGGTGCCGTTTCTTCCGTTGTTCAGTTGTATCGGTCGGTCAGTGGATTTACTGGTAATCGGCCACATTTGCAGCGGTGACAGGGCTGATGGGAAACTTGACAACCGTGCCGGACGTAATCTCGCCGTCGATGTACTGATACAGACAGTCACGGGTTCTTTCAGCAACAGAGCCAAACTTCAGAGTGCCGCGCATAACATCGTTAGTCGCAATATACTTCAAAGCGCTCTCGGTACCATCGCAGGCAAAGATACCGAAATTATCGCTGGCCATACCGGCAGCTTTGACAGCTTCCACTGCCTCGGTCGCAGCAGCGTCGCCGTAGCAGAGGATGCAGTTCAGGTCCGGATGCTTCTGGATCATGGTCTCGGTGTAGGTGGTACCGGCACCGACCACATCCTTGCCGATATCGACGACTTCCAGAATGGTGGAATCGGGACAGAGCTCCTTGATACGGTCCTGGATACCCTGGCCACGGTTCTGCATATCCTGGTTCTGGTAGGTGGTGTAGACCACGATGTTGGCTTTTCCGCCCAGCTGTTTGTTGATCCACTCACCGGCCATATCGGAGATCATAGTGCCGATGTCATACTGGTCGGAGTTGATGCAGATGTCATAAACGGAGGTCTCAACGCCGCACTCCATCACGATGACACCAGCATCCTGTGCCTCCTTCAGAGCATCGTCGCAGGAATTATCGGAGACCATGGCTAGAATAACATTGCAACCGGAGGTGACCATGTTCTCGATGTCAGTGACAGCTGTGCCGGAGTCGTTTTCAAAGCTGACGGAGGTGTAGGTCCAGCCTTCCTGTGTGGCAACTTCCTTCAGGCCATCATCGATGCCGATGAAAAATTCGGTCTGCAGGGTCGGGGCCAGGAAGCCGAACTTAATATTATTCTTAGTCACGCTGGTACCTGCAACAGCAGCTGCGCTGGATGCAGGTGCTGTGCTACTTACAGCCGTGCTGGAAGAGCTGGAACCGCCGCAGGCGGCTAGCAGACCGGCGGCGCTGATAAAGCCGGTAGTCTTCAGGAAATTGCGGCGGGAAATAAGTTTCTTGCTCATAATTTTTCTCCTTCTTGTGCATTTGTTTTGGTGGTCCTCAACCACTGTCTCTTCTGTGCACTAAGGATACCGTATTTCGGCCCCGTTCACAAGGATATAAAATTCGGATTTAGGGGGAGATTCTTCTGACTTTTTGTCAGGTTTGTTCTTTTTTACCATTTTGCTGTGCAAAAAATACGAGCAAAATCACAAATCCCTCAGCAATGATTTCATAGCTGGTCATCCCGAAAGCCGTCAGCAGTTGGCGTAGCAGCACCGTGGAAATGGCGGCGATGAGGAGCTGCGCCGCCTTGCAGGTGCGGTCATTCTGCAGCCCACCCGCTAGGCAGACAGCGGCAAGACTCTGGTAAATATAATCGGTGTTGCGGTTGCTGCTGCCGTAAGGGGCCACCAGGAAGATCATCACTGTGCCCAGCGAAAAGAGCACCGAGGCCAGTGCATACACCACCGTGATGACCCTCACGGTATCGATTCCGCTGCGCTCGGCCTCGGCCCGGTTCTCGCCGATAGCCATGCTGTACTTGCCCCAGTAGGTCTTTTTCCAAAAGACATGCAGCCCCACCGCGCAGAGCGACAATAGGACCGCAGCGGGGGTCTGCACCGCCCGGAAATGCTGGTTGAGCGAAAAGTCCAGCAAAAGCGCCTCGTCCGAAGAATACAGATTCGAGAGGATCTGCGCCATGGCAAAGCTGCTCACGAGTGTTGGCACATGCAACCGGGCGCTCAGCCAGCCCCGGAACGCACCCACGCAGCATTGGAACAGCAGCATGACCAGGAGCATACCAGGCAGCGGCACCCCGATAAGGAAGAGCTTCGCCAGCAGCAAGGTGCCCACCGAAGCCTGCGCCATAAAGCAGAGGTCGATGTCGCCCAAAGTCATTTCCATACCGACGCCCAGCACAAAAAAGCCCAGCGTCGTCGTCTGACGGAGCAGGTACAGCGGGTTCCAGTTCAGCTGGCCCCGCGCCAGCGCGATACTATACAGGCACCAGATACCCAAATTCAGCAACAGCGCAAAGCGCTGTCCCGGCGGCGCAGCGCACTTCTTTTCATTCTTCGTCACAATGCCACATCCTTATCGGTGTATCCACGCAGGAACTCGTCCGCCGCTTCCAGCAGGATGACCGTTGTATTCCGTTCACACAGTTCGTTCACATAGCGTAGCAGCGCGGTCCGGCCATCACGGTCGCTGGCTGAGAAGGCGTTGTGCATCAGCAGCACCCGTGGGTGAAACAGTTTCCACCGGCTGCACAGAACAGACAGCTTGGAAAGCGGTTTCTGCCCCTCTTCCTGCAGCATGTTCTGGCCCCAAAAGCTCTCATCCGTCAGGATGCGGCGACCATTTTTCTGCCACATGCCCTGTGGGCTGATGCGCGGCATACTGGGCAGTAGGATGTTCTCTTCAGGTGTCAGATTCTCTTGTAGCAACGTCTCCGGCCGGTCCGCATCCCAGAAGACGATTCGTCTGCGTAGCAGAGCCGCTGGTCCGGCAAAGTCTACTGTTTCATCCGCAAAACGGATTCGGCACCGGCTATGCTCCAAGGTCAGCGATTCCCAACAACCTTCCAGCACCTGATGGTCAAAGCTGTGCAGTAGCACGCTCTGTCCCTCCCAGCAGTCGATGGAAAATTCAATGTCCCGGTATTCCAACAGCAGGGTCACCTTTTGGCGGTGTTCGCCTTCTTGCAAGGGTCGCACCTTGGCATCGACTTTCCGGGTAGGAGTATAATGCAGCAGAGTCTCCTGTTGAACGAATTCCTCCGTACCGTATAGTTTGCGGATAATCTGCCCATCCTGCAGCAAGACCAGACAGTCAGCGGTTTCTTCAAACCAATTGCACCAGTTGTCCGAGATGATCAGGCCAATGCCCTGTTCTTTCAGGCGGCACAGCAATGCCAGCAGCTGCCTAATCTGAGGCAGGGTCAGCCCTCGGGTCACTTCGTCCAGCACGATAATGCTGGCCCCTTGGTCTGCTGCTTTCACGATGCCCAGTAGCAGCCGATCAAGCTGACTCAGAGTCCGGACATCGCAGTCGGCCCTGTATTTGAGGCCATATTCTTCCAATACCTGCTGGGTCAGCAATTCAATGGCGTGTTGGTTCAGCACTGTTTTGTTCATTCGACTGTGCCGCATCAGGAAAAAGTTTTCCGCTAGGTTCAGGCAGTTCATAAAGGGCTGGTGGGTGTCAAGATAGTAAATTTTCTGGGTTTCCATCGCCGTACGGGAATATTCCTGCATGGCACGACCCCGCACCCAGAGCGTACCGCGCAGCAGACTGCCCTCTCCGGCAAATAGGCGGGCCAACTGCCCACGGCCAGAGCTCTCGTTTCCGACCAAGCTGATGCATTCACCCTCTCGCAACAGCAAATGGATATCCCGGACGGATTCTCCAGCGGGCGTTCGAATCTCACCACCACTGATCCGTAGCAATTCCTTTTTCATAGCAAGATTCCCTCTGCGTCCTGCATTTCTTCCCGGCTGCGGATGATGGGTACTAAAACCTCCACCTGGGTTCCCTGACCATCGCTGCTGTAGATCTGCACGCCATACTCCGGGCCAAAGATTAGCTTGATTCGCTGGTTCACGTTGTGCATGGCAATGCCGTTCCCATGGCCTGCAGTGCGGTCAGTGTTCGTCTCGGCGTACTTCCGCTCCATGTTGGCACGCATCCGCGCAAGCGTCTCAGCATCCATGCCGATGCCGTCATCGGTAATAACGAGGTGCAGCAGATTTTCGGTGCTACGGACGCGAATCTTGACGTGTCCCTGCCCAGGTTTGGGTTCCAACCCGTGGAAAATGCTGTTCTCCACAATGGGCTGAATGGTCATCTTGGGCAGTAGACACTCCTGTACGGCTGTATTCTCCTCGTCCAGCTCAATGTCCAAAAAGAACCGATCCTCAAACCGGAACTGCTGGATGAGGAAGTAGTTCCGGATGTTGTTCAGCTCATCCCGTAGGGTCACGATATTCTCCCTGCGGCTGATGCTGTATCGAAAAAAGGACGCTAGTGCGTTAGACATGTGAGCAATGTTGTCGCACCCCTGGATAATAGCTTCGCTGCGGATACATTCCAGTGTGTTGTACAGAAAGTGCGGGTTAATCTGGTTCTGCAATGCGTTGATGCGGGACTGACTGTCGCTCATGCTGGCCGAGTATTCGGCTTTTAGCTTGGCTTCCCGTTCGTTGATTCGGCCGAGCAACACCCGGCCCGGTGCACTGTAGGGGGCCTGCTGCGTCTCGTTAGAGGAAAGCATAGTCTCCAAGTCGTGCGCGTAGGCCACGCACCGCAGGGTCAGGATGGCAAGGCATACCGCCGTCAGGCAGAGAAAGGCAGTCTGGACGCTACCGTTGCTGATGTGGGCACCCACCACGCCACCTGAAACCCCGGCGGCCAGCAGGACGGTTTCTTTTTCCTTCATGTTGTTCCTTCTTTACAGCTCAATAGTAAAGTTTGCGGTACTCGGTCGGCTTCATCCCGACGTTCTTAGTAAACTGCTGGCTGAAATATTTCACATCCCGGTAGCCCACACTCTCGGCGATTTCATAAACCGTCTTGCGTGTGTTGCGCAACATCTCCTTGGCAGCGTTGATTCGCACCTCGGTCACGTAATCCAAAAAGCCTTTCCCGGTCTTGTGCTTGAACATCTCGGAAAAGTAGGTTGTGTTGAACCCGCTGCGGGACGCTGCTTCCTCCAGCGTCACCTTTTTTGGGTAGTGCTGCTGTACATATTCCATCGCGATACGGATGGGGTAGTCCTCGCTCTTCCGCCGCTCGGCCTGCAACTGTTCCAACGTACACCCCAACGCCTGCGTCAGGATGTCGATGAGGCCGCGGATTGACTGGCTACTACGGCAGTCCAGCCAGACCGCACGAGCCCAACCCTGCGGAAGGGCCATGCCACGCTCCTGGCAGCCCCCCTCAAACCATTGCAACGTGTTCCGAGTCAGTTCCATGTACTGCCACGCAGCGGCACCGGCTTTCTGCGCGTCCGCAAAGTTCTCCACGATGTTCTTTCTCAGCGCCTCCGGGCGCAGGGTCTCCAACCCCGCCTCCAGATTTTTCCGCGCCTTTTCCATCCAGGCCGGGGCAGCTTCAGCCATCCGCTCTTCCACCGACAGCTTCAACTGCCCCCCGCTACCTTCCAGCAATTTGCGCGCCGTGGCTTGCTCAGCCTCCTGCAGCAGTTCTGGCACCTGCGCGAACTCCGGTTCTGCCCGGCTGACCCCCATGGTCACGGTGTATTCTGCAAAATTGTTGAGATAGTGGCGGCACTCATCCATCCACCGGCTGATTGCTTCCTGCACACCTGCTTTGTCTTCTCTGTTGTAGTACAGCAGGGCGAACAGCCGCATTTCGGTCTCGATGCAGAGCATGACGTGGTAGGTCTTCAGGATGTCCTGAGCCGTTTTCTGCGCCCGCATCATGATCATGTTCCGCTGCTCGCTGCTACTCTCCGGCCCCGCCAAGTGGTCCACCTGCACCAGCGCGGCCTGATAAAGCCCATCCGGAATGTCGGTGTCGTGCTCCTTGCGCAGCCGTTCCAGCTCTTCCGGTACGTCGCCAATCACCAGACGGTGTAGCAGCTCCCGTTCCAGCAGGCGCAGGTTGGAGTTGTAGTTTTTCTCAATTTGCTCGGTCCGCACCCGGTCGCGCTCCTGCTCCACGTGGGTCTGGCAGATCTTCCGCAGAATGGCATTCAGCTCGTCCTCGTCGATGGGCTTCAGCAGGTAATCGATCACGCCGTATTTCAGTGCTTTTTGGGCATATTCAAAATAGCGGTAGCCGCTGATGATCACAAAACGAATCTGGGGATATTTTTCGCTTGTGCGCTGTACAAGTTCCAGACCGGTCAGCACTGGCATCCGGATGTCGGTGATCACAATATCTGGATGAATCTGCTCGATCAGCTCCCATGCGCTTTGCCCGTCGCAGCACTGCCCAGCAAATTCCAGCCCCAGCTCTTCCCAGTGAATCAGATACCTAACCAGTAATCCAACACGCTGTTCATCATCGGCAATCACAACCTTCAGCATTTTTCTTCTCCTACTCCGTCTTTTTACAAAGTTTTTTATATTGTACATTCTTTTTTTCTGCAAAACAAGACAAAAAACGCCCGGTTTCCTCTTCCAGAAACATGCTTACAATAATCATGACTTCTCGTGCAAGTCAAAAGCAGTAACCTGCCTCTGATGTGCGCCAACACCTCTTGGCATTTTAAGGCTACTGTTTTTTTTTCTTTCTCTTTTTTTCAGCTGCGATACACGCAGATAACCTATTATGATTATTATAACAGAAATTACTCCAGAATGATACTTCGACGTTTTGCTTTGGCGCTGCGACAAAATGCATCGTCCTCGACAGAATGTGGCGGCGCTAACAATAAGGGCTGACATCCTTGCAAGGCAGGGGCGATACCTTTATAATAGGGTCGAAAGGAAAGGTTGGTGTTTGATATGAGGATTCTGTTCAAGATGGTGCTTGCCCCGGTTTGTCTGTTCGTGGCTTTTCTGGCTCTGATGGCAAAGTGGCTGCTTACCCTGTCCAGCTATGTGGTTGCTCCGTTGATGCTCTACATCTTCGGCTGCGGCATCTACACCGCCTACCGCCAGACTTGGGATCAGTTTTTCATTCTGCTGGTGGCAGAGTTTATCTGCTTCGTTCTCTTTTTCGATGCAACTGCCATCACAGAGGGCATCGGACGGTTCAGCGAATGGCTTTCAGAACTGTAAGAAGTACTTTTATCTTTGCCGCCTTCGGGCGGCTTTTCTCGTTTAGAGGGGGTGATCTGCTCTGGCTGCTACTCGTCTGATTGCACTGCATCAGCACAAAGGAAAATCTATTGCCGCCTGCCTGAAAGACCGCACCGACTATGCACAGAATCCAGACAAGACCGAAAAGGGCGAGCTTGTCAGCAGCTATCAATGCAGCCCGCTTACCGTGGATGAGGAGTTCATGCTCACGAAAAAACTGTACGAGCAGACTACCGGGCGCAGCCAGAAAAGCAATGTGATCGCCTATCAGATACGGCAATCCTTCCGACCCGGCGAAATCACAGCAGAGGATGCAAACCGCATTGGTTATGAGCTGGCCACCCGCTTCCTGAAAGGTAAACACGCTTTTATCGTTGCCACTCATACCGACCGGGAACACATCCACAACCATATCATCTACAATTCCACTGCATTGGATGGCACCCGGAAATTCCGGGATTTTTTCTTCTCCGGTCTGGCAGTGCAGCGATTGAGCGACCTGATCTGTCTGGAGCATCAGCTGTCTGTCATTGAGAAAAAGCCTTACCGGGAACGGCAGAAGCGCACACTCTACCCGCCCAAGGAAAGCAACCGCGACCGGCTATGCAGCGTGATTGACAACATTCTGGCTGAAAAGCCCAAGGACTACGAGAATTTTCTGCAAAAGCTGGAACAGCAAGGCTATGAGGTCAAACGCGGAAAGTACACCTCCGTCAAGGGCGCACGGCAGAAACGATTCATCCGGTTCCGCACTCTGGGGGCAGGGTACCGCGAGGAAGAATTGAAAGCTGTCCTTGCCGGAGAAGCGGAACATCGGCCTCGGCAAAAGAGTCCGGCACCGGAGCAGAAATTTCAGATGCTGGTGGACATTCAGGCAAAACTGGCCGAGGGAAAAGGCGCGGGCTTTGCCCGCTGGGCAAAGCAGCACAACTTAAAAGAAATGTCCCGGACGCTGGTTTTCTTGCAGGAAAACAAAATCGGCAGCATCGAGGAAATGCAGGAGCGTGCGGACGTTGCCACTGCCCATTATCATGAACTGGGCGATTCCATTAAAGCGTCAGAGAAGCGGCTGGCAGAAATCGCGGTGCTGAAAGCACACATCATCAACTATGCCAAGACGCGTCCGGTCTATGACGCCTACCGCAAGAACGGATACAGCAAACGCTTTCTGGAAACGCACCGCACGGAGATCACGCTGCACAAGGCAGCGAAAGCGGCATTTGATGAATCCAATTTGAAAAAGCTCCCCAAGGTCAAGGAGTTGGACGCGGAATATTCCAAACTGCTGACAGAAAAGAAGGCACGCTACCTGGACTATCGCAAAGCGAAAGAAGAAATGCAGGAGCTTCTTCGAGTGCAGAAAAATATTGAGCTTTTCTTCGATGAGGAAAAGAATCCAGCGCAAACCGAACATTCCAGATAAACAATACGACCCTGAGAACTTTGCCGCTTATCCGGCAGGGTTCTCAGGGCCTTTTTTGCTTATTGCTCAGTCTGTACTCAGAACAGCATTTCCGGTGCGTTCGATTTGTTTAGCAATCATGCTTTCCAGTTCCTGCGTGATCGTTGCACAATTTGCAACACGGTAATTCCAGAAATAAGAAACACCTTCGCACTCTTCCACGGACAAATCGCTGTTGACCAAAAGCAAGCTTTCTGGTGTCACGTTCAGCTTTTCGCACAGAGAAGCATATTTTCCATAATCAATGCTTCGACTGGATGATTTGGCTTCTACCCAGAAAAATTTTCCATTGATGGAGAACACGACATCCAGCTCATGCGTACTCCCTACGGATGCCGTTTCTGAAAGAACCACATTGGAGCAAACCGAAACTTCTGCGCCCTGCTCCTCCTGATAGTAGTTCAGAATCTGCTGAACCTGATGCTCTACAAAGAGCTCCAGCCACTTTCCGCTCAAAAAATGCCGGACGGTTTCATTTTGCGCAAGTTCATAGACGATATTCTGCGGATAAATCACAATGGCTGCAAAAAGTCCCATTTTGTCCCACGTCTGAGCAATCTCTGAAAGTATTGCAAACGATTTCTGGGACGTACCCTTTGGGATACGGAACGAAAAAGAGCCGTCGCTCTGCATATGTGTTCGGATAAACTGCAAGAAATCCACCACTACCGGGTCGCAAAGGGCCTCGCCTGTTTTCCACGCCATCCGCTGAACAGCAATCGGTGGGAGTTTTTCCGGCACAACCTGCTGAACGATTCTATACCCACAGCGTTCCAGATGCTCCAATGCGGTCAAAGGCTTCTGGATTTTTGCTTTGACTTCGGGCTTTTCTGCTCCGGGTGTATTCTCGGCCAGATAGTTGAACTTCCATCCGTATTCCCAAGCAGGCGAACGAGTCAGTACTCCGACCGCATGAAATCCGCTGTCATGCTCCTCCATCGGAAAAGTAATCTTGTTCTTCTGGATATTGATTTGGAGCGTTTTGTTTTTCAGTGCTTTCTGATAAGCGTCAAGAAAAAATTCCTTTCCCTTATACGCCAGCTCACTGGAATTATTTGCAGAAAGATCAGCATTTTTTGCCAAAGAGAGGAGCAGACAAGTCGCTTTGGGCAGCTCAAGGATATGTTCCATCTGCACACCGTCCGGAATATTTGCATTATCGGACTGCGACGATTCGTCTACCGGAATCTCCTTTGCTGGTGCAGGTGCAGAAACCTCGGGTGTCATTTTTGAAGCAATCTCAGACTTTCCAGACTTGGGCAAAGGCTTTGGCTCCGTGTAAACTTCCGCAATGAATGATTCAAAGGAATCGATGCACGCAAGTTTTCCTGCCGCTGCAAGTCCTACATAGATTGCAGCCGCCCGCGAGGAATCGCCATAATACTTTTTAGAATCCGCTGCGGCAGCAATATCAGAAAAGGCATTATATCTGCTCAGCTGCGCAGCCTTTTTCGGGAACTGCTTCAACGCACGGCAGTAGAGCCACTCAAAAAATGAATCCGGGTACGGCTCTATCGGATACTCACTTCCTTCCAGAGAGTAGCGTAGCACCTCTCCACTGGTTCGCAGCCGAGTGTCCTTATGGACTTTGGGTGGCTCACAGGTCAGAAGGTCAGCGAATGGCCCACCATGTTCAAACACTTTGGTGGCTTCAAAAACCGTGCTGATGGGTACATCCTGCGCAACAGAATCCAGATGCAGCAAAAGCCGCAGAGAAGAAACAGCTTCACCCTCCGGCTGAACGGATGCAGAGCTGACTTCCAGAATCGAAACATCAGGGTCTGTTGTATGGACGGCATCATGGACGGCACGGATATTCTGCCGCTTGCTGCCTTTTATCCATGTGAATGTCACCGGCTGTTCTCTGCAATAGGGATAGCCGGATATGGGAAAACAAATGGTTCGTGTTGCCATGAACACCTCCAACTTTTTAGGACAAACAAGTTTATGTAAATCAAGTATAGCACAATCCCGGATGTGCTGCATAGCACTATTTTCTGCTTCCGGGAATCCATCTGTGCAAAAAGTGCCGATACCACAGGCATCGGCACTCAGATTAAAAAAGCATTTTGCAAAAATGTGCAGCCTGCATCCACCGGATGTAGAACACAAAGGGTTTGGGCACAGCCCAACAAGCGTTTTGAATTTGGATTTTGAAAAATCCGATTCAAAAATTGCAAGTTGGTACCAAGTTGCACTGCTTGCAACGTAGATGTTTCCGTCAACCTCTGCGTCAGAAGTTTCAAATCACTTCAGCTTTGCGAGGATTTCATCTGCCGTCATACCGGATGCCAGCAGCTTCTTCAGCACAGCTTCAGCCTCAACCTTCTTAGCAGCTTCGGCAGCTTTCGCCTCAGCGGCAGCCTTCTTAGCCTCCAGCTTTGCGATTTTTTTCTCGGTCTGCTTGATCTCCGCCTTCTGCGGCATTAACCCTTCACGCAGAGACTTGATGCCCTGCTTCAGCTCTTCGATCTGGGCGACAGTCTTGGAAAGACCTTCTTCGAGCATTGCCTTGTCTTTCTGCAACTTTGCGATCTGAGCATCGAAGTCGGTAGATGCGGTAATGCGGTTCTTGCTGCCTTTGGTTCTGGGCATGAGATGATACCTTTCTCAGTTACTTATGTTATAGAGTCAATTGGAATGAGCAATCATATTTTCATTAGCTTTCGTACATTCTTCATCGGCTGCCTTTACAGCCTGCAATGCGCTGTACAAGTAGCCTTCAGCTTCCTCAAGTGGTTTTTTGTCCGTTCCGTTATATTTTCGTAATTCCAGTACTGCTAATCTTAAGGGCTTTGATATTTGAGTATGTTTAGATAGTAGCTCATTCAAGCAGTGATTTATTGTAGATATAATTTCACCATTCTTTTCTTCGAATGTGCTGGTGCGAAAACCGCTCTGTCCAAACTTATTCAAAAGCCAGTAGATATTTTCCTGCTGTCTACTAAGATCCGCAAAAGCTCTTTTTAATATTTCCTGCTCTTGCAGCCTTTTCAATTCACTCATAGCATTTATAGAAGAGTTCACCTTATTTTTGACCTGCAAAATTTGCACAAGCGTGATTCCCAAAGCTATAATACCAAAAATGTCAGCAAGCCAGCCAAGCCAATCCCATGCAGTTTCAAACTGCGAAAAATCCCAAAAGCTACAGTCAATCATCTTTATTTCCTAAATACTTATATTTTGCCATATCACCATATAAGGCAGGAAAAACTTCCTCCCACCGATGTTCATCCATAAATGCTCTTGCAATATATTCACACATATGATAATCACCTTGATGTTCTGGAAGAATAGCATACAATTCGCTTTCGAATGTTGCGTGGTTTACACTTTTTTTAGTATCTAGCTTTGTACGATATGCCTGCATCAAATCCATGATTTTTTGATACTGAGTATGATCAATCTCATATTCAAAAAGCAACCTATCCAAATCCGAGTTTTCAAATAACAGTTCCTGCCGAAATTCTATAAAAGCTAGCCGTTCCTCGATATTGTTAAATGTCCTTTTCATTCTAATAGACCTCCATTTCCAATATAGGTTTCTGCATTCTTAGCCACAATTACTTGTGTTGCCTGCCGCCCACCACGTAGAGGTGTGCAAAGTTTCGAGCGGCAAAGCTGTGAGAAGTTTCCCACAGCCTTATATTATACTAAAAAACGGTATTTTTCAAGGATTGCAAGCAAATATACAACACCGCAGTCAAATAATCATCTATGCTTAAATGCAGAGGTGATTATAATGAAAACACAGCTCAAGAAATTTGCAGTCCTTAAAACTATTTCCTCGAAAATCAGCACTTATCTGCATGAGATCGATGCCGTTCCACAAGAAGATGATTCAGACTTTGACGATGAGGAATGGATGGACTATCCAGCAAAACCAACTCTTTCCCACGTCATCCTTGATCTGGTACTCTCCCCTACATACCGTCTACCCAAAACTGTAACCGCAGTACGCATCTATCGAGATGAAAACATCTTCTCTGTTTGTCCAAGGTGCGATGTCTGCATAGAGCGAGAATACCAAGGGTACTGCCATCGATGCGAGCAATTCCTCGATTGGTCAAAACTGGAGGATACAGAGGAAATCTTCATAGGGTGGAGTAACGTTGAAGACGATGAGGACTAAGGCACTTTTTCCGAATAGCTGGGGTATCACCGGAATACTCTGTGACTTAAACTCCGTAGCCCATACTCTTAATAGTCTTCACCACCTGAGAAACGTACTTCTGGCAGGTGTCGTGGCCAGGGGCCTCTACCATCACGCGGACCACCGGCTCGGTGCCGGACTCCCGGACAAGGATGCGGCCGGTATCGCCCAGTGCCTCGGCCACCGCCTTGACAGCGGCCTGCACGGCGGCATCGTCCTGCGCGGCCTTTTTATCGGTCACACGGACATTTTCCAGCACCTGCGGGTAGATCTTCAGCGGGGCGGCCAGCGCACTCAAAGGCTTCTTCTTGGCCAGCATGACCTCCATCATCTTCAGGCTGGTCAGGATGCCGTCACCGGTGCTGGCGTACTTGGAGAAGATGATGTGGCCGCTCTGCTCACCGCCGA